>Ga0224530_1000010_pt1 | contig 163112 bp, 112 predicted proteins | sample CBST75metaG_FD_179873 | JGI IMG/M metagenome (GOLD analysis project Ga0224530, IMG submission 179873) | Peat soil microbial communities from Stordalen Mire, Sweden - C.B.S.T75 | ecosystem: Environmental > Terrestrial > Soil > Wetlands > Peat | place: Sweden: Norrbotten County, Stordalen Mire...
ACCCACCACCGCCTCCCATGCTGCCGCCGCCACTACTGTGTGTTGCGCCGCCGCCTCCGCTATTTCCGGAAGGATGGCCGGCGGGCGCTCCGCCGGAATAGCCGCCAGAAGGAGTGATGTGGCTGGGCATCGGCGCATGCTGGCTGGGGCCGAAGGAAGCGCCCGGTGCAGGCTGATTCACCGGGCGGGTGACGCCGGGATAGCTTGGATTGGCCCTCGGAGCAAACCCATTGCCCATGCCGCTGCCGCCATAGACAGGGCGCGAAGGCGTATAGATGGTGCGAGACGGCGAGTCCGAACCTCTGGCCCCCTGTTGACCAGGCTGGGTGTTGACCGGCTGAGGACGATTCACAAATCCCGAGGCGGCATGGTCATACACCGGCCGCGGCGACATGGGACGGAGCGGCTCAACCGTGTGTCCGGCAATGGCCACCGGGGTTGCCTTGTCCCGCGCCGGCATGCCGGTGGATCCTCCTGAAGGACGCCGGTCAACCGTGATCACAGGGTGGGGTCCATGCCGGCCACCCACGCCGCCCCCGGGCAGGCGGACAGGCTGGTGCGCCCACGGACGCCCTGGCAAACGATAGCCGGACGGAGCGTAGCCGATGTTGTAGCCATAGGAGCCGTTGCCGTTGCCCCACCAGGGCTGGCAGCCGCCCATTCCCGGCGCCCATCCCCAGCCGAAGCTGTCGTAGTAGTTCCACGCTCCGCACTGGAACGGCAAATACCCCCAAGAAGAACACGAAACCCAGGAATAGCCATAGTGGGGCGTCCACGCCCAGTGGCCGCAGCCATAGGGATCCCACCCCACCCCGGAAGCCTCATAGGGCGACCAGATGTATCCCTGGCCCGGCACGTTATACCAATTTCCGTTGGCGTCCAGATCGCTCCACGCGGGGTTGCTGCTGTTGGCAAAGCTGCTGGTCGCCTTGGTCCGTGCCGCCGCCTCGGCGGTCAGAGCCTGATCGCGATCGGCGTTCCAGGCATCCCAGGAGTTCGGTTCAATCGATTCCGCCAGGTTGTACGCGGAACGATCCGTGCTGTTCAGGGTCAAGCTCTCGCCGCCATGCAAGTCGATGGCCAGAGAGCTGGCGCGCTCCAGGTGGGCATTGCCCGAGAAGACGGCGAGTTCGCCGGGAGGGTTGTCCAGGTTGACCCGCACGACGGTGAAGCCGTTCGCGGTGACAACACTCTCATCGAACCGAACCCGGATGTGCGCAGTCTGGCTTTCGCCTTGCAGTTCGAAGTAAGCGAGGCCGCTCTCGACCAAGACTTCAGAATCGGCGGATTCGCCCTGTTGCCGCAGAAGGGCCAAGGTCAGCTTGCTGCCGGGCGAAACACGCACCACGCTGCCGTCTTCAAACTGGATCTCGGCGCGACCGTCATCCCCGGTCGCCACCTGGGTTCCCTCAAACAGGGGCATGTTGGCCAGGGCCTGATCGGCAAGAACTTCGCCGCCCTGTGAAACCTGCACCTGTCCCTCTACACTGCTGAGCCGCACTGCCCGCGCGGCCGACGCCGCATCTTCGGCATGCAGCACGGGCACCGAAAACACGGCACCCATCGCAAACATCGACAGCCCCGCCGCCACAGCGCCGGACCAGCGCCTAACCCGATCTCTGCGATTCATGGGAACCACCTTTCCGTCGCACAGCCTCAACACCGGTCTGCCTGCGATGCCACTCCCAACTCTATTGAGACACGCACGGACAGCGAAAAGTCGCGCAAAAACGCCGTGCGGCACAAGTTTATCTCTTCGCGCGGGCCGCGAGCGCTCATTCGCCTTTAGCCAGCAGCATCCTGGCCCGTTTTCTTACGCGCTCCATCACGCCGTCATCCTCAGCCAGCCGCTCCAGAATGCCGCGAATGACGCAGATCTGCTGAACGCGCCCATCGGCCGAGGCTTCCAGCAGATATTCCATCTCCCGGTCGAGGCCCAGGCGGTCATGGGCCAGCAGCATCTCCAGGCGGCCGCCTTCCAGGATGGTTCCAGCGACCGCCATCAAGGAATCTCCCAACGACTGGATCTCCTTGTCTTTCGAGTAGTTGAACTCGCAGACGCCCTGGCCTTCCGGCCCGCTGTAGCTGAATTTCTTCCATCCCTGGAAAGCCACCTTGAGGTGGCTCTCGCACTCCGTTCCCCACCACTGGTGCCGGCGCGCGGCCTGAAAGACCCGCTGCACAAACACCGGGCTCAGGCGGATATCGCGGTCCACATTGGGAACATCCATGGCCTGCACGGTCTCAACCGGCACATGGCCCCGTTCGGAGCGGAAATGGCCGCTCCCATCCGGATGAATAGTCAGAGTCCAATGCGAAGGAGAGAGGTCGGGATTGGAGAAATCGACCTGAAAGACGGGGTCGGCTTCACTGAGCGCCGGAAGCGCGCCTACCGCCAATACCAACGCCAGCAGAATCGCCCTCATCGCCCTGCCCCTTGCAGATTGAGCGTCTGCGCCGTGTGAATATGGCAGATGGCAATGGCCAGAGCGTCGGCGACATCGGCCGGTTCTGGAATTTCAGCCAATTCCAGAAGGCGCGCCACCATGAACTGGACCTGCTCCTTCTTGGCCAGCCCGTAGCCCACGACACTGGACTTGATCTTCAACGGCGCATACTCGGCCACGGGCAGTCCCTGGCAAGCCGCGGCCAGCAGCGCCACCCCCCGCACCTGCCCCAACTTCAACGCCGACTTGGCATTCACGGAGTAGAAGACCTCCTCGATGGCCACCACTTCGGGCTGCCACAGCTCCAATGCGGCCGACAATTCCCGGAAGACCTGCTCCAGGCGCTGCGACGTGGTTTTCGCCTTGGGCAGACGAATGGCACCCTTGGCCTTGCAGATGAGGCGCGGCTGCCGTCCGGAGTATTCCGATTCGACCACGCCGTAGCCGGTAATCTCCGTGCCGCAATCAATTCCAAAGACCCGCATGGGCATGAGTTTATCCCACCCACGCGGGTGCCGGCACGCGGCCCACTCCGCCCCCCAAACACAACGGCGGCCTGGACTCAGTGTCCAGGCCGTCGACGGTGAACTGTGGGTATTGGACTAAGGCCATCGCGCTTCCGCGATTGCCCAGGCATCTTCACTTACGCAATCTCCCCAAGAGTGACTGCTCTGAGGCGATACCCGGAAGCCGGATTCCTGCGGCGACAAAGCTGAGTCGCTGTATGGAAGACTCGCCAACCAGCATATCGGTTCAAGGGGCCGCACAACAGGTGAACATGCGATAGAGTCCCATGCGGCTAAATTCTTTTCCGCGGGGGGGCAACTCTGGGGTCCGGGGCACGATGCCCTAAGCCTCAGTCACCTCACGTACGAAACTACTCGAAGAATCTGTCTGCATCTTTTGGATCTACCTCCTTTCCCGTGTGCCGTTAATCTAGATCGTCCGCTGCGGCTCGTCAAGAGGATAATTTTCCTGAAAATTAAAAATACTTGCCCCTATTCCCCTTCTGGCAATATTCCCGGCGAGGTTCAGTTTTGCAGCTTGATCCGAGGTTCCTCTTTTGCCTGCGCTGCGCTCACCAGCTATGCAGCCACTCTTCATCGCGACCGATGCGCACCGGCGTATTGAACAGCTCACTCAAGCGTGCCTCGGTCAACAGTTCCTGGCGCGGGCCGTCGGCAACGATGCGTCCGGCGCGCATTAGAATGACGCGTTGGATCTCGGGCAGAATATCGCCCAGGTAATGCGTCACAAGAATCAGGCCGGTTCCTTCGGCAGCCAAGCGGCGCAGGGTTTCGCGCAGTTCGTGTTGCGCGGCCAGATCGAGTGCATTCGATGGCTCGTCGAGCAACAGTTGCCGGGGACGATGCACCAGTGCGCGCGCAATGAGGATGCGCCGTTTTTCTCCGGCCGACATCTGCCCCACCAACTGATCGGCAAGATGCATGGCCTCGATGCGCTCCAGCGCCTCGATCGCGCGGCTGCGCATTTCGCTGGTCACATGCAGGTTGGGCCACAACGTCGAAGCAGAGAAAAAGCCCGCGATGACCGCGTCGAGGCCCGAGGTCACTGCCGTGCGCCTGCCCGGCAACTCCGCACCCATGGTGCCGGAGCCAACCACGCCAAAGTGCTGGCGCAACTCGGTCAGGTCCCAGCGCTCGCGGCCAAAAATCCGCACCTGCATGCCGGGCTCAACCATGGGATAAATCTGGCAGGTCATGGCCAGAATCAGCGTGGACTTGCCACAGCCATTGGGCCCCAGAATGGCCACATGCTCTCCTGCGCCGACGTGCAGGTTCACGTCATGCAGCACCACGCGCTGCCCGCGCGCCACATTCACGTGGCGCAAATCAATAAAGCTCTCTTCGCTAATTTCCATCGTGCCTTTCCAGTCAGAAGATTCGTTGTCTATCCTACGGCTTCGGTTTCCAGCTTAACGGCTCACGGTTTGTGCACCTTCGTGGGATGCGGCGCCCGCTTACCTGCTACATTAAATGGGTCAACGACATGAGCGATCTCTCCCAAATTCTCATCCCCAAAGGCTTCCGCTTCGGCGCGTGCAAGGCTGGACTCAAAGCCAGCGGCCGCACCGACTTTGCCCTGATTGTGGCCGATGCGCCCGCCAGCGCGGCTGCGGTGTTCACCGCCAACCGCGTCACCGCCGCGCCGCTGGCCGTGGACAAGGAGCATCTGCGCGCAACCGGAGGCCAAGTGCGCGTGGCCGTGATCAACGCCGGCAACGCCAACTGCGCCAACGGCCAAGCCGGTCTGGACGCGACCCGCGCCACCTGCGCCGCAGCCGCTGAAATCTTCGGCTGTCCGCCGGAACAGATCTTCCCTTCCTCCACAGGAATCATCGGGGTGCTGCTGCCTGCCGAAAAGTTGATTGCGGCCCTGCCCGGCGTGGCGGCATCGCTGGGACACGAGTTCAAGCACTTCGAACAAGTGGCCCAGGCCATCCTGACGACCGACACGGAAGAGAAGACCGCCTTTACGCGCTTGGAGATCGACGGCAAGGAAGTTCGCATTGCCGCGCTCTGCAAGGGGTCCGGCATGATTCACCCGCAACTGATTCCGCACGCAACGATGCTGGTCTACGTGATGACCGACGCGGCGGTGGAACCGGCGGTGCTGGACGGCTATCTGCAGCAGGCCATCGAAGTCAGCTTCAACCGCATCTCGGTGGACGGCGACACCTCAACCAACGACACCGTGCTGCTATTGGCTTCGGGAGCGAGCGGCGCAACCGTGGGCGCGCAGAACGCCGAGTTCGCGGCCACACTGACCCAAGTATGCACCTCTCTGGCCCGGCAGATTGTGGCCGACGGCGAGGGCGTTTCGCATGTGGTGGAGCTGCACATTGAAGGCGCGGCCACAGACGCCGATGCGCTGAAGGTGGCCAAGGCTATCGCCCACTCGCCGCTGGTAAAGACGGCCTGGGCCGGCTGCGATCCCAACTGGGGACGGCTGGTGGCTGCCATCGGCTACTCCGGCGCGGACCTCGACCCGGAGCGCATCGACATCTGGTTTGGCGATCTGAGCATCTGCCGCGACGGAGGCCGCGCCCCGGAGTTCGACGAAGCCGCCGCTCACGCCTACATCGAGCAGCCGGAGTTTTCCCTCCGCATCGACCTTCACCAGGGCATGGGATCGTGCGTCTTCTGGACCACCGATCTGACCGTCGAGTACATCCACATCAACGCGGACTACTCGACCTAGATTCACGCAGTGTCCTCCGAATCCCGTGTTTTTCCGAGGCGGTTGCGGCAAACTCCGGGGCGCACCGGGGGGGGGGCACTGACAATCGAATGAACCCATGAGGTGGCAGCCCCTGTGACGAGCAAAGCCAGCCCGCAAAGTGCAACGCCCAAGAACGGTTTCTCGCTGATCTCCGACGAGAAGCTGCTTACGCTCTACGCCAGCATGTTGAAGTGCCGCATGCTCGGGGAGCGGATGCGAAAATTCATCCAACTGAGCGAATCCACGCGCGAAGCCATGGGCCTGGAGGCAACGGTTGTGGGAGTTGCCATCGATCTGTTTGCTGAAGACACGGTCTGCCCCGCCAAGAGCGACTTCATGGCCAGCTTCCTCAGGGGCGTTGCTCTGGACCGGATCTTCCGCGATCTGAGGCTCAACACCGCCGCACAGGACAATGCCGAGATGGCCACCAACGCGGCCCTGGCCCACAAAACTGAAAAGAACGGCAAGATCGCCGTGGCTTTCTCCCCTGCCGGATCTGCCTCACAGGATTCCTGGCGCGAGGCGCTGGCTTTTGCCGCAGCGGAGCGTCTACCCATCCTGTTCGTCTGCCGGGACGGCATGCAGCCCCGCGATGAAAACCGGATGCCGAAGACCGGGGTCGAGGACACCGCGGGGAAGGCGCAAGCCAGCGGGTTCCCTGCCATCACCGTGGACGGCAGCGACGTGGTTGCCGTCTATCGCGTCGCCTCCGAGGCCATCGCGCACGCCCGCATGGGCCACGGCCCCACGCTGATCGAGTGCAGCGCCTACCGGCTAAATAGCCGTCTGGAGGCAACCTCAAGGAAGCAGCCGCAGTCAAAAGAAGAACATCGGCGGGAAACGGATGATCCGATCCAAAATATGGAACGGTACCTGACCGGCAAAGGACTGTTCCGCGAGGCGTTCAAGGCGCAAGTTGTCCGCGGGTTCAGCGCGGAGCTAGATGCAGCCATCGCAGCATCAGAGAAGATAAAGGCCGCCGCGCATTGAGTGTGGAGATAGCGGCTTCTGGGGAACCGGACAGATTCCGAGTCTCTTCTTTGCGTCCGGGCGGAGCATTTTGGCTCATCTCGCTGGAAACGCTTGGTGTTAGAGTGGGGGGTATGAATGTGAGCAGACGTGTGGCCATGGCTCGTGCGATCCAATGCTCGTCGGTGTTGGCAGGGCTTCTCCTCTTGACCGCAAACTCACTTGCGGCTGAACAGCCAGGGTCGCCGGAAGGTGCCGGGCGCGACTCCAACCCTGTGGCAACCGTGTGCGAGCCATCCGCGCTCGGTTCGCCCTACATTCCGGTAGACAGCTGGGTCTATCCGGCAGTGCTGCGGCTTTATTCGCTGGGCTATGTGGATCATGTTTTCCTCAACATGCGTCCGTGGACTAGGGCCAGTTTGAGCCACATCCTCGATGAAACGGGAGCGCGCATTCAGGATGCGGATACAGACCGGGAACCAGGCGCCGACGAAGCACAAGGCATCTACGATGCGCTGCTCCGGCTGATCAATGACGATGTGCAGGGCCCCTGCCTGCGTCATGAGGGCAATACGCGCATCGAGTCAGTCTACTCAGTGGCGCGCGCCATCAGCGGCACGCCGCTGCGCGACAGTTATCATCTCGGTTCGACGATCATCAACGACTACGGGCGTCCCTACGAGAACGGCTTCAACAACTATTCCGGCGTAAGCGGTTATGCCTCTGCCGGCCGGTTCACGCTCTATGCGCGCGGCGAGTTTCAGGGAGCGCCTTCGGCCGCCGGCTACTCGGCTACCCTGGCAAAAACGCTGGCAGCAAACGACGGCACGACCACATTTTTTAACTCCACCCAGCTGGTCCCTTACAACCAGCTGGCCACCATTCCGGCAGGCCCGATCGGGACAGCCACTGACGGCCGGATCATTGAGGCTTACGCCTCCGCCCAACTGCTCAACCATGTCATCTCCTTCGGCAAACAAGACGACTGGCTGGGACCTGGGCTGGGCGGCGCCATGGCCTACTCCAACAATGCCGAGAATATCTACTCTTTCCGCATCAACCGGATCGAGCCGCTGCGGGTTCCAGGGCTCTCGATGGTTACCGGCCCTTTCCGCTATGAGTTTCTGGTGGGATCGCTCAAGGGCCACGTTTATCCCAACGACCCCTGGGTCCATGTGGAAAAGGTCAGCTTCCGGCCCACCGAGAACCTGGAGTTTGGCTTTGAGCGCACCGTGATCTGGGGCGGCAAGAATCATGTGCCCATCACCCTCCACAGCTTTCTGAAGAGCTTCTTCAGTCTGACTGCAGCTCAACCAGCGCAGAAGCTCAGCCGCGACGATCCGGGCGCGCGCTTTGGAGCATTCGACTTTTCCTATCGTCTTCCGTTCGTCCGCAACTGGCTCACGGTCTATTCCGACTCGGAAGTGCACGACGACGTGTCCCCCATCGACGCTCCCCGGCGCTCCTCCTGGCGGCCCGGCATCTATCTTTCCCATGTGCCCGGCATTCCCAAGCTCGACCTGCGCGCAGAAGCGGCATCGACCGATCCGTCCATCACGAACAGCAACGGGGGGCACTTCATGTACTATGAGACCGTCCAAAGACAGGGCTACACCAACAAGGGTGCACTGTTTGGCGACTGGATCGGGCGCGAGGACAAGGGCGGCCAGGGTTGGCTCACTTATCACCTGAGCGGCAACGAGTGGCTGCAGGTGGGCGTGCGCAATCAGAAGGCTGCCAAGGACTTTGTCGCCGGCGGAACCACGCTCAACGACATCAACTTCCAGGTGGTCAAGCGAATCGGCAAGGACTTTGAGGTGAATGGCAACTTCGCCTACGAACACTGGAAGGCGCCGATCTACCCCACTGGCACCCCCACCTACCCTGCCGGCCAGCAAACCGTAACGACCACTAACATCCAGCTCACCTGGTTCCCCAAGCGGAAGGTCAGCTTCTAAAACTGGTTTTGCAGAGCAGCTAATGTCGGGTACGAGAGGCGGTTAGGCGCTTCTCGTACCCGATTTTTTATGCCAGGTAGACGGCCTCCAAAACATTTGGTTGAATCTTGTTGGCTGCTGGTTTGCTCGAAAGGGCATGTCGAACGTAAGCAATTCCGCAAATCGCCGCATCGTCCTCGCCGCACGTCCCATTGGAGTGCCCAGTGCCGGTAATTTCCGTTTGGAGACACAAGCGGTTCCCGTCCCCTCCCAGGGGCAAATGCTGCTGCGCACGGTCTACCTGTCTTTGGACCCCTACATGCGCGGCCGGATGAGCGATGCGCCTTCGTACGCGCCGCCGGTGGAAGTCGGCAATGTCATGGTGGGTTCGACTGTCAGCCGGGTTGAGCAGTCGCAACATCCCGACTTTGCCGTGGGCGACTGGATACTGAGCCAGAACGGATGGCAGGACTATGCGGTTTCCGATGGCAAGGGCGTCTTCAACCTGGGCGCGCTGTTGGAGCATCCCTCTTCTGCCCTTGGCGTGCTGGGCATGCCCGGCTTCACGGCTTACATGGGGTTGCTGGAGATTGGCCAGCCCAAGGCGGGGGAGACCGTGGTGGTGGCCGCGGCCACCGGCGCTGTGGGATCGGTGGTGGGCCAGATCGCGAAGCTGAAAGGCTGCCGCGTGGTGGGTGTAGCCGGAGGCGCGGAGAAGTGCCGCTCTGCCGTCGAGGAACTGGGCTTCGACGTGTGCCTCGACCATCGCGATCCGGCGTTGAAGGAACTGTTGGCCAAGGCCTGCCCCAAGGGCATCGACGTCTATTTTGAAAGCGTGGGCGGCGTGGTTTTTGACGCGGTGCTGCCGCTGCTGAACACACGCGCGCGCATTCCTCTGTGCGGGATGATTGCGCACTACAACGACACCGCACTGCCCCAGGGACCGGATCGCAGCGCCCAACTGATGGGCACCTTTCTGAAGAAGCGCATACGCCTGCAGGGCTTCATCATCTTCGACGATTACGGACCGCGCTTTCCCGAGTTCCAGAAGCAGATGGGCGCATGGTTGGCGGCGGGAAAGATCAAGTACCGCGAGGATGTGGTGGATGGCCTGGAACATGCGCCCGAGGCATTCATGGGACTGCTCGAAGGCAAGAACTTTGGCAAACTCGTGGTTCGTGTTGGCGCCGAGACCGCGTAAGAAACAAGGTCGCGACGGACGCTGCACAAGCACTCAATCCAATCACAACCGTGAAGCAATTCACATATTCAAAGAGGAAGTTTGCAATGAAGATTCTGATGGTTCTCACTTCACATAGCAAGTTGGGCACTACAGGCAAAAAGACCGGATTCTGGCTGGAGGAATTTGCCGCGCCGTACTACGTCTTCCGCGATGCCGGAGCGAAAATCACCCTGGCCTCTCCGCACGGCGGGCAGCCGCCTCTGGACCCGGTGAGCGACGCCCCCAGCGCGCAGACCAAGGATACAGAGCGCTTCAAGCACGATGCCATCGGGCAGCATGCACTGGCCGCCACGCTGAAGCTCGCCGAGGTGGACGCCAAGGATTTTGACGCAGTTTTCTATCCGGGCGGACACGGACCCCTGTGGGATCTGGAGGGAGACGAGCACTCCATCGCCCTGATCGAAGCAGCCCATGCGGCGGGCAAGCCGGTTGCGCTGGTGTGCCACGCTCCCGGCGTGCTGCGCCACGCGAAAGCTGCGGACGGAGCACCGCTGGTCAAGGGCAAGCGCGTCACCGGATTCTCCGACACCGAGGAAGAAGCCGTGCAACTGACCAAGGTGGTGCCGTTCCTGGTGGAAGACGAGCTGAAGCGGCTGGGCGGCTTGTACTCCAAGGGACCCGATTGGGGCCCGTTTGTGCTGGTGGACGGCAACCTGATCACTGGGCAGAATCCGGCGTCTTCCGCGCCAGCGGCCAAGGAAATCCTGAAGATGCTGGCCACAGCGGCCAAGCAGTAAGAGAAGCCAAGAACCAGAGGACTATCGCAGTTTCTATAAAGCGGGCATCGCTCTGTCCCACCCTAACCGCAAGAACAAAAACGCGGCGAGGGTGGGACACCCGCAGGATATTACTGAGCAGGGATGTGATATACCGTGACCGAGTAGGGGCGCAACTGCACAGGAATGATTCCCGATTTGACCTCAAGAGTCGATGAAACCGGCGCCACAGCCGTGGGGTGATCGAAGCTGTTTTCAGCGGTCAGGTCAGCGCCTTGCAGAGTGATAACCTTGGCCGTGCCTGCCGGGGTCATGCTGTTCAGCCGGATCTCTGCCGTCCTCGCATTGGGCGAGTAATTGATCGCCTTCACGATCAGTTCATGGGTGCGCTCGTCGAGCGAGGCGCTGGTGTAGAGCCCGCCTTCGGCCTGTGGGGTGACCGGCACAATGCGCGTTCCAACGTTATTTGCGAACACCTTCTGCACGTAGTAATTCGGCGTGCCAAACGAGCGCAGGTTGTCGAACCAGATTGCGTCCGGCTTCCACTGCCATGCATCGGCATGCGCCAACAGCGGCGCATAGGACGCCATCTGCACCACATCGGCATTGCGCTCCAGGCCGGTCATGAAGGCAGCTTCCGCAAGGGCGGCTTTCCAGTTGTTGCGATTTTCAACGCTCGTCGACGCCACGGTTTGCGCGGCATATTCCCCGGCAAAAACCTTGGGACCTGACCGGTCGTAGTGGTCATAGCGTCCGGAGTTCGCGAGGAACCACTCGGGGCTCATGTAGTAATGTTCGTCCACAATGTCCGCATTCAGCTGCCGCCAGTTGGACCACATGCTATCGAACAGTTCTCCATCGGGAGACGGTCCGGCGCTGACCACCAGCCTGATCTCCGGATGCTGGGCCTTCAACGCAGCCGCGAATACCTTGTAGCGGTCCACGTAGCGAGGTCCCCACTGCTCGTTCCCCACACCGATCATGGTGAGATGGAACGGCTCGGGATGCCCCATCTCTGCGCGCAATTTGCCCCACGGCGAAGTTACCGGCCCGTTGGCGAAGTCAATCAGATCCAGAGCATCCTGCTTATACTCGTCGAGCTGATCGAGCGCGGCTGTCTCGCTGGAATTGAACTGGCAGGCCATGCCGCAATTCAGAATCGGCAGCGGCGCGGCGCCAATGTCTTCGGCCAGTTGAAAGTACTCATAGAATCCCAACCCGAATGACTGGAAGTAGTCCGGCGTCGGCCGGTGATCGAATTCAATGTTCCAGCGATTGATGATGGTCTTTCTTTGCGCGATGTCGCCCACCGTGGTCTTCCAGCGGTAGCGCGTTGCCAATTCGCGGCCTTCCACGATGCACCCTCCCGGAAAGCGAAGGAACCCGGGGTGCATGTCCGAGAGCAATTGCACCAGGTCCTTGCGCAATCCGTTCGGGCGGTGGGCCCACGTGTCCACGGGGAACAGCGAGACCATGTCCAGATCGAGCGATCCCTTCTCGTCGATGAACAGATTCAACTGCGCGTGCGGCTCGGTTGTGTTGGCCTTGATCACGGTTTCATACCGCTTCCAATGATCGTCGAATCCCTCCAGCTTTCCGCTCCCGATCTCGTGGCCCTTCGCGTCGGTCAGTGTGAAGCGAATGGCCTTCGGTCCATGGCTCCGAACTTGGGCGGAGAACCGGTATTCCGCGCCGCCTTCAATGCCCATGCCGCGAAAACCCGCGTTCCAAAATCCATACCCCGGCTCGTAGACGCGCGCCCTGAGATAGTGCGGATTGGCTGGGTTGAGCGGCTCTTCCGTGCGGACATCGAGTTCGCCTTTGGGGCTGTCGAGTCCTTTCTGGCTGAAGCCCATCACTTCATGCCAGCCGATGAGCGGCTCCTGAAATTCGAACGAGCGGTTCTTGACGAGTTCCGGATAGAGTCCGCCGTCGGCGCCGAAGTTGATGTCTTCGAAGAAAATGCCGAACATCGTGCTGGAAATGGCAGCGCCTGGGTGAGCGGCATCGACGGAAATGACGGCAGTCTTCTGCTGGGTCTGACCAAGGAGTGAGACCGGTAGGAGTGCAAAGGCAAGAAGCGAGCACCAGGTTCTCTTACGCATAAAACCCCCGGCCCATCCTATAGGCTCAACTGGAAACAGGTCAAAGCGTTGGCGGTAGCTGCGAGCGTAGAGCGGTTCTCCAAACCATGTGCACTCACCAGAACCGCGCAGGGTGGCTTTTTCTTGGGAAAAAAGCCACTTTGGAGCAATGTCTCCGGTGTACGCCCATTGGAAAACCGCTATCGTCAGAGGGCCAGAGCTGCAGCCTGCTTCTGCATGCACGGATCACGCTGAAAGAGCAGGATAGGGAGCGCCTCTCCCCTCAGGATTCCTGCCTTCCCAGGTTTCAAAAGCTGGATCTGGGCGCCCGCGCTTCTTTCTGCAGCTCAATCGTTGCGCCCTGGGCTGCCCGCAGCCCTGAAACACCGGTCTTCCACCGTTTGCATCATCGCTCTGCCGAGCTTTTCCGGTTCCAGGTAACGGTCGAAGTAGTCTGCCGCGTTGCGGCTCACCGAGGAAAGCAGCGACTCGTTCTGCAGCCACGAATCGATCTTGTCTGCAATTTTATTGGCCATTTTTCCCGCATCCTCCTGGCCCTGAGGACAATCCAGATCCAGATAGTGTTTCCCCTCGACAAGGGGCTCTGGCCAAAGGGTCAACGGTTTGTAGTCCATGACCGGAACACCCCCCATGGCAAGAATGTCGATCAGGCGCCACGGGGCACACTGGTGCATTCCCATGCGCACAATATTAAGCCGCGCGCTGGCTGCGTTTTGCCACAGTTCAAGCCGAGGCATGGACTTGGTCGTCCAGTGAATCCCAAGGTCATCGAGACGCTTGCCCAAGGAAGGAATGTCTCCGGTTACAAGATAGGCGAGCAGATAGGTATTGCATTTCAACTTGCTGAGCGCTTTAAGCAGCTTCATGTTGTGCTCGATGCCTTCTTGCCGTTGATGAAGACGTCCTCCCCATACACGGAAAAAGATGAACAAGTCGCGCTCTTTGGCTACGCTTCTGAAATTCCGGAACAACTCGAGATTCTGCCCGACCAGGGGATTCATGTTGGGCAGCGGCACAACGTTGGCTGGATAACTAAAGCTCGGCCAATAGTTACTTTTGAAATACACGTCGCACGAAGCAGCGGCCTGCTCGGAGATGTCGGGCGGGTCATTGGCATCGATGCAGACCCGGAACTCCTCGTGCTGATCCGTGGTAAACCGGTATACGCCGATGGAGGGAGAAGGCAATGTCGCCGGTCCATGCGACAGGATCCTGGCGAGCGCATCGAGAGAGTGCGGCAGAACTCCGTTGAGTCGATCGCGCAACTGGCCCGCAGGGCACACGGTCGAAAACATTCTGTTCAACAGATCGCGCAACCGGCCAGAATGACGAAGGAGGGAAAGCTTTCTGAGCAGGGTGTCGGAGTACGCGTTGGAATTCTCGACATATTCATGACCACTTAGCGCGAGATTCGTCTTCAAGGCGTTTCGATAATACTCTTGATACATGTCCAGCACTATGTCGTATGGGAGTATGTCCGAGACAATTCTCTCTATCATAACTTGGTATTCTATCCTCCCTCGATCGCCCTGAAAGTGCCTTTCTTCGAGAAGATCCATGAATGGCGCAACCCGCCGCAAAGAGGACGAGGGCGAATTGAAGCGCCGGGGCGGCTGCCGTACGAGCAGCGTCGATTGGACTTTGCCGAGCCTGCGGGTCAAGCCTCACGATCGAGGCGCCGATTATCGCGCGCGCGGATGGGTGCGGTCGTAGACCTGAGTCAACTGCGCGGTGGTGAGTTGGGTATAGCGCTGCGTGGTAGAAAGCCGCTCGTGGCCCAGCAGTTCCTGGATGGCGCGCAGGTCGGCACCTTCTTCCAGCAGATGCGTGCCGAAGGCGTGGCGCAGGGTGTGCGGATGCACTTCGGAGGAGAGGCCGCGCTGAACAGCAATGCGCTTGACGATGCGGCCCACGCTGCGGGTCGTCAGACGCGCCTGGCCTCCGGGCTTGCCGAGGCCGCGCAGTTGCAGATTGACGAACAGGGCCGGCGTGGCAGCGCTCTTTGCACCGGATCCTTTGGCGCTGCCTGCGGCGGCCAGCAGCGCAGAACGTTCGGCAAGATACGCGCGCAGGGCCTCTGCGGCTGCGTCGCCGAGCGGAACATAGCGCTCCTTGCTTCCCTTGCCGCGCACCAGAACGGCCTCGTTGGCCCAGTGAATATCTTCCAGGTTCAACCCGGTCAACTCCGCGTTGCGAATGCCACAGCCATACAGCATTTCAAGGATGGCCTTGTCGCGGGCTGGCCAACTGGCGGCGTCTTCGCCGACCGAATCGACCACGCGGTTCATCTGCTCGATGGAGGGCACCCGGGGCAGGTGCTTGGGCAGGCGCGGCGTGGCCACCAAAGAGGCAACATTCTGCTCGACGTACCCGCAGCGGGCCACCCACTTGAACCAGCCTCGAATGGAGGCCAGGGCCCGCGCCGCCGAGGCTTTGGAGAGGCCGCGGTCGTAGAGCGTGCCCAGGTAGGCGCGGATGTGGGTGTGCTCGATGCGGTCGACGGTCTGCTCCTGGCCGTAGTGTTCGGCGATGTAGGCCGCAAAGTCGTGCAATTCGCGCTGGTAGGCGCGCAGGGTGTGCGCCGAGGCGCCGCGCTCGTTGGCTAGCATGCGCAGATATTCTTCGACCAGGACAGAGAGCGGAGGCATTGCGGCGGAGGCGCTCATGCCGTCTCTTTCTGTGGATCGGTTGGCGGATCGCGGCGAACATCCTTGACCAGTTGGGGCCCTGGCGCAGGCGCTTCTGCGCGGCGCAGGGCGCGGGGATGATGAAGGCGATACACGTCCTTCAATCGGCCCAGGGCCAAGTGCGTGTAAACCTGGGTGGTAGAGATGTCGGCGTGGCCCAGCAGCAGTTGCACGCTGCGCAGGTCGGCGCCGTGTTCCACCATGTGGGTGGCGCAGCTGTGGCGCAGACGATGGGGGCTGGCGTCGTGGTTGGCCATCTTGACCAGGTGCCAGACCCACTGGCGGGTCAGCGGCATGCCGCGCAGAGAGAGGAACAAGCAGGCCGCGTCCTGCCGCACGGCGTCGGATTTGCGCGCAGAACTGATGCGCGCCAGGTGCGGACGACCCTCGCGCAAGTAGATCTCCAGCGCCTCAAGGGCGGTCCGGCCCAGGGGCACAATGCGCTCCTTATCGCCTTTGCCGCGCGCCTGGACGCGACCCAGGTCCAGCGCCAGATCGGAAGTGGAGAGCGCCGTGACCTCGGAGACGCGCAGTCCGCCGGCGTAGAGGAGCTCTAGAATCGCGCTGTCGCGCAAGGCAGTGGCCTTGGCCTGCGGATGGGAGGCGGCCATGCCGGCCCGCTCCAGCATCTCGTTCACCTCGGGCTCGGCCAGCGACTTGGGCAGCACCTTCCAGGCCTTGGGAGACTCGATATTGACGGTGGGATCGTGGTGGATCCGGCGGTCCAGCAGCAACCACTTGTAAAAGCCGCGCAAGCAGCTCAGTTTGCGGGCGGAGGAGCGGGAATCGATGCCGTGGGCGCGCAGATGCTCAAGAAAAGCCGCCACATCCTGCTGGGCCGCAGTCAACAAGACCCCGTGCCGGCCCTCAATGAACTCGGCAAAGGTCTTCAGGTCGCCATCGTACGCTTCGCAGGTGAGCGGACGGAGGCCCTTCTCCACGCGCAGGTAGGCCTGGTAGTCCTTCAAGAGCGGCAAATTGCGCGTGCTGTCCACACTCCCGATTATCGGCGTCCAGGACCTCTCCCGAACGGCAGCGGCGCGTTGGCTGTACCTGGTTCATCAAGGAATCAACATCGCCAACAGATCAGGCCGGGAACCGAGCTCGATCCGTGTGGCTGGCGCGGGGCGGACGCCAAGAGGTTCCAGCCAATGGACTTGCGCCTAAACGTGATCTATGTCACAGATGACCAAAACAACAAATGGAACAATTCAATGGGGCAACAGTCAAAATCCACATTTCTAAGGATCATTGCAGGCTATAACTATGGTTTCTTGTGTGAAGTTGGATACGTGCGCATTCCTGGCCGATCGCGATTTGATCGAAACGCTGGAGAAACATTCCGTGCCGGTCGTTTGTGACGAAGATCACGTCTTATTCCACCAGGGGGCGACTCCGGATGGTCTCTACATTCTCCATAAGGGAGAAGCAACGCTCACCATGGCGGCAGCCAGCGGCGAGGTGGTTCTGTGCATGAAGCCGACAGTGGGCTCTCTGCTCGGCCTGCCCGGTCTGGTGGGCAACGAGCCGTACTCCCTGACGGCGAGCGCCATGAAGGGCGCGGAATTCAGCTTTGTGGCGCGGGAAAACTTCGACACCCTGATGCAGTCGGATCCGACCGTGCCGTTGAAGGTGTTGCACGTGCTCGCGGCCGAAGTACGGGCGGCGCGCATGGCGCTGCTGTAGGGCAGGGAGCCCCGCCGACGAAGACCTGTCTCCGGGGCCCCGTTCTGAGGTTCGCACCGGCTTGCGTTCCGCGTCTTCGCGATACATTCCCCCTGGCAATGCGATAGGATCCGTAGTGTGCCCGGCTTAGATACTCCTGTGATGTACGTGCGCGGCGTAGGTCCGCGGGTGGCGGAGATGCTTGCCGCCAAAAGCATCCAGACGGCCGAGGACCTGCTCTATCACCTCCCTTTCCGCTACGAAGACCGCCAGAACCCGCGCAGCCTCGACGAGCTGAAGCCCGGCGAAACGGCCAGCGTGATCGGCGAAGTCCGCGGCTCGGCCCTGCTGCGCACCCGCCGTATGCCGATTTTCGAACTCACCGTGGGACAGGGCCGCTTCGCCATGAAGTGCATCTGGTTCAACGGCACCTATTTGAACGGCAAATTCCACGCCGGGCAGACGATAGCCGTCTACGGCAAGGTCGAGCCGTCGCGATCCACCAACAATCTGAAGATGATCCAGCCGCAGTTCGAACTGCTGCCCGACGCCACGGATGACGCCGTAACGCAGATGCTCGAGGTGGGCCGCCTTACGCCGGTTTACGAATCTCTGGGCGGCGTGCGGCTCACCTCCCGCTGGCAGCGCCGGACCATCTTCAACCTGCTGGAGTCCATGCGAGGTGCGGTGCCAGAGTGCCTGCCGCGGGAATTGCTGGCCCGACTTGGCCTGCCGGATCGCGAGACGGCGCTGCGCGAGGTCCACTTTCCGCCCGAGGGCACGCCCTTTGTGCAGTTAATGGATTCCTCGACTGCGGCCCACCGCCGGCTGATCTTTGAAGAATTGTTTTTTCTGGAGTTGGGTCTGGAGCTGAAGCGTCGCCGCATGCGGAAGCGCCCCGGCATCGGCTTTGTGACCGATGCCAAGGTGCGCGAGGCCATCCGCGAGGTGCTTCCCTTCCATCCCACCAAGGCGCAGAAGCGGGCCTTCGGCGAGATTGCGGACGACATGCGCCAGCCCACCCCCATGCGGCGACTGCTGCAGGGCGACGTTGGCTCGGGCAAGACCATTGTGGCCCTGCAGGCCATGCTGGTGGCGATGGAGAACGGCTACCAGGCGGCCTTGATGGCGCCTACCGAGATTCTGGCCACGCAGCATTTTCTGGCCATGCGCAAGCTGCTGGAAAAATCCTCCCGCAAGCCCCGCATTGTGCTCCTGACTGGCTCGCTCGACGAGGCCCGCAAGCGCCTCACCCGGGCCCAGATCAACCGTGGCGACGCGCAACTGGTCATTGGCACGCACGCCCTGATTGAAGAGAAAGTGGAGTTCGACCGGCTGGGTCTTGTGGTGGTGGACGAGCAGCACCGCTTTGGCGTCTTGCAGCGTTTCAAGCTGATGAAGAAGCCCGACCAGGCCGGGGCAAACCAACCCGAACCGGACGTGCTGGTCATGACGGCCACGCCGATTCCGCGCACCCTGGCCCTGTCGCTCTACGGCGACATGGACGTGAGCATTCTGGATGAGTTGCCGCCGGGGCGGACCCCGATTGTGACCCGCCGCGTCCCGGACGAGCGCTCGGACGAAGTGTGGGATTTTGTGCGCAAGCAAGCGGAGCAGGGTCGCCAGGCGTACATCGTTTACCCGGTCATTGAAGGGACCAAAGAGGATCAGCCGGAGCTGGACTTCTCCCACGACGACGAAACCGAAGCGGAGCTCAAGCCGCCGGTAAAAAAGACCGTTCGCAAGACAGTGCGCAAGGGCAAAACCTCGGAGTTGTTCCCCAAGGCCGCGCAGGAAGCCAGTCCGGACGCGAAGTCGGGCTTGAAGTCCGCCGTGGAGATGCACGAGAAGCTGAGCACCGGGCCGCTGGCGGGCTTGCGCGTGGGCCTGCTGCATGGCCGCCTCGACGCGGACGACAAGGAAGTGACCATGCGCCGTTTTCAGCGCGGCGAAATCGACGTGCTGGTGGCCACCACGGTGGTCGAAGTGGGCGTGGACGTGCCCAACGCCACCGTGATGGTGGTGGAACACGCGGAGCGGTTCGGGCTGGCGCAGTTGCACCAGTTGCGCGGGCGCGTAGGCCGGGGAGCGGCCAAGAGTTACTGCATTCTCATCACCGGCCCCAAGGTCTCCGAGCTGGGCGAGGAGCGGCTGAACGCGATGGTCCGCACCCAGGACGGATTCGAACTGGCGGAGTTGGACCTCGCGCAGCGCGGCCCGGGCGAGTTCTTCGGCACCCGGCAGGCGGGGCTCCCCGATTTTCGCGTGGCCAACCTGGTGCGCGACCGGCAGTTGCTGGAACTGGCCAAACAGGAGGCCGTGCTCTTCATCGACGTCTCTGAAAAGGACAATAGCAGCGAAGAGACAAAAGCCGAGCGGGGCCGGGTTTGGGCGCGGCTCAAAGACGCTTGGCAGCGGCGCTACGGGCTGGTGGAAGCAGGTTGAGGCGGGATTCCTACGCGGTGCGGCAGGCGCGGTAGCCCTGCACCGACTCCACCGGGAAGGTTTGGATCTCCAGGTCGACGCTGGCAATTTCCGTACCGCAATCCGGCCTCAGGTTGCGGGTGCACTGGCAAAGCTCGGTGAAACGGATATGGCCGCTCTGGCTCAACTCCAGCCCGGCGGCAATCAGCACACTATAAATGTCCAGGCAAGACTGCCGCTCGAACTCGAAGAGCATGTTCACCGCCCCGGTATCGCTGGCGCCGCGGCTTAGAACCCAGCCCCCGCAGCCGAGAATTGCGCCGGTGAGAGTCTGGACCAGCCGCCCCGGCTCCTCAACGGAGATGGCCCTCATCTCCATCGCCCAAGGAATGCCTGTCGCTTTTCCGGAGCCATTCTCCAGCATGATCAGCCTCACAGGAATCTTATCGGAGACCGGCTGTGCAGCATAACTATTGTTCCGGAGTCGAACGGCATCTGACCGGCTTTGGCACATCGGGCCCCTCAGGGGTACGGCAGGGCCGTGCGCTGGTAATTGGAGGGCGCGATTCGGCGCCGAAGCCTGGGAACAAGCCCGTGGCACCAAGGCGCCCGACTGTGCGCAAACAGAACAAAAACCGGATGATGTAGCTTAGTAGACAAGATGATCGTTGGTTCCGGTATCGACCTGGCTGAAATTGGGCGAATCCAGAAGTCGTGGGATCGCTACGGCGAGCGCTTTTTGGCCCGCGTCTACACCCCAGCGGAGCGGGCCTATTGCCTGCGCAAGCGCAACGCCGCGGAGAGCCTTGCCGCGCGGTTTGCGGCCAAGGAGGCGGGAGCGAAGGCCCTGGGAACGGGGATCAGCCACGGCGTGAACTGGCTTGAGATCGAGGTCGTCCGTGAACCCAGCGGCCGGCCCACCCTGAAGTTTCACGGGCGGGCCGCGGAGTTCGCAGCCCGCCTGGGTGCGGTTCGTGCCGCCCTTTCCATCACCCACACCACCGACCTGGCCATGGCCAGCGTGGTTCTGGAAGACGCGCGATAAGCCCCGCCCTTTCTGCTATTCTCAAGCGTTAGAGTGGCGTATTTCAGCCAAGGGAGTTCCGTGCCAAGCCGTAAAGAGATTCAGTGGTCGCAATTGAGAGTGGGAGCGTTGGTCCTGACGGCCATGGCCGTTCTGATCGTGCTGATCTTTCTCATGTCCGGCTCCTCAGGCGGGCTATTTGCACGCAAGCTTGTGCTGCGCTCCTACTTTGAGAATGCCGCGGGCCTGAAGAACGGCGCGCCTGTCACGCTGGAGGGCGTAACCATCGGCAACGTGATCCGGGTGCGCGTGGTTCCGGAACGCAACCCCATGCCCGTCGAGGTCACCATGCGGGTGGGCGAAGAGTACGTGAGCCTTCTTCACACCGACTCGACCGCCTCGATTGCCCAGGCCGGCGTGCTGGGCGACAGCTTCATCGATATCAGTTCTGCCCACGCCTCCGGTCCGGCTCCGGGCAAAAACGCCGAACTCAGGACCACCGGCGCACCCACCATTCAGGATGTGATCCGCACCAGCGAGGGCTCCATTCAGGACGTCACCGCGCTGATGCACAAGGTGGAAACCCTGGTGGACACGCTCAACTCCCGGCGCGGCACCCTGGGTACGCTGATCAACGACCCGGATCTGGCCCACAAGATCGTCTCCATTGCCAACAACCTCGACACGGTCACCAAGGCCATCTCCGAGGGCAAGGGATCGCTGGGCAAGCTGGTCAACGACGACACGCTCTATGCGCGCGCCAACTCGGCCGTCGACCGGCTCAACAAGATCACCGTGGATTTGAGCGACGGCAAAGGCACAGCCGGCAAACTGCTCAAGGACGACACGCTCTACAACAACCTGAACGCCGCCGTGGCCAATACCAACCAGTTGGTGGCCGAGATCAACGCCGGCAAGGGCTCCCTGGGCAAACTGGCCAAGGACCCGGCCTTTGCGCAGAGGCTCGACGATACCGTCACCCACCTGGACAACATCCTGACCAGCGTGGACGCGGGTAAGGGCACGATGGGCCAGTTGGTGCAGAACCGCTCCCTCTACGACCACGCCGACCAGACCCTGGATCAGACCCAGCAGTTGGTGAAGGCCCTCCGCGAAGACCCGAAGAAGTACTTCATCATCCGGCTGAAGGTGTTCTAGGCAGCTACCCGCGAAGGTCAAGAGACAGGTGCAATTTTCAGCCAAAAAAGCGTTGTTTTGGCTGAAAAATGGCTCAAAACCGGCTCAAAAACGCCTCAAATCGGGCTGAAACTGGCCGTTTTACGTGTCGATCCGCTCACTTTATGCCGTTCTAAGCTACTTATTCCTTGCGCTTTACCAGCAAAACTATGCATATAACAGGAGCTGCAAATAGGCAGGGGGGGGGTGGGGTCAGGCCTTTTTCTCCCCGATGCGGGGCTTTGCACACCTCTCTCCCCTATCTGCCAGTGTGCACCAGAGAAGGGTAATTCTTTGCAAGTGGGGTCGGAAGTGAGGCGCTGACCGCGATCTTCGCCCGCCGCGTGCTATCCCAGGCGCCCAATCGCGAGGCACCCGGCCACCTGCCGCTTGTACCTTGAATCCGCCCACCCGGCTATTGCCTTGAAACCAGCATCCACTCTACCGCTCTATTACCCGCCGAGTGTCGGGTCCTGGTTTTTATACCAGGCGAGTGCGTGCTCAAAATGCTGTAGATCGAAATCTGGCCAATATTCATCCCGGACATAGAAATCCGCATAAATCGATTGCACCGGAAGAAAACCACTTAAGCGGCATCTTCCTCCCCAGCGTACGATCAAATCCAGACGCGAAACATCACTTGAACGCAGGCCGCCATTTTTAAGACCGGCCAGATCCCATTCCCAGCCATAGTTGACCAGTAGATTCACCTTCATTCCGACACCCTGGCGATGCCGGAATTCGTTTAACTCCTTGGGAAATTGCGCCGAGGTTTCATCGCCGACGACAAGCAGAGCCGCTCCACGGCGTGCAATCTCAAAAGCGAAGGCAACGCAGGCGTCGCTGAATGCCTTTTTCTGAATGGAAGGCCGCCTAGTGTTGTCCTGAGTAAAGCAATAGATCGAAGTTTCCTTGATCCCGCATTCTTTACATTTCTCGAACAGCAGCAACCCCGGGTCGATACCATGAGCATATCCGGATTCTTTTGGCAGGCCATGATCCACAGCCCAGCGCCGATTCCCATCGGGAATGAAACCAATGTGGCGCGGGATATTATTTTTCGCCATTACACAGGTTCCTTAACCGAGATTTACTTTTCACCGATCTATCAACTATTGCGGCCATATATAACAATATCAACGATTTAGTGCGTTTGGCAAGCCTTTTTCTCCCCGATGCGGGGGTTCGTACACCTCTCTCCCTATCTGCCAGTGTGCGCCAGGGAAGGGTAATTCTTTGCAAGTGGGGTCGGAAGAGAGGCGCTGACCGCGATCTTCGCCCGCCGCATCGGTTCCGGTTTACGGCAAGGGCTGTTCGAGCGTATGAAGGGCTATGTATGGTTTGGTGCTATCCCAGGTCTGAAAATCCAGACCTGGGGCACCCAACTTCAGTGATAGATTGGGACCTGGGCCACCCGCCGTTCTTAACGTATTCAGTTCTTTGCCGGGAAATGTCCTGATCATGCGAGGAAGAGATGAAACTTGTTCGCGCTTTGGTAATCGTTCTTTCGATGTCGTGTACATGCCTTGGACAATCGGTGCGTCAGATAGCACAAACCGCCTTCAAATCCGTGGTGCTATTAGAAATGAGTGACTTGCAAGGGCAACCTGTGAGCTTGGGTAGCGGCTTTTTCATCGCGGATGGGATCATTGCGACGAATGCACATGTGATCGAAGGGGCTGCCAGGGGAACGGCCAAGCTGATCGGGAGCGAGCAGAAATTTTCGATACAGGGCATCGTTGCTCTTGATCGTCACACTGACCTGGCCCTCCTCAAGGTCGGTAGCGCAGCGCCTGTGCTGAATCTTGGACCAGAGGCAAAACCGACGGTAGGGGACAAGGTGTATGTCGTTGGGAACCCTCTGGGCTTGGAGGGGACTTTTTCCGAGGGCATCGTCAGTGGTATTCGATCAATCCAGTCTGACTCGGTTCTTCAGATGACGGCACCAATTTCTCCAGGAAGCAGCGGAGGCCCGGTTATGAACGATTCCGGCACTGTAATCGGCATCGCAGAGGCAACATTCAAAGACGGGCAAAACCTTAATCTTGCCGTTCCCGTGGCATACCTTTCCGAGATGTGGGCTGCGGCCTCTCAACGCCTGATTGTCACACCGCTCGCGCAGCAAACACAGGTCGGCTCCGGTCAATCCATTGTGGACAGAATTGGCACGCGGGTCGAATCTGGCGTTACCATAAGCGATTTTGAGCTGAACTACCAAAAAGTTGGATACGGTGGTGATAAGGCAGGATTTCAATTGAGAATCAGCAACAAACTGCCCGTGGCTATCGCACATATCAAACTTCGCATAATCTACCACGATGCATCCAATTCAATCATGGACTTTGAGGACTACTCCAACCATTCTTTGGAGATTCCACCCGGCTTGACGAAGACCGTGACAATGGAAAGCTCCGAGGAGGCTCTGAGAGCAGCGCAATACTATAGCGCCCGCGGCACCAACGGATCGCCATTGTCCGGCCGTGAGATTTTATATGGTTACGATTCAAACTGGAACCCTGTGAAAAAGATGGAACCGAAGGTGGAAATAAGAATCGTCGGATTCGATACCGATGAATCGCAATGACCCAATTAAATCGGTGAAGTGTACCGCACAAAAACATGCGGCAACCTCCTCTGACTGAATGTTCCAATCTTCCGAAGGCAGAGACCATTAACTTCATGGTATCTTTCCCAAATGCAACCGCAGGCACTGCACAATAGCAACCGTACGTTGTGCAAACACGCCCACGCTATGTCATCAGCAGTCATGTGGACATAGTTCGTATTGACGTCGCTGACCTTCAATGGATTTCTGTCGGCGCATTTATCGAGACAAGCATTTTTGCAGGTCTTCCGACGTCTAGAGGAGGGAGAATCTTTGCGTCTTTGAATGCTGGGTCTCGTACTTCCGGCCATAATTTTACCTCATCCAATCATTACCACAGGTACGTGGAGTGTTTCTACAGAATTCGGCATTCCCGCGGTGGCAGGTGGCCCACTCATCACAGTATCAGGGACTGTGCCCCGTTCATCGCGGCTTTATCGCGATAAACGGGGCATAGCTTTACCTTTTGGGAAGAACGGATGGATGGCAGGATCAGTGTGTGTGCCACTTGCCGTTTGTCAGGATTAATCCATGGTTGCGAAGAATTCCTGAGATATGGTCTACCCGCCAATGTGGTATAATTTTTAATACTGAGTGCGACTTGAGATAAGGATAGTATCCGGAAATCTCTACTGCATTCGGAAAATAGAGCCCTCCCCGGCGGGGCAGTCAAGCGTTACTCGAAATCAGAGCGTAGTTTCTTCTATTGGTCGGGAGATAGGAGATTTTTGTGCCTGATTTCCGCCGCCTTAGCAAGACAACCTCGAAGTTACTAAGCGAGTTCGCTGAAGCGATTGAGCTCACCGCGTTCCGCCTATTTAGGATGGCTGTTTTCCTCTACTGTCTATATCGGCTTTTCATTCATGAAGTCGCCAAATGATCTGTGCAATATATTCGGCATGTGGCCCACTCATCACGGTATCAGCGACTGTGCCCCGTTCATCGCGGCCTTATCGCGATGAGCGGGTTTTCGGATAAGGCGGGTGCCCCAGGTCCCGCATTTGGGCACTTGGGATTCCTAACTTGCCGACTCGCTGCTTCGAAACATCCGCCAAAACTCCACAAAGCTCTTCAGCCGCACCACATGGAAGTAGTCGCTGGCGACGAGATAGAAGACCGTGGCCAGCAGCCAGACGCCGTGCAATGCGTCCGGGCCGAGCTGGTCGCCGAAGGGCAGGGGCGCGGCAGATAGCACCATGGCCACCACGATCAGCGCCAGCTTGACGATGCCCATGACCAGGTTGATCTCCGCCAGCTTGCCGCTGAATTCCCTTCCCAGCCGGAAGCTTTGCCCCAGGGAGGAAAGGGCGGAGCGCCCTTCCAGCAGCAGGAGCAGCGGCGCAATGGAAAGCGCCCAACTGACCAGCGCCCATACCGTGAAAAATCCCAGGGAAAGAAAAATCACCCAGATGGAGTAGCCGATCAGGTCCGGCTCGCCCGTGGCGGTGATGTGCGTGGCCGCCGTCCATTGGATGGAGCGGAACCAGCCCCAGCAGATCGCGCCCAGAGCCAGCAGCCAGGCCGCCTGCAAGGCGATCATCGGCAGCGGGCGCAAGCGCAGGCGAGGGTCCATGCGCTGCAAGACCAGGCTGCGGCCCAGGCCGGAGAGCACCACCCAGGCCAATGCGGCCACAGGCAGCAGCCAGCGCAGCACGGCTGTGATGTGCGGAAGGTAAAGCGCCCAGGCGTTGGCCAACTGCACCGTCGCCACCCAGGGATTTTGCGGGTCGAGCGTTGCGAGGCCGGCGGCTTCCGGCGGCAGCGCTGCAAGAATCTGCCGCGCCTCGATCCAGCAGACCGCCAGCAGCGGCACGCCGAAGAGCCAGCGCCATGCGATTTCCAGAATCGTCAGCGAAGGCCGCGCGAAGACCCAGCCCATTTGTCCGACGAGAGACTGGGTTCCGCGCAAGGGTGCCGTCATACTGCTCCTCGTGAACTGATCAGGTTCATGGTCTCCCACCCTAGCCACAAAAACAAAAGCGTGGCGAGGGTGGGGCACCCAGAGCAGCGGCTTTTGTTCTTTCCCACCCATGCCGCAAAAAGCGCGGCATGGATGGGGCACCCAGCTCTATCCACTATCGGCAGGCAAAGGCGGTAGGAATCAGACAGGTTAAAGTTCATGGTCTCCCGTACCGCTATTTCACCACCAGGTTCACCAGCTTGCCCGGCACCACGATGACCTTGACCACGTTTTTGCCCGCGGTGCGCGACTGCACCTTTTCGTCGGCCAGGGCCACGGCCTGAATAGTCTTGGCGTTGGCATCGGCGGCGACGCGCACCACCGTGATCAGCTTGCCGTTGGCCTGCACCGGAATTTCCAGCTCGTTTTCCTTGGCCAGTTCGGGATCGCTGACCGGCCAGGAAGCGCGCAGGACTGAGCCCTTTTCGCCCAGTTCCTCCCACAGTTCCGCGGCCAGATACGGCGCAAACGGAGCCAGCAGCAGCACCAGCGAGCGCAGCAGCTCGTTCATCACGGGCGCAGGGACCTCGCCCGCCGCCAGTTGCGGGTCGGCGGCTTGCAGGTCGTTGACCAGCTCCATGATGGCCGCCACGCAGGTGTTGAAGTGCCAGCGTCCCTCAAAGTCCAGCGTGATTTTGGCGATGGTCTGATGCAGCTTGCGCAGCAGCTTGAGAGAGAGGCCCGTGGGGTCTTTTACTGCCTGGCCAGAGCCTGCCCGTGCGAGAGGCGCATACCTGGTGGCAAGCCGCCACACACGAGCCAGGAAGCGGCTCACCCCGGCCACGCCGTCCTCCTGCCAGTCCAGATCGCGGTCTGGCGGCGCGGCAAACAGGGCGTACATGCGGGTGGCGTCGGCCCCGTATTTGGCGATCATGTCGTCGGGCGAAACCACGTTGCCCTTGGACTTGGACATTTTGGCCCCGTCCTTGATGACCATGCCCTGCGTGAACAGCCGCTTGGCCGGTTCGTCGTTGACGATGAGGCCCAGGTCGCGCATGACCTTGGTCCAAAAGCGCGAGTAGATCAGGTGCAGAATCGCATGCTCCACGCCGCCAATGTACTGGTCGATGGGGAACCAGTACTGCGCCGTCTTGGGGTCGAAGGGCGCGTTGGAATTTTTGGCGTCGGTGTAGCGATAGAAGTACCAGCTGGAATCGACGAAGGTGTCCATGGTGTCGGTTTCGCGCTTGGCCGGCCCGCCGCACTTGGGGCAGGTGACGTTGACGAAATCGGGCACGCGGCTCAGCGGCGATCCGCCCTGCTGGGTAATCTCAATCTGCGCGGGCAGCAGCACCGGCAACTGCGAGTCCGGCACCGGCACCAGGCCGCATTTTTCGCAGTGGATCATGGGGATGGGCGTGCCCCAGTAGCGCTGGCGGCTCAGGCCCCAATCCTTCAGGCGGAAGATGACCTTGGCCTCGCCAAATTTGCCAGCCGCTGCAATCTCCTGCAGGCGCTTCGCCGCTACGTCGCAGCTCAAGCCGTCGTACTCGCCGGAGTTGATCAGCACGCCGTCATGCGAGCAGAACGGCAGCTCGACCGCGGAACCATCGGTGGGCTTGATGACCTGCGTGATGGGCAGGCCGTACTTGGTGGCGAATTCGAAGTCGCGCTCGTCGTGCGCCGGAACGCTCATGATGGCGCCGGTGCCGTAGTCGGCCAGAATGTAGTTGGCCACCCAGATGGGCACGCGCGCGCCGTTGTAGGGATTGATGGCGAAGTGGCCGGTCGCGATGCCGTGCTTTTCAATCGCGCCCAGATCGCCGGCTTCCCGAGCCTTCTTCTGCTGCTCGATCAGCTCGTCGACCTGAGCCTTCAACGCGGCATCGGTCGCCGTGAAAGAGGCCACCAGCGCATGCTGCGGCGCCAGTTGCACGCTGGTCGCGCCAAAGATGGTGTCCACGCGGGTGGTAAACACGCGAATCCGCGTCTTCGCCGATCTCTGTTCCCTGTTCCCTGTTCCCTGTTCTTCCAGGAAAAAGTCGACCTCGGTGCCTTCGCTACGCCCAATCCAGTTGCGCTGCATGGTGCGGACTTTTTCCGGCCAGCCGTCGAGCGTGTCCAACCCGTCGAGCAGTTCCTGGGCGTAGGCGGTGATGCGATAGAACCACTGCACCAGGTCGCGCTGCTCCACCGGCGTGGTTTCGTGCCGCCAGCAGCAGCCGTTGACGACCTGCTCGTTGGCCAGCACCGTGGCGCACAGCGGACACCAGTTCACCTTGCTCTTTTTGCGGTAGACCAGGCCTTTCTCGTACATGCGCAGAAAGAACCACTGGTTCCAGCGGTAGTACTCGGGCAGGCAGGTCGCAATCTCGCGCGCCCAGTCGTAGCCCAGGCCCAGCCGGTCCATTTGAACTTTCATGGCGGCGATGTTGGAGAGGGTCCACTCGCGCGGCGGCGTATTGTGCTTGAGCGCGGCGTTCTCGGCGGGCAGCCCGAAAGCGTCCCAACCCATGGGGTGCAGCACGTTGTAGCCGCGCATCCACATGTGCCGGGCCAGCGCGTCGCCAATGGAGTAGTTGCGCACGTGGCCCATGTGCAACTGGCCGCTGGGGTAAGGCAGCATCTCCAGCACGTAGTACTTGGGCTTGCCGCAGTCCACGGGTTCAGCCGCGTACATTGAGGGGTCCGCAGCCCAACGCTGCTGCCATTTGGGTTCAATCGCCGAGGGGTCGTAACGCAGTTCGATGTCTTCCGCCATATCTACTTCAGTGTAAACGGGAAAGGCGAAGTCTACCGCTCTGGCGGCTGGGGGAGAACAGGATTGGGGATCGTAAAGGGCTCAATCCCCTCGAAGTTGATGCATGGGTCCACGTTCACTTCCCGGTTCACGATTACATAGCCCGTGGGGGGCCGGAAGACCGCCGCATCCGGCTCGCGCTGGCTGAACTTCACCAGTTCCTTGCTGTACTTGCCGGTCTGCGCGTCCTCGCTGATCTCCCGCGCCACCAGACCGGTCAAGCCAGGGGCCATCGCTTTCCACAGTTCGTTCGTGCTCACCTTGGTAGGGCAAACCTCCGGCTGCTGTTTTTTATCTTTCCCGATGTACTCCGACAGGGTCGTCCACGTGGTCCGGCGGCCCCGCGCCTCAACTCCCTGAATCGTCTTCGTTCCCAGGTCTTCCTCGGTTTCTTTTGTAGGTTTCGTCTCGCAGTCCATCGACACAATTCCAAAACTTGCGGACCCACAGCCTGATGGACTCGCGCCATAAAGAGGAATCCCCATCACAATTGCCTTCTTCCCCGGGAAACTCCAGGTGAAAGTAAGGTGAGCCAAGGGATCGAACACCTGAAAATGTGTAATTGGCTTTTGATCCGCCAAGGTTGGAAGGTCCATCGTCGCTGTCATCTGGCGGCCCTGTGCATCTCTGGCCGTAACAACTCTGGATTCGTGCGGGATGGGAGTTACCCCGGCATGCGTCTGCACCTGCACAATCTTGTACTCCGCCATATAGGGCAGCCGCGCGGCAGGGCTTACCTTGCTGTTTGCAGTCGCTTCTGACCGCGACGTGGAAACCTGGCTCAAAGCAGGCATTGCCAAACTCGCAACCGCAACCCAAGCCAGCACTCCGCACAAGTTTCCGCGCATGACTCATCCTCCGGTGCAAAACTGTGACGCACACAGTCTTACGCCGGAAAAACCATCGAGCAAGCCTTTTTGCAGAGAATCTATTCCACCAGGCTCTTCAGCACCCGCACATTGCGCTCCTCGTCGCCGGGCTCGTCCACCGGGGTTTCGGCGATAAACGCGGCATGGGCAAAGCGCGGGTCGTTCAGCAGGCGGCGGAAGGGCTCCACGCCCATGGTGCCCTGGCCGATGTGCTCATGGCGGTCCAGCTTGGAACCGCGCTCGGCCTTGGCGTCGTTCATGTGCCACACGCGCACCGCGTCCAGCCCGATGGTCGAGGCCGCCAGCGCGATCGTCTGCTCATACCCCTCGGCGCTGACCAGGTCATATCCAGCCACGTAGGTGTGGCAGGTATCCAGACACACGGCTACCGGCGCGGTCGGCTTTAGCCGCTCCACCAGTTCCGCCACCTGCTCAAATTTGCCGCCCAGGGAGAACTCCGCCCCAGCGGTGTTTTCAATCAGGATATGGAACGGAGTCCCCTGCCACGGCAGCCCCTCGATGGCGCGGGTAATGGAGTCTGCCGCCAACTTGAGGCCCTCGTCGCGCGTCAGGCCCTTCCACGAGCCGGGATGGAGCACCAGGTACTCGGCGCCAAAGGTGAGAGCACGCTCGATCTCGCCGCGAAAGGCTACGATGCTCTTTTCGCGCACCTCATCGGTCTGGCTGCACACGTTGACCAGGTAGCTGGTATGGATCACCAAGGGGCCGACATCGAGCGCGGCACGCAGTTCTTTCATACGGGCGGCCTGCGCGGGGTCCACCTTGGGCGCGCGCCACATGCGCGGGCTGGACGAAAAAATCTGAAAGGTATTGGCGCCAATCTCCCGCGCCCGCTCCACGGCGTTGGAAGCCCCGCCCGCCGTGCCCAGATGCACACCGATCCGCTTGGTCATGCACCCAGTTTAACTGGCCGATGATCCTGAATGTTTGAGAATTGTGCTTTCCCAGGTCTCAAAAACGAGACCTGGGGCACCCCTCATTTGTGGAAAGAAAGCGTCAGCTTTACAGCAGCTTCATGGCATCCGGGTCCCAGTGGGCGACGGCGCCACGCTCATAGCTGAGGTTGCTCAGCAGCGCGGCCCCGGCGGCGCGGTAACCAAACACGGCATCTTCCACAACCGGCTGACGCGAGCGCACCGCGGCAAAAAAGTTCTTGAAATGGTCGTAGCTGTCGCTGTACCCTGCAGGCGCAACAAACTTCTCGTAGCCCACCGGCGGCTCTCCAACCGGATGCTGCCGCGGATACTTCTCCTTGTAGGCGTCGCGAATCTGCTTCTGCGTAGCTTCCGCGTAGGTGTCGATCACCAGGCCGGGTTCGGCTTCGCGCGGCACGCGGCTCACCGTCACGGCGTTGCCGCCAATCTCCATGGTGCCTTCCGAGCCGGTAAACACCAGGCCCTCGCTCTCTTCGCCGCCGTCCACAAAATTGACGCGCAGACTCAGGTTGAAGCCCTCGCGATAGTCGAACAGGCCCAGCATCACGTCGGGCACGTCGCGGCCATCCTTCCAAAAGCGCAGTCCGCCGGTTGCATAGCCCCGCGTGGGACCGTGCGATCCGGTGATGAAGTGGGTGCCGCTGAACAGATGCACAAACAGGTCGCCAGCCACTCCGGTTCCGTAGGCTTTCCACTTGCGCCACTGGAAGAACTGCTCCGCATTGAACGGAATCTTGGGCGCGCTGCCCAGAAAACGTGGCCAGTCGCAGGTCTCCGGCCCGGCATCGGGAGGAACGGTGTAACTCCACGCGCCCATGGTGGAGTTACGATCCCAGCGCGCGGTGACCATGTTGAGCTGGCCAATGGCGCCCGCGGCCAGCAGTTCCTTGGCCTTCAGATAAATCAGCGAGCTGACCCGCTGGCTGCCCACCTGCAAAATCCGCCCGGTCGAGCGCGCCGTCTCAATCATCTCTGGCCCGTCGGCATAGAGATGGATCATGGGCTTTTCGCAGTACACATCCTTGCCCGCCTTCATGGCATCCACGGCGGCCTGCTTGTGCCAGTGGTCGGGCGTGGCGATGATCACGGCGTCGATGTCTTTGCGCGCCAGGATTTCTTGATAATTGCGGGTGGTGAAAATGTCGTCGCCCCACAGCTCCTTGCTGTGCGTCAGCCGTCCGTCGTAGCAGTCGGCCACGGCCACCAGCTTGACGCCGGGAACCTGGACGGCATTCTTGGTGTCTCCCTGGCCCTGGATGCCCGCGCCAATCAGCGCGAATTGGATATGATCGTTGGCCGCAATGGGCCGGGACGGCTCGTTTTGCAGCGCAGCCAGCGCAACCATTCGGTTTCCAAGCAAGGTTCCGGCCGAAGCCGCACCGGCCACTTTGAGAAAGCTCCTACGATTCAATGCCCGCACAGGTCGCTCCTGAAAGGAAGATTTCTACCGCATACCAAGATACGCCGGGAGGGGCAGAAACGGCATTCCCGAATCTTGCAAACGGGGCCGCGGGCCAGAGGGCCCCGCTACAGGTCTTCACTATCTGGGTGGAAAGGTACTGCCAGAAGGGGATGGATCATCGAGGAGCGGGACTGTTTGGGATTGACGCCACCCTCGCAGCAACAATGCAGCGAGGGTGGCGCTCTTAATCCTCCCAATAGCCACTCACCCATTCCAATCGCTGAGCGATTACTTTGTGTGCCCGGCGGCGGCCAGGGCGGCCCGGACGCCCGCGCCGTAGGCAGGGTCGGCCTTGTCGAAGTGGCCCAACTGCCGATCCACAATGAACTGAGGCACCCCGGTCATGGCCGTGGCAATGTTCGAGAACAGGCGCTGCCGCTGCTCCGCGGTAAACAACCGGAACAGGTCGCCCGCCTGGGTGTAGTCGTCGTTGCCGATGCGGTGGTTGTAGCGGTCGGCGTCGCCGGAAATTTTGAGCGGCGGCTCGGCCACCGACGGATCCTCTGCCGGCCCGTTGAAGCTGTTGGGCTCGTAGTAGGCGTCGGGGTTGGCGGTGTTGTTGTCAAAGAAGCGCATGGCGCCGTCCTTGTGGTAGTGATGCACCGGACACACGGGCGCGTTGACGGGCAGCGACTCGTAGTGCGTGCCGAGCCTGTGGCGGTGCGCGTCGGCATAGGAAAACGCGCGCGCCTGCAGCATCTTGTCCGGCGACAGGCCGATACCCGGCACTGTATTCGACGGGCTGAAAGCAGCCTGCTCAATCTGGGCAAAGTAGTTGTCCGGGTTGCGGTTCAGCTCCACCACGCCGACGGGAATGACCGGGTAGTCCTTGTGCGGCCAGACCTTGGTCACATCGAAGGGATTGTAGGGTGTCTTTTCGGCGTCCAACTCCGGCATGATCTGGATCTGCAGGTTCCAGCCCGGGAAATCGCCCCGCTCGATGGAGCCGTAGAGGTCTTCCTGATAGCTCTCGCGCGTCTTGCCGATGACTTCTGCCGCTTCGCCATTGGTCATGAACTTGTGGCCCTGCGCGGTCTTGAAATGGAACTTGACCCAGAACCGCTCGCCATCCTTGTTCCAGAAGCTGTAGGTGTGGGAGCCGTAGCCGTTCATGAAGCGCGGGCTCAAGGGAATGCCGCGGTCGCTCATCAGGATGGTTACCTGGTGCAGGCTCTCCGGCGACAGCGACCAGAAGTCCCACATGGCGGTGTTGGAGCGCAGGTTGGTCCGGGGATGACGCTTCTGGGTATGAATGAAGTCGGGAAACTTGAGGGGATCGCGCACGAAAAAGACCGGGGTGTTGTTGCCTACCAGATCCCAATTGCCTTCCTCGGTGTAGTACTTCATGGCAAAGCCGCGGACATCGCGCTCGGCATCGGCTGCACCCGCCTCGCCGGCCACGGTCGAGAAGCGGAACAGGCACGGGGTCTGCTTGCCGACTTCGGAAAAGAGCTTGGCGCGGGTATACCGAGTAATGTCGTGCGTAACGGTCAGAGTGCCGAAGGCGCCCCACCCTTTGGCGTGGACCACGCGCTCGGGAATCCGCTCCCGGTTCTGATGGGCGAGCTTCTCGATCAGTTCATGGTCCTGCATGAGCACAGGGCCTCGCGGACCTGCGGTGAGGGAGTTCTGGTTGTCGGCAATGGGCGCACCGGAAGTCGTAGTCAGGCGTTCAGACATGCATTTTTCTCCTTGTTGAGCTTGTAGCTGCATTCTCTGGGATGGTTTCCAAAGGACTCGGGTTGGCTCACAGAATCAAACTTAGGCTGGGCGCTACGATAAGTAAAATCAATTGTTTCTACGATGACGATTTATTTATTCTATGGATATGAACCTGCAGGAGCTTCGTTATCTGGCGGCAGTGGCCGAGCATCGGCACTTTGGGCGGGCTGCGGAGGCCTGCAACGTGACCCAGCCCACGCTGAGCAGCCAGATTCGCAAACTGGAAGACGAGTTGGGGGTCACGCTGATCGAGCGGACCAACAAGCGGGTGGACATGACCCCGGTGGGCAGCCAGATTCTGGTCCATGCACAGCGGGCGCTGGCCGAGGCAGGGCAGATGGAGGCCGTAGCGCGGGCAGCGTGCGACCCGCTGAAAGGACCGCTCAAGCTGGGCGTGATTCCCACGCTGGCGCCTTATCTCATGCCACTGATTCTGAGGCCGCTGCGGGAGGCGTATCCGGGACTGACGATCGAGCTATGGGAAGATCAGACCCGCGCGCTGATCGAAGGGCTGCGCAACCACCGGCTCGACGCGGCGCTGGTGGCCACCGAGCCCGACGCCCCGGAGATTACCGAGATTGCGCTGTTCAACGAGCCCCTGCTGGCGGCGCTGCCTCCCGATCACCGGCTGGCCGGGGCAAGAGCGGTGAGCGAAGAGGAGCTGGCCGAGGAGTTGCTGGTGCTGGCCGACGGGCACTGTCTTTCCAACCAGGCTTTGGCCGCCTGCGGGACAAAGCACGGGCCGCGCAGCGGATTGCAGGGTAGCATGCAGGCCGCGACCCTGGAGACGCTGGTGAACCTGGTGGCGGCCGGCTATGGAACCACGCTGATTCCGGCTCTGGCAGCCAGTTCGCTGGGTCAGCGCGGCATTGTGCTGCGGCCGCTCAAAGGCAAATCCACCCGGACGATCCGGCTGGCGAGCCGCCCGGGCTTTCCGCGCGCCCAGGCGCTGAGGGCTCTCGAAAAGGTGATCCGCCAGGCCATCCAGCCACAGGAACGCACGGCGTGGGCTCAAGCGGCTGCCGTTGGGAACACACCGAACGGAACAAAGAAAACCTCGTGAAACGGAGACCCTTCGTGGCCCTCCTGCGAATTGAGAGCCCGAGGCTTCACACGACCGTCGGCCCCCAGCAATTACACTGCATAGGGAATGCTTAGGCACGATCCATTTGAGCCCCAGCTGGGCCTTAGCTTCGAGGAGCCTCGACAAACCCGCCGCATCTGGCCGGTGCGCGAGCTGGTGGGACAGGTTCGCGAACTCGTCGAGCAGGAGTACGGCGACGTCTGGGTGGAGGGCGAAATCTCCAACTTCCGCCCCGCTCCTTCGGGCCACGTGTATTTCACTCTCAAAGACGCCGACGCCCAACTGCCGGTCGTGTTGTTCCGCCGCCAGGCCATGCTGCTGCGCTTTCGGCCCGAGGACGGGCTGCACGTGCTGGTGCGCGGACGGGTCAGCGTGTACGAGCAGCGCGGCCAGATGCAACTGGTGGCCGAGACCATGGAGCCGGTGGGCGCGGGGTCGCTGCAGCTGGCATTTGAACAGCTCAAAGCAAAGCTGAAGGCCGAGGGCCTGTTCGATGCGGACCGCAAGCAGCCGCTGCCCGCCTTTCCACGCACCGTGGGTATTGTCACCTCGCCCACCGGCGCGGTCATTCGCGATTTTTTGAACATTGTGAACCGGCGTCACTCCGGGCTGAGCGTGCTGCTTTACCCCGTTTCCGTGCAGGGCGATCAGGCCCCGGCAGAGATTGAGGCCGCGCTGGCCGAGCTGAACGCCAGCGGCCTGGTGGACGCGATTGTGCTGGCCCGTGGCGGCGGTTCTCTGGAAGATTTGGCGGCCTTCAACAGCGAACGCGTGGCCCGCGCAATTGCCGCTTCCCGTCTGCCGGTGGTTTCCGCCATCGGGCACGAAACCGACTTTACGATTGCCGATTTTGTGGCCGATCTGCGCGCACCCACGCCTTCCGCCGCGGCCGAGCTGATTACCGAGGCCCAGCACCGGATTGCCGAGCATCTGGCGACGGTCGAGCACCGCCTGGAGCGCGCCGCGCGCTTCCAACTGCTACAAGCGCAGCAGCGGCTGGCGCGGTTGCCGATCAGCCGCGCGGAGTCGCGCATGGCCGCATTGCTGCGGCGGCTGGAACAGCGGCTGGATGAGCTGAGCTTCCGCATGGAGGCGGCGGTGAGCGGCCCACTGCGCCTGCAACAGCGCACCGTTGCCGACTTGACCGCCGCGGTGCTGCGCCACGATCCGCGCCAGGGACTGGCCCAGGCCCGCGAACGGCTGGCCGCCTGCCGCACCCGGCTAGACAGGACGCTGGAACGCATGATCCACGCCTCGGCAGCCACCGTCAGCTCCCTCGACGCGCGGCTGCACTCGCTGTCGCCTTTGGCCGTGCTGGATCGCGGCTACGCGCTGGTTCTGAATGCCGAGGGCGGCCTGGTGCGCTCCACCGGCCAGATCGCACAGGGAGATAGGGTCACCACGCGCCTCTCGGACGGAACTTTCACCAGCCGCGTGGAAACTGCCACTGCCAACCAATCTGTTCCCCACAAAAAATCAAAGAATTGAGATCATGACCAAGACCACTGCACGCAAACTCTTCGGCACCGACGGCATTCGCGCCGTGGCCGGTGAAACTCCCCTCGACCCAACCACCATCTTTGCCGTGGGACTGGCTCTGGGCCACTCGCTGCGCAACATGGCCGCGGAGCCCAAGGTGATCCTGGGCCGCGATACACGCGAGTCCGGCCCCTGGATCGCCGCCACTCTGGCCGCTGGCCTGCGCGAAACCGGCGTGCGTGTCGAGAGCGCCGGAGTCATCACCACGCCCGCCGTGGCCTTCCTGGCCCGCACCCATGGATTCCAGGCAGGCGTGGTCATCTCCGCCTCGCACAATCCGTGGAAGGATAACGGCATCAAGCTGTTCGGCGGCGACGGCTTCAAGCTAGCCGATGCGGTGGAACTGGCCATGGAAGAGGAAATTCTGATTCACGCGGCGCAGATTGAAGCGCCCGATCCGGCTTCCCTGCCCCCGGTCGTGGACAATCCCGCCTTCCAGAACGACTACATCCAGTTCCTCATCGATTGCGTGCCGGGCCTGTCGCTCAAGGGCCTGCGCATTGTGGCCGACTGCGCCAACGGAGCGGCGGCGGCCGTAGCGCCCGAGCTGTTCCGGCGGCTGGGTGGCGACGTGACGCTGCTGCATATCACTCCCGACGGCCACAACATCAACGACGGCTGCGGCGCACTCCACCCCGCTCATGTGGCGGAGGAAGTGGTCGCCCGCAACGCCCAGATCGGACTGACCTTCGACGGCGACGCCGACCGCTGCATGCTGGCCGGCACGCGCGGAAACGTCATCAATGGCGACGCTATCCTGCTGATGGTGGCGCGCGACCTGAAATCCCGGGGTCTGCTGACCGGCGACCTGGCGGTGGCGACCACCATGTCGAACATGGGCCTGGAGGCAGCGCTCAAGCGCTCGGGCATTCGCATGCTGCGCGCCCCGGTGGGCGACCGCTATGTGCTGGAGCAGATGCTGGTGCACCACGCAGCACTGGGTGGCGAGCAGTCGGGGCACATCCTGCTGCCGCACCTGGCGACAACCGGAGACGGTCTGCTGACCGCGCTGGTCGTTCTGGATTTGATTGCCCGTACCGGCAAGAGCGTCGACGAGCTGACCGCGGACCTGAAGGTGTTTCCGCAGGTGATCGTGAATATCAAAGTGCGCGAGAAGAAACCGCTGGAGTCGATTCCCGCCGTGGCCACCGCCATCCGCGCCGCCGAGGAAGAATTAAAAGACACAGGCCGCGTGGTGATTCGCTACAGCGGAACAGAACCGCTGGCGCGGGTGATGATCGAAGCGGAGAGCGAAGAGGCAATGCAGCGGCTGGCCGATGGGATTGCCGGCGCGATCCGGAAGGAACTGGGCATTTAGAGCTTTGTGCTTTCCCACCCATGCCGCAAAAACGCGGCATGGATGGGGCACCCGAATCAATCGGGGTGGAGAGTACCCGGGCGAATTCTCCAGCGCGCCAAACCTACTTCCCGCGCCTTATTCCTAGCGCGGACCAGCCGAAGGCAGATGGCCCCACCGCAGGTGGTCAGTCGCAGCTTAGGAGAATCCGCTCGCTCTCTTCCGGCGGCCCGAAGGCCTCGGGCGGAATCGGCTCTCCGTGCAGCGTCTTCCAGATGCGCAGGCAGGAATCGCCGGCAACCAGGAACACGCCGACAATAAAGATCACCATCAAAATCGCGTCCAAATAGCCCTGCATGGCCGTGGCTGCGACTCTCGTCATGGGCAAGAAGATGTCCCGGACAGAAAGCACGCCTGCCGCTACTGTGGTCACTCCCACAAAGACCGCCGGCGCTGCCGTGAGCCAGGCATATTTGGCCTTGCCCATGTTCACCAGAAAGACCGTAGCGATCAGCAGCGCAATGGTGGCCAGCAACTGGTTGCCCGTGCCGAACAGCGGCCAGATGGTCGCCACGCTGCCGGTGTAGATCAGGTAACCCCAACTCGAGACCACGATCGCCACAATGAACATTCCGGCAGGAATCGATTTCTGGTTGCTCAGCGGCTTGTACACCTTGCCCAGCAACTCGTGCAGCACATAACGAGCCACGCGGGTTCCCGCATCGACCGTGGTCAGAATGAACATGGCCTCAAACAGAATGGCGAAGTGGTACCAGTAGGCCAACAGCTTGTTCATCCCCGGAAGCGCGTGGAAGATTTGCGCCATGCCTACGGCCAGCGAGACCGCGCCGCCCGTGCGCCCTACCAGTCTCTCGCCGACGGCGTTCGAAAAGTAATCCAGGTTGACCGTGTGCAGCCCCAGCTTGGCGAAGATTTCCGGAGGCGTGTTGATGGCGAAGTAATCGCCGGGCATCATCGAAGTGGCAGCGATCAGCGCCATGACGCCCACTAGCGACTCGGCCAGCATGGCGCCATAGCCGATGAAGCGCGCATCGCTTTCCTTGTCCAGCATCATTGGTGTTGTGCCGGAGGAGATGAGCGCGTGAAATCCGGAGATCGCTCCGCAGGCGATGGTCACAAACAAAAACGGAAACAGGTGCCCACCGATGATGGGGCCGCCACCATGGACAAAGCCCGTCACGGCCGGAAACTGAATGTTCGGATGAACAATGAAGATGCCCAGAATCAGCGCGGCAATCATGCCCAGCTTCAAATAAGTTGAGAGATAGCCGCGCGGCGTCAGCAGCATCCACACCGGCAGGATGGCGGCGACGAAGCCGTAAGCCACCAGCAGCAAGGTCATCTGGTGCGGATTGAAGGTCAGCCAGCTTGCGCACGCCGAGTTGGCCACCCAGTGCCCGCCAATCAACGCGGCCATCAGCAGAACTACGCCCCCCGCGCTCGGCACTTTCACGCGAACCACTCCACCCGGCCCTTTGAACATATAGAGGCCCATGGCGATGGCGATGGGAATGGTCATGCCGATGGTGAAAACGCCCCACGGGCTGCCAGACAGCGCATTGACCACCACGATGCCCAACCCCGCCAGCGTGACCAGCAGAATAAACAGAACCGCCACCATGGTGACCTGCCCGGAGAAGGGGCTGATCTCAGTCCGCGCGATCTCGGCCAGTGACCGGCCCTTGTGCCGCACCGAAGCAACCAGAACAGTGAAGTCCTGCACGGCCCCGGCAATCACGGCTCCCGTGACCAGCCAGATAAGCCCGGGCGCAAAACCAAACTGCGCCGCCAGCGTCGGGCCCACCAGCGGTCCGGCCCCGGCAATGGCCGCAAAGTGCTGCCCGAAGAGGACCCACTTGGGCATGGGCGAGTAGTTCTGCCCATCTTCGTAGAGGTGTGCGGGCGTGATCCGCGTGTCCTTCAGCACCAGTACTTTGGCGGCCAGGAAGGCGCTGTAGTAGCGGTAGGCAAGGGCGTAAATGCACAAAAGGATGATGAGGATGGTGAGTGTATTCATGACAGCTTTCGACAGCGAAAGAGGCCGGGCTCAAACGCGGACGCCGGTCTGGAGCGGGTCTCGACGGAAGCCCGCGCTCTACCTCAGGATAGGACGACGAATTCGCTCTTCTGAGACGACGTACCGCAATATGCCACCTGTGGTGGGGCCATCTGCCTTCGGCTGCTCCGCGCCAGAAAAAAGGCGCGGGAGGAAAGGTTGGCGCACAAGGACTCTGACCGCGTGTAGATGTACCAACTTGGGTGCCCAGGTCTGCGACCTGGGAAAGCAGGACTCTACAAATCCCGCCAGTTGGCTCCTAGCCCCAAGTCGGCAACCAGCGGCACGCTGAGCTGGATGACGCCTTCCATCTCGGTGCGGACCAGGGTTTCGACCTCCGCGACTTCATCCGCGGGGACCTCGAACAGCAGTTCGTCATGCACCTGCAGGACCATACGCGTTTTGAGCTTGCGCTCGGTCAGCTTGCGGTCGATGGAAATCATGGCCAGCTTGATGAGGTCGGCGGCAGTGCCTTGCAGCGGCGTGTTGATGGCCGTGCGCTCGGCAAATCCGCGCTGGTTGGCGTTGCGGCTCTCAATGTCGGGAATGGGCCGGACGCGGCCAAAAAGCGTGCGCACACTGCCGTCCTTGCGCGTCTGTTCCAAGGTCTTTTCGATGAAGGCCTTCACACCCTGGTAACGCAAGAAATAGCGATCGATGTAGGCGCGCGCTTCCTGCTGCGGAATGCCCAACTGCGCGGCCAGGCCGAAGGGCGAGATGCCATAGACGATGCCGAAATTCACAGCCTTGGCGCGGCTGCGGGTCTGCTTGTCCATGGTCTCGGCAGGCACGCCGAAGACTTCGCTGGCGGTGAGGGTGTGGATGTCCTCGTTGTTCTGATAGGCGTGCACCAGCAGCGGATCGCCGCTGTAGTGAGCCAGCAGGCGCAGCTCGATCTGCGAGTAGTCGGCTGAAAGCAACTGCGTACCGGGCGCGGACGTGAAAGCGGCGCGAATCTCGCGGCCCAGCTCGGTGCGGATGGGAATGTTCTGCAGATTCGGATTGACAGAGGAGAGACGGCCGGTAGCTGTGGCTGCGGCCATGAAGGTGGTGTGGACGCGCGCGTCCGAGTCGGCCAGAAGCGGCAACGCATCCACGTAGGTGGACTTGAGCTTGGAGAGATGCCGGAATTCGAGCACCAGGCGGGGCACTTCGTGCTGTTCGGCCAGATACTCCAGCACGTCCTGCGCGGTGGAAACGGACTTGCTTTTGCCGCGCGCGGGCGGTGCGGGCAGGCCCAGCTTGGTGAACAGCACCACGCCGAGCTGCTTGGGCGAGTTGATGTTGAAGCGCTCGCCGGCCAACTCGTAAATGCGCTCGCTCACCTGCTGCAATTCAATGGCGAAGCGGCGGGAGAGCCCGTCGAGCACGCCCAGATCGATGCGCACGCCGGCTTGCTCCATGCGGAAAAGAACCGGGGCCAGGGGCAGGTCGATGTCGGCGTACACGCGATGCAGACCCGACTCCTCCACATGCTTGCGCAGGTCGGGAACCAGAGCGCGAATGGCTGCAGCGCCCGCCGCCAAAGTGGACGGCGCGGGCTGGCTGTGGCGCGCGGCCACATCGGCCAGCGAGGGCGTTGCGTGGGTGGAGTTGAGCGCGTACGAAAGCAGCATGGTGTCGTCCACGGCACCGCGCAACGCGACTCCCTGCGCGCTGAGCAGATGCAGAGCGGATTTCCAATCGTGGGTCTGCTTGGGAACGGAAGCATCTTCAAGAAGCGCCTTCAGTTCCGGCGTGAGAGCAAGGCGCAAAGCTACGGCAGGCTCGGCGCAGACGCCTACGCTGAAGACGGCCTTCTTTTCCGTGGCTGCAAACGCATCCAGAAACGACAGGTTCTGCGGCACATCGTCTTCTGCCTCTTCGACCGGCGCCTTCGCATCCAGCGCGAAAGCAAAGCCATGCGCGCGCGCCGCGGCATAAAACGCAGCCGCCTGCTCGGCGCTCGGCTCTTCGATCAACTCGACGGCGACTGCGGGCGCGCCAGGCGTGAGTTCCTTGAGCATGGAGGTGAACTCCAACTCGGTGAACAGTTCGCGGCAAGCCTCGACGTCCGGCTCCTGCGTCACCATCGCGGGCAGGTCCAACTCCAGCGGCACATGGCTGTCGATGGTGACCAGTTCCTTCGAAAGTAGGACGGTTTCGCGGTTCTGCTCCAGCGATTCGCGATAGCTTTTGCGCTTGACCTCGGCGGTGTGTTCCAGCACGGCTTCCACGCTGCCGAATTGGACGATCAGCTCCACGCTGCCCTTGTCGCCGATGCCGGGCGCGCCGGGAATGTTGTCGACGGAATCGCCGCGCAGGGCCATCACGTCCACCACTTTTTCCGGCGGCACACCCAGGACTTCAGCAACCTTGGCGGGGTCCAGAATCAGGTTGTCCTTCTGCGGGTTGAGAATCTTCACCTGCGCGGTGACCAACTGCATCATGTCCTTGTCGCCGGAGACGATAAAGACCGGGTGCTCGCGCTCGGCGGCCTCGCGGGCCAGCGTGCCGATCACGTCGTCGGCCTCGAAGCCCTCGGCCTCAAGGATGGGAATGCGCAAGGCCTCCAGGGCGCGGCGAATATAGGGAATCTGCCGCCGCAGGTCCTCGGGCATGGCGGCGCGATTGGCCTTGTAGCCCGCGTAATCCACGTCGTCAAAGCTCTGTGTCTTGCCGTTCCACTTGCGCAGGGTGCCGATGGAGCGCGCCCGCTCGTCGCGGAAGACCTCGCCGCTCATGTCGAAGACGGCGGCAAAGTACTGTGGCGCAAAATCCTGGCGCAGCTTTTTGATCATGTTCACGAAGACGTAGATGGCCGCCGTGGGCAGCCCGTCGCGGGTGGACATGGGGCGGCTGCGCTGCATCGCGTGGTAGGCGCGAAAGATGAACGACATGGTGTCGAGGAGGAATACGGGCGGCTTGGATTCGGTAGGCACGGTTCAGAGTTTAGCAGCAGCGGGACAGAGAGCAGAGATCAGGGGTCAGAGATCAGCTTCAGCCCAGGAACATGCAGTCGCCGTAACTGAAGAAGCGGTATTTCTCCTCGACCGCGTGATTGTAGGCAGCCAGGACGCGTTCGCGGCCGGCAAAGGCCGAAACCAGCATCAGCAGGCTCGATTTGGGCAGATGGAAGTTAGTCAGCAGTCCGCCCACCAAGCGAAATTCAAAACCAGGAGAGATGAAGATCTCCGTCACGCCGGTGTGGCCTTGCAGGCGGCAGCCCTTTGCCTGCTGTGCGCAGTGCTCCAGGGTGCGCACCACCGTGGTGCCCACGGCCACAATGCGGCGCCCTTCCGCCTTGGCGCGATTGACGGCCTCGGCGGTCTCGGCGGAGAGGGTATAGCGCTCGCGGTGCAGGTGGACCTCGTCCACGCGGTCCACGCGCAGCGGCGCAAAGGTGCCCAGGCCCACGTGCAGCGTGACGCGGGCGACTTCAACGCCCTTTTGAGCAATGGCATCGAGGATTTGCGGCGTGAAATGCAGCCCCGCCGTAGGTGCGGCGACGGAGCCGCGGTCGTGGGAGTAAACCGTCTGGTAGCGCTCGCGGTCCGCATCCGCATCGTCGCGGCGGATATAGGGCGGCAACGGCATGTGGCCGATCCGCTCCAGCACGCCGAAAAAATCGCCCACCGGGGCAAAACGGAGAAGGCGCTCGCCAAACTCGCCCCGTTCCAGCACTTCGGCTTCAAGCTCGATTGCGCCGGAAGGCGATGAAAACGCAAGGCGCTCGCCCACAAGCACTTTCTTGCCCGGTTTGACCAGGGCGCGCCACAGGTTTTCGCCGGCTATTTGGAATCTGGAGTTCTTGCTTTCCCCGGTCTCAGATGCGAGACCGGGGGCACCCGGTTCGGTCAGCAGCACTTCGACCAGCCCGCTCGGTTCCTGCCGGTCGCGCACCACGGTCCGCTTGGCGTAAAGGCGGGCGGGAATCACGCGGCTGTCGTTCAGCACCAACAAATCGCCCGGCTGCAGCAGCGCCGGCAGCCCGGCAAAGCTCGCATCGCGCAAAGCGCCGGTCTCGCGATTCACCACCAGCATGCGGTCCATGCCGCGCTCGGCGGGGGGCTGCTGGGCGATCAACTCCGCAGGCAGGTGGAAGTCAAAGTCGGTAACGAGCAGGCCGGTGGGGGCTTGATTCTCTGCAGACTGGCCGCTCATGCCTGCGCCTTTCCGAGGTGAGCAAGGGCCCGTAGGCGCGCACGCTCAATGGCGTCGTTCAGCTCCTGGCGCTTGGTCTCCAGTTCACCATCCGGGAAATCGGCGGGAACATGGGTCCACTGCGCCCAACTGACCACAATCTTCGTGAACGGCTTGGGCACCAGGAAGTGGTCCCAGGAACGCATCGTCCAGGCGTGCTCGGGCTCCAGGTGGAAGGCGCCGATGGGGGCGCCAGAGATTTGCGCCAGCTTGACGGGGCCCATCTTTGTGCGATAAATGGGACCCAGGGGCCCGTCCGCAGTGAAGATCGCCGTGTTGCCGCGCTTGATGACGTGAGCCAGGCCCAGCAGGCCCTCGCGGCCTCCGCGGGAGCTGGAACCGCGTACGGCACCGAAGCCGAACATCTTGAGGATGCGGGTGATCAGCTCGCCGTCGAAGCTGCGGCTGATGAGAATGACGGCGCGGGAGTGGCGAAAGTAGACCGTGCAGGGCAGCACGCACTGGTGCCAAAAGCAGTAAATCTCCGGGCCGGGCTTCTCGCCAAACAGAACAGGGGTCACGCCTTCTTCGGCGATGACTTCAAAACGCCAGGTGAGGCCGACAATCCAGATAAAGCCCCGCATCACAAGCGGGACGAAGGCGAGGACGAGGCGCTGGGAAAAAGTAAATTTGTGCTTGGCTGCGGTGGTCACACCTTTAATTTTAGCGGAGCTGGCGGAGTTTGCGGAGCTAGCGTGGTGTCCCAGATATTCTTTGAAAAACAACCGCAGATCCTTCGACTCACCACCCCTAAGCTGAAAAGCGCTTGGGGCCCCGTTCGCTCAGGATGACAGCCCCAGTTTTGCCATGAATTTCTGGGACAGAACACTAGCTCCGCTGTTTAGCTATAGCGCAGCCAGCGCAGGATTTCGGGCAGGGTGGCGCGCTTGCCGTACATGAGGATGCCCACCCGGTAGAGGCGCGTGGAGAACCAGAGGACGCCCCAGATGCTGAGGACCATGAGCGCGATGGAAGCCGCAAACTGCCACACCGGCGGCATTTGCGAGCCCATGCGCAGCATCATGATGATAGGCGCGGTGGCCGGAAAGAGCGACGCCGCAATCGACAGCAGCGAATCCGGGTTGTTGACCACCATCACGATCAGGGCAAAGCTGAGCCAGACCGGCAGGGCGGCCAGCGGCGTATACATCTGCAGTTCCTGCTCGGTTTCGCAGGTGGCGGCAAGGCCGGCAAACAGCGAGGCATAGAGCAGGTAACCAAGCACAAAATAGACCGGAAACAACACGCCCTCGATCCAGGAAAAGTGGATGGAGAGGGCGCCGGAGAGGATGGGCGCGGCAAAGGCCGAGCCGGCGATGGCGGCGGCGGCAACCGTCCAGAGGGCGATCTGGGTCAGGCCCACGGCGCCCACGCCGATCAACTTGCCGGCCAGCATATCGCCCGGCTTGGCAATGGCCAGCATGACCTCGAAGATGCGCGAGGTCTTTTCCTGAATGATGGAACGGGCCACGTTCATGCCGTAGACCACCGTGGTCATGGAGAGCAGGAAAGCCATCAGGTAGCCCTTGTAGAAGGAGGTCATGGCGTTGCTTTTGACTTCCATTCCTTCCTTGCTGACCTGGCGGGTTTCGATATCGACGCTTTTCAACAACGCGTCCACTTTGCCGGCCTGGACACCGTTACCGGCCAGCCGCTCGCGGACCACGGCACGATTGAGCGCCGAGCCGAGCCGGGCATCGGTAATAAAGTCACCCGCAGAGGAAGAGACGTAAACAGTGGTCAGCTCCTTGCACGCGGCAGTGTCAATCCACAGGAAACCATCGATGGCTTTGGCTTTGACCCGCTGCACCAGGGCCGCGCGATCCTCGGGCGTAGCCGGAGCGATGACATCCACAGCGAACTTGGCGTCCTTGCTGGTCAGCAACTGGGTTCGCATATCGGCGGCCAACAGAGCGTCGGAAGAGGCGATGACTACGTGCTTGCTGGAATCGATGCCACGGCCGCTGAGATAGATGATGCCGACGACAACGACAAACAGGAGCGGCACCAGGATGGTGGAGAGGCGAAAGGCGCGACCGCGAATCTGTTCCAGGTACTCCCGCTTGGCGATCAAGAGGATATTACGCATCGGACTTGCCTCCCACGGTATGAATGAAAATCTCTTCGAGCGAGGGCTCGACCAGTTCGAAACGGTAAATGGTCGCCATGGCGGCGGCTTCGTGGAGCAGCTTTTGCGCGTCGCCGTGGGGGTGCAGCTTGATTTCGGCGTGGCCGGAGTAGTTTTTGGCTTCCTCGATTTCGTCGCTTTTGAGGAACTCGGCGCTGCCCTCAAACTCCACGATCACCCGGTTGCGCTCGTAGGTGGCCTTGATGTCGCGCATGCGGCCGGCCAGCACCGCCTCGCCATTGTTGATGAGGCAGATCGAGTCGCACAGCTTCTCTACCTGGTCCATGCGATGGGTGGAAAACAAAATCGCCTTGCCCTGATCCTTGAGTTCCAGCAGGGTCCGCTCGACAAGTACCGCATTCACCGGGTCGAGGCCACTGAAAGGCTCGTCCATGACGATCAGCCCCGGATCGTGGAGCAGGCAGGCAATGAACTGAATCTTCTGCTGCATGCCCTTGGACAGCTCTTCGGTCTTTTTGTGGAGGGCGTCGGCAATCTCCATGCGCTTGGCCCAGGCGGTGGCGCGCTTCTGCGCTTCCTCCGGCGCGAGCCCGTGCAATTCCCCAAAGAAGACCAGTTGGTCAATGACCTTCATTTTCTTGTAGAGGCCGCGTTCTTCGGGCAGATAGCCGACGCGCTCCAGGCTCTTGCGCTCGAAGGGCTTTTCGAAGAGGCTGATGCGGCCCGAGTCTGGAATGGTGATCCCCATCATCATGCGAATGGAGCTGGTTTTGCCTGCTCCGTTCGGACCAAGAAGGCCGAACATCTGGCCCGCTTCAATGGACAGGCTGAGGTTGCTGACGGCAACCTTGCTCTCGTAGGCCTTGGTAACTCCCGCGAGTTCGACAACTGGCATGGATTCTCCCGCCGTTCATTTTGTGGCGCTTGGTATGGGTAAAACGAGGGACCGGTAACAGGTGCAGTGTAGCAAAGCCAGGCTGACACACTGCGGCTTGCGGAGAGATACGCAGAGTTACGAGAAACGGTTCCCGGAGGATGGGGCCAGGACGGAACAACTTTCTCCGCAACTTTTACCCCGATTAGGGCTCATAATCTCAGCGTGCTTTGCGGAGGAGGGGCACGTTTCTCCGCAGTGGAGGTGTGGTTACGCGAAGATGGTGCAGACCTCCACGCGCAAGTGTCCGAAAGAATCCCATAAAAGGAGACTCATGGTGAACTGGACGCAGCTTTTGCACAGCGAGATGGAAAGAAATTATGCCGCCGCCAACCGGCTGCTGAACCTGGTGGACGCGGACAATCTCGGATGGAAGCCAGAGAACGGCGGCAACTGGATGACTATCGGCCAGTTGCTGCGGCATCTGACTGGCTCATGCGGCAGCGGATGCAAGGGATTCCTGACCGGCAACTGGGGCATGCCGGAAGGGATGAAGATGGAGGAAATGGCTCTGGAAGACATCTTGCCGCCGGCGGAGAAGATGCCCGCGGTCGAGAGCGTGGCGGAGGCCCGGAAGCTGCTGGCCGAGGACAAAGCCCTGGCCCTGCGGATGATTGAACAGGCCGGCGAAGAGCAGTTGTCGATCCGGGAAATTGCCCCACCCTGGGCTCCAAACGCGCCGGAGGTCCTGGGCCGGCAGATGCTGTTCATGGTGGAGCACTTGAACCAGCACAAAGGGCAGCTTTTCTACTACTTGAAACTACAGGGCAAGCCCGTAAAGACGCCGGATCTGTGGGGATGACGGCGACGCACGGTTGGGCTTCCCGGCTTCCCTGCCCTGCGGCGGAATTGATCCGAGAAGGCAGCATCGCGCTACTCCAATCCACCGGGAGCGGGTCGATAGTAGAATCGCAGTTTGTGGATGAGGGGGGTCAACGATGGCAAACCGGTACGGTGAAGCGGCAATCCTGGCGGCGCGGCAGGGGATTTATGGCACGAGTGCAACCGCTCGATGGGAGCTCGCGCTGGAGAAGTTGTATCCCACCAGCCCGGTAGCGCGGAAGAAGGGCGCACCGCGCGGAGCGTTTCTGGGGCTCTGCGAAGACGGACTGGTCCAAGGCATTCCCGCCGGGGATTATTCTGCTTCGAAACTGAACAAGGGGTACGCTGTGCGGGCCATTGCTCTGCTGCTGGAAGGCGCGCAGCACTGGTCCAAGAGCGCCTTGTGGCAGTCGGTAACGGATGGCTCAGGAAAAGAGGAAAACGGCCAGATCGACATTGTTCTGGCGCTCTGGAATAACAACCTGATCGTGGGCAAACCACAGGCGAAGTAGACGAGTCGAGAAGCATTGGCGGAGCCCCAGGGCGGCAGTGCCCAGGGGCTCCAGTTCAATGGCTGTCAAGAAGCTGCTTGATCTGGTCTTCCATGCCGTTCAGGTCGGCTTCACCCTGGAACCGGGCGCTGACCCGGCCCTGGCGGTCAATCAGAAAAGTCACCGGCAGTCCCAGGATTCCGCCATACAGCGTGCCCAGGCGCTCATCGCCCATGACAACGGGATAGTTCAGGCGCAGCTTGGCCACGGTTTTGCGAACGCCATCCGGTTCATCGTCCATGGAGACGCCGAGAATCTGCAGCCCCTGGGGACCGTACTGCTTTTGCCAGGCGGCGAAGCGAGGCATCTCCAACTGGCAAGGGCCGCACCAGGTGGCCCAAAAGTTGAGCAGTACCACCTTGCCCCGGTAGACGCTCAGATCCACAGGCTTGCCGCTGAGGTCGTCGCGCACAAACGCGGGCGCCGTCTGGTGGAGCAGCGCGTCCTGCGCGCGAGCCGCGCCGGACGTCAGCAGCAGCCCCGTCAGTACGGCCGCGCAGAAACTGAGACGACGCACCCGGCCACGGCCAATAGCCAGGTTGAGATTACGGGCTGAGCTATTGCCCATGCTCAACCTTGTAGCCCTTGGCAACCCAGTCATCTCCGAAGTTATTGGCCAGATAGAGCACTTTTACCTTGGTAAAGCCCAGATCGCGGAGCTGCTTGTAGGCTGGACCGACATTGGGGCAGCGGTTCCAGGGGCAGCAGCCGCAATAGAGCACGATGAGCTGATTCTTGCCGACAGCGGCCACCTTGCTCTGCAGCAGTTGCAGGCCGGCAGGCTGTGAGCCGGGACCGGCAAAGATAGATCCGGCAATGTGCGACTCCGCAAAGAAGATGCGCGAACCCACCTGCAGCACCATTGGCTTTTCAGACCCGCCGGCTTGCAACATGCGGTTCAAAGCATCCGCCTGGATCAACTGCGACTCGGGAATGGAAAACGCGCTGACCGGCGAAGAAGCATTGGGAGAAAACTGTGCGATGGACTGCGGGGCGGAACAAAGAAGCGCCGCGGCCGCCAAAAGAACGGCGCGGACAATGAGCTTGAGCTGCATCGGATCGTCTCCAGAAACGGTGAAATCGTTCCTTCGCACGTATAGCAGCGTGGAGGGCCACGACGCAAATCAGGGCGAAGGGCAGGATGGAAGAGTACGGCAATTGCGGGAAGGATACCGGTTGCCTGGATGAAGTCAGAGCGGAAGGTGCCGATGCCTATCGAATTCTTAAAAAATCGTAAAAACTAAGTGCACATCTGTGACGCAGGACATGCAGAGAGGGGGTCTTTTGGATGAAAATAGCATTGGATAACTTTCAAGTGCAGGATTGAGGGACGCTTGACGACGATGCAGGCAGGAATCACCCAGTGGACAGCCCAGGAGTTCGAGCGGCTGGTTCTCGATAGCAATCCCAAGGTTGCGATATTCGATTGTGACGGAACGCTGTGGAACGGCGATTCGGGCAACGGCTTCATGGTGTGGTCGATGGAGCAGGGTCTGGTTTCGCGCTCAACCATTGACTGGATGGACACCCGCTACCGCGCCTACGAGGCGGGCCGGGTGAGTGAGTTGACCATCTGCGGCGAGATGGTGCAGATCTACGCCGGTCTGCGCGACTTGGAGTTGCGCAACGCGGCGGTCCAGTTTGTGCAGGAATTTGTGAAGCCGCGCGTGTTTCCTGAGATGGCTTCGCTGGTGGCCGCGCTGCGCCAGGCCGGGACTGAACTTTGGGCTGTGAGCTCCACCAACCGCTGGGTGGTCGCCGAAGGCGTAAAGGAGTTCGGAATTCCCGAAGAGCATGTGCTGGCCGCTGAGGTGCGCGTGATCGACGGACTCATCTCCCACGAACTTGTGGACGTGCCGACGGGCGAGGGCAAGGCAGTCACGCTGCAACGGAAGGGATTGGCCGTGCCCGACGCGGTCTTCGGCAATTCGGTCCACGACCTGGCCATGATGCTGATGGCGCGCCGCGCTTATCCGGTGAATCCGTCTCCGCTGCTGCTTCAGGCGGCGGCCAAGAACGGCTGGGGCTACTTCAGGCCGCGGGCGGCCGAAGGCGCCAAGTCGGCGGTGGCGGGCGAAGGTACAAAAGCGGCCAAAACGATCCCTTCCCAAAACTAAACCATTCCGGTTCAGTTTTGGGACGGTTTTGACCGCACCAAACAAGGCACGGGCTCTTCGGGTTCTGCATCCCTTTTGGTGCGTTTACACTGAAAGTGTGGAAGAGGTCCGTTCAAATCCCAACCCCAGGCCCGCTGGCCCGGCGCTCCGCTTTGTTGTGGCGGCGCTGATTGTGCGCGGCGGCGAGGTTTTGATCGGCCAGCGGCGCCCGGATCAGCCGATGGCGCTGCAGTGGGAGTTTCCCGGCGGGAAGATTGAAGCCGGGGAAACACCGGAGCAGGCGCTGGCTCGGGAGTTGGACGAGGAGGTCGGCATTCATGCCGTAATCGGCCCCCACGTCACCCACATCCGCCATAACTACCGCCATGGCGGCGCGGTCGATCTGCAGTTCTTTGCGGTCCACGAGTTTTCCGGCGAACTCGTCAACCACATCTACCATCAGCTGCGCTGGGTCAAGCTGGAAGACCTGCCTGGCTACGATTTTCTGGCTGCCGACCGCGGATTGATCCGGGATCTGGCGGTCGGCAAGCTGCTTTAGACGCCTGCTGAGGGGCTGCCCTCTTCGCTAAAACGGGCGAACAACTGGCCCCCTACACTCCAGAAATTATTTGCGAGCGAATAGCGAGCGTCTGCTGCATGCAATGCCCCACCGCAGGTGGTCAATGCCCGGGCATCATGCCCCAGAGCATGACCAGGGTCATGCCGATGACGATGATGCTGGTTCCCCAGGCAATCACGTTCCACAGGCGCGAGTTCTTGTGCTCGCCCATCAGGTCCTTGCGATTGATGAGCATGAGCATCAGAATGATGACCACCGGCAGCAGAACGCCGTTCAGCACCTGAGAGAGAATGGCCACGTTGATCAATTGCGCATCGGGAAGCAGAAGCACGGTGGCGGCGCCGCCGGCGATCAACAAGGTGAAGAGCCAGTAAAAGAACGGCGCTTCCTTGAAGTTTTTGTCCACTCCGGACTCAAAACCGAGGCCTTCACACACCGTATAGGCCGTAGAAAGCGGCAGGATGGACGCGGCAAACAACGAGGCGTTAAAGAGGCCGAAGGCGAAGAGCACAAAGGCGTAGTCACCGGCCAGCGGACGCATGGCTTCCGCCGCATCCGAGGCCACCTGGATGGCTCCCATGCCGTGCACGAAGAGCGTGGCCGCGCAGGCCACCACGATGAACCAGGCCACAATATCGGTGAAGAAACTGCCCACAATCACGTCCAGCCGCGAAGCCGCGTAGTCCTTGACGCGAATGCCCTTCTCCACAATCGACGACTGCAGGTAGAACTGCATCCACGGGGCAATGGTGGTGCCCACCACGCCGATGGCCATGTAGATGTAGGCCTTGTCTCCCCATACGGATTTGTGCGGCAGCTTGACCGTGGCCCACAAGGCATCGTGCCAACTGGGTTGCGAGAGCACCCCGGCAAAGATGTAGGCGATGTAGACCACCGAGGCAATCAGGAATATTTTTTCTGTGCTCTTGTAGTTGCCATGCACCACCACCGACCAGACAAGGATGGCGCACAAGGGCACAGAGATGAACTTGGAGACGTGGAACAGGTGCATCGATCCGGCGATGCCGATGAACTCCGTGACCACGTTGGTGTAGTTGACCACCACCAGCAGGACCATGAGGACAAAGGTGAGGCGGAGGCCAAATTCCTCGCGGATCAGGTCGCTCAAGCCCTTGCCGGTGACGACGCCCATGCGGGCGCACATCTCCTGGACAACGATCAGCGCAATCGTAATGGGAAGGATGGTCCACAGCAGGCCATAGCCGTATTGCGCACCTGCCTGGGAGTAGGTAAGGATGCCGCCGGAGTCGTTATCCACGTTGGCAGTAATGAATCCGGGGCCTAGGACGGCCAGGAACAGTAAGATCCGGATTCTCCAACGCTTGCCCATGCCCGGTGGTTCCTAAGGAGGATTCATAAGTTTCCTCACTGACCATATCAGGCGAGGGGGGAAAGAGCGAAGCCCGGCGAGCGAGTTCCGTTGTTTCTTGGCGGGATGAGGCATTGATTGCCGTTATTTTGTTACCGTGGTACATTGGTACACGAAAGACAGGAGGAAACAATGGCTCCAGAACAGCAAAATCGTGAACCCGTGGAAGTGGAACGCGTCCAAACCGGCGTACGGATGGAAAAGCGCATGTTGAAAGTGCTGAAGGCGCTGGCCGAGCAGAAAGACATGACTCTGGGCGACCTGCTGGAAGGGATCGTCTTGCACGCCTTCGAAGGCAAGGTGGTTCCCTTCTCCGCGCAAACGCTGAAGGAGATTGAGCAGTTCAAAGCGCTCTATGGCATGACGTTGAAGGCCTCTGACAGCCACAACCTGAAGGAACGCAAGCGCTGAAGGGCAGCCAAGCTGGGGCCGCGCCTGCTTGACAGGGTTCGGGACGCGGGACTAGAAAGCGGATTCATCCAATGTTCGCCAGGAGGATCCGCTGTATGCATTCGTCCGATTCAAGGGAAGGTCTGCACGCGCGGCGCAGATTGCTGAGCGCCATGGCCTCGGTTGCCGGGATTTCGGCCGCTGGACTGCTGGGCATGAACGCAACGCGAGTAGAGGCCAGCGCACCGGCCGCAGAGGGCGTCACGCCTCCCCAGCCGGTACCCGAGGATCTGCTGGCCCTGGCCCGCCTGCACAGCTACAAGACCCGGCGCTCTTCAAGCTGGGACCGGACCGGCGGCAACAACGACGCGGTGCCAGTAGAAGCGGGCAAGACCGCCACGCTGCTGGACGTTGCGGACGCCGGGGTGGTGACGCACCTTTGGTTCACCATCAACTCGCAGGACCCGATGCACCTGAAGAACCTGGTGCTCCGCGCCTGGTGGGATGGAGAAGCCACACCCTCGGTTGAAGTGCCGATTGGCGACTTTTTCGGACTGGGGTTGGGCGAGTATTTTGTCTACCAGTCGGCGCTAACCGCCGTGGCCTCGATCAAGGCGCTGAACGCCTACTTCCAGATGCCGTTTGCGCATTCAGCGCGCATCACGCTGACCAACGAGGGCACGGTCCGCACCGACAGCCTCTATTTCGCCATCGATTATGTAACCCTGTCCGCGCTGCCAGGCGACGTGGGCCGCTTCCACGCGCAGTACCGCCAAGCCGCCCCTTGCAAGGGCCAGGCCAACGACTGGACCAACGAATACGACGCCAAGATCAACGACCGCAAAAACCTGAACGGCGAGGGGAACTATGTGTTTCTGGAGGCGGCGGGCCGGGGGCACTTTGTGGGCGTGACTCACGCCGTTGAACAAAACCAGGACGGCTGGTTCGGCGAGGGAGACGACATGATCTTCATCGACGGCGACGTGGCGCCGACCATCAACGGCACCGGATCGGAAGACTACTACAACGGCGCCTGGAGCTTCGGCGACCAGCCGTTCGCCTACCTGCACTCGGGCGCGCCCTTGCTGGTGAACCCGAACCGGCTGGGCGGCCGCATCTGCCTCTACCGCTGGCACATCGAGAGTCCCATCACCTTCGAGAAGTCGATTCGGGTGACCATGGAGCACGGCCACGCCAACCATCGCTCGGACAATTTCTATTCGACGGCGTACTGGTACCAGGCCGAACCGCACGCCGCCTTCCCTGCCCTGCCGGAACCGGCGGCGCGCATTCCGCGGGTGTTTCGCGTGGGCGGAGCGGGCGCGATGCCGACGGCTTGAACGGGCTCCAGGTCTCAAAAGCGAGACCTGGGCCACACACGCTGGCGGCAGCAAAACTCAGCCTTAATCGTCGTCGTCTTTCGTGGACTTCTTGCGGTGTTGGGTCAGGGACGCGGGCACCGGCTTGTCTCCCATGGCGTCCTTCCACAGAATCACGTTCAGCTTCTGCGGGTCGGCGCGGTCGGCGTGGCGGAAGTCCATCTTCATGCTTTCTTTGGCGCCCGCCGCGGTTTTTGGGTTGGCCGTGTAGATGAGTCCGTTGTCGCGGTTGGAGTAGTCTGCCACATAGGCCGGCTGGTCGCCGGGACCGGTAAACAGCGTGGAGATCAGCGAGCTGAAAGCATCGTTGTTGTTCATCGGGGGCAACCCGAGCGCCGTCTCCATGGTGCGAATCATACTGACCGTGGAGTAGAAGCGGCTGTCGACAAAGGGCGCTCCGTTGGAGCCGCGCGGGGCGTACTTGCTGATGACCAGCCCGATGGAGCGGTGCGCATCGACATGGTCGCCGCCGTCTTGTGCGTCGTCTTCAAGAATGAAGAAAGCCGTGTCGTCCCAGAACGGGGAGTGGGAGATGGCTTCCACGGCGCGGGCTACGGCCAGGTCGTTATCGGCCACCGACGCCTTGGGCGTGGGGCCACCGGGACGGGTGCCGGCCGTGTGGTCATTGCAGATACGCAGCATGACGAAGTTGGGCATCGTGTCTTTGCCTTGCTGCTTGTCGGCAATCCAGCCCTTGAGATGGCGCAGGAAGATGTCGACACGAATCTGGTCGGGCACCATCAGGTTGAAGTCGGGCGTCTCCGAGGCGAAATGGCCCACCAACTCGGGCTTGGTGGCGATGTTCGAGGAGAGCAGCGGAATGGCCCAGGGCCACTTGTTCACGCCGCCGCCCCACTCGGCGGGCAGCGCCTCGCCCGGGGCAACGGCCTTGCGGGCGCAGTGGCCACCGGCAAGCATCGGCCCTTGCTGCGGGTTCTTGGTCTTGACCTCGTCGCAGAAGGTGGAGGAGATGTACTCGCCGAAGTGGTAGTAGGTTTTGCCGTGGGCGGCCACATTGCCCCACAGATAGCCGCTGGCCGGCTCGTTCACGTCGGGAATCTTTTGCAGCAGCGGATAGCCCTCGGCCACCACACCTTCATAGTCGTAGGTGCGTTGGCCGCCGCGATAGTTCTGCTGCCAGGTCTTTTCCAGATAGTCCGTACCGATGGCGGCGTTGGACCAGACGTGCCCATCGCCGGAGACCTCGCCGGAGTCAAAAAAGTTGTCGAGCACGCCGAACTGCAGGGCCAGCTTGTGCAGGTTGGGGGTAGTCGCCTCGCCGTAAATGGTCAGGCTGGGGTCGCCGTTGCCCACCGGCTTGCCGTCCATTTTGAGGTCGCCGAAGATCTGATCGTAGGTCCGGTTTTCTTTGATGATGTAGATGACATGCTTGATGCGGTCATGCGCACCGCCGGCAAAGGTGATCTTCTCTTCGGCGGCTTTCATGCGGTTGGAGTCCAGCACCACCTCCGTCCACTGGGGCAGGTTCTTCTCCATCTCCGCCACGTCCAGCGAGGCCAGTGAACCGTAGACCAGCGTGCCGATGTAGGTGTAGGACCGCAGGAAACGCTTGCTTTTGGCGTCTGCGGTTTGCCGCGGGGGAGTTCCGTTGGGTCCGGTTCCCTTCCCCTTGGCGGTGGCCACGTAGAGCTTTCCGCCGGTGGCCGAGGGGAGGAACGCCATGGACATGGGCATCCACTCGGTGGGCACAAAGCCGATGGGCTCCACCATGGCCGTTCGGGCTGTCCTCGACGTCAGCTTCGCGGTATCGATAACAGCAATGGCATCGCTGGCCGCATTGGCCACGTACAGGTGGCTGCCGTTGACGGCCAGGGCTACCGGCTCGGCGCCAAAGTAGCTTTGGCCGGGCAGGCGGGTATCGAAGTAGCCCTTCACGGCGAACTGTCCGGCGGACACGTTCACGGCGGCGACGGCATCGCGATTGGAGAGGGCAACGTAGAGGATCTTGCCATCCGGTGAGAATTCGAAGGCGCTGGGATGGGTTCCAGCGGCAATCGCGCTGGGTGGCTTGAGCAATGCCAGCTTACGGCCAACCACGGCTTTGGCCAAGTCGAGTTCCACGATCTCCGAGGCGTTCCACAAAGCCACAAAAGCCCGCGCGCCATCCTTTGAAACGGCTAGGGCAACGGGATAGGTGGAGGGCACGGCGTCATTCTCGGAAAGGTCGAAACGCTTTTCAATGGCGCCGCTGGCTGCATCGATCAGCAGTACATCGTCCGACAGATTGCCGGCCACCAGCAGCTTCTCGGCGCCGGCCTTGCCGACCACCGCGATGGCCGCGGGGAAAGGCATGCCCTTGTCGCCCTCGACTCCGCCAACCAGCTTGGTTTTTCTGCCCGGAGCGAGTTGCTGCAAGGGCAAGGGGATGATGCGCTCCGGCGCGATGTTGCCGGCGTTGAAGCGGTAGACCACGACGCCGCTGCCGGTGTCGCCCTTTTCCTGGCCGAGCGGGTCGGTGGTGGAGCCCAGGCTGGCGTAGAGATGGCTGCCGTCGCGACTGAAGGCCAGGCCGGAGTAGAGGGTCTGCTTGGCGCCCACCAGGGTACGGGCGTCCGGGAAGTCGGCCACCGTGCCGGTCTGGGTATCGAGGACTGCCAGGGACTGCTCATATTGCGACTCGTAGGTGCCAAATCCGGCGTTGACCGTGACCACGTAACGGCCGCCGGGAGAGACCGCCATGGAGATGGGCAAGCTGTTCAGGCGACCTGGATGGCCTGGAATTTCTCCAATCAACTGCTTGCTGGTGGGCAGATCAATCGTCTGCGCCACAAGCGACAAGGGTCCGAAAAGGAGGACCGAACTCACAACCGCCAAGACCGCACGTTTAGTCATGGGAAAACCTTAACAAAGAAGGCACATTGCCCGCTTCACAGAAGCGAGAATTGACATAAAAGTGAGCATTTGGAGAGCAAATGTTCGCTTCTCCTGCAATAATCTCAGGTATGCGAACAGTATTGACTGCGGAAAAACTCTGGGATGGGACCAAGCTGCTGGACCACCCCGTGGTGGTGGTTGAGGACGGGCGGATCGACTCGATCGGTCTGCATGCGGCGAGCGAGCTTCCAGCCTCGGAGCGCGTGCTGGACTATCCCGGGGCCACGCTGGCGCCAGCTTTCCTGGACGTGCATACGCACGGTGCGGCCGGCCATGACTTGATGGAAGCCACGCCCGAGGCTCTCAGCGCCATCGCCAGCTTTCTGGCCAGCCGCGGAACAGGTAGCTTTTTAGCCACCACGGTCACCGCTCCGCTGGACGCGACTCTGCGCTCGCTTGCCGGACTGGCCAAGCTGATTGCCGCGCCGCACAGCCCGAAGCGGGCCCGGCCCTTGGGAATTCACCTGGAAGGCCCGTTTCTTTCGCACCAGAAGCGCGGCGTGCATCCGCCCGAGTCCCTGCTGGCGCCCGATATCGCCGTCTTCGACCGGCTGTTTGAAGCCGCAGAGGGTCATGTACGCCTGATGACCCTGGCGCCAGAGTTACCCGGCGCTGCGGAACTGGCCGCACATGCCACGGCGCGGGGTGTACGCATCTCGCTGGGCCACTCGAACGCCACCGCCGCCGAGACACGCACCTCGATTGCCGCCGGAGCAGTGAGCGCCACGCACACCTTCAACGCCATGCGCCCGCTAGACCATCGCGAGCCGGGGATTCTGGGCACGGTGCTGACCGACGACTCGCTCTACGCCGAAATCATCTGCGACGGCATCCATGTGGCTCCGGAGATGGTCAAGCTGTGGTGGCGGGCCAAGGGGCCGAAGCGCGGCCTGCTGATGACCGACGCGATGAGCGCCGCGGGGATGCCCGACGGGGAATACTTCCTCGGCGGCTTCCCAGTTCAAGTAGCCCATGGAAGGGCCATGGCCCACGGCGTGCTGGCGGGCAGCGTACTGACGCTGGACCGCGCCCTGGCCAATTTCCTGGCGTTTACCGGCGCACCCATGGAACAGGCGCTGCGGCTGCTCACCGTGAACCCAGCCGCAATGACCGGACTGAGCGATAAAGCGGGCTCGCTCGGCGTGGGCCGGGCGGCCAATCTTGTGGCCGTGGATGCGGCGGGACGGTTGGTGGCTTCCCTGATGAATGGGGAGCCGATTGGGTAGGTGAAGGCATCAACCCCGGCATGGTGCGCCCATGATTGATCCAATAAGGTTCTTGACCGCTTGAAGTTGTACCAATTTGGGTTCCCCAGGTCCCGTTTTTGGGACCTGGGAAAGCAGGAACTCAAGGCAAAAAGGTCATCCGGCAAACAACGAACTGCCAGAGTCCTACAGCGAAGCTTCCGCCAGGCGCCTAGCGCGCCACAGCGCACCCTCGAGAGAGACCACCGGCTCCGTCTCCACCGGCATGTCCGGCGCGGCAGCATGGAGGCCTGCGAAGAAGGCTTCGCGCACGCTGGTCATTTTCTCGACCACGCCGCCCGTCCAGGCCACCGGGACTTCACCCACGATGCCGTGCTTGCGGCGCAGCTTGCCGCGCACCAGCAGCACAAACTCCACCAGATCGGCCGCGGCCTGGCTCAGGACTTCCACCGCAACCGGATCGCCGGCCACAGCCAGCTCATGGATTGCCGGAGCGAGGGCGGCAAAGTCTGGGCCCGGCGTGCTGTCGCCCAGGTTCACCAAGTCTTCAATACTGGACGTGCCCCAAACTTCACCGACTTTTTGCAGAACCTGTGTCGGCTGCTCGCGGTCATGGGCGCGCAGACCGCGGCGCACGGCGTTGACCCCAATCCAGTAGCCCGAGCCCTCGTCGCCCAGGCGCGAACTCCATCCGCCGGCGCACTCGCGGCTGCCATCGGCCGCGCGGCCAATGGTGTTGGAGCCGGTGCCGGCGATCTGCAGAATGCCGGGCCCACCCTTGAAAGCGGCATCGAGCGCGATGACCTCGTCGCCCACCACTTCGGAGCGTTGAACGTGGAAATCCTGAAAGACCACCGTGATCCACTCGGACACGCCGGGCAGGGTGGCGCTGGCCACTCCCGCGGAAGCCGCATGCAAGCTGGTCACGCCGGCCTGTGCATAGATCTCCTTGAGCAGCGCACGCAGGTTTTCTTCAGCGACCTCTGCGCCCACGCGCAGCCGCTTGATGGAACCGCCTTCCGCATGAGCCAGGACCTGCTCGCCGGCAACAATCGAGGCGCGAGTCCGCGTCCCGCCGCCGTCAATTCCCAAAACCATGTTCATCGTGCACCTGCTCCTTCACTGGTTGGTATCGATACCATTATCGCGCAAAGTTCCTGCCAACACATTCAGGCTGCCGTCAATTTTCGGCGTGTGCAGTCCGAGCAAATGGGCAAGCCATGGATAAAGATTAATATTCTCAAACGGCGCAACGGTCTTGCCGGCCACAATGTCCGGGCCCGCGGCAAAAAAGCTGGCCTTCATCTCCGTCTGCCTGCGCGGATCGAAACCGTGCGCGCCGGCGGTGGACGGGTGATCGGGCTTGCCTGCCTCCGGGCCATGTGCGCGGATGGCGTAGGGACCCGTGGCCACTACCACCGGATCGCCCTCGCGTGGATTTTCATTGAAATGCAGCCCCGCGGGAACGTCCTTCCGCCGGTAAACCATAAACTGCGGCGAGGCCTTTTTGAGCTGGTTATAGACCCGCTCCCGGTCCTCTTCCGTCTTGCCATAGAGCTGCGCACCGGCAGTCTCAAATCCCTTCAGATCGGCGAACTGGTCCAGCGTGATCCAGCCGCCCTCCACCTTGACCATGCCGTGGTCGCTCACCACCACCAGGTCGATAGGCAATCCGGTCGCATCCAAAGCGCTCTTCAGCTTGCCCACCATGCCGTCCATCTTGAGTTCAGCAGCGCGCGTCTCGGGGGCGTCGGGACCGAACGAGTGGCCTTCATGGTCGGGCTCGGAGTAGTAGATGGTGATGAAGTGGGGCCGGTCGGCCGCGGGCAGCTTGAGCAGGGCCACGGCATCGTCAATCCGCGCCTGCTGGACGGCATCGGTGGCTTCGGTTTTGGAATCGAAGCGCACATAGTACGAGGGCTGGTAGCCGGCGATTTTGGCTTCGGAACCGGGCCAGAAGAGGCAGGCCGTGCGCATGCCCTGGCTCTCGGCCAGGCTCCACAAGGGCGTACCGCTGTACCAGCTTCCATCGCTCACAGCCTTGGCGTCGCTGATGGCATAGCGGGCCTGCTTGGTCTCGTCGTAGAAGGTGTTGGCCACCAGCCCGTGATGCTCGGGATAGAGGCCGGTCACGATGGTGAAGTGGTTCGGAAAGGTGAGCGAGGGATAGCTGGGCAGCATGCCCTCCGGCGCCCAAACGCCCTGTTTGCCCAAGGCCAGCAGGTTCTTGGCGCCCTCGCGCTTCGCATAATCCCAGCGAAAACCGTCGAGCGAAACGAGAACCACATAATGCTGACGCTGGGCCGCGGCGGAGTTGGCCCCATAGTCCACATGAATGAGCGGCAACGCCGGATTCTGCCCCGGCAATCCTGCCGGTTGTTGAGCAGCCAGCCCCAGGCCCAGGGCCAACGCAATGGATGCAAGAGCCACCCGGCTCCACTTCCGCAATCTCATCTAAAACACCCCCGCACAAGCTTATCGCACGAGGTGAAAAACAGGCTCCGGAGCCAGATGACCAAAAAGGCACAGCGTTCTCCAGAACGGGCTAACTACAGTTTTCCGAGAGCATTCCCGGCGAAGCTGCCGGCGCTATTCTTGGGATTTTGACTTATCTTTGGAGCATCGCCTGTAAGGTAGGGTCATCCGCTCCGATGCGGAAAAGAGGGATACGATGACGGATATTGCCGCTGCAATGCTGCCGCCCGCGGAATCGCAAAAAGGGCAAAGAACCGCGCTGGGCGTGGAAGCGCTGGCGCAGTCGTTCCTGGACAATCTCTTCTTTGTGCAGGGCCGGTCGATGGAGCGGGCCACCGTGAACGACCTCTACATGGCCCTGGCCCACACCGTGCGCGACCGTCTGGTGGAGCGCTGGATTCAGACGGTGAAGAACTACCAGGCGCAGGACGTGCGAGTGGTCTGCTACCTTTCGGCAGAGTTTTTGACCGGACCGCACCTGGGCAACAACCTGATCAACCTGGGCATCTACGACGAGGCCGAGCAGGCCATGCGCAAGCTCGGGCTGGACCTGAACGTGCTGATCGAGCAGGAAGCGGAGCCTGGCTTGGGCAACGGCGGCCTGGGACGGCTGGCCTCCTGCTTCATGGATTCGCTGGCTACCTTGGACATTCCCGCCATCGGCTACGGCATTCGTTACGAGTATGGAATCTTCGATCAGCTGATCCGCGACGGCTGGCAGGTGGAGACGGCCGACAAGTGGCTGCGGCTGGGCAATCCCTGGGCGCTGGAGCGGCCAGAAGACTCGTTTGAAGTGAAGATGGGCGGGCGCACGGAGGCGCACGCCGATGAGCACGGGCGGATGCGCGTGACCTGGATTCCGGAACGCGTGGTGCGCGGCGTTCCCTATGACACGCCGATCCTGGGCTACCGGACCAACACCGCCAACACCATGCGGCTGTGGTCGGCGCAGGCCGTGGAAGGGTTCGACTTCGGCACCTTCAATACGGGAAATTATTTTGGCGCGGTGGCCGACAAGGTTTCGTCGGAAAGCATCTCCAAAATTCTCTACCCCAACGACGAAGAGATTCAGGGCAAGCAGTTGCGGTTGGAGCAGCAGTTCTTTTTTGTGTCGTGCTCGCTGCAGCACATCCTGCGCATTCAAAAGACGGAGAAACGCCCGCTGGCCGAACTGCACCGCAACTTTGCCATCCAGATGAACGATACGCATCCGGCGATTGCCGTGGCGGAGCTGATGCGGCTGCTGGTGGACGAACACGAGATGGAGTGGGATACGGCCTGGCACGTGACCGAGCACGCCCTGTCTTACACCAACCACACGCTGCTGCCGGAGGCGCTGGAGCAGTGGCCGGAGAGCCTGTTCGGCAAGCTGTTGCCGCGGCATCTGGAGATCATCGACGAGATCAACCGGCGTCACCTGGACAATGTGCGGCAGAAGTTTCCCGGCGACGAGGATCGGGTGCGCAGGCTCTCGCTGATCGGCGAAGAGGGCGGAAAATTCGTGCGCATGGCGCATCTGGCAGCGCTGGGCAGCCACGCCATCAACGGGGTGGCGGAGCTGCATACGAAACTGCTCGAAACGCATGTGCTGAAAGATTTCTACGAACTGACGCCGGAAAAATTCAGTAACAAGACCAACGGCGTAACGCCACGGCGCTGGATGGTGCTGAGCAATCCCGGGCTCGCTCATCTGCTGACCGCGCGCATCGGCTCGGGCTGGGTGCGCGATCTGGAAAAGCTGCGCCGGCTGGAGCCGATGGTGGACGACCCGGAGCTGCGCGAAGAGTGGCGCACCATCAAGCTGCATAACAAGGCGCAGCTGGCCAACTACATTCAGGAGCGGCAGGGGATTGCGGTCGATCCGGCGTCGATGTTCGACGTGCTGGTGAAGCGGCTGCACGAGTACAAACGCCAGCATCTGCAAATTCTTCACATCCTGACGCTCTACAAGCGCATCCAGCACGATCCGGATGCCGAGGTGACGCCGCGGACGTTCGTGTTCGGTGGCAAGGCCGCGCCGGGTTATTGGATGGCAAAACTCATCATCAAGCTGATCCACTCGGTGGGCGAAGCCATCAACTCCGACCCGCTGGTGCGCGGCCGGCTCAAGGTGGTCTTCCTGCCCAATTACAACGTGAAGCTGGGGCAGAGAGTGTATCCCGCCGCCGACCTGAGCGAGCAGATTTCGTTGGCCGGCAAGGAAGCTGCGGGCACCGGCAACATGAAGTTCGGCATGAACGGCGCGCTGACCATCGGCACGCTGGACGGGGCGAACGTGGAGATCCGCGAAGAGGTGGGGGCGGAGAACTTTTTCCTGTTCGGGCTCACGGTGCAGGAGGTGGAGCAGCGCAAGCGGGAGGGCTACCGTCCGCGCGCGTTGTACGAGGCCAACGCACCTCTCCGCGAGGTGCTGGACGCCCTGAGCAGCGGCGAATTCTCGCATGGCGACCGGGGTCTGTTCGAGCCGCTGGTCAATTCCCTGCTGACCAACGACGACTACATGCTGCTGGCCGACTACCAGGCCTACATCGATTGCCAGGACCGGGTGAGCGCGGCCTACAGGGACCAGGACGCGTGGACGCGGATGTCGATTCTGAATGTGGCGCGCATGGGCAAGTTCTCCTCCGACCGCTCCATTCGGGATTACTGCGCGGACATCTGGAAGACGTGGCCAGTAAAGATCCAGTTGTAGCCGCATAGCATGCAGATCGCAGACATTCTGGAAGATCAACCACAGTCTTCCCGAAAGGAAGATGCTCTGGACATAGCCGGAGAAGATGGAAAGCGGATCAACCGCGCTCTTCCCGTAGGGAAGAGGTGAAAATAGCCCCGGGTGGAGCGCAGCGCAACCCGGGGACAGCATCCCCATCCTGTTCTTCGCGTCCCGGAGGGCCGCGTTGAAGCGCTACGACACTGCACCCCCTTCATGCGATTGCGCGACCGTACCTTGAACGCACTGCTCCTTCTGGGGCGATTGTGGTATACGTTTTCAATGTCACGCCTTGGATTGTTTTTGGTCGCCAGTTTTGCCGCCCTTGCCACCACCCTGCTGCCCGCACAAAACCCCGCTCCCACGCCGCCTCTGGGCTGGAACAGTTGGGATGCCTACGGACTCACCATCGACGAAGCCGACTTCAAGGCCAATACCGAAGTGCTGGCCGGGCTGAAGCAGTACGGCTGGCGCTATGCGGTGGTGGACGAGGGCTGGTACATGCAGGATCCCTTCGCCGACAAGGTCGAGACGCGGAAGTATGTTTTTGACGGCAGCGGCATCCAGATTCCGGCCGTGAACCGCTTCCCCTCGGCGGCCAACGGAGCCGGGTTCAAGCCATTGGCCGACTGGGTGCATGCGCAGGGGCTCGGGTTCGGCATTCACATCGTGCGCGGGATTCCGCGCCAGGTGGTAAAGGAAAACCGGCCCATCGCGGGAACCACCTTCAGCGCGGTGGACGCGGGCGACACCATGGAAACCTGCCCCTGGGACGACGGCAACTACGGCGTAAAGGACAATGCCGCCGGGCAGGCCTATTACGACGCGATGCTGAAGCTCTACGCCGGCTGGGGCCTGGACTACCTCAAAGTGGACTGCGTCAGCGACCACCCCTACCGCCCCACCGAGATCCGGCAAATAGCCGAAGCGATCCAGAAGACCGGGCGCCCCATCGTGCTGAGCCTTTCGCCGGGGCCAACAGCCCTCCAATATGCCGATTACGTGGGCAAATACTCCCAGATGTGGCGCATCTCCGACGATCACTGGGATGTATGGAAGGCGGAGCACAAACCGGGCGAGGGCGAGTTTCCGTTCGGGATACGCGATGCCTTTGACCGGCTGGAGAAGTGGGCCCCCTATGTGAAGCCGGGCAACTGGCCGGACGACGACATGCTGCCGTTCGGGTCGCTGACGCCGCATCCGGGATGGGGCGAGCCACGGCAATCGCGCGAGACGCACGACGAAGAGCGCACCGAGTTTACGCTATGGGCCATGGCGCGTTCGCCGCTGATTCTGGGCGCGAACCTGACCAAGCTCGACGACTTCACGCGGTCTCTGATCACCAACCAGGAAGTGATCGACATCAATCAGAAGTCGACGGAGACGCACGCGGTCAAGAATCTGCCGGTGGGCTTTGAGCATGCCCGCGTATGGGAGGCAAGCACCGGCGCCGGCAAACAGGCGCAGACATCGTTTGCTTTTTTCAACCTGGACGACAAGCCGGTTACGCTGCACGCGACTTGGGCGCAGCTTGGCCTGGCAGGCAAGCATGGGGCGCGCAATCTGTGGGATCAGAGCAGGCTGAAGGCATCTGAAACGATGGAAGTCACGCTGCCGGCACACGGAAGCACGATCTACCGGGTGGAGTAAGCGAGACTACCGGAGAGCCGCTTTCAGGAGCGGCTCCTGGTCCCGGGCAGCGCCGTGGCCGCGCCAGCGCACCTGGCCGGCAGCGTCAAGAAGCACCACATAGGGATCCCGATCCACAGTAACTCCGAGATAACTCCGCCATAACTTCTCGTCCTGGGTCAGGATCACGGAGCGATCCTGCTCGGCGGCGGAGAGCCCTTTGCGCAGGCCATTTTTGATGACTCCGCGCACAAAACCGGGCGCCCTTTCCAACATGGCAACCTGCACCACGGCGACTCCACTCATGGCCGGATCGGCGCGCACCAACCGGCCCCACAGATCGCATTCCTTGCCAGCATCCCGGCTGAAACTCATCACGAGTACGGCAGCATGGCCGCGTAGAGCTTCCGCCAGGACGATGCGCTTGCCGCTGAGCGTTTCTCCCGGCGTGGCAGGCAGGGCCGCAGACTGGCCCAGCAGGCCAGCCGCCGCAAACAGGAGGATCACTCCCAGAAAAGATTTCCGCATAGCCACGCTGCTCCTCAGGTCATGATGACAGAAAAACCGCGCCTTCCGGAGAAACCGGCCGATTTGCGCATTGCGAGTGTGCGCCATACCTGCCCATCGAATCCGAAGCGCAGAGCACTTTTGTGTGCGACACTGGATGCGCCGGAGACGGCCAAAGCATGACCTGATCCCGGAGGACGTGTCTCATGCCTATTCTGCGTTCCGTCTTGATTGGACTCTCCAGAAATCGCACGCTACGTCACTTCATGGAAAGCTCGCGCGCGGGCTCCCGCCTGAGTTCCAGATTTGTGGCCGGCATGGAGTTGGAAGACGCCCTGCGCGTGGCCGAAACCCTGAACCAACAGGACATCGCAGTCACCCTGGACTCTCTGGGCGAGAGCGTGACATCAGAAGAGGAAGCCCACCAGGCGGCCGAGATCTACCACCGGGTGCTCAACGCCATCGCCGAGCGGAAGCTAAAGGCCAACATCAGCGTAAAGCTGAGCCAGATGGGCATGGAAATCTCTCGGGAACTGGCCGAGAACCTGGCCGGGAGCCTGGCAGAACATGCGCATGCTACGGATAATTTTGTGCGCATCGACATGGAAGACTCGTCGCTCACCCAAGCCACGCTGGACATAGTGCACAGGCTGCACGCGCGACCCGACCTACGCGAGGCCATCGGCGTCGTCATCCAAGCCGCGCTGCACCGTTCCAAGTCCGACATTGAGCAACTGCTGGCCGAGGGCATCCGGGTGCGGCTGTGCAAGGGCGCCTACCTGGAGCCGGCCACTGTTGCGTTCACGCACAAGGCGGACGTGGACAAGAACTTCATCCGCCTGAGCGGCATGCTGCTGGACAGCCCGATCTATCACGGCTTGGCCACCCACGACGAGAAGATGATTGCCGCGGTTCAGACCTATGCCCTGCAGCACCGGATCGATCCCAGCCGGTTCGAATTCCAGATGCTGCACGGCATCCGTCGTGACTTGCAGCGCAGGCTGGTCAGCGAGGGCTACAACGTGCGGGTTTATGTTCCCTTTGGCCGGGCGTGGTATCCGTACTTCATGCGGCGGCTGGCCGAGCGGCCGGCCAACGTGCTGTTCATCGCCAGGAACTTTTTTCGTTCCTAACCTGAACAGGCGGGGGACGCGCAAAACGCGTCCTCCGCAGCCGATGCTTACCGAGCCTTGGCGGCGCCTGCCTCGTCCTTGTAGACCTTGCCGCCCTTCATGACAAACGCCACGTGCTCCAGCACTTCGACGTGGTCCAGCGGATTGGCTGTGACCGCGATCAGGTCGGCGTACTTGCCGGCTTCCAAAGTGCCCACGTCCTTGGAGCGGTCGATGAGATCGGCGGCGCTGGAGGTGGCAGCGTGAATGGCCCCGGCCGGCGTCATGCCGAACTTGACCATGTAGTGAAACTGCTTGGCGTTGTCGCCGTGCGGATAGACGCCGGCATCGGTGCCGAAGGCGATCTTGACGCCGGCAGCCACGGCCTTGGCGAAGTTTTCGCGCTGTAGCCGGCCCACCATCTTTTCCTTTTCGACGTTTTCCTTGGGGAGCCCAAACTCCACAGCCTTGCCCAGAATGTAGTCGTCGTTGTAAATGTCGGCCACCAGATAGGTACCGCGGGCCTTCATCATCTGGATGCCTTCGGCGTCGACCAGGCTGCCGTGCTCAATGGAGTCCACACCGGCGCGCACCGCATCCTTGATGCCTTCGGTGCCGTGGGCGTGCGCAGCCACCTTGCGGCCGGCGCGATGGGCCTCGTCCACGGCCATCTTCATTTCCTCATAGGTCATCTGCTCGGCGCCGGGCTTGTCGCCCTGGGAGAGCACGCCGCCCGTGGCCAGAATCTTGATGACATCGACCCCGTATTTGAACTGCTCGCGCACCTGGTGGCGCACTTCTTCCGGTCCGTCGGCCAGGGAGAAGTCCTTGTCCGCCGGATAGAGCATGTTCTGGACAGGCGGCGCAAAGCCGTTCATATCGCCGTGTCCGCCGGTGATGGAGATGGCCGGACCGCTGGCCACCACGCGCGGGCCGGGAATGAAGCCCTCGTCAATCACGCGGCGCAGATCTACGGCAAAGAACGGCAGCGAACCCACATCGCGCACGCTGGTGAAGCCGGCCTGCAGCGTCTTGTTGGCGTTGACCACGCCGTTGAAGCCGCTCTGGAAGGGCGTGGATTTGACGTCGTTGATGGGATCGTACTTGTCGGCGCGCCCCGAGAGGTGGGTGTGGCAGTCAATCAGGCCGGGCAGCACCCAGGCCTTGGAAAGATCGACCACCGTGGCACCAGCAGGAATCGTGACCTGATCCGCAGACGCGACTTTGGCGATGCGTTCCCCTTCCACCACCAACACCACGTTGTCGCGCAGCTGATCGCTCGTGGCATCGAAGAGGTGGCCAGCCCGAACGTAGACCGTGGGTGGAGGCGCGGAAGGCGCGGTCTGGGCTGGGGCGACCGACAAGGCAAAGCCCATTGCCCCCAAAGCGAGAATCGAGCGAGAGAATAAAGATGAATAGCGCAATACGGGACACTCCTCAGATGCAACGATTGATTCATTGCATTATAAAGAGCGCGTTCGCCTGGCACCGGGGGCCAAGCGGAAACGAAACCCGCAGTTCTTCCGTCAGAATACGGAAACCGCCCGGGATTACTCAAACGTTCCGCTTGGGAAGGCAAGGACGGGAAGTATTCCGCTCTGCTCTAGTGTGGTGTCTCCGAAGTACTTTGAAAAACAACCGCAGATCCTTCGACTCACCATCCCCAAGCTGAAAAGCGCTTGGGGCCCCGTTCGCTCAGGATGACAACCCTTATTTTGTTGCGAACTTCAGAGACTGGACACTAGTCTTCTCTCGCAGAGCGGTCTCTGCGAGAGAGACGTATTCTCTGGCCGCCGCGTTTCTTCATCAGGAAGATCTTCCGGCATGTGCAACATTCCCAGGGATAGAGGCCCAAGAGAGGGAAAATCTTCTCTTGAAAAAAGCCCCTTCTGGATGCGCGGCGCATCTGTGGAACGCCACATTTGGGACACAACAATTCCGAAGTCTTCACATCAACGCGCGATGATAGTCCGAAAGCCATGATCCCCCTTACCGCTTGCATTGTTCAGAGTTCCGATAGGGCAATCATGCCGTGCAGAATTGGCCGGATGATACTCACTCTGGAAACAATCTCAACCACGCCAAGAGATGATGGCACGGCTGATTCGCCATTTCATTTTACCCAATTTATCGGGCAGCGCGTACCACGAGCGAGCATCTTCAGACGAGTTTTGGACCGATAGTAACTCGTCGTCCATCATAAAGTGACTCAAAATCAAGTTACTATTTTCCGATTCGTTCCACTCCCGGTTCAATTGCGTCTTCAACCCTTGAGGCGCGATAGTCCTTGCCGCGCCAGATCGGCGACTGCTTTGGCCAAGGGAACGGAGGCATTCAACGACTCTGGCCGTTCCAGCCGGATGCCCAGCTTGGCGGCGTATCCACGAAAGAGAATATCCACGTCGTAGAGGATTTCTATGTGATCGCAGAGAAAGCCGATGGGCTGGAGGATGAGGGTTTTTACGCCTTCGGCGGCCAGGGCGTCGAGAGTCTGCTCGACGGTAGGCCCGATCCACGAGCCGCCGCTGGCGCCCTGGCTCTGGAAGGCAAACCACCAGCGGGGAATCTCTGGCACGCGGGCAGCCACCAACTCCGCGGTGTGCTTGGCTTCCTCAGCGTAGGGGTCACCGGCTTGGGCGGGCTGTCCTTCAGCAGCCGCGGGAGCCTGGATGGTGCGGCAGGGAACGCTGTGAGCAGTAAACAACACCGGCACTGGATGGTCCACTTCCGCGCTGAGCTTGGCCAGAGCGGGGCGGAGCCGCTCGGCAAAGGCGTCCGCCAGAAGCGGATGCTGGGCCCATCCGGCGGTGAAATCGATGCGCAGGCCGGCGGCCTCGGCTTCCACGGCACGGCGGTAGAGCCCCGTGCTGGTGCGGGAGTTCTGCGGAGCCAGGCAAACAACCGCGGCTGCTTCCACGCCATCGGCGCGCATTTGACGCACCACTTCGGGGATGTAGGGACGCCAGTTGCGCATGCCAACGTAGACCGGCGCCGGAAAGCCCCCGGCCACCAGTTCAGCCTCGACCAGGCGGCCCTGCTCCTGGGTGATCTCCGTGAGCGGGCTGCGGCCGATAAGCGAGTAGCGGTGCTGAATCTCGTCGATGACCTGCTGCGGCAAGGGACGGCCACTGACCACGTTACGCAGGTACTCGGGGATCTGCTCGACCGTCTCCGGGGTTCCGTGGGCCAGCAAAAGAACAGCCTGTTTAGCCACGCTCTGCCTCCAGGCGAAACTCCCTGACCATGCGGACGACAGCCTGCACGTTCTCTACCGGCGTGCTGGGGACGATGCCGTGACCAAGGTTGAAGATGTGGCCAGGACGGCCGTTGGCGGCACGCAGAATTTCATGCACGCGCTTTTCCAGCACGTCGAGCGGGGCAAAAAGGGTGATGGGGTCCAGGTTGCCCTGCACGGCGTGACCGTGGCCCACGGCGCGCCAGCCCTCGTCGAGCGGCTGCCGCCAATCGAGGCCGATGACATCGGCGCCGGTGGAGGCCATTTGGCCAAGAAGACCAGCGGTCTCCACGCCGAAGTAGATGACCGGCACGCCCATCGCCTGAACGGAGCGAACCAGGCGCTGCGAGGCTTCAAAGGCATAGTCGCGATAGTCGGCCAGGCCCAGCGAGCCCACCCAACTGTCGAAGATCTGGATAACGTCGGCGCCGGCCTCGACCTGCTGGCGGCAATACTGTTCGAGGACGAGAACGATCTTGTCCAGCAACATGCGCCAGGAGGAAGGATCGCCGTACATCATCTGCTTGGTGTGGATGTAATTGCGGGAGCCGCCACCCTCGATCATGTAGCTGGCCAGGGTGTAGGGCGCTCCGCAGAAGCCGATAATGCCCAATCGGTTGCGGAAGTGCGCGGCTACCTTCTCAATGGCGCGTGCCACATAGCTCAGGTCTTCGGCGCGGTCCGTGCGCAGGGCGCGCACATCGTCGGCGGTGCGGACCGGGTGATGGACCTTGGGGCCCTCGCCGGCCATGAACTCGAAGTCCAGGCCCATGGGTTCCAGGGGCAGCAGCAGGTCGGCAAAAATGATGGCGGCATCCACGCCCAGCTTTTCAGCCGCGGTGATGGTGACCTCGGCGGCAATTTCCGGCTGCTTGCAGATTTCAACAAGGGTATGGTGCTTGCGGACGTCGCGGTACTCCTGCATGTAGCGGCCGGCCTGGCGCAGGAACCAGACAGGGGTGCGATCAACGGGGCGGCGCAGGCAAGCGCGGACAAAGCGACTGCCATCGAGCAGGTTTTCGGGGAAGGTTTCGGTGGCTGCAGGGATCGGGTTGGTTGGTTTCATACAGAGTCGATTTTACCGGGAGTCGCGCCAATAGAACGGGCCATCAGCCCCACGACGGCCTTTTTACTCCGAATTCCATTTGCTGCAGGGGGTCTGTTCAGGTTCGCCACAAAAAAATCGGCCCCCGTTAGGAACGGGGGCCAAGTTGCCTTGGTTCTCTCGTGTTGCGAGAGCTTGATTGGCGGCCTTGCAGCGTTTTCGCCGCTGGCACGGAACAGGGCCTCGGGGGAGGGGCTGGGGTTCAGAACCGCTCCGGGCCAGTTACGGAAGGCGCACCGTAAAGTGGATGCGCCTTACCGGGCCGCCAAACTGTTTTCCATCAACCGGATCTGCACCGAGTTGGTCTTTGTCAACTTGGCCTCTTCCTGAGTAGCCTCTGCGGCATTGCCCAGGGAAACCGAGTGCAAACGGTAGACGGGAATCTGATGTTCGGTCACAAGGTAGCGCTTGATCGCTTCGGTCAAACGGCCGGAGCTTTGGATGCCGGCGCTGCCGGAGAGGCGAGAATGGCCCTCGAGCTCCAGAATGTAACCCTGATGGCCGGTGAGGTTGGACGCCAGTTCGTCGAGTTGCTTCCGTGCCGCAACCGAAACGACGGGCTGGCCGCCGCGAAACTGAATTTCTACGCCGTTGACTTGGCGATACTGATCCAAGCCATCGATCTTCGTGTTCAGGAGGTCGACGTGGCCGGCTGCGCCCTGCGCGGTGGCGCCTGCCTTCTGGGCCTGGTCGCCTGCTGTGCTGGCCGTCTGATTGGCGGCGTCGGCAGCAGACTGGGCCTTGCGGATGCCTGCCTGGGCACGGCTATCAACATCCTGAATGTCGCGAGCGTTCTTGGCGTTGACCTCATCCAGTTCGCTGAGCCGGTCCTTGAGCGGGTCGATACGCTTGTTGACCCACTTCTTGCGGGCCAAGGGATTCACGCGGCCCCAGAACCCTTCCCTGCCGTCGGTTGCCAACGGAGCGGGCTGCTGCGTGGCGGCGGCCACGGGGGGGGCGCTCTGCGGGTCGGCTGTGGGCGCCTGCTGAGCGAGGGCGGGAATGGCGATTGCAGATGCCAGGGCAAGTACGGCCAGCTGGCCAGGATACGCGATGCGGAATCTCGAATTGGTTTTCATCGGATGGGCAGTCCTCGCCGGTGCGTTCTCCGCAAGCGATCTGCGGGTTGAGCGATGTTGTCTGCTCGCCTTTACAGATAGCAATGCCCGTGCCAAAGTGTCCTTTTGGCGGCAAAAGAATCTATTATGTTTGGATTGTGCAACTTGTGCGAGACAGGCGGGAGAGGAAAGCGGCAGCCTGCAAAGATTCGCAGGCTACCGGGAGTGTAAATTTTTCCGGGACGGGTATTTTCTACTTGGTAAAGAAAACTAGGACGGCGGTCACCAGTCCGTAATGAGCGATCGGGGATCAAAAGCTCACGAGAGCGTGCCTCCCCCCAGCCGCTCCTGCCTATTTTGCTTCGACGTGGACCACGCGCACTTCCGGGTAGGCTCCGTCCCAGTCGGGCGAGACCGTGTCGAAGATGAGGCGGAAGTCCTGCTCACTGCCGGGCTTGAGCGGTGACGCGGAGAGCGGGCCGATATCGATATAGGGCTCACGCATGCGGATGATCTTGACCTGCTGGGTCTCGTTCTGCGTGACCTCGTGGGCATAGTTGCGGAAGAGCACCTGGACGGTGACGCTGGTGATGGTGCGATTGCCCTGGTTGGCGATATGACCGTCGAGGTAAGTGACCTTGCCCCCGGCCAGGTTGGCAGACTCGCTCATGGCCAGGCGGGAGATGGGCAGACTGGCTGCGTACGAATCGGGAACCGCGGAAAGAGGGGTGATCCGGGCGGTGCTTTTGCCGTGCTCCAGCACCAGCACGACCACGGCCGCCGCAATGAGGACAACCGCAGCAGCCAACACCAGCGGCAGCCAGTTACGCTCCCGCGACTCGGGGGAAGGGACAAGTTCGGAATCGATGCTCACGACCGGATTTTACACCCGCTGCCAAAGGAATACCGGCGTGCTCGGCGTTCTTAGTAATTGAAGAATCCGTGCGATGGGACGATAAGTTCTTCAGCGCGATTTTTATTGAAATCTCATTCTTTAGTTGGACATCGCTGGCGTCTTGGCGGCGTCTAAAGAGTTGGACAGGCAGCGAACCAGGGCTGGGTGGGCAGGAAACCGCAACCAGACAAGCCGTAAACCGCAATCCTGGTTTTTCCGTGGCGCTTGGCGTAGGGCGCAGAAAGGAAGGCGCGCGATGGATCTCTCTCCCCAGTCCGCTCCCAACCCGATAGAAGTGGAAACCGGCCCGAGGGCTGATCCCGGCCACGCTGCCGATCTGGCCTACCAGATGGTGACGATCGCCGCCATGCTGTGGCTGCTGGGCAGCCTCTGGGTATTCTGACACCGCAACGAATCTGGAATTGAAAGAGAGCTTACGGCCTGCTTGCCGTTCTGGCTGCCCGGCGCATGGCCACAATGTGCCACCCGACGGTCGCAAAAATGGCCACGATGCAGACCGGTATCAGCACCGGAGGCAAACCGTTATGGCCTTGGCGGGCAGCCACAACAATCATCCATTGAATCCAGGCAAACAGGCAGAGGATTTCTGCCTTGAGCCAAGCGATCAGGCTGAGGTTCAGCGCCTCCAGCCGGGGACGGTTTTCCGCTGTCACCTGCACGGGATAGTTGAAGGTCTCGGGAAAACGCGCCACCAGCGTGATAAGCAGGTAGATCCCCACGGCCACGGCCGGGAACAGCCACAGCATGGCGGGCGACCCCCATCCATTGGGTTGGCCGGCAAAGTCAAAGTGGGTGGGGATTCTGTCTGGCAGGCGGTCAGGGCCGTAAATAGCTCGGAAGGTGATCCACACCAACAGGACCAACGCTCCCAGACTGACTGCTTCCAGGTTCTTGCGCATAGGTTTTCTCCCTCTTGGGTCTGCATCGAAACGATACACCCAGACGGACTGCAGCCTGTGGATTTCCCTCTTGGCTAAAAGCTGGAAGCTAGTTGCTGGAAGCTGTTTTTTCAGCCAAAACGGGCGCGCTTGACTCCGGTCTTGCGAAAGTCCTGGCCGGTCATTTCAACGCGGATACACATCTCGGCCAGTCGGGAGAGCATGCGGTCGCCGATGCGGTCGCCCAGGGTGGGTTCGCGGGCAGCCCGTTCGGCGTCGGTCTTGGCGCCGCTGCCGGCTGCCTGATCGACGTAGTTGGTGGTGATGATGGTGGTCAGCTTGTCGTTATAGCGGGTGTTGAGGATGAGGGCAACCGTGTCCCATACCCACTCATTGGGCTTTTGCGCGCCCAAGTCGTCCAGCACCAGCACCTCGGCGCCAAACACCGGCTTAAGTAGCTCCAATTCAGTTGTTTGCACCTGGGAGTTATAGCTATTCTGGATGCTCTTGAGCAGTTCGCGGTAGTCGCAGAAGAGGCCTTTGACGCCCCGCTCCCTCACCATCCGCTGCAGCACGCCGACCGCCAGGTGGGTTTTGCCCACACCGATGGAGCCGGTAAAGAGGAGGCCCTTTCCGGCAGTGTCCACCGGATAGGCATCGACAAACTTGCGCGCCGTTTGTAGTGCTTCACCCAGAGAACGATCGGCGCCGTGGTAGATCTCGAAAGACTCCAGGACACATCCTCGATAGCGTTCGGGGATGTGGGCGGCGGCCAAGCGGCGCTCCTCGCGCTGCATCTCCTGGCACTCGCAGGCGCGGGAAACCCACAGCCCGGCCTCGTTCATCACCCGCACCAGCCCGACACCATCGCAAATTTCACAAGCGCTCATAGTCAAGTTCAAGCGTAGCGCAATCGGCTGGGAAATGTACGAAGGCGAAGACGGGACCCCGTTGTGGAAAATGCACCACAGTTTCGCCTGGCGGCAATTTCTAGCCTTGAAAGCGGACAAAAAGTGTCAGAAATGGCGCTTTTTTGTCGATTTCCGACGCAAAAAAGAGGCATGGAAGGACCAAAAGAGGGCACAGACGCGAAACCTCCCGCGGAGGTTGTTCTTTGAAGAACTGGGACAGCCCGCCCAGAGGGGAGCCCTTATCCTGGAAGACCGACGCGCTTGGCGAAGGCGCGGAACCGAGGCTGGTTGCGTACCGGGAGGAAACCGGGATCGACCAACATCGTCACCAGCCACCAGGACCTTTCCCGGTAGGCATCTTCAAGCGCCGCGTAGGCGGCTTCCGTTTGCCCCGTGGCAAAAAAGAGCTGCGCTTTTTGATAGGAGCTGAAACTGGGTCCGCTTTTGCCGCTGAGCAGAAGGCTGACGTCGCGGCGCGCCTGGTCAACATGGTCCGCGGCGCTCTGCCGCCAAATCTCGACCATCTGCAACAGCGTTTCATCCCCGGTGCGCCGGGCATACGCCTGCGCCTCGCGCTCCGCGGCGGCAAAATCGGACCGCTGGATGTAGACCCCGACCAGATAACTGTGCGCGGGGACAAAGTCCGGATAGAGTTCCAGGATGCGTTTCAGTTCAGCCTCCGCCTCGGGATAGCGGCCAGCATGGATGTAGGCATCGGCCAGATCGCTGCCCACGATGGCCGACAGGGGATCGAGCTCGCTGGCTTTGCACAGTTCGGCGATGCTCTGGTCGAAGCGCCGCAAATCGCCCAGGAATTCGCCATACCATTGGTGGGCAACCGCGTAGTTGGGGTTCAGGGCAATGGCTTTTTGGAAATACCGATCGGCACGAACGAAATCCCAATCCTGCCGGTAGGTGGCAAAGGCGAGTGAATTGTAGGCTTCCGCGGAAGAGGGATCGAGGCTGAGCGCTTTGAGCGCCGCTTGCTTGGCCTGCGAAAAGGCCTGATCCGCAGGGAGTTTTCCCCAAACCGCCATCAGGTTGTAACTGTCCGCCAAGCCCGTGTAGGCCGGGGCATATTGGGGATAGAAGGAGGCAGTCTTTCGAAAGAAGGAGATGGCCTTGAGGATTCCCGGTTCATCTCTCTGATTCCAGAAGTGCAGTCCAGTCAGATAGGCAAGCCTTGCCTGCGGGTCGATAGACCTGGAATGGAAGCTCTGTTGCGGAGCAGCCCCGGTCAGTTTCTGGATCACCTCGGTCGTGATCTCGGTCGCGATCTCATCCTGGAAGCCGAGGATGTCGCTGGTCGTCCGGTTATAGCTTGAAGCCCATACATGGCGGTCGTTGGCCGCATCCAGCAGCTGCGCCGTAACCCGTATCTGATTGCCCGAGCGGGCGATTGTGCCCTCCAGCACCAGGGACGCATGGAGCTTGGCGGCAATTTCGGGCAAGGCGATGTGCTGGCCTTTGAACTGCATCACCGAGCGCCGGGAGATCACCTGAATCTGCCCAGCTCTCCCCAGGTCGGTGATCAGCCCATCGGTCAGCCCATCCACCAAAAGGTCTTCGGAAGACGTCAGGTTCTCAAAAGGAAGAACGGCAAGCAACCCAGAGGGCAACTGGGGCGAAGCAACGCGGTGCGCCGTACTCCATAAACCTGCCGCCAGAAGCACTAACAGCACGGCTGTGGCCGCCAGATACAAGCGCGCGGCGTACAGCTTGGCAAAGAGGGGCTGCCCCACTTCCGGCTTGGCGGCCTCGACCTCGACAGGCTTACCTGGAATTCGCGCCTGCATCCAGTCCTCCAGTTCCTTGGGATAGGCATAGATACTGGCCCTGGACTGATGGATGAGGCGGTGGATGGGAAGCCCCTCGTGCTTTTCCCACAACTGAACTGTGCGAGCATCGCGGCTGAGGTAGACGGCAATCTCTTTCCAACTATTGAGTTGGAGCGGAGAGGACGCAGGTGTGATAACGCGGATTTTCTGGCGCAATCTCATACCACATTCCCATAGGCCCTCCAGGAGGAGTGGACACAGAGTGCCCCAAAAGCGAAACCATTGTACAGCATTATCCGGGAATCGGCACGCCTTTTAATGGGCGCGCTAAAAGGGCGCCACAACCCATGAAAAGAGACGAAATCAGGCGCAGGAACGCGACATTCGGCTGATTTCGATTGAAAGCCCCCCTCGCAGGTCCTACATACATAAGGAGTTTTTCAGGGGAGGCCCCAGTGTTCTGGAAAAGATCTGTCTTCTGTACTGGTCTCGCGATTCTCGTGACTCTCAGCCTGTCCGGATGCGGCGGCGGCTCAAAGCCGGTTAGTGTTGCTGTCACAGCATCAGCAACGACGGTGGATGCAACGGATTCGGTCACTCTCACAGCAGCCGTAGCAAACGACAAGAACGGCGCTGGAGTGTCCTGGAGTGTGAGCGGCGGAGGAACGCTGTCGAACCAGACGGCAACCTCGGCGACTTATACCGCGCCTTCTACCAATACGTCCTCGCTGTCGGCGACCGTGACAGCGACTTCCGTTGCTGATGCGACCAAAACGGGGAGCGCGGCACTGACGGTGCCAGCGACGCCGACCATCACCACCGCCGCCCTGGCAGCGGCCACGGTGGGAACCGCCTACTCGGCCACATTGGCCGGGAGCGGAGGCATCACCCCTTACACCTGGAGCGTGTCCAGCGGCACCTTGCCGTCGGGCTTGAGCCTGGCCGCCAGCACTGGAGCGATCTCTGGAACGCCTCTGGCCGCGGCGGTGGGAACCGCCAGTCTCACCTTCAAACTCACCGATTCAGGAAAAGCGACGGCCCTGACCATCACCAAGGCGCTGAGTCTGACCGTCAACCCGGGAACACCGACACTCGCCTTCGCCGCAATTTCGGCCAAGACCTATGGCGACGCGCCGTTTACGGTGAGCGCCAGTTCGGCATCCAGTGGTGTAATTACCTATTCGGTCACCAGCGGACCGGCCACCATCGCCGGTAATACCGTGACGCTGACCGGAGCGGGCACCGTCGTTTTGGGCGCCAGTCAGGCCGCGACGGACAGCTATACCGCTGCGACGGCATCGACCAGCTTCAAGGTCAACCCGGAGACACCGACACTGACCTTCACTACCGTTTCCACCAAGACCTTCGGCGACGCACCGTTTACGGTGAGCGCCAGCTCCGCATCCAGCGGCGCGATTACTTACTCGGTCACCAGTGGACCGGCCACCATCGCCGGCAACGCCGTGACGCTGACTGGCGGAGGCACGGTCGTGTTGGGCGCCAGCCAAGCTGCGAACGGCAACTACGGCGCCGCGACGGCATCAACCAGCTTCACCGTCAACCCAGAAACAGCGACACTGACCTTCGCCACCATTCCAACCAAGACTCTCGGCGATGCACCGTTTACGGTGAGCGCCAATTCGGCATCGAATGGAGCGATTACCTACTCGGTCACCAGCGGACCGGCCACCATCGCGGGCAATACGGTGACACTGAACGGCGCGGGCTCGGTCGTTTTGGGCGCCAGCCAGGCCGCGACGGAGAGCTACACCGCTGCGACGACGTCGACCAGCTTCACCGTCAACCCAGGAACGCCGACGCTGACCTTCGCGGCGATTCCCGCCCAGAACTACGGCGTCGCGCCGTTTACGGTAAGCGCCAGTTCGGCATCGAATGGGGCGATCACCTATTCGGTCACCAGTGGACCGGCCACCATCGCGGGCAATACCGTAACGCTGACCGGAACGGGCACCGTCGTGCTGGGCGCCAGCCAGGCCGCCACCACCAACTACAACTCCGCAACGGCGTCGATCAGCTTCACGGTGAACCCGCCAGCGGCGCTCTTGCTGACACCCAGCCTGCCAGCAGCTACATCGGGCCAGAACTACACCGGGACAATCAGCGCATCCGGAGGCATCTATCCCTACACCTGGATGGTCAACGGAACACCGGTCGTCATCAACGGGAGCAATGTGTCTCTGAGTAATGGCACCCTGTATGCCACCAGCACGGGAAGCGGGACCTCACTGACGATCGGCGGAACACCCTCTTCGACGAGTGCAGTGACGTTGGACGTCTCTGTGACAGATAGCGCTGGCACACCGGTCACTGTCTCGAACAACTACTCCATTACCGTCAACGCGGCGGGCGAGCAGGTCAGCGGCTACATCTACTTGACCAACTACTGCGGCACTCCCACCGTACCGGCCATTACGGTCTCCATCAACACCACTCCTGTCCAGACCGCAACCACCGACGGCTCCGGGTACTACTCATTTGCGAACGTGCCCAACGGGTCGTATACCATCACCCCCTCGATTACCGGACCGTCGGCAGCGTTCTATCCGGCCACCCAGAGCGTCACGGTGAATAACGGCACGGTGAATGTAACTCCATTCAATGCCGCTTTGGGCTATACGGTTTCCGGCACGGTCAGTTATTTCGGGTCGAAGACCGGGAGGACCTATTTAGTGCTGAGCAACACCAGTTGCTCCGGCAACAATGGTCCGGGCACGAGCATACCAAGTATCGCTGCAACGGGACGTGGAACCTACGCCATCCGCGGCGTCCCACCCGGCACCTATACCGTGAATGCCTGGATGGACAGCCTTGGCTATGGCTTTACCAACGCAAGTGACCCGTCGGGCAGTTCTTCCAGCCTGACCATCTCCAGCGCGGACGCAAGCGGGGCCGACGTCACGCTTACCGATGCGTCGACGATCACGCTCAGCACCGCTCCCAAAATCCAGGCGGCGTTCCCATTCAATCAGGGCGCCACTCTCTTTTTCAAACCCATTCTGAACAACAACGGCGTGGAACTGCCGACGTCCTACACCGTCCAATGGAGCACCGACTCGTCGTTCGGCACGGTGGCGGGAACCAAGAGCTTCAGGGCAACCGGCGACGACAAGGACGCTTGGATCTTGAGCGGACTGACTAACAGCCAGCTTTACTACTTCCGCGCCCAGGGTGTGGTTGGGAGTTCAACCAGCAACTGGTCTGCGGCGGTTTCGGCGACTATCGGCGCCCCCTCAACCGGCAATACGGTATCCGGCACGATCACCTTTACGGGCACGGCCACCGGTCCCTTGTTTGTCGGGTACATGGATCAGACTGCGCAAGTGATGTATGGCACTTTCATCGCGAACCCGCAGAGCCCGGCAGCTTACTCGGTCAAGGTTCCCACCGGCTCCAATTACTTTTTCTTCGGGATCATCGACCAGAACAACGATGGGATGATCGATGCCGGGGATATCACGAATGTCAACGACAACAGCACCACGGTTGTTGCCATCACCGGCGACACAACCAAGAACCTGACGCTGCCCTCTGCAGGAGCCACTGCCACCGTGACAACACAGCACTGGCAGCAGACAGGCTCAAACACCGGCTACGGGTACTCCCTCAACCTCGAAACCAGAGAGGCGATCAAGCTTCCGGTGGCCGCGACGATTGTTTCCGGTCCGAATGTGGCATATCCACTGGATCTGGGTGTGTGCACCTACTGTGGCACACCGCAGTTCTACACCAACATCAGCATCAACACCGTGCGACCGAGCACCAGCGATACCTATGGCATCCTGGTCATCTACGGCGATGGGACATCGGAGACCTTGACTGCCAAAGTGAGCGCGGTACTCGACGCGTTCCCCACCAACCTTGCTCCCACAACCGGGACGAGCAGCAGTACGACGCCGACGTTCAGCTGGGCCGACCCGAGCAACGCCAGCAGTTACGTCTATGTGTTCTCGATCAATGACAATAACGGGAACGAGGTCTGGCAGGTTCCCAGCAACAACTCCAAGTCGAATGGTTTGCCAAGCACCATCACGTCCCTTGTGTGGCCAACCGATCCGACGGACTCCACCAACACTGCTCCGTCGAGTCTGAGCACCTCCACCAGCTACAACTGGCAGGTGCAAGCGATCGACAGCAACGGCAATTCGGCGATGACACAAGTCAGTTATCAGCCGTAAACTGCTTCAAGAACCACCAACAAGGGCGGCCAACCGAAAGGTTGGCCGCCCTTCCTTTTGCCTTCTGGACGTGCAATGAAGAGTGGATGCCGATTTATCGTCTGTCTATGGTTCGGTAGAAAAGCCTGGCTCAATCTCCTACAATCGATTCCGCGTACGGAGAGGGCTGTTTTCAGTCGGCTAATTCCGCCCGCGCATTCTTGCCCACTGTTGGAATGGAGATCATCGAAGTGAATCGATTTGCACTGCGCACTGTCTTATTCTCTGCCGGCGTATTTTTCGTCGCAGGCCTGCTCACTCCGGCCCGGCTTGCAGCCCAGGAACCGGCAGGCATGCCTGAGACCAAGGCGCCAGCTGCGGCCCAAGCCAAGCCAGCGGCCGCACCGGTTTCCGATTGGAAGAAGGCGCACGAAGAGCAGTTGAAAGTGGATTGGCCGTGGCTGGCCAAATTCAAGGAGGCTAATTTGGCATTGCCCCGGCCCGCTGCAGGGGAAAACCGCGTGGTTTTCATGGGCGACTCAATTACCGAAGGCTGGCATCTTGACGGCTCGTTTCCCGGCAAGCCCTATATCAACCGCGGCATCAGCGGGCAGACCTCGCCGCAGATGGTGCTGCGCTTCCGCCAGGACGTGATCGCGCTCCAGCCCAAGGTGGTGGTGATTCTGGCCGGGACCAACGACATCGCGGGCAACACCGGCCCGATGACGCTGGCGCAAACCGAGGACAACCTGGCCTCAATGGCCGACCTGGCCGCGGTCAACCATATTCGCGTGGTGCTGTGCTCGGTGACGCCGGCTTTCGATTTTCCGTGGGAGCCGGGATTGACGCCCGCGCCCAAAGTGCTGGCGCTGAACGCATGGATCAAGGCCTATGCAGCCGAGAAGGGCTACGTCTATGTGGACTACCACTCGGCCATGAAGGATGGGCGGGACGGGCTTCCGGCCACGCTGAGCAAGGACGGGGTGCATCCGCTGCCGGCCGGCTACGCAATCATGGCGCCGCTGGTGGAAGCGGGAATCGCCAAGGCGCTGGGAAACTAGTTGCCAGTAGCCAGTAGTCAGTGGTCAGACAGGGTGATTCCCTGGTCTGCATCCGGCGCGTCAAGAGCTGCTGCAGGTGATGTTTGCACGATCAAAAGGCGTTGCCAGACGGGGACGTCACTGACCACTGACAACAGACGACTTCGGTTCCCCAATTGCTAAACCGAGCCGAAATCCATACAATAAAACAATTGCAGGAAAGGTCTGTCTACAGCGATGCCCAAGGAAAAGATTCATCCCCAATATGACGCGGTGCGGGTAGTGTGCGCCTGCGGAAACAATTTCGAGACCCGGTCGACCAACAAGGGCGACATTCACGTGGAAATTTGCTCGGCTTGCCACCCGTTCTTTACCGGCAAACAGCGTCTGGTGGATACCGCCGGCCGCGTCGAGCGCTTCCGCCGCAAGTATGCCAAGTCCGACGGAGCACAGGCAGCGGCAGCAGCAGCGGCCAAGTAACCGGCGCGCGGCTACCGGCCAGCAGGATCGGGCCTCCGCTTTGGCGGAGGCCTCTCTGTGTTGGAGCAAGCGCCATGCGTGCTCCGTAGTGAACCAAACGCACTGAACGAGAGATGGGCTCGACCATGCCGCCACGCTCTAAACGCACAATTCAGTCCGAAGTGACCATTGACGGTTTCAAACTGCTGTGGAATCTGCACCGCGAACAGCAGTGGTTCACCACAGATGGATGGAAGGGTGTGTCCATCCATGTGAAAGTTGCCGAAGGCAAACGCCGCGAGCTTTTTCTGGAGTTTCCGCCGGTTGGAACGGAAAGGCCGGGCAACACCAAGGACGCCCCTGCCCGGGTTCCTGTGCCGCCGGCAATGGTCGAGGCTGGTATTCGGGAAGCGATGGCGGCAGGATGGGATCCGGAGTCGCGCGGCCAGCCGCAGTTCTATCTGGTGGGCTGGGATAAGGAATAAGACAGCTTTCAGCGTCTAGCCTCTAGCTCCTGGCTTTTCGTGCCTGGATGAACAGCTCAGGCTTACCACGAGAGCCAGTTGCTGCACAGAAAAGCTGAAGACTAGACGCTAGCAGCTCGAAGCTCAAAGGATGTTATGGCGGGCAAGGGTTTCACTGTAAAGAAGGACTGGGACAATCCCAGGGAGCACGCGATGCCCGCGGAAGCGCGGGTGCCGGCGGAGTTGCGCCTGGGCCCGGTCGTCGTGACTCCTGCCACGGTGCTGGCTCCCATGGCCGGCGTCACGGATACGGTTTTCCGGCGTTTCATCCGCCACTCCAGCCTGTTCACCTCCGATGCCGCTCCTGAAGGCGAGGCCATCGAGGCCGCAGTGAGCAATGCGCAATCGGGTTGCGGACTGCTGATGACCGAGTTCACCTCGGCCGACGGCCTGGCGCGGATGAAGGAGACCAAGCGGCAGCGCTATCTGACCTTCTATGACGACGAGCACCCCATCGGGGCGCAACTGTTCGGCTCCAATCCCGAGACGCTGGCTGAAGCGGCGCGGATTGTGGAGGAGACGGGCTTTGACCTGGTGGACCTGAACCTGGGCTGCCCGGCCAAGCGGGTGGTGGGCTCCAACGGCGGCTCCGGCCTGCTGCGCGACCTGCCCCGGATTGGCGAGATCTTTCGCGCGGTGCGCAAGGCGGTGACGATTCCCTTCACCGTGAAGTTCCGCATGGGCTGGAACGAGAAGCAGATTGTGTGCGTGGAGCTGGCGCGGATGGCGGAGGCCGAAGGACTGAACGCCGTGGCGCTGCACGCCCGCACCCGCGAGCAGGGCTACTCCGGCCAGGCACAGTGGGAGTGGATCGCCGAAGTGAAACAGTCGGTGAAGATTCCCGTGATCGGCAATGGCGACATCCGCACCCCGGAAGACGCAGCCGCCATGGTGGCGCAGACCGGTTGCGACGCGGTGATGATTGGGCGGGCTGCTCCGGCGAACCCTTGGATTTTCCGCCAGATTGCCCAGTACACCGCAACCGGCAGCTACGAGCGGCCCACCATGGAAGACCGCTACCAGATGATCCGCGCGTACTTTGCCATGCTGCTGGCCGAGGCAGAGGCCAGCCAGGCGCTGCCAAAGGCCGCACGCCTGGGTGAGACCTCGGGCAGGATGAAGCAATTTGCCACCTGGTTTACGCACGGCGTGCCGGGCGGCGCCAAGCTGCGCGGCGCCATCTACCAGCAGCGCACGGGGGCCGGCGTGCTGGAGCAGGTGGACGCGTTCTTCGCCTCCTTGCCCGCGGACACTCCGGAGGGCAGCGTGGAACCAGAAGATGCGGCATTGGCCTTTCCGGAAGACGCATGTCTCTGTGACTAATCAGGCCTGCAACACCCTCAATTGCATCGATTTCTGAAGGCGCGCGCTCCTTCCCGGCTCCGCGGTGCGGTTATGATGGACTCACTTCACCGGAAGGATTCGCCTTGGGAATCGTCGCGGCGCAGCTGAGGAGCGTCTCAAAAGCCTGGATGTGGGGCATCGCCTTACTGTGCCTGACTGCGCCCCCGATCCTGGCGCAGCGCTACAGTTTCCGCGACTATACCGAGGGGCTGGGCAACCTGGATGTGAACTGCCTTGCCCAAGACCGCACCGGCTACCTTTGGGTGGGTACGGAGAACGGTCTCTACCGGTACGACGGCAGCCAGTTCCGGCGCTATGGCGCAGCCGAGGGATTGCAGGCGCGGACCATCCAGAACCTCTATCTGGGAAGGGATGGAACCCTGTGGGTCGGAACGACCTCCGGCATCTACTTTGAGCGCCAGGATGGCAACTTCGCCGAAGTTTATGCCCCGGAACCTTTCAACCAGTTCCAGCAGCGCATCGGTACGGCCTTCGCCGCGATGGGGCCGGAACAGGTGGTGGTGACGGGCCGGGCGGGCGCCTTTCTGCTGCAGCACCAAGGACCCGAACAATGGATTGCGGAACCGATGCACCTGGAGGGCGCAAAGATCTGGAGCGTGCTCTACGGGCCGGACGGCGCGCTGTGGTACGGCTGCGACTCGGACCTGTGCCGCCTGTCGGGAGGGAGAACCACCCGCCTGGGAGCTGCGCTGAGCCTTCCGGAGGACCAGTGGCTGCATCTTTTGCTGACCCGGGATGGGCACATCTGGGTGCGCGGCGCCACGCACATGGGCACCGTACTGCCGGCCGAGCGCCGGTTCGAACCGCACGAACTCCTCGGCAGTAGCAACTCCGCGGATTATGTGGATATGGCGGAGGACCCGCAGGGCCGCATCGTGGCTTCGCAGGGGCCAGCCTGCGGGCTGTGGGAGGGCGGCCATTGGCGCATGGTAACCGCCCGCAGCGGTCTCAGCCACAATGACATTTCCGCGCTGCTGATCGACCGGGAGGGCTCGGTCTGGCTTGGCGTCGTGGGCCACGGACTCAGGCGTTGGGTAGGCGAGGACCGCTGGGAGACGTACACGTCCGCCGACGGACTCAGCAACGATATTGTCTGGGCCTCGTTGCGCGATCAGAGCGGACGGCTTTGGATTGGCACCGAGTCGGGACTGGACTGGATTCCCGCCGGGGGAGACACGCCCAAGCCATGGCAGGCTCCGAACATCCAGACGGCCCGCGCCAACTCGCTGGCGGAAGATGCGGACGGCGGCATCTGGATGGGCAGCGCGGCCGGCTATGTGGTTCGCATTGACGCCAAAACACTGGCCGGAACGCAATGGAAGGTAGCGGAGATCTACCGCATGGTGGCGGACGGTGCCCATCGCCTGTGGCTGGCGACGGGCGGCGGACTCTATGTAGTGAACACCAATGGAGCAGACCGCACCCCGCATCTGGTGGAAGAGCCGGCAATCGCCAATCCGCATCAGCGTTTTACCGACCTGAGCCTGGACTCCTCCAACCGCCTGTGGGCCGCGTCCGACCAGGGTCTCTTCCGGTTGGACGCGGCAAACTGGCATCGCATCGACCTCGGATTGGCCGGCGTGAACCCTTCCCAGATTGCGGCGGACCGGCAGGGAAACCTGTGGGCGGCGGGAACTTTTCCCGGCATCCTGCGGCTGCGCCTGGAGGGCGACCGGGTGGTGGAATCCGAGCCGATTGCCCGCCCTCATCTCCTGTCGGAGCAGGTGGACTCACTGGCCGTAGACCATCGCGGCTGGCTCTGGGTAGGCCAGGACGCGGGACTGACGGTTTACAACGGCCGCAGCTGGCGCAGCTTTACCCAGGACGACGGGTTGAGCTGGAACGACACCGATGGCTATGCACTGGCCGAAGACCGAGACGGCAGCATGTGGATCGGGACCAGCGGCGGCCTGTCGCACCTGCTGGAGCCACAGGCGATTCCAGCAGCCCTGCCGCCGGCTTCAGTCATTTCGCAAGTCACCTTCGGCGCCCAGCCCATTGCCGATGGAACCACCGTGCGCTGGAGCGCCAGCCCACTGACCATCTCGATGGCCTCGCTCAGTTTCCGCGACGCGCGCCACATCCGTATTCGCTACCGGCTGCTGGGGTTGGAATCGGAGTGGGTGGAAACGGACGAGAAGAACCTGCGCTACGCGCGCCTGGCGCCGGGCAACTACCGTTTTCAAACCATCGCTGTGGACGCCACCAGCGGCGCGGTTTCGCCCATGGAGGAGATCGCTTTCCGCATTGCGCCGCGCTGGTGGCAGAACCCGCTGCTGCAACTGGGTTTGGGGCTGTTGACCGTGCTGGCGGGAATCCTGGTGTGGCGCTGGCGCGTGCGCCTGCTGGTGTGGCAGAAGCGCGAACTGGAACGGGCGGTTGAGCGCCGGACCGAGGATCTGGAGCACGAAAAAGCCGACCTGCTTCGCACCAAAGAGCAGATGCGGCATCACGCCGAACACGACGGCCTGACCGGCTTGTGGAATCATCGCATCATCACGGAACGCCTGCGCCAGGAACTGGGCCGCGCCTTCCGCGAGGGCAACTCGCTGAGCGTGATGCTGGTGGATCTGGATCACTTCAAGTACGTCAACGACAACTTCGGCCATCAGGCCGGCGACCTTGTGCTGAAGGAAGTGGGCGCGATCTTTCAGGGCGCGGTGCGCTCGTATGACTGGGTAGGGCGGTATGGCGGCGAGGAGTTTCTGCTGATTCTGCCCGGCTCCGGCCTGGCCAGCGCGTGCCGCCGCGCAGAACAATTCCGGATGGCGGTAGAAGCCGCGCACATTCAGTACGGCGATAGGGAGATTCCGATTACGGCCAGCTTCGGAGTTGCCTCGGGGGACTCGCCCGACTACGAGGCCCTGATCCAGGCCGCCGATTCGGCTCTCTATCGGGCCAAGACCAACGGACGCAACTGCGTTATGGCAATCGATATCGGCCGACCGGAGAGTGGCGCAGAACCGCAGTGGTAAAGAGGGGGATTGCCTTCGCGAAAGCGTAGAGCTTTTGTCTGTTTCTGCGATGCAGACCAAAGCTCTACGCTTCGCTTGCACTCCCCGATTTAGCCGCCAGGGGCAGGCGGACGGTGGCGCGGGCGCCGGGGCCATCTTCGCGATTGAGGAGAGAAATTTCGCCGCCATGGGCGCGAGCGATCTGCTGAGCCAGGGCCAGGCCCACCCCGCTGCCGGAGGGCTTAGTAGTGTAGAAGGGCACGAACAGATTATCCGAATTGGCGATGCCCAGGCCGCGATCCTCGATCGTGACCAGAACGCCGGACTCGGCCAACTGCCACGCGGCGCGCACCGGCTCCGCATGATTGGCCAGCGAAGCATCCACGGCGTTGGCCAGCAGGTTAATGAACATCTGTTCCAGCTGGTCGGGATCGGCGTAGAGCGTGACTTGCGGTCCTGGATCGAGTTGAACCGGCAGGCGCTGCTCCAGAAGAACAACGCGCTCCAGGAGCGGCCCCAGAGAAACCAGTTGCTGGCGCGGCGAGGGCAACTGGGCAAGTTGCCGGTAGGACTGTACAAAGCGGTGCAACGCGTCGGCGCGGCTCTCCACGACACCCAGGCCGCGGCGGAAGTCGCGCAAGGTGGCTTCCTCGCCAGTCATGTGGTCCACGCGCGCCAGCAGGCTGCCGGCGATGGACTTGATGGGGGCCAGTGAGTTGGACAGTTCGTGGCCCAGCACGCGCACCATCCGCTTCCATGCCGTCTGTTCCTCCGCTTGGAGCGGCAGGCTGACATCGGCCAGCAACAGCATCATGTGGGGCGCGCCGTCCTGACGAAACGCTGCTTTGCGCAGCAGCCAGCGGGCTGGCGCCGAAGCCAGGGATTGATTGAAATTGAAGGAGTGAATGGTCTGGTCCGGCGCGGCCAGCAGCTTATCGAGCCCCAGTTCGCGCGCGGAGCGACCGATGCAGCGGGCCTGGGACAACCCGAGCAGCCGGGCTCCGGCGTTGTTGACCAGTTGGAGTTGATCGTTGCGGTCAAAGGCAAACAGGGGCGCGTGCATCACTTCGAGGATGCGGGCCAGCAGCGCGGTGGCTTCCAGCGAGCGCACGCGCTGCTTCTGCAAAAGGTCGGCGAGCGTGTTGACCTCGGAAGCCAGTTCCCCCAATGCGTCGTGCGTTCCGGCTCCCCGGGCGCGGAACGAGTAATCTCCTTCGCGCAGGGAGGAGATCACATTGGAGAGCGTCTGGATGGGCCGGATGAGGCCTTCAATCAGGGCGGCGGCCACCAGCAGCAAGTAGAGAAGCAGGCAGGCAGCCAGCAGAATGGACGGTGCGAGGGCCATCCGGTGCTGATAAAAGAGCACACCGGTCAGCGCCAGCGCGGGAAGCGACAGTAGCAAACAAAAGAACCACGCCCGGCGGACAGCCGAACGTCCGCGGCGACTCATGCTTCTTTCATAGGCCATATTTTTCGATGCGGCGATAGAGCGCTGCGCGGCTCAGTCCGAGGGCTTCGGCCGCCTGGGAGATGTTGCCGTCACAGCGGCGCATGACCTTGCGGATGAGCAGGGCCTCAACCTCGTCGATGCTCATGTTCTCAAACGACTGGGTGGAAGAGCGCGCGGCAATGGCCAGGTTGGCGGGCTCGATCTGCTCGCCGCGGCAGAGCAGTACGGCGCGCTCCACCGTGTGCTCCAGTTCGCGCACATTGCCCGGCCAGGGATACTGCATCATGTGCTGCATGGCGGCGGGAGAAAAGCCCGTCACCTGCTTGCGATAACGAGCCCGGTCGCGGCCCAGGAAGTGCATGGCCAAGAGCGGAATGTCTTCGCGCCGGTCGCGCAGCGCAGGCAGGTGGATTTCGACCGTGTTGATGCGGAAGAGCAGATCTTCGCGGAAATTGCCGGCCTTGGCCTCCTCTTCGAGCAGGGCATTGGTGGCAGAAATAACCCGCACATCCACGCGCCGGGTTTGCGAGGAGCCGACGCGCTCCAGTTCTCCGGTCTCCAGCACACGCAACAGCTTGGCCTGCTGGCGGATGGGGACGTTGGCAATCTCGTCCAGGAATAGCGTGCCGCCATTTGCCAGCTCGAAGCGGCCGATGCGGTCGGTGCGGGCGTCGGTGAATGCGCCCTTCACGTGGCCGAAGATCTCGCTCTCGAAGGTTCCTTCAGGCAACCCGCCGGCATTGACGGCCACCAGCGGCATGCGGGAGCGGGGCGAGGCGGCGTGGAGTAGCTTGGCGACGATTTCCTTGCCGGTCCCATGTTCGCCAGTGATCAGTACATTGGCATCGGACGGGCCGACCTGCGCAATCAGTTCGAGCACCGGCTGCATGGAGGGCGCGCCGGCCACAAACTCGGGCATGCCCTCGGCGCGGAGCAGGCGGTTTTCCAACTCAAGCTGACGGGCGCGGCGCAGGGCCTGATGCAGCTCGGCGTGGACGCGAATCAGCGAGGTCAGGCGCTCGTTCTCCCAGGGCTTCTGAATAAAGTCGCGGGCGCCGCGCTTGATGGATTCGACGGCCAGGTCGATGTTGCCCCAGGCCGTCATGACGATGACCGGCAGGCGGGCGTCGAACTCCTGAATGCGCGCCAGCAGGTCGAGGCCTTCCTGGCCGGAGGTGGTGTCGCGCGTGTAGTTGAGGTCGATCAGCAGCACGTCGTAGTCGCGCTCGCCCAGCGCCTCAAGCAGCAACTGGGGCGAGCGCACGCAGTCCACGTCGATGTCCTGCGGGGACAGCAGCAGTTCGACGGCCTCCAGGATATGCGGCTGATCGTCGGCAACCAGAACCCGGATTTTTTCTGTTTTATTGATGGTCTGCCTCCACTGCGCCAGACTTGGCGGCTTCAATCGAGATGCCGTATTCCTCGAGGATGGCGCCGGTGGCGCGGCGCACCTCAATGCGCGCCTTTTCATAGGCGGTTTCCGCCGTCACCAGGGCCGACTCGGCCAAGGCCAGATCGTGCTCCGCCGACAGAGTCTGCTGATTCGATCCCGCGCCGAGTTTTTGCTCGTTCTGCATGATGTCCAGTGTTTTCCGGCCCAGGTCGCGCGCCTTGCGGGCTGCATCCACGCGGCTGGCTCCCTGCTCCAGGGCGTAGCGAGCGTTGCGCACTTCAATACGGATGCGTTTCTTCAACTCTTCAAGATAAACCTGCGACTGGCGGTACTCGAGTTCGGTACGAACCTGGTCGGCCTTGGCGATGCGGTTACGCAACGGAATGTTCAACTGGAAGCCCAGCTGGTATTCAGGGGAGGCATTGTCCAGAGCGCTCTTCAGTGCGCCGCCGTAATCGTTGGGCAGGGTGGTGGGGACGGTCTGATCGTAGTACTTGGAATTCAACTGGCCGGCCGTACCCGTGCCGGCATAGACTCCATAGGCCGTCAGCGAGGGCAACAGTGCATTGCGGGCGGTCTTGCGGCTGAGTTCGCGGTTCTGCAAATCCAAGCTCGACTCCTGCAATTCAGTACGGCTCCGGAGAGCCGCAGTAATCATATCCTGCACCGGTTCGGAGACGGGCTGAATCTGGTTGCCGATGTGATCCACCGGCACCACCGGCATCTCTTCGAGGATGGGATCGTCGAGGGTGCGGGTGATGGCGTTCTTCATCAGCAGTTCCTGCAGTTCCAGATTGGTGCGGGCCACGGTCAGGTCCTGCTCTCGAATGGCCAGCTCGCCTTCGGCTTTAAGCACATCCATCTCGGGAATCGCCTGCAGCTCCAATTGCTTGCGGCTAGTCGCCAGCGTTTCCGTGGCAAAAGCCACAGAGCGCGCGCCCACCTGCTCGTTGTCGTAGGCGCTGACCAGGTCCCAGTACATGTCGCAGATCTGCGTCACCGTGGCGATGACCTGGGCACGGAAGGCGATGTCGGAAATCTTCTGGTTGGTGCGGGCAATGTGCAGAAAGCGCAGGTTGGGGCCCAGTCCAAAGCCGGCCAGCAACTGCTGCGTCACCAGCACGCGCGCCTTGCTGTAAAGCTGCGGGCTGAAGTAGTCGTAGATGCCATTGGAAGTCTGGCGGCTGTTGGTCCAATCCACTTCAACGTTGCTGCCGGTTGGAAAAGCCTGCGTGTAGGTCGCGTTGGCTTGGGCGGAATTCACTTTGTAGATGGAGACGCCCTCTACCCGGAAGTTGGTCAACTGCTCGGAGGTGTGGTCGATGTTGGCCGTGACGAAGAGGTTGGGATCATAGCTGGAGACCGTGGTTCCGGTGCCCAACGTGGAGGAGACGATGCCGGAAGCGCCAGCGCCAGCACCGCCAGCGCCGCCCGTGGTGCCGCCGGCTCCCCCGCCGCTGCCGCTGGTGCCGATGCCGCCGCCCCCGCCGCCGGGCGTACCCGACACGACGCCGGTATTGACGCCGCGTACCTGGCCGCCGGCCTTGGTGCGCTGCACGTCGGTCTGCGCGATGGGCAGGTTATAGCGCGCGATCACCATGTCGAGATTGTCCTCAAGCGCAAGATCGATGGCATCGCGCAGAGACAGATAGATTTTGCCGTCGCGCACCAGCGAATTGAGGCGCACGGAATTGGCCATGCTGGGCGGCGGAACCGTAGTGCCGCGATACGTCTTGATGGGGTTACGCGAGGGGCGCAGCAGCTGCTCAAAAGGCACACTGCTTTGCGCGGTCGGCGCAGCCGAGGCAGGAGGCGTCTGGACGGAAACGGGGGTCGGCACGGGAGCGGGCTCGAGGGCCAAGGCCATATTCACTTGCAGCAGGAAAATTGCGACGATCGCTTGAATGCGCTTCACTTGGCACCAACCTCCGTGGTCTTGGCCGGCAAAATCTCATCGCGCGTGAGCCATCCGTCGCGCAGTTCGAGAATGCGCTTGCCGTAATGCGCGTTCTCCTCGGAATGAGTTACCTGGACAATGGTCGTGCCCTGGCGGTTAAGTTCGCAGAAAAGTTCCATGATTTCGCGGGCCTGCGTGGAGTGCAGGTTGCCGGTGGGCTCATCGGCCAAAAGCAGCACGGGCGCATGCACCACGGCGCGCGCAATGCCTACCAACTGCTGCTGACCGCCGGAGAGTTGCGAAGGATAAAGATCCTTTTTGGCTACGATCTGAAAGCGGTCCAGGATGTCGGCCACCATGGCCTGCCGCTCCTTGGCGGGCAGGTTCTTGTAGCTGAGCGGCAGGTCGATGTTTTCTGCCACCGTCAGATCGTCCAGCAGGTGATAGCTTTGGAAGACCATGCCGACGCGTTGGCGGGCCAGGTCGGCGCGCTGCTTGCGGTTGAGCGTGTGCACCGGCGTTTCGCCGAACCAGTACTCGCCCAGCCAGCCGTCGTCGAGCAGCGCCAGCACGTTCAGCAGCGAGGACTTCCCTGCCCCGGACGGCCCCATCACGGTGACAAACTCGCCTTCGTTGATGGTGAGCCCGATCTGGCGCAGCACCCAGGTTTCGGTGTGGCCGTTTTTGTAACTACGCTCTACATGTTTCAGTTCGATCATTGAGTTACTCCGATCTCAAAGCAAGAATGGGGTCGACGGAAGCGGCGCGGCGTGCGGGCAGCCAGGCCGAGACAAGAGAAGCCGCAGCAAGAACAAGAAGAACCGCGGCAAAGGTAAGTTCGTCGTGTGCACGGACGCCGTAGATGTAGCTGCTGGCAAACTTGACGGCAAACCAGGTCAGCGCGCCGCCGAGCGTCAATCCGACGCCGATAAGCAACAGCGCACGGCGCAAAATGAGGCTGACAATGCCGCTCTGGGACGCACCCAGCGCAAGCCGCACGCCGATTTCACGGGTGCGCTGAGCCACGGCAAACGAGAGCAGTCCGTAGAGGCCAACGGAAGCGATGAGCAGCGCAAGCAAGCCAAAACTCTCCAGTAGATGCGCGATCAAGGTCTGGCTACCAAAGGAATCCTCGACCGCCTCGTGAATGGTTTTTACGTCGGTCGTCGTCGCATCGGGAGCAACCTCATGCAGCGCCTTGTCGAACTGGGCCCGCAGTGTATCGGCGGGAACCGCGCCGCGAATGGCAACCTGAATGAAGGCGATAGCAACGCCGTAAAGGGGTGTTCCCGGGCCCATCTGCGCAAGGCAGAAGTACATTTCCGGTTTTGTGGCGTCAGTCACCTTGGCCTGCTTCACATCCCCTATGACGCCCACAATGCGCATTTCTGCAAATCGCCCCTTGCCCATGTCGAAAGTGTGACCAACGGGGTCCTGGCCGGGCAAATACTTGTTAACGAAGGCCTGATTGACGACCACAACCGGAGGCGATGTAGATGTGTCATCTTCAGAAAAGAACCGGCCACGCAGCATGGGGATTCCCATTGCATTGGCGAGTCCTGCAGAGGCCAGGCGGCCCGCGAAGCTCGGCATCTGTCCTTTGGGAGCCTTTTTGTGGTCAAGGTTCCCTGCGATCATCACTTCGAATTCCGCGCGCAACGGCAATACGGAACTGAGTGCGGCAACCTTGACGCCGGGTATGGCGCGCAGACGCTCAAGAAGCGGCAAATAGGAGGTGCTTACAATATTTGTCTGTTCATAGGCTTTGACTTCGGCCTCACTGTTGGATGGGTGCAGGATGATGCCGCCGGTAAGCACGTTCTGTTGCGTGAAACCGAGCGGGACCAAGCGTAGCGCGTGAACGGTGCGCAGGAACAGCCCAGCGCCCACAAGAAACACAAGCGTGAGTGCGATCTGCGCCACTACCAACGCTTCACGGGTGCGGTTCTGGCTGGCCGATGCAGTAGTGGTCACACCCTGCAGGCCGCGCTGCACGTCGCGGCGCATGGCGCGCAACGCAGGGAATACGCTGGTAACGGCCGCGGTGAGAAGCGTAAGCGCAATTAGGCAAAGGACAACGCGCACGTCCAGATGAATCTCGCTGGTCAGCGGTAGGCTGCGATGAATCTGCCGCCACAGAAGCTTGATGGCGCTCTGCCCCAGCAGCAACCCGAACCCAGCGCCAATACCACTGAGCAAGAGGCTCTCGACGATGGACTGTTGCAACAAGCGACCACGGCTGGCGCCGAGTGCTGCGCGTACCGCCTGTTCACGGGTGCGTACCAATGCACGGGCCAGCATCAGGCTGGTGACGTTGAGGCAGGCCAAAGCCCAGATGCCGAAGACCACGGCATAAAGAAGCATGAGTGGCTTGCGTGCGCGCTGATTCAACGACTGCCGGTAACCGGTGACTTTGATTTGAACAGGCAAGTCGTTGTCAGTAACCTCTCCGGCAATTATGGCCTGCGTGCGGCTCAGTTGATCGGCCAGTTGCGCTTCGGTCATGCCGCCGGGCAGGCGGGCATAAAAGTCTCCGAAACGTATTTGATCGCCACTCATTGCCGACCTGCTGGCCGCATCCAGATCCACAGGAGTCCATATCTGCATTCCGTTGTGAATAGGAAACTGGAACCCCTTGGGCATAACGCCGAGAATGGTGTATGCCTGCCCCTGAAGAGCAAGGCTCTGACCCACGATATGCGGATCGGTCTTATAGAGCTTGTGCCAGACATCGTCGCCTATGAGCACTACGCGACTGCGCCCTGGATCGTTCTCGTCATCGCGGAAGGAACGGCCCAGGGTGGGCTGCACACCGAGCATGGCGGGCAGGCCCGCAGTGACTACCTCGCGCTGTACCTGGAAGCGGCCACCGGGGCCAACAATGCTGGCCATGGAGTCACCCAGTGTAGCGCCAATCTGGAGCCTTGCTCCCACGGCATCACGCAATTGCAGCATGTTGGCATAACTCATGCCGAAATAGGGCCGGGAACCTATGCCTTCGATCCTTACGATTCGGTCCGGCTGCGCATAAGGCAGCGGACGCAGCAGGATTCCGTTCAGGACTGTGAAGACGGCAATGTTCGCGCCCAGGCCCAGCGCCAGCACGGCAACCGCCGTGATGGTAAAACCCGGAGAGTGACGCAACTGTCGCAGTGCGTAACGCAGGTCCTGAAGAATCGATCGCATGATACCTATCCTTTCTTTGAAAAAACTGCTGCCCTTGTTTTTATTCGGTGCGCAATGCCTGCATGGGCTCGACAGCCGCAGCGCGGCGCGCGGGCAGTGCCGCGGCCAGAGCGACCATTGCCGCGGTCAACAAGGCCGCAACCGTCAGCGTGAGCGGGTCGAAGGTGGTGACGCCATAGAGCTGGCTGCGGAAGAGGCGGGCCAGCGCAACAACGGACGGAAGCGCAACCGCCGTGGCAATCCCGGCAATGATCGTCATCTCGCGCACCACGAGGAATACCACGCTGCTGCGCTGCGACCCCAGAGCCAGACGTACGCCGATTTCGCGGGTGCGCTGCTCGGTGGAGTAAGCCAGCACGCCATAAAGACCCACCGCGGCAAGCAACATGGCCAGCATGGAGAAGCCGATGGCCAGGATGGCCAGGGCGCGTTCTTCCGCGGCGCTGCGGTCTACCTGCGCTTCCATGGTGCGCAGTCCATCGACCACCAGCGTGGGATCAAGCTGATGAATGGTCTGGCGAATTGCCGGCTCCATGGTCTGTGGGGCGGGCGTAGTGCGGACATAGATCACAACGCCGGTGGGATGCTTTTGCTGCAAATAGGGCCGGTAGACGGCTGGTCCCAGTTCGGTGCGCAGATCGGCGTGCTTGATATCGCCCACCACGCCAACGATGGTCGTGTCAGGCTTTACGTCGTCTCCGCCGCCCTCGGCCAAGGCGCGGCCCAGAGCATTTTGCGCCGAGCCGTAGAAGCGCTTGGCCATGGCCAGATTGATGACGGCGACTTTGGGCTGCCCCTGCGCGTCGGATGCGGTGAACTCCCTGCCCGCGAGCAGCGGCTGGCGCAGCGTGGCAAAGTACCCTGGCGTAATACTCGGCTCTTCGAAGTTCATGCGTTCATCTTCCGCTGGCTTGTACCCCTGCACAGTGAAGCTGGAAGTTTCGCTGTTGCCGGAGAGCTCTGGATCGTCTGTCGCCGCGACAGACGAAACGCCGGGGATGCGGCCGATCGCTTCAAGAGCGTTGGTCACAATTTGCGGTGTGCGGTCCTCGCCATAGCCGGAACTGGAGGGATCGAGCGAAAACGCATCGAGATGTCCGATCTCGAAGCCGACCTGCTGATGACGAAGATTGTCGAGCGTGCGCACAAACAGGCCCGCCCCGCCAAGCAGCAGAACGCTAAGGGCAATCTGCACGCCCACCGCTACCTTGCGGAATCGCTGCGAGTTCTTCGAGGCGGTTCCCGAATTCTGGCGCAGGGCCTGGGCCAGATCGGGACGCAGGAAGTGCAAGACTGGAGCCGCGCTGAACAGCAAGCTCACCAGTAGCGAAATGGCCAGTGTAAACAGCAGCACGCGCATATCGACGGCTGCCGAATACGGTTCGCTGCCGGGATCGGCGCTGGTCATTACGCGCACCAGAGTCTGAGCCACGAGAGGAGCCAGCGCAAGGCCCGCCGCAGCACCACCCAGACCGAGCAAGAGGCCTTCCACGAGAAGTTGCGACACAATGCGGCTGCGCTTGGCGCCCAGAGCGTAGCGCATGGACATTTCGCGGGCCCGGCCCGCGGCCCTGAGCAGCAGGAGTGTGGCAACGTTGATGGCGCATAGCACCACCAGCAGGCCTGCCATGCTCATGAGGATGACGAGAGGCTTTTCAAGGTCCATGCGATTGGGAGAGAAGCCCTTTGAATCGTCCTCGACTTTGATCTTCGTCTCATCGAGGAAGTGCTTTTTGAAGTTTGCGGACCGCGCCTTATAAAGGGTCAACTCATATGCCCGCAGCGAGTGCCACAGCGGCCCAAGGCTGGCTTCGGACTGGGGAACAGTCATGCCCGGCTTGAGCCGCGCCACCAGCGTGAGCCAGAGAGACTTGTGATTGTTCAGGTCGTCCATCGGCGCTCTCCATGGCAAGGCAATTTCCACCATGCTGACGGGGATGAACAAACCCGGCTTGTATCCGCCGATCGCCGAATCGAAATTCTCCGGCGCCACACCGAGGATGGTGAAGGAATGGCCGTTGATGAGCACGGTTTGGCCGATAACGTCGCGCGAGGCAGCAAAGCGCGTCTTCCAGTAGCCATAGCTAAGCACCACCACGGGGTTGGCGTTCTTGGCCGTATCGTCTTGCGGGGTCAACAGCCGGCCCGCAGTGGGATGCACCCCCAACACCTGGAAGTAGTTTCCGGTAACAACCTCGGCGTCCTTGTTTTCGGCCTGGTTGCGCCAACTGACGCCGACGCTGGCCTTGTCTGCGGCCAGCATCCCAGAGAAAGCCTGGTTTTGATCGCGCAGGTCCTTGTACATGGGATAGGAGAAATAGTTAAAGTGGTTAGGGCTGTCGCCGCCGAAGCTGCTCATCGAACCGGAAAACCCGCCACTCCACGTAAAGCGCACCAGTTCCTTGGGCCGCTCAACGGGCAACATGCGCAACAACACCTGATCGAAGAGGGTGAAGACGGAGGAGTTGGCGCCGATACCAAGCGCCAGCGTGACGATCACGGTGAGCGTGAAGGCCGGCGACTTGCGCAACTGGCGAAGCGCGTAACGAATATCCTGAAGCAACGTGTTCATTCCGTCTCCTAAAGGGGAAGTTATTCGGTTCTCAATGCCTGCATGGGTTCAATGGAAGCGGCGCGGCGCGCGGGGAACAACCCCGACACAATCACGGTGAGCAGCAGGCAGGCGGCCGCCACGCAGTAAGTCACCGGGTCGAAAGGTGCAACCCCAAAAAGCAGGGAGCGCAGCAGGCGTACCGCCGCGACGGAGCCGAGGCTGCCGGTCAGCAATCCCACCGCGATAATCCATGTGCTGCTGCCCAGCACGAGGCGGAAGACGCCCCAGCGCGTCGATCCCAAAGCGATGCGGAGAGCAAACTCACGGTGCCGCTCAACCACGGAATAGGCCATGACCGCATACAAGCCCAGCATGGCCACCAACACACTGGACAGCGCATACACGCCCAACAACTCTGCGGGGATGCGCGAGAACTGATAGCGCTGGTCCACAACTTCTTCCAGAGTCTGCACATTCTCAAGCGGCAGCGAACTGTCTAGCCCCGCAACAGCTTGACGCAGCTGCGCGGTGACCGCAGACGCCGCCGTACGAGAACGAACGGCCACGGAAACATAGCTTGAATAGCGCTGCGTAGTGGGCAGAAAAAGAACCGGGTAGGGATCGGTCGAGTCAGGGCTGTAATAGGCGTAATCATGAACAACACCGACAATCTGACGGGGCTTGTCTGCAACCACAACACTATGGCCGATGGCATCGCCCTTGGGCCAATAGCGGCGCGCCATCGACTCATTGACCACTGCCACATTCAAAGAGGAAGCATCGTCGCGCGGACTAAAATCGCGTCCTTGCAGCACAGCGATGCCCATGGTGTGGAAGAAGTCGGGTCCATCGAAGTCCGTCACCACTTCCATGGCCTCGCCCTTGGCCGGCACATAGCCGGGGATGTTGAAATCCTGCGTATTGCCCGCACCTTCGTCCCCCATCGGCAAGTGCGAAGTCAGCGTCGCGGAGGCTACTCCGGGAGCGTTCCGCAAGTGATCGACGAGTGCAGCTTGAAAAACCAGTCCACTCTCTTTGGTGTACCCGGAACGCGAGAGGTCGATCCTCGCCGTCAGGCAGTTGGTGCGATCGAACCCGATGTCACGATGGACGATATTGAGCACGGTGCGGGTCAGCAATCCGCAGCAGACCAGGACCACGAAGCAAATGCCCAATTGCAGACCCAGCAGAATACGCTGCCCGAGTCTGTTGCGCGAGCCTCCGGCCACAGCCGCACCGCCCTCATGCAGCGCCTCTTTCTGCGAGATGCGCAGAGACTGACGCACAGGATGCATGCCACACACCAGCGTCACCACCACGACGATCCCCGAGACAAAGAGCAAAATGTGTGCGTCGCTGTGCAGGTTGAACGCCAGCGGCATGCCGAAGTTGGGCAGCAGCACGTAGAGGGCCCGCGACATGGCGATGCTTGCACCCCAACCGGCCAGCGCGCCGGCTAACGCCAGCAAGCCGGTTTCGGCAAGTACTTGCGCGGCAATCCGTCCCGGAGCTGCGCCGAGCGCAGTGCGAATAGCAACTTCACGCCGGCGGCGCGACGCATGTTGCCCGAGCAGCGAGGCGATATTGATGCACACCAGCACCATGAGCAAAATCGATGCTCCCAACAACACCGGCAACTGTTCGCCGATGGTGCCAAAGAGGCCGCGCTCGAAGTGGGCGGAATCTCGCAGATTCAAATCCCAGCCGTTATAGTTGCCGTCGTGTTGTTGCTGCGCAAACGTCCGCGCCAGCGTATGCAATTCCGCAGCGGCAGCGGAATGCTGCACGCCGGGACGAAGGCGCGCCACAACCTGCAAACCGTAGTGAAGAAGCGGGTCGGGCGCCGCATCGGAAGAAAGGCCGCGCAAAGCGGAAAGCGGAACCCAGGCCGATTCCCCCAGCCCGCCAAAGATTCCCGCAAAATCCGCGGGGGCAACGCCGATCACCGTAAACGCATGGCGATTGACGAAAACCGAGCGGCCAACGATGTTGGGATCCGCACCGAAGCGCTCGCGCCACAGGTTATCTGAAAGTACGATCTCATCACTCGCACCATAGGCGCGAGCGTTGGCGCCAGGCTGAAAGAATCGGCCGGCCTGCGGCTTCAGTCCAAGAAGTTGGAAATAGTTCGAGGAGACCGTGCCGGCAGATAGGGCACGGGGCTCGGTCCCCGGCATGGCAAGGTTCACCGTGGTGAGGGCAAACGCGGCCGCATCGCTATACGCATGGCCCTGTTCGCGCAAAAAACGGTATTGGTCGTAGTGCACCGAGTAGCCCTGGGAGCCGAGTACTGTGGCATCCACAAAGCGCAGCGACCGCGGCGCATCCACATGCGGCCACGGATTGAAGAGAACAGCATTGGTCCACGTGGCAACGGTGGTCAGCGCGCCGATGCCCAGCGCCAGTGTCAGCACCGCCGTGAGCGTGAAGCCCGGTGAGCGGCGTAACTGGCGAAGCGCGTAGCGAAGATCGTGAAGCAGCGTGGACATTCCGTTTCTCCTCCCAAAAAATAGATTCTTGTTACTCGGTGCGTAGGGCCTGCATGGGTTCAATGGAAGCGGCGCGGCGCGCGGGCAGCCACGCAGCAGCAATCACGGCCACGAGCAAGACGCAAAGCGCTACGGCTAAAGAGAACGTATCCAGCGGGCGCACGCCGAACAGCACGGCGGCCTCAAGGCGCGCGGCTGCCAGTGCAAGTGCAAGTCCTACGCCCAAGCCGATCAGCACCATGCGCACGGTATCGCGCAGAATGAGCAATGCCGTGGCTTCACGCGAAGCTCCCAAGGCCATGCGAATGCCGATCTCGCGCCGCCGCTGGGTCACGCGGAAAGCGAGGAATCCATAGAGGCCGACGACAGTGAGAGCCAGCCCGATGAGGCCCAGCGCGCTGACCAGTTCGGCCATCATTTGATAGTTGCCCGACGAATAGCGGATCAGTTCCGGCAGCGACGTGACCATCATCGGATCGAGCAGCGGGTCGGCATGAATGAGCACCTGGCGCGCCGGTTGAGCCATGCTCATTGCGTCCTGCTTCGTTTCCAAAGCAAAGGTGATCTCACCCATGTTCGACAGATGGGACAGATATAGGTTGAACGGCACGTATAAGTAAGTCTCGGCCAACTCGCCGATTTGGCTGATAGGAGCATTTTCGGTAACTCCTACCACACGCGCATCGATTTTGGAGTTAGCCAGGCGCACGACTTGGCCGAGCGGTTCCTGGCCGGGCCAGTATTTGTCGGCCATGGTTTGGTTGATGAGTACGACAGGCGCTCCGGTTGCATCGTCGGCTGGAGAAATGCCCCGGCCGCGCACCACACGCGTTCCGGTTGCATCGAGGAAGTCCGGACTGACGGCATTGAACTTGATCGCGACCGGATCGCGAAGCTCCGGATGGTTGGGCAGCAGCGTTTTGACCGAGATGCCGCCCTCGGAAAGACTGAGCGGCGCACGAATGGCATAGGCCACGCGCTCCACACCAGGCAGTGCTTTCATACGCTGGACGACGGCGTCGCGCATGGGCGCCTCCGGCTCCTGCGTCCAGGCCAGCAGCACCTGGTTCCGCGTCAATCCAATGGATTGCGTGCGGGTATTCAGGAAGCTGCGCACCAGTGCGCCCGTAGAGACCAGCAAGGCAAACGAAATGCCGATTTGCAACCAGATAGCGGCGCGGCGTACGACCGAGGTCTTGCTTGCCGTGCGTGTTGCTGCGCCAGCTTGCAAGGTCGGCAACAGTTCAGCCCGCGCCACCTGACTAAGCGGAACCAGAGCCAGTAGCAGCATGGTAACCAGCGCCAGCAAGGACGCAAAAAGGAAGACGCGCCCGTCCAGCTGGAAGCCTGTCCCCGCCGATCCAAACTGGGAAAGCATCGCTGGCTCTGAAACAATCAACCGGGGCAGCAAGGCAGCCAAGCCAGCGGCCAGGCCGAGCCCGGCGACAAGGCCCAGCGCGCCCAGCAACAGGTTCTCGACAAGTAACTGCCGCGCAACAGTCCAGCGCCGCGCTCCCAAAGCAAGCCGCAGAGCCACCTCGGGCCCACGGGACAAGGCGCGCGCCAGCAGCAGATGCGCCACGTTCACGATGGCCAGCAGCACCACGCCGCCAACAATGGCAAACAACACCAAGCCGCTGGTCCCCGCACTGCTCATGCGATAGCGGAAGTCCGAGACAACGCGCGCGCCGCGTCCATGATTAGCGGCCGGATCGGCCGTGACCCAAGTCTGAGCGATTGCGGACACCTGTTGGTTGGCTTGCGCCGCCGTAGCTCCCGGCGCCAGACGGCCGAGAAGATTGAACCAGCGAAACTCGGACGAGGTAAGTTCGTTGGCGCCAACGAGCGCGGCCCAGGTCTCCGCCGGCATCCACAAATCGCGGTCCCCACTGCTGTCGATCTCGCGAAACTCCGGCGGCAGTACGCCCCATACGTCCACTTGGCTGCGATGGTCTTTTCCGCGCAGAAGTGTAATCTGCTTACCGACGATGCCCGGATCTCCGGCAAACTCGCGACGCCAGAAGCCGTAACCCAGCAGCACGCCGGGATGCGTGCGGAGCCGCTCCGAGTCGCCAACGCCAAAGCTCCTGCCAAGGATTGGCCTTACGCCGAGCGCCTCAAAGAAGTTGCTCGAAACCACATTGGTCAACAGCAGCGCAGCGGTGCCATCGCTCCTGGGCATCATGCTGCCGCGACGGCCCACGGCCACCACGCTCTTCAACGCCGTGGCCCGCTCAGCGAACGTGCGGTACTCGGAGTACGAGAATGCGCCTTCGGGATCCTGTTGCGTGGTGGAGAAGAGACGCACCACGTCGCCTGGATGCGGAACCTTCATAGGGTGCAGCCAGAGGCCGTCGATCAGACAAAATATTGCTGAACTCGCACCCAGCCCCAGAGCCAGCGTCAGCACCGCCGTGAGCGTGAAGCCCGGCGAGCGGCGCAACTGGCGAAGCGCATAACGAAGGTCCTGAAGCAGCGTGTTCATTTCGTTTCTCTCCCTCCCAAAAAGCAATTTCGGTTGGCGCGTTATTCGGTGCGCAGCGCTTTCATCGGTTCAATGGAAGCGGCGCGACGCGCGGGCAGAAAACCGGCCACCGTAGCACACAAAGCCAGCACCAGGATTGCGCCGCCCAAGGCCAGCGGATCATAACTGCCGACGCCGTAAAGCTGGTTGGCCATCAGATGTCCGGCAAACAGCGCGGCAGGAATGCCCAGCGCGAGGCCCACGAGCACCTGCCACAGCGCGCCTCGCAACACGAGGCCCACCACGCCGGGCCGCGTCGCTCCCAGCGCCATGCGGATGCCAATCTCGCTGGTGCGGCGCGCCACAAAGTAGGACATCACGCCGTAGAGGCCTACCGAAGCCAGGATCAGCGCCAAGATACCGAACAGGCTGGTGAGTTGCGCAATCAGCCGCTCCTGGGTGAAGTTGCCGGCCACCTGCGCGTCCATGGAACGCAGATCCATCACGGTGAGATTGGGATCGATGCCGGCCAGCGTGCGGCGGATGAGCGCGTCCGCATTTTGCGGCGGTGTATTGAAGTCGAGAATCATGGCGTTCACGTACATGGAACTTGCTTCGGTGGTAATCATCTCCGGCTCCTTGAAGCCGGGGAACTTCTGAGAGAGCGGGCGCAGATAGACCGCGTGCACCGGATCGCGCGGGTTGTTCATCTTGAAGTCGGCAAAGACGCCCACAATCTGATAGCTGCCCGAGTACTGCGGCATATCGATGCCGAAGTGCTGGCCTACCGGATCCTGGTTGGGGAAAAACTTCTTTACAAACGCTTGGTTGACCAGGGCTACCTGCTGCGAGGTCGCCGTGTCCTGCTCCGTGAATCCGCGACCGCGCAGGACGGGCACGTTGATGGAATCGAGGAAGTGGTTGCTGACGCGGTCCCAGGTCGAGCCGCAGTGGGCGTTCGGCCCCGGAGCCGGATGGCCCTGCTGGATGACGCACTCGCCCCAGTTGTCGCCTTCGAGCGGGCTGTACATGGCCATGCCGATGTTCTTTACGCCCGGCAACGCAGAAAAGCGGTCTTCGATCTGGCGATAGAGCGCAGGCAGCCGCTCGGCAGTGTAACCGGCGCCGGCCGGATCAAAGTGCAGCACGTAACGGTTGGTTGTCGTGAGACCGAATTTCTGATTTTGGAGATTGGACAGCGACCGGGTCATCAGGATGGCACCGGCAATGAGCACCACCGACAGGGCCGCCTGCACGACCACAAGCGCTTTTTGCGGCAGTGAAGAGTGATCGCGCGTAGAACGGTTGACGCCCCTCAGCGCCTCGGCCGGCTGCGCATGCGTCGCAAGCCATGCCGGAGCCAGGCCAAACAACACGCCGACGAGCAGGGAGACGAGAAACGCAAAACCCAATACCGGCAGCGAAGGGTTGGTGTCGATAGGCATGTTGCGGGCCTCAGGAAAGGCCAAGGCCAGAATGGTATGCGATCCGGCATAGGCAACCGCCAATCCTGCCAGTCCGCCGATGCAACTCAGCAGCACGCTCTCAGTGAGGATCTGGCGAATAAGGCGGCGTCGCGCCGCGCCCAGCGCCATACGCAGCGCCACTTCGGCACGGCGCGTGGTGGAGCGCGCTAGCAACAGGTTAGCGATGTTGGCGCAGGCGATCAGCAGCACGAACGACGCGAGGATCATGAGCATCTTCAGCCCCTTGCCGGTTTGCTGCTGCAGATTCTGGATGCCGCCTCCGCCGGGCACGATGACCACATGCTGCTTGGGAATGATGGACGCCCCACCGTTGGCGGTCAGCAACGGGCGCGTCGCGATCCATTGGCGCAGCGATCCGGAAACCTTGGTCTGCAAAGCGGCGATGTTGGTTCCGGGAGGCACTCTGCCCAACAGATAAAGCCAGTGGGTCTCTGGATGATGGAGGATGGAGCTATCTCCACGGACGTAGGGCTCGGTCTGGACAGGCAACCAGAAATCCGGCGGGTTGTCGGATACGCGATCGCCGAAGAAGCTGGGCGGCGCGATGCCGATGACCGTGAAGGGCCGGGCCTGAATGAAGATCGTCGAACCGACAATGGCAGGATCGGCGGCAAACTCGCCCTGCCACGCCTTGTAACTGATCACTGTGGCAGGCGCAGCACTGGGCGTATCGTCGTTGTCGGTCAGCACCCGTCCCGCATAGGCGCCCATGCCAAGAGTGGAGAAGTAGTTACCGGAAACGAATTCGCCGTGCAACGATTTTGGCTGCGCGTTGCCGCGGCGCACACTCCAACGCCACCCTCCGCCTTGCACAGCGGCCAGTTGCTCAAACTCCGGCGTGGCACTTTTCAGGTACTGATACAGATCGGCGGAGAAGATGGTGAAGTCGCCGGTATCGCCCGGGAAACCGCCCTGGACGCAGCAATCGTCGTTGTCGCCGATGCGGTAAAGCTGCGCGGGATTGCTGACCGGCAACGAGCGCAGCAGGATGCCGTGGATCAGGGTGAAGATGGCCGTGTTGGCGCCGATGCCCAACGCCAGAGTAATCACAGCGGTCAGCGTGAATCCCGGTGACTTGCGCAACTGGCGCAGTGCATAGCGAATATCCTGAAGCAATTGACTCATCGTATTTCTTCTCCCTGGCCTTTTTCCGCTGACTCGTTCGATTCCGGTGACTCGGGCACTATTCGTTTCTGAGCGCTTGCATGGGCTCAATGGAAGCGGCGCGGCGCGCGGGAATCAGCGATGCCGCAAGCGCCAGCAGCAGGATGGAGACGGCCGCCAAAACCAGCACCAAGGGATCCAGCGGATCGACCTGAAACAGCTGTGAGCGCAACAGGCGCGTGGCAAACACGGCTGCCACCGCTCCGATGCCGCATCCTGCCAGGCCCAGCTTGGCGCCGGAGACCAGCACCAAACGCATCACGCTGGAACGCTGCGAACCGAGCGCCAGCCGGATGGCCAGTTCATGGGTGCGCATGGCGGCGGAAAAGGCAATGACGCTATAGATTCCAAGCAAGGCCAGCAGCACCGCCGCCGCGGCGAAGCTGGAGATGAGCACGGTGTTGAAGCGGCGCGAGGCTTGTCCTTCCGCGACCAGTTTCTCCATGGACTCGACCTGGGTCAGCGCAAGTTGCGGATCGATGGAGCGAACGGTCGAGCGCAGCGCGTCGATCATTTGCTCCGGCGGCAACTGGCTGCGCAACACCAGCGAGCCACCATTACCAACCAGAAGATCGGCGGGCGCAAGCGTGCCGTACATGGCTTTGAGCTGGCCAACCGGTGCGTACATCTGATTCTGCGTTTCGGCATCGGCGGAGGATTGCTTGACATCGCCAATCTCACCCACAACGGTCAGCCAGGGCATGGGCGTCTCGACCATGCCAACATGCAGGCGCTTGCCGATGGGGTCCTGGCCTGGCCAGTAGTGCTCCGCGAGCGTGCGGTTCACAATCACCACCAACGGAGAATCCGCGCGATCCGCCGAGGTAAAATTGCGCCCCCGCAGAAGGGGAATGCGCGCGGCGCCAAAGTAGTTGCCCCTTACCTGGACCGACCAAGTCATGTTCAATGGGGCGCCCCGGGGCGCGGCGTAGCCCTCGGGAACGAAGGCGTTCCAGTTGTTGGCCTGTCCGGATGCGGGCAGCAGCGAGGTAACTCCCACCGCCTCGACGCCCGGCAACTGCTGCAGCCTGCTGAGCAGCGTGGAGTTGAATGCTTCCACCGCGGCCTGGGTTGAATACTGCTGATGAGGCAGGCTATAGCCCGCGGTCAGCATGTGGTCCGTATGGAAACCGAGATCGACCGTGCGCATCTTCTGAAAACTGCGCAGCAGCAGGCCAGAGGCAACCAGCAACACCAGCGCCACCGCAAGTTCAGAGATCACCAGAGCCGAGCGCAGGCGCGCATGACCACTGCCGGCAGTGCCGGTGCGCCCGCCTTCTTTCAACGCGTCATTGACGCCGGTGCGGGCGGCGGCAAAGGCGGGAATGAGTCCGCAGAGCAATCCGGTGAGAAGCGCCAGCAAAAGCGCAAAGACCGCCACCCGCCAGTCAAGCCCAATGGCGCTGACGCGCGGCAGGGATTCGGGAAGAAAGCTGACGCCCGCGGTGAGCCCGACCGATGCCAGGGCCAAACCAAACAGCCCGCCGCCCATGCTCAGCACCAACCCCTCGACCAGCGACTGACGCACGACGGCGCCGGCGCTCGCGCCCAGCGCAAGCCGGACCGAGATTTCGCGCCGGCGGCGGATCACGCGCACCAGCAACAAGCCGGCAAGATTGGCGCAGGCAATGAACAGCACCACGACAACCGCCAGGAACAGCGTGCGCACCAGCGGCCGGGCCTCGGCCACCGTTGCCTCGGACAACGGCTGCACGGCAGGATGAATGCGCAGGCTGCTGCCCATTTCCTTGGGAAAATGGCGCATGACGTCTTGAGCAACCGGCACCGCATCCTGCTGTGCCTGAACAGGCGTCACACCAGGCTTGAGCCGCCCCACCATGTTGTAGTTCCAGCTGCCCGCGCCTTTCACCAGTTCGTCCTGGCTAAAGCTCATGGGCACCCACAGTTCGCTGCGGTTCAACTGCCCGGGCACCAGCGGAAACTCGAATTCGCGCGGCATGACGCCGATGATCTCGTACGGCTTGCGGTCGAGCAGGATCTTCTGGCCCAGGATGTGCTCGTCGCCGTGGAAGCGGCTATGCCACATCTGGTAGCTGAGGACGGCCACCTGCTGGCTGCCCTCGTCCTCTTGCTGCGTAAAGGTGCGTCCCATCAGCGGCGATACGCCGAGGACCGGAAAGACGCTGGCGGTCAAGCGCGCGGCGCTGATCTGCGCGGGGTTGCCCATGCCGGAGAGTTCATATCCGGATTGCTGGTAGCCGCCCATGCCAGAGAAGGCGTGCGTATCGCGGGCATAGGTGATCACCTCCGGCGCCGTGACAATCGGTGCGCCGCCGCTGAAATCCACACCCTCCATGTTGTCGCCGAACGCAACCAGCCGGCTCGGCTCGTGGAACGGCAACGGCCGCAACAGCACGCCCTCCACGATGGAAAAGATGGCGGTAGTGGCGCCGATGCCAAAGGCCAGCGTCAACACCGCCGTCAGCGTGAACCCAGGTGACTTGCGCAACTGGCGCACTGCGAAACGAATATCCTGTAGCATCCTCAACACGAGCAATCTCCTACTCTGTTCTCAAAGCTTTCATGGGATCGACTGAAGCCGCGCGCCGCGCAGGCAGACAGCAGGCCACCAACGCAACCAGGCAAAGCGAGCCCGCAACCGTGGCAAACGTCAACCAGTCCGCGGCGTCAACGCCGAACAGCAGGCCGCGCACAAAGCGGGTGAGGGCAACCGAGACCGCAATGCCGATCACCAGTCCGGCCACCGTGAGGCGCAAACCCTGGCCCAGCACCTGGCGGAAGACATCTCCCTTGCCTGCGCCGAGCGCCATGCGAATTCCAATTTCATGGGTGCGCTGTTTGGTGGTATAGGCAACCACACCATAGATTCCTACCGCGGCCAAAACCAGCGCCAACAGCCCGAACGAGCCCGCGAAGGACGCCACAATGCGCTCAAAGACGCTCCCAATCTGCATGTTTTCCTTGAGCGTGGTCTGGTTGTACAGCGGCAGATCGGGATTGAGGCTGTGGATCGTCCGCTCCACCACGGAAGCCATGGCCTGCGGGTCGCCGGTGGCGCGCACATGAAGAATGGCCTCGCCCGGGAAACGCTGCATCATGGGCACCAACACCAGAGGGGAAGGATCGTACGTCATCCGCCGATACTTTCCGTTGGCTGCCACGCCCACCACCGTGAACCATCCGCCCTCTACCTGGATGCGTTTGCCGATGGCGTTTTGGCCCGGCCAATAGCGATCCACCAAAGACTGATTGACGACCGCGACCAGTTGCGTGGTGGCGGTGTCCTGGGGATTGATGTCGCGCCCGGCAAGCAGCGGTGTCCGCAGTGTCTGCAAATAGTTGGGCCCCACCAACCCGCGATCCACTTCCATCGATTCATGCAGGTGTGGAACATAGCCTTCGGGTTGCACGAAATCGGAATGAATGGTGAAACTGAGAGGCGAAAAGTCGGCCAGGGTCGCGGACTGCACGCCAGGCAGTTGCTGCACGCGCGCCAGCAGTTGTCGGTCGAACTCCATGCCGGTGGCGCGGTTATAGCCCATCGGAACAAGATCGAACGACACCAGCAGCACATGGCTTGGATCGAAGCCCGGATCGGAGATCTGGGCATTGCGCAAACTACGCACAAACAGTCCGGCACAACTGAGCAGCAGCAACGACAGCGCAATCTGCGCCACAACCAGGCCGCTGGTCAGGCGCGACTTCGAAAGTCCGCCCGAGGTGCTGAGCGCCTCATCTTTCAGAACCGACACCGGCGAAAGGCCGGAAGCACGCAAAGCAGGAATCACGCCGGCAATTCCGGCAGTCAGGAGAGAGACCAGCATGGTGGCCAGAAACACCCGGCCATCCACGTGGCTGCTCAGCGAGAGGGGCAGCGTCGTGGGAGGCAGAAAGAGGGCGAGAGCCCGGGCCGTCCACACGGTCAGCGTCAGCGCGACCACGCCGCCGGCCAGGGCTACCAACAGATTCTCGACAAGTAGCTGGCGGACAATGCGCCAGCGGCTGGCTCCCATCGACAGACGAATGGCCAATTCGCGGCGGCGCCCCACGGAGCGCACCAGCAGCAGGTTGGCCACATTGGCGCAGGCCAGCAGCAACAACGCTCCGGCCAGGGCCAGCAACATGGGCAGCGTTCCAGCCAGGTAGACGTTGGCTCCAAAGGGCGAGCGCCAGAGCGGATCGGTGGAGATCTGGTTCGGGCCTTGATGCTCGGCCGGGAAGCGCGCCGCAATGCGCTGCATCAACACATTGAGTTCGCTCTCGGCCTGGAAGTGATCGACGCCGGGTTTGAGTTTGCCCAGCACATTGAGCCACAACCCGTCGCGGTAGTTGATGCGGGTGGATCCCCAAATCTGCGAATCCATGCCCAGCGGAATCCATATCTCGGAGCGCAGTCCGGATTTGCATCCCTGGAAGCCCTTGGGCGCAACGCCAACCACGGTAAAAGGACGGAGATTAATCTGAATCGTCTTGCCCACGATCGACGGGTCGCCGGCATAGCGGTTCTGCCAAAGATCGTATCCCAGCACGGCCTCAGCCACGCCGGCGCGTTCTGTGGCAAGGGAAGGCAGCAGGGTTCTGCCCAGAATCGGCTTGACGCCCAGTACCTCGAAATAATCCGCCGTAGCCAGCACGCCATAAATGCGCTCCGGCCTGCCCGCCCCGGTGAGGGCCATGTAGTCGTCGTGATAGCCAATCAGCCCCGAGAAACTTTTCGTGCTATCGCGCAGATCCACAAGATCCAGGTAGGAAAACGGAGGCGTCGGATGCTCGCTGCGTTCTCCGCGCATGATCGTAACCATGTCGCTGGTCCGCGCAACGCCGTGAATCGGATCCAGCAGCGTCGAGTTGATCCAACTAAAGACGGTGCTATTGGCGGCAATGCCCAACGCCAGCGTGAGCACCACGGTTAGCGTAAACCCGGGCGACTTGCGCAACTGGCGCAGCGCGTAGCGAACATCCTGAATCGAGTTTTGGAAGAACTGAGTCATTGCGTGCCTTTTCGTACACTTCGCTAGGCTTCCCGCGAGGCGATCGTCGCTTGAGTTCTGGGAACTATTCGCTTCTGAGCGCCTGCATCGGTTCTGTAGACGCGGCGCGGGCGGATGGGATCAGCGCCGCTACCAGTCCAGCGGCCACCAGCAGCAAGGCCAGCAACAGAAAACCGCCGGCTTCTTTCTGCGTATCGAAGTAAATGACCATGCCGATGAGCTTGCGGGCAAAAAAGGTGAGCACCAGCCCCACTGCAACGCCCGCAACCAGCATCCACGCCACCCGACGCAGCACCATGCTCAGAATGCGGGGCCGCGAAGCACCAAGCGCCATGCGCACACCGATGTCGCGCGTGGACTGCTCGACCTCCTGGCTGACCAGCCCGTAGAGTCCGACCATTGCCAGCGCCAGAGCCAGCGCGGCAAAGATGCCGAACAGCCAGCTCTCCATGCGCTCAAAGACCAGGGTCTCCGCCACCACATCGGTCATGGTGCGCGCTTCGTGGAATGGTACTGTCGGATCCACTTCCTTGAGCGCCTCACGGATGCCTGGCACGACGGCCGCGGCGCTGCCGCCAAACCGCACCACCATCGTCAAGCCGGCAAGTTGGTCGGAGCGCATCTTCGGCGGCACTTGGTCAATCAGGTAGTCGTGCTCGGCCATCGGAGGCTGATAAATGTCCTGGCGCACGCTGCCCATAACGCCCACAATGCGCGTCTTCGCCTCTGCCTTGTCGTTATCGTCGATCCGCTGCATCGTCGGATCTAGCCCATTCGGAATGAACTTCTTCACGAACGCCTCGTTAACGACCACCGAGGCCGCAATTGCGTCAGACCGCTCCTGCGCGGGAGAAAGCGCCCGGCCACGCCGCAGCGGAATGCCGAAGACGTCGTAGTAGCCCGGGCTCACCATCCGCACCTCCGACAACACTTCAAGGTTCGGCGGCGTCGGCGGCAGCCCCGTAATGTGTATGTCGGAGTTCGATCCCCAGTTGTCGATGGGCAGGATGCTGATAACGCCCGCGGCGCGCACACCTGGGAGCTTCTGCACGCGATCGAGCAGCGGCTGATAGAAGTTGATCAGGATGTCGCTCTGTGCATAGCGCGCTGGCGAGGGATTCAGATCGACCGCGAGAATGTGCGACGGATCGAAGCCCAGGTCGGTGTTGCGGTAGCGCGTGACCATGCGAATCAGCATCCCGGCCACCACTAACAGCACGAGCGTGAGCGCCACCTGGGTGACGATAAACCCGGAGCGAAGGCGATGCTGTCCGCGCTCGGTGCCCGCGCTTCCTCCAGCTTTCAATGCGCGATTGGGATCGATGCCGGAGAGGCGCAGCGCAGGAAACAGCGAGGCAGCCAGACTGGCCACTACGGCAATTGCTGTGGCCGCGGCCAGCACGGTCCAGTTGAGATGAATGTCTGCGCCGCGCGAGAGGGCCTTGATCAGGAACGCGCGCATCCCATCGAGCATGGCCCAGGCCAGCATCGCACCGCCGCCTGCGCCGAGCAGCGCAAGAAACAACCCTTCCGTTAGCACCTGGCGCAACAACCGCAAGCGTCCCGCACCGATGGCGACCCGCATTGCCATTTCGCGCTCGCGCTTGACGCCACGAGCCAGCAGCAGTCCGGCCACGTTGACACAGCCGATTAGGAGCACCGCCAGCACCGCTCCCAGCAAAGTCCATAGCGGCCCCTTGCTTTTGCTGACGACGCTCTGCGCCAGCAGTTGCAGATGAACCGTGCGCCCCTCATCGGTGGGATAGGCTCGGGCCAGGTCGTTGAAAACGTGCGCCAGATCGCCCTGCGCCTGTTCCAGCGTCACCCCGTCTTTGAGGCGCGCTACTGTCCGCAGCCAATGGTTGCCACGATTGGTCATCCACGCCCGATCCACGAGGCGTGGCGTATAGACGGCGCTGCGCATGCTAAGCGGAAAGCGGAAACCTGCCGGCATGACGCCGATCACCGTATAGGTTAGTCCGTTCAGCTTCACCGCCCGGTTGAGCACCGATCGATCGCCCCCAAAGTAGCTCTGCCAGGCCTCATAACTCAACACCGCGACTTGGTTCTTTCCGTCCTGCTCCTCGCCGTGAAGATAGGTGCGCCCCAGCAGTGGCTGCACACCGAAAACCTGGAAAAAATTATCGGTCGAACGCACGTTGTCCAACAATACCGGAGTACCCGAGGGCGTCTCCAATGTGGCTTCCTGGAAGCCGTCGTAGGCTGCCAGTGCTGCAAAACCCTTGGCCTGCGCGCGTTCGTCCTGAAAGCTGGGCCACGAAGCGGGCTGTTGATAGCCGCTGTGGCTTTGGCTCTGAACAGAGACGATCCGCTCCGGATGCGCATAGGGCAGCGGCCGCAGAATCACCGTATCGATGACGCAGAAGACCGCAGTGGCCACGCCCACGCTGAGAGCCAGCGTGAGGACCACGGTAAACGCAAATCCGGGTGCGCGGCGAAGTTGCCGCAGCGCATAACGCAGGTCCTGAAGCAGCATGTTTACGCCTCCACTTCCTCTTCGAGCTTCTTCAATTCGGACTCGGAAACGACCTTGCCATCGAACAGGTGCACTTCGCGCTGGGCGTGCTTGGCAAAACGCGGATCGTGCGTAACCATGCAGATGGTGGAGCCTTCGCGATGCAGATCGGCCAGCAGGTGCATCACCGCTTCGCCGTTCTTGGAGTCCAGGTTGCCGGTGGGCTCGTCAGCCAGCAGGATCGATGGGGCACCCGCCAGGGCGCGGGCCACGGCCACACGCTGCTGCTGACCGCCGGACAGTTGCGCTGGATAGTGCCGCATGCGGTGGGCCATGTTGACCCGCTCCAGCGCATCCTTCACGCGCTTCTTGCGCTCTGCCGAGGGCATGCCGGCGCGATAGGTGAGCGGCAGCTCGACATTCTCTTCCACCGAAAGATCGCCAATCAGGTTGAAGCTCTGGAAGATGAAGCCGATCTCCTGGTTGCGAATGCGCGAGCGATCGCTGAAGCTGAGGTTTTCCACCGGATTGCCGTTGAGCAGGTACTTGCCGCCAGTGGGCGTGTCAAGCAGCCCCAGGATGGAAAGCAGCGTGGATTTGCCGCAGCCGGAAGGTCCGGACATGGCTACGTATTCGCCGCGCGCAATAGTCAGGTGAATGCCGGAAAGCGCGTGGGTTTCAACTTCGTCGGTGTAAAAGACCTTGGTGAGGCCCTCAATGTCAATGAGATTGTCGTTCGTTGCCATGCCATCCCCCTCTTTCCAGTTGTCAGTTATCAGTGATCAGTGATCAGTAATCGCCGTCGTTGCTCAAGTGACTACTAACAACTGCTCCTACTCCAGCCGGATGCGGTCTACGTTGTCCCATCGCGACATGTCTGAAAGGATCACCGTATCGCCTTCCTTGAGCCCCTCGATCACCTGAATGCTGTTGACCGAGGCGCGGCCTACCTTGACCGGTACACGCGTGGCGCCCCTGCCGTCGGCGTCCACCTTGAACAGGCTCAGCGTGGAGTTCTCATTTCCCAGTGCAGGACGGCCTACATACAGGACATCGATCATCCGTTCCAGGTCGATGGTCCCGTCCACGCTGAGGTCCGGCCGGGCGCCCTGCGGCAGGGGCCCAGTAAGCTCTACGTCAACGGTGACCGTTCCGTTCTGTACGGCGGGATCAATTCTTTGCACCCGGCCCGGAATAACGCCGTTATGGGTATCGATGGAAGCGGGCTGGCCGATCTGAATGTCGCGCGCCTGCGTCTCGGCAATCTTGAGCGAAGCCTTCAATTGGTCGGGTTGGACCACCTTGGCGAGAGTGATGCCGGGGGCGACATGCTCGCCCACCTGGTGGGGCAGATCCACCAGCACGCCGGAGATGCCAGCCGTCACATGAAGAGCCGACAGTTGCTGCTGCTTGAGCTGGTAGAGGGCGCGCGCCTGATCCACCAGGGTCTGCTGCACTGCGAGCTGCGAGACGATCACCTTCTCGTTCATGGCGATGCGGTCGTCTTCAATCTTGTTGCGCGTGGTCAGCTCGTCGGCCTTGCCTTGCGAAGCCTTGTAGGTCAGCCCGGAGATGACGCCCAGGTTATAGAGCGCCTTGTCGGTCTGGGCCTGCAGCTGCGACTGGCGATAGTCCGAGCCCACCGTCGCGGCGCCGGCCTTCTGCGTCATCAGGTCGTTCTGCAGCTTCACCTGGGTGTTGTGGTACTCGCTCTCGGCGGCCTTCAGCGCCAGGCTGGCGTTCATGGCCTCCTGCGAGAGCTGCGGGTTGGCCAGGTCCATCACTACCGTGTTGGGCTCGACGTGCGCACCCGGCAATACCAGGATGCGGGTGACTGTGGCCTCGGTTTCGGCGGGAATCAAGCGTAGCTTGTCCTCGCGCGGAACCAGCGTGCCGGTCGAGCCGCGTACCTGGCGGATCATGGGTCCGCGTTTGACCGTGTCCGGCCAGATGGTGGAGCGGTCCACCGTGGGCGCCGCCGGCTTGAGCCGGGACACGGCCACCACGGCAACCGTCAACAACACCACCGCAACGCCAGCCCATACTGCGTACTGGCGCATCTTCTTTTTCTTCAAGTCAGGGCGTGCAATATCCATCACGCCTAAGACATTGCACTTGACGTGCCAAATGGCCCTTCGCATGTTTCTATTGAAAATAAGCAGCTTACGGGACGCGCAACCGCCATGGAAGCCATCCGCACTGACCGGTTCCGGTGCGGCACTGTTCGATTCCGGACAGTGCCGGGGTGGGCGCGCCAGAGCACAGAGGGACTTTGCCGGGGGGTGTCGACTCCGGCCCGCATTGATCAATGCCGAGGAGTGGTCGTTCGGCTGCAATCTCCGTGGCTGCAGAATGGCAGAGCCTTCAAAGCCCGCTTCCCGCCTCTTCAACCATCTCGCACCCTCCCAGCCGGGAGAAGAACGACCGCAAACAGGCCGGGGAATTCAAGGAAGCGCGCCTATCCAATCGAATGTCCGGTGCGGCTCGCGCCAAACACTCTTCTTGCGAGGCTTGTGAGCCCATGAATGTCCACGATTGGTGGCTGTTATCTACTAGAATCAAGGGTGACTAAGAGACGGAGCTGCCAAGGTGAACAAGGCGCGCGCAGGAAAGCAGAATCGCAGACCCACCATCATCGACGTAGCCCGAGAAGCGCATGTCGGTGTGATGACTGTATCGCGGGTCATCAATAACTACTCGACCGTGAGGCCGGCCACGCATGCCAAAGTCATGAGTGCGATCGCCAAGGTCGGCTATAAGCCCAACGATGCGGCCCGCATCTTGAAGGGCATGCGGGCGCGGACCATCGCGCTCATCATTCCCGACCTTTCCGACTTCTATTCTTCCTGCTTCCATGCCGTACAGAGCGTAGCCATCCGCCACGACTACCAGACGCTGGTGGTAGCCACCGGCAGAAATGCGGCGGTTGAAGATCAGCAACTGGAAGCCCTGGGCAACCGACGCATCTCTGGAGTGATCCTTGTGACCTCGGGAGGAGACGTAAAGCAGTTACAAGCTTTGCAGGAAGGCGGGGTTCCCATTGTCGCGCTCGACCGGCCCGTCGTTGGCCTGCGTGCCGACGCCGTGCTGGTGGAAAACCGCGAAGGCGCCGCGGCCGGTGTCAAACACCTGATCGAGCATGGCCACAAGGAAATCGCCTGTCTCGGATTCCAGAGCGGCGCCTATACCGTGCGCGAACGCATGGAGGGATACGAAAATGCGATGCGCAACGCGGGTTTGTCTTCGCAAATATATAACCAACTCGACACGCTCGAAGCCATGGAGAAGCTGATCGAAAGCTGGGCTCATGGCAAGAACCACCCGACCGCGGTCTTTACCACCAAGCGCATTACATCCATTCTTCTGATCCGCGCCCTGCACCGTTTCGGATTGCGCGTGCCTCAGGACATTGCGGTCGTCGGATTTGACGATTTCGAATTGGCCGAAGTTCTGGGCACACCCCTGACCGTGGTGGCGCAGTCGCCCACGGACTTGGCCCGGTCCGCGGCCGAATTGCTCTTCAAGCAGATCGATCGCGAGCAAAAAAACGAGCCGGCTGAATATCAGCCGGCCAAGATTCTGTTTCCTGCAACATTGATCATTCGTTCGTCCTGCGGCTGCAACGCTCCGCAGTAACGTGGTTCTACTTTGCCGAAGCGGCGCGGAACTCCTGGATCAGGGCTCTGTACTGCCTAGCCTTCTCGGTGATCACTTCCGGCGTTCCCAGCGCAATTGCCTTGGCATTGACCAGATCGCTGCCCGCGCCTAATGCGAACGCACCTGCCTCCAGGAACTCTTTCGCCGTCGAGATGGACACGCCACCGGTCGGAATCAACTCCACTTGCGGCAGCGGAGCCTTCAGCGCCTTCAGGTACTTTGCGCCGCCCAGCGCGCTGCACGGGAACACCTTCACCACGTCCGCACCCGCCTCCCATGCGGTCACCACTTCGGTTGGCGTCAATGCGCCGGGCATCACCGCAACGCTGTAGCGATGACACATCTCAATGGTCTTCAGGTTCAGCGAGGGGCTCACGATGAACGCCGCGCCCGCCAGGATGCAGGCCCGCGCCGTCTCCGGATCCAGCACCGTTCCCGCGCCAATCAGAAGACGATCGCCGCTGTTCCTGACCAGGGTCTGAATCAGTTCCACCGCGCCCGGCACGGTCATGGTCACTTCCAGCGCCGTGATGCCACCCGCTTCAATCGCGTGGGCAATCGCAGTTGCCTCTTCAAGGGAGTTGGCTCGCAGAACGGGCAGAAGCCCAACTTCCTTGATCTGCCTTAAAACTTCCGATTTCTTCATGGTCTCGTCTCACTCTCTCTGTGTCTGCACTGGCACCGCTGTAAGTAAAACAGAATGCCTTGCTTCAAATTCTGCAATCAGAAGATCACTGTTCCCGCACCTTGAGGACGAAATACACAAAATCTCCATGCTCTGGCAGCACAAGTTGATGCGGGACTCCAGCCGGAATGTGGACATAATCGCCTGCACGCAGCAGCGTTTGCACGCCGCCCTTCACGGAGGTTCCTCGAATCTCGCCGGCCGTCTCCGTTTTCGCATCCACCATCTCGCCGCCATTCACCAGCGTCGCATCGCCGCGCACGACAAAAAAGATGTCGGCAAATTGCTGATGAATCTCGGCGCTGCCGCTCTTTTTGCGCAGCGTGATCATGGTGAAGTGGTTGGGATAGTCGGCCAGCTTGGTTCCGGCCGCGCCGCTGCTTGCCGCGGCCAGCTCAAACTCGCCGGCCTTCTCAAGCATCTGGCTCTGCGTCATATGATCCACCTGAGCGGTCTGCACAACTGCCACCGGCGCCACCACCGCAGCCGTTCGTACAGCTGCGCTCTCCGCAATCTTGTTCATGCTCGATGACTCCAATGGTCCAAACTGATGCCCGTGATGCCTCGCGAAACCGCCTCGGAAAGAGCCGGACTACCGGCTCATCCATCCGCCGTCCACGACCAAAATATGTCCGTGAATGTAGTCACTGGCGCGCGAAGCAAGAAAGACCGCCGCGCCTCCCATATCCGACGGCGAGCCCCACCGTCCGGCCGGAATGCGTCCCAGAATCTGCTCGGATCGTTCCGCATCCGCGCGCAGAGCTGCTGTATTGTCGGTCGCCATGTAGCCGGGCGCAATGGCATTGACGTTGACGCCCTTCGCGGCCCACTCGTTGGCAAAGGATTTTGTCAGTTGCCCGACTCCGCCCTTTGCAGCAGCATAGGAAGGCACGAACACGCCGCCCTGAAACGTGAGCAGCGAAGCGATGTTGATGATCTTGCCCGAACCTTGCGCCAGCATGTGCTTCCCGGCCTGCTGCATCAGTTGAAATACGCTGGTGAGATTCGTCGCCAGCACCTTGTGCCAATACTCCATCGGGTGTTCAGCAGCCGGCGCCCTGAGAATGGTGCCGGCGTTGTTCACCAGGATGTCGATGGTTCCAAACTCCGCAACCACCTGGTCGATCAGCCCGGCGCAAACCGATTCGTCGCTCACGTCGCCGGTCAGCACCATGGAGCGCACTCCGGTTTGCGCAATCTGCTGCTGCGTCGAGTCCGGCACGGATTTTGAACCGTGCAGTGCAACCTGAGCCCCTGCTTCAGCCAATGCGAGAGCGATGCCGGCGCCCAGTCCGCGGGAAGACCCCGTGACGAGCGCCGTTTTTCCTTTCAAGCTAAAACTGTCCAGAATCAATGCCTGCCTCGTTTTTCCGGCCGCTATCGCAAGTCTGCGATTGCCACCTGGTCCATGTCTTCGTAGTTCTGATTCTCGCCGCCCATGCCCCAGCAGAACGTGTAGTTCGTGGTGCCAACACCGGCGTGGATCGACCAGCCGGGTGAAACAACCACCTGCTTGTCGGCAACAATCATGTTGCGCGTCTGGTCAGCCGGCCCCATGAGGTGAATGACACGCTCGGCGGCAGGAATGTTGAAGTAGAGATAGACTTCCGAGCGCCGGTTGTGGGTGTGCGGCGGCATCGTGTTCCAGACGCTGCCCGGAGCCAGCTGCGTAAAGCCCATGACCAACTGGCAGCTGCGCACGCCGGCCAGATGGATGAGCCGGTTGATCTGGCGCTTGTTGGCTGTCTCCGAGGAACCGATCGTCACCTGCATCGCTTCAGACGACTTGATGAGGCAGGTAGGATACACGGTGTGCGCCGGATAGCTCAGCAAATAGAACTCAGCCGGATGATCCTGCTGCGCGCTCTCAAAGGAGATGTTCTCGTTGCCGCGGCCAATGTAGATGGCGTCGAGGCTGCCAAGTTCATGCCGCTCGCCGTTGACCGTCACGGTTCCAGCGGCTCCGATGTTCAGAACGCCAAGTTCGCGCCGCTCGGTGAAGTACTTGGCCTTCAGCATCTCGTCGGTCGGCATCACCAGCGGCTTGTCCACGGGAACCGCGGACCCGATGATCGTGCGATCCAGATCGACATAGGTCAAGTCAATCTTTCCCGGTTGAAACAGATCGCTCAGGAGAAACGTCTCGCGCAACTCCTCAGTCGTCATGGTCCGATAGCGGACTGCGTCCGCCATTTGCAAAAGTCTCATCGCTCCTCAACCTTTCCGTACTGTACAAATCGAAATGTCGTGGCCCGCGCAAACTGCCCTGGCCCCTTGAAGGACTTCGTGTCTTGCTTGTCTAGCGTGCAATGCGCGCCGCACCGCCTGACATCACGCGCTTCACTTCCGCGAGCGATGCCGAACTGGTGTCGCCCGGCGTGGTCATCGCCAAGGCTCCGTGGGCCACGCCGCACTGCACGGCCCAACCGAAGCTCTCACCGGCCAGCAGGCCATAGATCAATCCCGATGCGAACGAGTCGCCTCCGCCCACGCGGTCCAGGATATCGACATCGCGCTGCGCCACATGCTCCACGCCGTCGCAATTGAGGGCAATTGCGCCCCATGCATTCTTGGATGCCGAATACGTCGTGCGCAACGTGGAGGCAATCACCTTCAGGTTCGGATAGGCTGCGGCAACCTCTGGCAGCAGTTTCTTGCAGCGCGCTACCCGGCCTTCCTCTGAATCGTCGCCAACGTCCTCTGGCTTGCACCCGAGCATCGCGGCCAAGTCCTCTTCGCTGCCGAACAGAACATCGACATTCTTGACCAGGTCGATCGTCACCTCGTGAGCCCGGGCCTTGCCACCGATCGCGCTCCACAACGATTCGCGATAATTCGGATCGTAGGAGATCACCGTGCCGTGGGCACGTGCGCTTTCCATTGCCTCCCGCGTTGCTTCGATGGTCGTTTCTGAAAGAGCCGCAAAGATGCCGCCGGTATGAAACCAGCGCGAGCCATTTGCCGCACCGAAGATCGATTCCCAATCGAAGTCGCCGGGCTTAACCTGGCTGATGGCGGTGTGTCCACGATCGGAGCAGCCTGCTGCTGCCCGCACTCCGTAGCCGCGTTCCGTGAAGTTCAGCCCGTTGCGGACCGTGCGCCCTACCCCGTCATAAGGCACCCAACGCACCAGGTCCAGATCGACGCCGCCCTGCAGCAGCAGATCCTCCACCAAGCGTCCCACCGGATTGTCCGCGAGAGCGGTGGCAATCGCTGAGCGCTGGCGGAAACAGCGGCGCAGGCCGCGGACGACATTGTATTCACCACCGCCTTCCGAGACGGTGAACTGCCGGGTGGTGTGAACCCTGCTCTCTCCGGGGTCGAGGCGAAGCATCACTTCGCCAAGACTGACGCAATCCCAGCGACAGGAATTGGCATCTTTCAGTACGAGTGCGTTCATGGGCCGTCCTTGGAAATAACGATAGCGCAGCAACAAAAACCCAACCAGGACACATGATACCTCTATTTACGATTGTACGCATAACGTTATATGTCAAAAGAGGTATTCTGGCTCCCTGGCGGCTGCAGAGCGGATCGCTGGCGGCACCATGGACGCGTGCTGCAAGCACCCGGATTTTCCCTCTGAAATACCGCTCGCTGGACGGTCCGTTCGCCCTGAACGCAAAAGGGGGGATCGCCATGGTCATCGCTCGACTGCCACTGCCCCCGATCCGCGTGTCTGTTCTTCGCCCCCGCGCATTTGCACAGCAATCTGGCGCGAACGGAGGCGTTGGCTTCACCTCCGCACAACGCGCAACAGAAGCAAAGGCGCCTCCAGGCCAGAGGAGTGGCTCTTCAGCAAATTGAGCGAAACCAGAGTCACAGTGTCCTGACGGAGATAGTGCAAGGTCGCCGCTTCCTGGTGGTCGCGTCGACTTGAGAGCTTTGCTTTCGGGATACATCTACTCTGGTTTCGCGATAGCCCGCGATTCGCCCCTTTTCCGCAGCCTGTTCAGCCGTTGTTGGGCAGCCACTTCTCTCCAGATTTCATCTTTCTTTCCAGATTTGACATGCATCACAACCTGCAAATAGAGTGGCCATGAATTGCTGCGCCCTAGTAACGTTATGCTTCCGAGGCTTTACCGCCTCTAGCCTTCCTTTTTGCTGCCTTGGAGGAAATCTCATGACATGCCATGCCGGAGCCGCCGCACGCGGCTCCATTCTGTGCGCGCTCTGCCTCGCCGTGCTCCTGCCTCTCTCTGCGGAATCTCAATCGGTCGCACACTCTGCGCAAACACCCGCTCATGGCGATGCAAGCATTCGCATTGCGGCGGAGGCAGCGGCTCCTGGCACACCCCTCAAGCACTTCTGGAGCAAGGTTGCCGGCGCCGGCCGCGCCAACGAAGGCCTCCGCGCCACCTGGCAGGAAGAGCTCGACACGGCGCACCGCTACGACGGCTTCGAGTATTTGCGCTTTCACGGGCTCTTTCACAACGACATGTTTGTCTATCGTGAAGATGCCCAGGGAAAGCCCATCTACAACTATCAGTACGTGGACGACCTCTTCGACCGCATGCTGGCCATGCATGTGCGCCCCTTTGTGGAGCTGGGTTTTGTACCCGATGAACTGGCCACGACGAAGAACACCACGTTCTGGTGGCAGGCCAATGGCGCTCCTCCGTCGGACTACAACAAGTGGGCCGATCTGGTGCGCCACACGGTCGATCACTGGGTGGCACGCTACGGCATCGATGAAGTGCAGCACTGGTACTTCGAGGTTTGGAACGAACCCAACCTGACCACACCCTTCTTCCGCGGGACGCAGCAACAGTACTTCGACCTCTACAAGATCACCGCGCAGACCATCAAGGCCGTCGATCCCGGCCTGCGCGTAGGCGGTCCAGCCACCAGCAACTTCAATCTGGACCAGGACGCGCTCAAACAAGCTCAAGCTTCGGGCAAGCCCTTCGATCCGCTGACCATCCCTTGGAAGCCGATCTGGATTGAGGATTTCATGGCATACTGCCATGGCAACCATCTGCCTGTCGACTTCATCTCCACCCATCCGTACCCGCAGGACTTCGCCATCGACGATCCCTCAATGCCGCATGGCGCCCACTTCCGGCGCAGCATCGACTCCACGCGGGACGATCTGCACACACTGCGCAAAATCGTCGATGCCGGCCCTTACCCGCATGCGGAAATTCAGCTCACGGAGTGGAATTCCAGCCCCTCGCCTCTCGATCACTCCCACGATGCGCTGGCCGCCGCCGCCTTCATCGTCAAGACCAATCTCGATTCCATCGGTCTGGTCGATTCCCTCTCGTATTGGACATTCACCGACGTCTTTGAGGAAAACCGCAACACGGACTCCGTCTTCCACGGCGGTTTCGGCCTCATCAACTATCAGCAGATCGTCAAGCCTGCCTTCCACGGCTACCGCTTCCTGAACCAGCTCGGAGACGAATTGCTCAGCCGCGAGGACGGCGCGATCATCACGCGCGACAAGGCCTCCAGACACATCACCGTACTGGCGTATAACTATCCGGTGGAAGAAAAGGTCTCGCTGCCCTTGACGAACTCTTTGGCGGAAGCCGATGCCATCGACGCCAGCGGCAGCGCACGCCGTCTCGATCTTCAGCTTCACGGCTTGACCCCCAATGCATCCTTCGCCATCGAGACCCTTGATCGACACCACGGCAATGCGGTGGAAGCCTGGGAACGGATGGGACGGCCCGAACCGCCCAATCCGGCACAAACCGAAGCCCTGCGCAACGCCGCCTGGGATACGGCCAAAGAACTGGTATGCGCGGACAAGGACGGCAACCTGCATCTCGAGCGGTCCATTGCTCCGTGGAGTGTCGTTTTGGTCAAACAGCTTTAAACAGGGATCGAACCACGATTCGATCCGGAAAACGAGTGAGATCTGAAATGAAGATCAGTCGACGTGCTCTTGCCAAGGGGCTTGCAGTCAGCGGAACCGTGGCAGGCCTTTCCCGTCTGCTTCCCGCCGAGGCCCCTGCAGGCCAATCCTCCACTTCCCCTGCTGCCGAACCATCCATTTGGAAGCAGATCCATCCCGGCGTTTGGCGAGCAACCATCGGCCGGCCGGAGCCGTTCACCCCAGTGTCCAGCCGCCTCATTCCTCCGCAAACCGCGGCCTTTGCGGCGCTTCCGCGTGTGGACACAGCGCCATTGCCGTCTATCGCGGGCCGGCAAACCAAGCGCGGCTGCCTGGTTGAGTTGCCGCTGCGGCCCGGCGAGCAGATCTATGGACTCGGGCTGCAGCTCATGTCGTTTGCGCAGCGCGGAAAAAAGAAAGTTACCCGCGTCAATGCCGATCCGAAGATGGACACGGGCGACTCCCACGCGCCAGTTCCCTTCTACGTCACCACCGAAGGGATCGGCATTCTTGTCGACACGGCCCGTTATGCCAGCTTCTACTTTGGCAATGCCCGCACGAAGCCTGCACAGGCGGCACACTCCCTCACCGACAGCACTCCGGATCCGGGCGATCTGGACAACCTGCCGGACGGCGATGCAGGCCAAGTCACCGTCGAGGTGCCCAACGCCGCGGGCGTGGATGTGTATCTGTTCGCCGGGCCTGACATGCTGAACGCTGTGAAGCGCTACAACGTGTTTTCTGGCGGTGGGCTTGTGCCGCCCGAATGGGGCTTGGGCTTCTGGTACCGGCTGGACCTGCGGACCACCGAGCAGAGCGGGCTGGCGCTGGCGCGTGAATTCCGCGAGCACAAGATCCCCTGCGATGTGCTGGGATTGGAACCTGGCTGGCAGACCCACGCCTACTCCTGCACCTTTGTCTGGAACACGGACCGCTTCCCCGATCCCGCAGGTTTTGTCCGCCGAGCCGGAGACTTGCAGTACAAGGTCAATCTATGGGAGCACGCCTACACTCATCCCGCCTCGCCGGTCTTTCCAGCCCTCGCATCCCACGCCGGAAACTACGGCGTATGGGGCGGCCTGGCGCCCGACTTCGCCGGAGAAAAAGCACGCGAAGCCTTCGGCGCCTACCATGGCAAGAACCTCATCGACCTCGGCGTCAGCGGATTCAAGCTCGACGAGTGCGATAACTCCGACTACACCGGCGGATGGTCCTTCCCCGAGTGCAGCACCTTCCCCTCCGGCGTGGATGGCGAACAGATGCACAGCGTCTTCGGCCTCCGCTACCAGATGGCCATTTGGGATCAGTACCGCAAGCGCAATCAGTCGACTTACAACCTGGTCCGCTCCAGCGGCGCGCTCGCCACGCCGTACCCGTTCGTGCTGTACAGCGACCTCTACAACCATCGCGACTTCATTCGCGGCCTGGTCAACTCCGGCTTCAGCGGACTGCTCTGGTGCCCTGAAGTGCGCGATGCAGCCAGCGTGGAAGACCTCATCCGCCGCCTGCAGAGCGTGGTGTTCTCTCCCCTGGCCATGGTCAACGGCTGGTACATCAAGAATCCGCCATGGAAGCAGTTGGACCGCCCGAAGAACAACGCCGACGAGTTGATGGAAAACTGGGAAACCGTGGAGGCCCGCTGCCGCGAGATCATCGGCTGGCGCATGCAGCTTGTGCCCTATCTGACGACGGCCTTCCAGCGCTACTCCGAAGACGGAACGCCGCCCTTCCGCGCCCTCGTGCTCGACGCGCCCAAGGAGAAGCGGCTCCACGCCGTCGACGATCAATACATGATCGGCGACCGCATGATGGTTGCGCCCCTGTTTGCCGGCGAGCCCAGCCGCAAGGTGGTGCTGCCCTCCGGCGACTGGCACGACTTTTGGACCGGCGAGGCTTTCAAGGGGGGCACGGAGCTGACTGTACCGGCCTCCACCGAACGCATTCCTGTCTACGTCAAGAGCGGCAGCATCGTGCCCTGGGCCGATACGGGCCTTCATGCGGGCGCTCCGGAGACGCGTCGCATCACGGCGCGCGTCTACGGCGATGGCTCCCTGCCCTGCACGCTGGGCAACGGCCCGGCCGCACTCTGCCTGAGTTGGAGCAACGGCCACGGCAACGCGGAAGGCAACCGCGGCAGCTACGACGTCTATGCCTGGAAGCACCTCGGCTGAGGCTGCCTGAACGCACAAAAGCGGCGCTCCCGCCTGGGGCGCCGCTTTTGTATTCGCTGGAGAACGAAGAAGAAGCCTCGCGGCTGCATGCTGTGGCTCAGGAGATATTCCTGCAACCGGCTTGATCCTATCCGATCGATTGTTCTGTCGGCATGCGCCATGGCTCAGCAGGCTCGGCTTGGGTGCACCCGCAGGATCCCCGCACCATCAGGGTCACGGGCAGCACAATCTTGGCCGGCACATATTCCGCGCCCCGGCTCTTATCCGCAATTCGGTCGATCATCAGGGCCATGGCGCGCCGTGCCAGCTCCACCGGGGACTGCGAAACCGCGGTCAGCGGCGGAGTGACGATGCCTGCCAGATCGAAATCGTCGAATCCTACAATCGCCATGTCCTGGGGAATCGCCAATCCGGTCTCGGCAAGAGCCTGCAACAGGAATGTCGACGACCGGTGATTCAGCGAGAAGATCGCGGTCGGCCTTTCCACGGATGCAAGCGCGATCCGCAGCCACTCCTTCGTTCCCTCCAGCGTACTGATGCCCAATGCCACCATGGGCTTCAACCCTGCCGCACGCATGCAATTGCTGTAGCCATCGAGGCGCTCGCGCACCGTATACACATTTTCGTCATACCCGACGCACGCAATACGCTTGTGCCCGTGCTTCATCAAATGGCGCACCGCCTCTTCCGCGCCTGCGCGATTCTCCACCACCACCGCATCGGTCTGCATGCCCGACAGGGGACGATCGAACGCCACCATCGCCACGCCGGTCTTCTGCAGTCCCTGCAAGCGATCGTCCTCTCCATCGGTCGAGGTCACCACCAGTAATCCTGAGACTTTGCGGCTGGACATCAATTCCGCCTGCTGAATCTCCAGAGCACGATCGCGTTCCGATGCCGCCACCAACGTCATATATCCATGAGCGCGGGCAATGTGCTGAATCGTGTGCGCGCACGCCGCAAAAAACGCATCCGACAGATCGGGCACGATCAGGCCGATCAACATGGCCCTCTGTCCCTTGAGCAGACGAGCCGCCTCGTTCTTCTGGTACCCCAGCGCGACGATGGCGGCATTCACCTTTTTCAAGGTGCTTGGGCGCACGCTGGGCTTGTTGTTGATGACCCGCGAAACAGTCATCAACCCCACACGCGCGAGCTTCGCCACATCGCGAATGGTCGGCTGGCGATTGGATAGATCTCTTGGATCGTTCATATTCTGACTCGGAGAAACTATAGCAGGCCCATACTGGAAACAGATAACGAGCACATGCGGAATTGCTATCAACGAAGGAGGAACCGAAGCGCACGGCAAGGTTCACACCGCAGGTGGCAAGTATAACTACATGATAGTATCTTTCTGTTTGAGGTGATTTCGTGGTAACGATACTCTCTGTAACCCCAGGCTGCGGCTCCGTTCCGGCCTCCGCGGCAAAAAGATTATTGCCCCTCGCTGCAACCGCACTGGCTTGCATTTGCTGGGCCGCTTCAGCAATCCCTGCTCAGGCGCAATTGACCGCCAATGAAAAACAAGCCGTGGTCGGCGATGCGCCAGACAACCCGGGCCCCCTTGCTTCCGACCTATCCGCCGTCGCGCAACCCAAGGCGGTCAAAGCCGCCATGCGCAAAGTGGCGGATTGGCAACTCGCCCGCATCCAAAACAGTCCCAGCCAGGACTGGACCTTCGCCACCCTCTACTTGGGAATGATGGCCGCCTCCGACACGCTCCAGGACAGCCGCTACCGCGCCCATGTGCAGAGCGTTGCCGAGCACTACCAGTGGACCCTGGGGCCGCGCAAGATTCATGCCGACGATCAGGCTGTCGGACAGTCCTGGCTGTGGCTCTACCAGCAGCACCCCGACCCCAAGCGCATCGCGCCCTTGCGCAGCCAGTTCGACGAAATCATGCAGTTGCCGGACGACCCACAAAAGCCTGTTTGGTGGTGGTGCGACGCCCTGTTCATGGCTCCGCCGGTCTGGGCCCAACTGGCCACGCTCACCCACGACAAGAAGTATCTCGACGCCATGGACCACCAGTGGCACATCACCTCGGACCTGCTCTGGGATCCCCAGGAGCACCTCTTCTTCCGCGACAGCGGTTACTTCAACAAGCGCGAAAAGAACGGCCAAAAAATCTTCTGGTCGCGCGGCAACGGCTGGGTCATGGGCGGACTCGTGCGCGTGCTGACCTTCCTACCACAGGACGATCCGCGCCGGCCGTTCTATGTCGAAAAATTCCGGCAGATGGCTGAGAAGGTGCGCGACCTCCAAAGCAAGGACGGGCTCTGGCGCCCAGGCCTGCTCGACGCACAGGACTATCCCTATGCGGAAGTTTCAGGATCGGCCTTCTTCGTCTACGCCATGGCCTGGGGCATGAATCACGGCCTCCTCGACAAGGCGCAGTACCGGCCAGCGGTCGAGCGCGGCTGGGGCGGGCTCGTCTCCCACATCTATCAGGACGGCCGGTTGGGCAGCATCCAGCCCGTCGGCGCGGCTCCCGGAGCCTACGCGCCCGGCGCGAGCTACGTCTTCGGCACAGGCGCATTTCTGCTGGCCGGCTCTGAAGTTGCCCAACTGCCTCCTGCCAGCCGCAAGTAGTTTTCCTACGGGCCCCCACATGCCTCAAAAAAATCGCCCCCGACCTCCTCGTGAAGTCGGGGGCGAATCAACTTTCCACTGAATTCCGCGACGGGCTCTTCAGCCTTTCAGCACCAGATCGACCGTCTGGATATCCACCATGCCGTAGCATCCGTAAATCGCCGGAAGCACGAGCTCGGCCGGATAAGTGCGCCGCAGCTGCGCAATCTTTTCCGTTCCCGAGCGATACGCCGGCAGATACATGCGTCCCAGCAGCGGATGCCGTCCCCACGCACCGGACAGTTTATCGGCGCGCTCTTCTGTCACCAGAAAATCGCGCCGCAGCGTGGCCGCAACTTCCTGCTGTTGCCGTCCTTCGCCCCAGGTCATATACGACGACTGATTCTTGGCATCGTCCTGCAACAGCGCCAGCAGTACGCCGATCTGCATGTCTTCATCGGGCAGTTGGTCGATCTCCGTCACGCCGTGCGCAATCAGGATCGCGTTGTTGGCGAGCCCCTCAAACAGCGTGGCTGCACGCGTGTTCATGGTCAGCACCGTGGCTTCGAATCCTGCCTTCCCGCGAACGTAAAGGTCCTGCAGATACGCGAATGTGGTCACGTGACCGGGCACAACCTCGTGACTCACCAGTTGCTCAAACTCCGGATAGGAAATTTTGAGCGATGCGTTGATCTCGTAGGTGGCTTCGTACTGCGGAGAATCGTCCGCATTGCGCGCGCGGCCAATGTAATTCATGGATCCGGAAAACCACGCGTCCTTGATCGGCAGAAAACCGATGTTCGCTCGCGGCACCCGCGCCAGTTCCGCGGGCAAATAACGCAGAAGATTCTTCTCGCTCAGCCGATCGAAATGCGTAATCACGGCCGCGCCCAGCGCGCGCACCGAGGCCATCGGGCTCACCCGGTCGTTGCGCCAGGCATCCACTGCATCCAACAGGCCTCCCGCATCGGAGGAAGCGTAGCCGGCACGCCCCAGCAACTCGGCCACGCGTTCGCGCTTGGCGGCCGGTTGCGAAGGCTCCGGCGGCTTGCCCGTCGAGGCCTCCACCGAGCGCGTGTACGGCACCGGATCGCCTTTGCCGAGAACCTCCATGGCCAGTTCCCACATAGCTTCAAGCGAAACCGCCAACCCGCTCAAGTAGGCGCCGCGCAAACCGCCGATTCCATCCGCCTCTTTGCGAACTCCGGCGATAGCCTTGAGAAGGTCCTCTTCGCGCAGGTATTGGTCCACCGCTTCCCGGTCGACATTCTTGCCTGCAACGCCGCCACACTCGCGCAGGCGCGCGGCCGCCGGGTGCGTATAAGCAGCAGGCAATTGCTCGTCTGAGAACCAGCTATCGGCAATGAAGCGCCCCGTGCCCGAAGCGCACATCACGTCGCCGCCCCACAGTGTGTCAATTCCCAGTACCGCGTCGGCAATATACTTTCCCGCTTGATCCATCAGCTCTCCTTTTCCTTCTTCAGGGAACCAAACCAGACATAGAAACATAGCCCCACAAACAGCAGCGCAGAAACGGTCTGCGAGATGGGGTCGTACGAATAGAACGGCGTCCTGATCAACGTCTCGCGATAACTCGGGAACAGCCGCAAGGCCGCGCCCAACACGCCTCCCAGCGCGCCGCCCGCCATCAGGCCCGAGGCCAGAATCACGCCTCGTTCGCGGATTCCCTTGCCGTGCTCTCCGCCCACCTTTTCAGAGCGTTTGTTGACCAAGTGCGACAGGAATCCGCCGGCCAGCACGGGCGATGTAAGTCCCAGCGGCAGATACATGCCCAACGCAAACACCAGCGACGACTTGCCCAGCATCTCCAGCGTCAGCGTCACCATTGCCCCGATGCCAAACAGCAGATACGCAATCGGCTGGTGGCTCATGAATCCCACCACCAGGGCTTTCATGATGGAAGCCTGCGGTGCCGCCAGAACCTGCCGCGGGTCGCCAGGCGCAGCTTCTCCAAACTGGAAGGTGTGAGCCAGCAGGATGATGGTCAATCCGGCGGCAATGGCCGCTGTTACAACACCCAGGAACTTCACCTTCTCCTGCGCCGACGGCGTGGAGCCAAGCCAGTAGCCGGCTTTCAGGTCGGTGATGAACTGGCCCGAGACGCAAAGCGCCGTGCACACCATGCCCGCGATGGCCATCACAAAAAACATGCCCGTGGTGCCGGTCAATCCAAAGCTCAACAGCACCACCGAAGACACAATCACGGTCAGCATCGTCATGCCTGAAGCCGGATTGTTGGCCGTGGTCGCAATCGCATTGGCCGCCACCGAGGTGAAGAAGAACGAGAAGAGCATCGTCAACACCAGCCCCCCGGCCAGGACGGTCCAGGAAACCTGAAAGCGCCCAAAGAAGAAGGCCACCGCAAGGGCGCCCACCACGATGCCCAGCAGCAGGGAGAGAATCGGAATATCGCGGTCGGTCCGCTCCGTATCGGTGGCCTCGCCGTGGCGGAAGGCGTGCAGCGCAATGCCGAACGATCCCGCAATGACGCGCAGCGACTTGAAGATGCCCACAATACCCGCCGTCGCAATCGCGCCCACGCCGATGAAGCGCACATAGTTGCGATAGATCTCCAGCGCTGTCATCTTCGAGATCGGCATAAGCGCCGGATACACCGCCACGTCGATGTGACTGCCAAAGAACCAGATCAGCGGCACCAACACAAAATTGGACAGAATACCGCCAGCACAAAACACCAGCGCGCTGCGCAGCCCCATCACGTAGCCCAGGCCCAGAATGAAGCCGACCGCGTCGAAGTTGAACACCATTCGGCCACGCTCGGCCAGCGACCGCATCAACGGAATGAACTGGAAATCCAGGTACTCCTTCCACACGTTGAACGTGGTGGTGAAGTAGTCGTAGACCGCGGCAATCATCGTGGCCTGGATCAGCAGCTTGGCCTGCGAGCCGCCCTTTTCACCGGTCACCAGCACTTCCGTGATGGCCGTCGCCTCAGGATACGGCAGTTGTCCGTGCATCTCGCGCACAAAGTAGCGGCGCAGAGGAATCAGGAACAGAACCCCCAGGCAACCGCCCGCCAGACAAATGAAGATGGTCTGCACCGGGTGCGGATCCAGGTGAAGAATGTAGAGCGCCGGCAGCGTGAAAATCGCGCCGGCCACCACGCTGCCCGAGGCTGCGCCGATGCCGGTGATGATCACATTTTCCAGCAGGCTCGACCGCCGTTTGAACATGCGCGCCAGTCCGATGGCCAGGATGGAGATGGGAATCGCGGCCTCCATTCCCTGTCCCACCTTCAGTCCTGAATAGGCCGAGGCAACAGAAAAGAGCACGCAGAAGATCACGCCCCACACAACCGCGCGCAGCGTCAGTTCCGGCTGATGGGTTTCCGCAGAGATGATGGGGGTATACGATTCGCCGGGCTTCAGCGGCACATAGGCGTTTTCCGGGAGCAACTTCGTTTCGGTCTCGTTCATCGATCGATCATCCTTGAATCGGTGGCGTCCTGGACCCGGTGAAGGCGCCCTTGTTGACGTCTACGCAAGCCGATCCCTGAGGACTGCAGCCGCTTGGCATGCATCCTTCAGCGCACTGCGCTGCGGACCACACCAATCGTGAGCTTCACATCAGGCAGCAACATTCTACTCCCCAACGATTGGACGCGATCCAATCGGGACAAGAGCAGGCGTCACTTCAGGACAACAGCGTGCGGCAGTTCCATGCGATGGTGCCGGGAGCAAATCCTGCATTTCCATGAATCCATCGATTTGAAGTTGGCGGCCAGAACCCAGCCAGATAGTCACCCCAGGCGCAGCATGGGTAAAATGCCCCGTACAATTACCACCCCATTTGCCGCATCCGCCTCAGGATGACTGCACTGTAGCTATTCATGCGCTCGGGCCGCCGCTTCAAGGGAGCTGGAAGAATCGCGGCGAGACGTGCCGCTTGTTCCCTGCCAATATTCCTGGCTGCGGTTCGGTCGTAGGTACGGCACGCCGCTTCTGCTCCATAAATGCCAGGGCCCCATTCGACCACGTTGAGGTAGAGTTCCAGAATGCGCCGCTTGCCCAGAACGAGTTCTGCCACCGGCACCAATGTGAACTCCGCACCCTTGCGGAAGATGGATCCGCCTGTTCCGAAGAACAGGTTTTTGACGAGTTGCTGCGTAAGGGTGGAACCACCGCGCGTGCGGCCGCCTTCCATGTCCTCTTCGGCAGCGAGTTGGAGCGCGTGCCAATCGAACCCATGGTGCTGATAGAAGCGCGCGTCTTCTGCGGCCACAACAGCGTGCTGGAAGTTCGGCGAGATTTGGCTCATTGGCAAGAATGTGTAGCGTTCGTGGTACGGCGTGCCGTGGATCCAGGCCTGCATATGGCGCTGGATGTGCAATGCGGTTGTCGGCGGATCGATCCACCGCGCGGCCACAAGGGTCAGCGCGGCAAGCGACCAAAGAGCCACCAAAACGAGGGCAAACCATCGAAAAAAGGACCTGAGGGTAATCTTCCGATGCGGGGTCTGGGGGGGTGTATCTGGCGTTGTAGTCACACTTCAGAATAATCGCCCGGGCTGGAGTGTTGCCTGGGTCTTGACCTTGCGCGCGCGAACCCGCGGACTGCCCGTCTTCCGTCCACACGAAAAACGAGCCCCATCCATGATGGATGGGGCTCGTCAGTTGACTGTCAAGTGGATTTCACCACCGCCAGGTTTAGAAGGTGAGCTTCAAGGCGAATTGCGTATTGAAGGGTTCGCCAGCGCCAATACCAGGAGCGCCATTGAAATCGCCGATGGTGTCATAGAGTTGCAGCGTACTGATCGTCGCCTGGTTGGGGTTGTATCCCTGGCTGCCGCCATTGACCGGGGGTGCATAGTTGACGCGGTTCATCAGGTTGTAAAGCTCCACGCGGAATTGAGCGTTGACGCGCTCGCCGATTTTCGTGTTCTTGAAGACGCTCAAGTCCACATCGCCAAAGCCGGGCGCGGTATATGCATTGCGCCGCGATGTGCCCCAAGAACCGGCAGCGGGATCGGCAAAGGCAGCCGGATTCAGCCAATTGGCATTGACCGCGGCCTTCTTGAAGCCGGCGTATGGGTTGCCGACCTGGTTGGCGCGCTGATTGTTTTCGCCGGTGTTATCCGTCTGGTCGTCGGTGAGAACGGTGAACGGAAAACCGGTGTGGAAGGAGAAGTTGCCATTTGCCTGCCAGCCAGATGTCAAAGCCTTCAAGTGTGCTGAACCTGGAACCTGGTAGCTCAGTTCGCCAACGAAGGTATGACGGCTGTCATAGTCGCCCCGCCCATAGTCGCCCTTGAAGTTGGTCGAGTCCTGGGGCAGCGCTCCGCGGAAGGCCGAAACGTCGTCGAGAGACTTCGACCAGGTATAGGCCAACTGGGAGGAGAAGCGGTGGAGGTTGGAGACGCGCAAGGTGGCCTGCAGCGAGTTATAGTTGGCGTTGCCGATGCTCTCAATATCGTTGATATTGGAGTACTTCTGATATTGGTTGGCGTAAGTCGGATATTTGGTGTAGTAAGGCCGCGAGGTCTGATCCACACCGGTCGCATTCGGCTTCGACTGGTTGAGATCAATAATCGAAAGCTGGTGGCGCGCCTCACTGCCCACGTAACCGAGTTGCGCAATCACGTTGGGAGTGATCGACTGCTCCAGTTGCAGGTTGTAGTTCAAGTTATAAGATGGGTGGAAATTCTTCTGGATGGAGAAGAGTCCGTAGGTGGAACTGGTTTCCAACTGATTGACGTTCGGCTGCCAGGTGTAAGAGGTTTTGTAGAGAGCCGTCACCTGATTCGTGCCAGCCGGATTGGATTCCACGCCGTTGGGAGCGCCGTTTCCGGGACGATTGTCGAGGAACGGATTGAGATTGGGCGTGTCGTAGTAGAGTCCGCCGCCGGCACGAATTACGGTGTGCGGATTGGCCTGGAAGCTTAGTCCAACGCGCGGGCTGATGCTGGTGTAATACGGATCGTAAAGATTGGAAACCTGATCGCCCTGGACGGCCAATCCCGTGGAGGGAACGATGTCCGGGCGGAACACCGACATATCCTTCTTCGCATCGTGGAAGGGCTGTTGGTAGTCATAGCGGACGCCGAAGTTGATGTTCAACTTTGGGGCGATCTGGTAGGAGTCCTGCACAAAGGCTGCAAAGGTATTGATGTAGACGGTGCGTTCGGGGTCACCGGCCGTGATTGTGCCGGAGTGAACATTGCCCGCCAGGAAATCGGCCAGTGAGTTCAACCGTGCGATGACGGAGGAGTCCGTAATGCCACCGGCCAGCGAGGACTTGCTTAGATCCCAGCCACCCTCGGTGCCGTTGAACTTGTAGTTGCCCTGGGCATTGCGGTGATAGAACTCATCCAATTGCACATGGCGGTATTCCCCGCCGAACTTCATTTCGTGCTTGCCTTTGACCCACGAGAGGTTGTCGGAAATCTGTCCGCTCACATCGATGCGGCCCATGGGCGGGGTCACACCGGTCGCGTCGAAACCGGATATCTGCAACTTTGGCGCATTGGTGGAGGAGGAGCCGGTATCCAGGCCGGTTCCGGCCACATTGAAGTTGGCGACATTGTCGTCGAAGATCTGGTGGAAGTAGTTGACGCCAGATACGATCTGATTGGTCAACGACGGCGTGAAGGTGTGGTTATAAGTCAACTGGTAGTTGTAAATGTGACTTGGCGCTGTCTGGTAATAGGGAAGCAGTGCGGAGCCCGCAGGAGCCTGCTGGATGCCCTGGCCGCCGAACCAGTGAGCGGAGATGCTGTTCTTCTCGTTCAGCGTGTAGTCGACCTTGATGACGCCATTGTGGCTGTAGCCCCACTCGGGATCGGGACTGTTGAAGTTGTTGACCTGCGGTCCCTGGTTCTGCTCGGTGGTCGAAGAGGTCAGTGCATAGGTGGGCCACAACAGCGGGAGCAGCTTGGTCGAGATCGGACTCAGTGTTTTGCCGTTTGCGGTGACAATATCGCTGGCATACTGCTGCCATATCGCGGTCGGTTCGGTAGCCTTTGTGGGCACGCCGATGAGGAAGCGCTGATGCTCGTAGCTGATAAAGGTGAAGAGGTGATCCTTCACAATGGGACCGCCCGCCGAGAAGCCTGCGTTATAGTTTCTGACTTTTTCCTTGGTGTCCGCAAAGGGATTTTTAGCACCGAACAGTTCGTTGCGGTTGTAGTAGTAAGCCGATCCATGCAGCGAGTTGGTGCCGGACTTGAGGCCCAGGGTCACCGTGCCGCCAGGGTTGCGGCCCGACTCCGCCGATGCGTTGGTCTGCACAGAAAACTGCTCGATGGCATCGAGAGGCAGCACGACGCCGGCAATGCCGCTGACGCCGCTCTGGTTCACGGCCGGAATGTTGTGCCAGATATCGTTGTTATCCACACCGTCGATCTGCCAGTTGATCTGGTTAGTGCGGGTTCCGTTCAGTGAGCCTCCGCCGCCAGCTCCGGTACCTGCGAAACCCGGCGTGAGGTTTGTAAGCTGTGTGAAATCGCGGCCATTCAAAGGCGCATTTTCAACGGCGACAGAATCGAGAATCGTGGTCTGAGTCGTAGTGGTCGTGTCGAGCGTGTAGGCATCAGCCGATACTTCCACGGTTTCGGTAGACGTGGCCACGGCAAGCTTCACGGGCAGCGTGTAGATGACGCCGGCGGAAACCTGCACACCGGAGAACTTCTCTTTGTTGAAGCCCGTAGCCGTAACCGTAACGCTGTATTTGCCGAGCGGCAACGATGGAAACGCGAAGGCTCCAGCGGAGGAGGTGACGGTCTTTTGCTTCACGTTGGTGGATACCTCGGTGGCCTCCACCGCGGCGCCCGTGACCACAGCACCCGTACTATCGGTCACCGTACCGTTGATGCCGCCGCGAAACGTGAGTTGCGCCCAAGCGGCAGGCGAGAGAGTAAGCAACCCTACGGATAGTACAGCGAGAGCCAGGAATACACGTCGAGTACTTCGGAATGTCATGGATCCTCCAAAGAGTACAGAAATGGTTATGGCAACAGAACTGCGCGTATCGGAAAGTAGAGGTTCACCGCCGGCTTAGAGCAGCGGTACACGAGTGAGAAGATACAGCTTTGCGTGCGTCTGATGACGCACTTCTCTATTCACAGCAGATAGCGTGAAGCGCAGGCCATGCGCATTTCGCGCCACTACAAGGCAATCGTGTGGGTACAACAGAAGAGTTTCTTGCGCGAAAGGTAACGCAGCAACGAGCATGCATTTATGTTCATTGTGACCGTATCATAGAAAGCAATTTCCGAGATGTCAACGTTCGTAAAACTTCATACGATCCTTATAACTAGAGCAATATAATGTCTTGGTGTTGTGCCGCGATGCACTCCATTTTCTTCAAGATGGGTGTTGTCAGCGCCCCTGTCTTGAAGGTCGTCAGGCAATGCTCCAGCCGCAGTTGGCGGCAGATCCTCACCCCGGAGCAGGCAAGTAGCCGGGGTTCCTGCTGCCATTGCCGCGCCTGATTTTCGTCCGTTCGAGGTTTCCTTCAGACTCTGGCCGGGCGCTTTGGCTCGATGGTCAGGAACGTGCTTTATTCGCGCTCCGTTGGTCGGCTCAGATTGCTTTTCGCGGTATGGGAGGTCATCCGCTGACCGCCGGTCACTGGGAAATTGTGCCCGAAAATCCTGGGTCTGAAATGCCCCGCGACAGGACGATTTCCTATGCGGAAGGTAGCTGTGTAATTGATTGATTTTAAAAATGGTAGGCGAGTCGGGGCTTGAACCCGAAACCCCCGGCTTAGAAGGCCGGTGCTCTATCCAATTGAGCTACTCGCCCGTGCCTTTTCATTGTAACTTTAAGGCGGCTTTTGTGCGGGCGTCTGGCGCGGGAATTGAGCCTGCAAAGGCCGCCATGGCATCTTTCAGGGCTTCCGCAGCCGCGGACCGATCCCCGCCTGTTCCGGCCAGGTACGCGGTAACGCCAAATCCTTCAGCAGCTCCCGCAACCGTCTGCCGCACGATCAGGTCCACCCGGCAGGTTGTCAGCGGCATCAACTCCAACTGTGCCACCCACTCCCGGCAAAATCCCTCCGCGTGCACCCACTCCGCAAACACCTGCCCTTCCACGGGAAGCAAGTCCACATAGCAGGCCAGCCCAGCTCCGACCTCTCCGCTCATCGCCGGAATCGCCAGATCGGCCGGATCAGCTTCCCAAACGTCGCATTTCGCGGTCCACAGTGGCGACGCCGCTCCATTCAACGCTTGCAACAGATCGCCAAGCGCCGGAAAAGCCACCGCTTCTGCAATCTCGCTCATGCGCTCTGGGCTGCGGCGCAGGTCGACGAACCCCGGCCAAAGTGCCTCAATCACCGGCGCACCGCCGCCAACCTCCACTTCCCAATCAGCTTCCATTGGCTTGCCCGGTCACGGTCAGCAGATAGCGCATCACCGCGGCTTCTGCCCAGTGAACCTCGTTGCCCGCATCCTTTGAAAGATAGGCACAGTGGCCTCCATGGCGGGTTTCTACAAACGTCACCTGCGGGTTGCCGCGGAGTTTGGCGCGCGTCTCCGGCAGGATGCGGATAAACGGATCATCCTGGGCGCACAGAACCAGCGTCGGAACGGCGATGCGGTCCACCACATGGGCGCTGGCCGCGCGGTCATAGTAGTCGCTGGCATCGCGAAAACCCCAGTAGCGAGCCACGATCTTGTCATCGAACTGTCTCAGCGAGCGCACCGGCCCAACGCCCTTGGTCTCGTAGATATCGGGAAACAGCTGGGCCTTGCGATGAAAGCGGCGCATCAAGCGGCGCAAAAAATGCAACTCATACGCGCGGTTGATCGGCTCGTGCAGAGCGTCGGAACCGGCTGCCAGGTCGACGGCCGGGCAAACCGCGGCCACCGCGCACAGCGGCTCCCGGTTGCCCCATTCCCCGGCCAGTTTCAACACCAGGTTGCCGCCCATCGAATAGCCCACCAGCGCCACCCGCTGCAGCCCGAATCGCTGCGTGAAATGGCACACCACCGCGCCCAGATCTCCTGAAAGCCCAGAGTGGTAGAGCGTCGGGGTCAGCTCATCCGTGCCGCCGCAGTTGCGCATGTTCATGCGGACCACGTTGCATCCTGCCGCCCAGGCCCGGGCGGCGATGCCCAGGATGTAGCGCGATTCCGAAGAGCCCTCGAGTCCGTGAACCAGCACCAGGGTAAGCCGGCTGGCGCGCTCCGCCTCGGCCTGCCAATGGCAATGGCACAGCACGCGGCTGCCATCAGCCGGATCCACGACAACGGCTTCGGACTCGGCAGCAAGGCGGAACGCCGGGCGGGGATAATAGTTGCCGACAACCGTCTGCAAATGGCCGTTGCTCAGGCCACGCCTCGGCTCGAACGCAGTAAGCCACGCGGGCAGCTCCAAGGCAGCTCGATCGATTGTTCTATTTTCAAGGGTTTGTGGATTCACGAGAACTCGGCTACTCGGTGAGTCGGGCTTGTGGCCTGTCCGGTCCGTGCAAAAAATTGGGGCGGCGGGTGGGGATCGAACCCACGACATCCTGAGCCACAGTCAGGCGTTCTGCCACTGAACTACTGCCGCCATGTAACCTCTTGATTGTAGCATCGATTGAGCTCAATCCAAAGGGAGGCCCGCTTATGTTCCGTCCCGCCCCAAACCCGGCGGCCTTTCCGGCCACAGATCGCTGGAATCGCGGTGCCTGGCTTTTCCGTGACCGGACCTTGCACGGGCTGGAAATCCTCCTCGACGAGGCATTCGCCGTCCCCGGCACCGGCATCCGTTTCGGGCTGGACGGAATCATCGGGCTGGTTCCCGGCCTGGGCGACGTGCTGGCCGGGCTGCTCTCCCTGGTCATTCCCCTGGCGGGCTGGGTGCGAGGCGTACCCTACATCACCTTGGTGCGCATGGCCGCCAATCTCGGTATCGGCGTGTTGGTGGGATCCGTTCCCTTCTTCGGCGATATCTTCGACATCGCCTGGAAGGCCAACCGCCGCAACTACCGTCTGCTCTGCCGCCATCTGGGCCAGCCGCGCCGCCACACTGGGCGGGACTGGGCTTTTCTCATGATGCTCATTGCTGCTTTGGCTCTGATCTTCGCCATTCCGCTGGCGTTGGTAGTCTGGCTGGTGTTCTGGCTGGCGGGGCGCTAGCTTCTTCCTCCCACCCGAAACCAATAAAAAACCAATTCGCGCTACAATCGATGAAGCACGTCGGGGCGTAGCGCAGCCTGGTAGCGCATCTGCTTTGGGAGCAGAGGGCCGGGGGTTCGAATCCCTCCGCCCCGACCAATATATACATTTATTTCTGTAATTTACGCATGAAATGAAACACCCGGGTTGTTGCACATTGTGGATTTTGGGCGTTTTGACAGTTACAAGATCGATTACAAGCAGGATGCCCAGAGACGCTCGTCTTTTGCGATGTATGTGAATCCTCGATAATTCTTGTCTCGTACTCTCAGGGGATCCTCTATTTCTGCGGCAAATAGGTTACAGGATTGGGATCTCCGTCCTTCAGCGCAGTTCCCTGCACAGTTAAGAACGGGCACCCCCAAGGGGTGCCCGCCAAGTCGTTCCGTTGTAGACGCTCCTCATTCCTTTGGTGTCGCCATGAGTGTGCTCAAGGGGGAGGAGGTCCGGCTAAGATCGTCCGAACCCTGCAGCGCATCGGTTGCTGTCAGCCGCGCGCCAAGAGCCTGGACAAGGTTGGGAATGTCGTATTGGAGGAGAACGCCAGGGAGGATGTCCTCTGGCGCGCCAGTCGGCAAAGGTGCTTCAACCAGACTGCGGTAGCTGGCAAGCACATGGTCAACGGTAATGTGCTTGAGGCGCGAGTCAAGGATGGCTGCATGGAGCAGAACGAGGCCCATGTGCCCGCTGGCAACAGCCGTGACGCTGGCCGGAGCCACGTCGGGGCGGCTGACCAGGTAATCGGTGGCGCGAACAACATCGTCGATGCGCATGCCGATGAGGGTGCGGCCTACGAGATCGGCGCGGAGACTGAGCAGATAGAAGGGCCCGAGGATGGGCGACTTCATGTCGTCGGTTCCGGGCGGCGAGGGACGCGGCGTAATGGCCAGGACCACATTGCCGGCGGCTGCCAAGGCATCGAAGCGGGCTTTGTTGGCCCGGGCGATAGGATTGTCGCCGCGGATGGAGTCCGGCACCAGCAACAGAACGGCGGGGTGGCGGCCGGCGCCGGCTGGAACAGAGATTTCACCTTGGACGTCGATTCCTTCTTTGGATGGAAGGACAAAGAGACCGGACTTGGCCGCCAACCATTCAGCGGAAGGCTTGGCTGCGCCGGGCTGCGTAACCGAGCCCGTGGTTTGGCGGATCGCCGCAGTCAGTTCCTTGCCCACGAGTGCCGGACGGTTTGCGGGAGCGATCTGCGCGGCCCGCTTTCGATTGAGCGTGAAGACGCTCTCGGCGTTGGGGTAACTGGTTGCGATCTGGCCGGAAGGAGTGACCTGAAATGCGTCCTTGGGCAGACCGGTGGGTTGGAATCTGGGACCACCTGCCCCGGCGGCGACAGGCGGCGGCAGGATCAGATGCGAACCGTTCGCACCCGGCTTCAAGTTGCGAACGAAGAAGCTGAGGATGTCTCCCATGATGGGCGCCAAAGCGCCATGGCCACCGGGGCCGGTGATAAATTGCAGGGCGGCTGCGGGAGCAACGCTGTTGGTCGTATCGGCATTGAGCGCGGGGACAGAGGGGGTTGGCGGAACAGAGGGCGGAACGCTGCTTGAAGGAGTTCCGGCGCTGGCGGGGTCAAAGAGGGAGTAGAAATGCCGAGCCTCGATCACGCTGGTCCGTGCTCCAGCGAATGGAAACATGTCGGAGTAGGTGGCGATGACGGCGTAGGGACGGGGCGCGGTCAGTTCGATCCAGTCGGGAAAATCGAGACCGGAGGAGATGAAGCGAGGGCTGGACTGTTCACCGTCCTGCGGCCCAATGGCAGGCAGCAAGGTGTCAAACGATGTGGTGTAGCAGGCAACACCAATGGCGGCGACGCGCGGATCGAGCGCCCCGGTGAGTGCCGTCATGGCTCCGCCGCCGGAGCAGCCGAAAGCGCCGATGTGCTGCGAATCGACCTGCGGAAGCTGGGTCAGATAGTCGATGGCGCGGATGGCATCCCACAGAATGTAGCGGGCAAAGGTGTCGCCAATCAGCATCGGTTGCAGGCTGGCTTCGCCATGTTCGCCTGTAGGGCGAGAGGCTAGCGAGATTCCAGGGTTGGTCGGGTCCGGATATTGCAGGCGCTCTCCCTGGCCGATGGGATCGTAGGAAAGAACGACGAAGCCATTGTGGGCGAACAGAGCCGCGGTGCGGTAATCACTCGCCTTGCCCGCGGGACCGTGGCCGGGAGCGATGAGGATTGCGGGCAGCTTTTGGCCGGCAGGCTGGCCATCGGGAAGGTAAAGCAACGCGGTAACGGGAAAGCCCGGCTGGCTCTCGAAGAGCACCTTCTCCATGCGGAAGCCGTCGGCCTGGGTTTCGCCGAGAATTTTGGCGTTGAGCGGGGTGCGCTCCGGCAGAGTGCCGAGCAGAGAGAGAATCTGCTTGCGGACAGTGATCTGGCGAGCTTCGGCTTGGGCGCGGGTGTGGATCGAGGCTACGCTGGAGGCGCGATCCGCATCGAAACCGGCGGCGAGCGAGTCCAGATAATGGGTCAGATGAGCACGACTGAGATTCGCCGGAGCGGCATGGTCGCGCGCGGGAAGGGGAGCCGCTGCCGGAGCAGGGGCCTGCGCGGCCGCGGTCGTCGCAAGAACAACCGAAGCGGCAAGGATGGGAAGCGTTAGGTTCTTGGCAAAAATCATGGCAGTACACACTCCAGGAAAACAGATCGACCTGTGATGAAACTCAACGAGCAAAGCCTGCCCCGAAGGCAGGCTTCGAGTTCAGTGCAGTTTGTAGGGCTCGGCCGGGACGGGTATCGGATCCTGCACCTTGGGAGAGTCCATCGGCACAGCCCCATTCAACCCTGTACCCGTAACATTGCTGGTGCTGATCAGCGGCCCTGCATACCCCGTGACTGCGATATTGCGGATCTCCGCGTGATGGATATTTGCCAGGAGGATGCCTTTGCCGCATGTGCCGGTGACGTTGGCGAGGGTAAATCCTTCCAGCGGCTTATGGGGATGGATACTGGCTCCATCCACCAACACCGGCACATCCGTCACTCGGATATTGGTGAAACGGAAGTTCCGGATGGTCGGAATGCCTTCATCGCCGGGGACCGGGAACTCATCTTGCAGACCGCTGTTGAGAATGTTGAAGCGGAGGAACCCCGCCTTCGCGCCGGAGACATCGAGATCGTTCATATAAATGTCTTCAATGAATGCGCCGCGTCCTGGCCGGCTCTTGATGTAGATGGCGAAGGTCCGCGCGCTGGTGCATTTGCAGTGTTCGACATGAACGTTGCGAATACCGCCAGAGGTCTCGCTACCGATGCCGATGCACGCCCAGTGGAGGTCGGCAAAGGTGCAGTTGGAGATGGAGACATCCTCCGTCGTGCGCAGAATGGAATACCCTTCCGCACCGCGGCCGGACTTGAGCGAGATACAGTCGTCCGCGGTCGCAAAGTCGCAGCCATCGATCACGACATGCTTGCAGGAATCCACATCAATGCCATCCGCTCCGCCATGAACCATCACGTTCTTGAAGGTGATGTTTTCGCAGTAGGTGGGATGAATCGACCACATATCATTCTGGCTGGTATAGCAGTCTTCCACACGGACGTTCTTGCAACTGGTGAATTCCAACAGGGCGGGATGACGGAGTTTGGTGGCTCGGTCGACTCGGCCCACAATCGCGGTATTGCCAACAATCTTGCCTTTTCCGGCGATGCCGATGTTCTCGGCATCCATGGCCGACACGAGGCCGATAAATCCCTTGATCCAGCGGCCTTCCCAGCGAACCTGTGTCAGGGGATAGTCAGCCAGATCGGGCGATCCCAAAAGCGACGAGCCTGCATCCAGCCGCAGAAGCGTGTTCGAGCGAAGCACGATCGCGCCCGTCAGATACTCGCCCGCGGGAACCAGGACCTCTCCGCCCCCGAGTACGCTGCAGCGATCCAAAGCCTGCTGGATTGCCGCTGTATCTTTCGTCTTGCCATCGCCCAAAGCGCCGAAATCGCGCACATTGAGATGGGCTACAGGCTTTGACAGAGCCGAGGCGGACTGATCTTTGGCGTGATGCTTGACGGATGCCTGTGCCTCGATGCTTCCAGGCAACGCAGAAAGAAGAGGCAGTGCGACAATACCCTGTCCAACCTTCGCCAGGAATGTGCGACGCGCGACGATGCTGTGAGTCATTTGTTCCCTTTCATGAATCTCAATGTGCCAGGTTGTTTGCATCGGTAGAAAAGAGGAGTGGCGCAAATTCCTGCAGGTAGCGCCTCCATACGATCCAGGTATGCGCTCCCTCGCTGGTGTGGTAGATGTGCTTGATCTCCGCCGCGTCCAGAAACTTCGAAAAGCTGTCTGTCGCTCCGAAAAGTCCGTCCTCTCGACCTGCGCCGAGCCAAAGCAGATGCAGCTTCTGGTTGCTCTCATGGGGATTCGCCACAAGCGCCGCGAAATCGCGCGGAAAATCTGCAGGTCTCATCGCGGCGCTGAAGCCGGCGACATAGCTGAAGGTTTCCAGATGATTCAAGCCAATCGTCAGAGACTCCACACCGCCCATGGAAAGTCCAGCGAGTGCGCGATGATCGCGATCTTTGAGCACCGGGAACCGCGTCTCCACAAGAGGAATCACGTCTCCGAGCAGGTCCTTGCTGAAGGTGTCGGATATGTCCGTAAAACTTCCATTAAAAGGCTGCGTACCCGGCACGGCTCCATACCCGAAGGGCATGACCACGATAAATGGCTGGATCTTCTTCTCGGAAAGCAGATTATCGAGGATGAGATTGACATGCCCCAACGTCGTCCAGGCGGCCTCATCCGCGTTGGCGCCATGCAAAAGATAGAGGGTTGGATACTGGGTTCGTGCCCTCGAGTCGAACCCGGGAGGCGTATAGATCGTCAACCGGCGGATCGAGTGCAATGACTTGGATTCATACCACTCAGTGCGAATCTCGCCATGCGGCACAGGACGTGCATCGTAAAACGCGGAAGTTTCTCCAGGAACCTCAAGCAGGCTTTGGATCGTTGCCGCCGTGGATCCTGTCTTCACCGCCGCATTCGAAGGATCGATGGTTTTCACGCCGTCGATCGTGAAGTTGTAAGCATAGATCTCGGGCGGCAATGGATCGGTCGTTACGCTCCAGATGCCATCGGCGTCCTTGGTCAAGGGTCTGCTTCCCTGCATGAACTCCCCAGTCAACGTCACCTCGTTGACTTTCGGTGCGCGAAGACGAAAGGTCACACGCCTGTCGGTGCCAATCTCTGGCGACCTTACAGGCAGTTGGAAGCCCTCATGCCGCGCCGGCGGAACCCCAGGTCGCTGAACGACCTGGGCTCCGCCGACGTGGAAGGCTACTGCAAACGAGCAAAGCAGTAGTAGCTGTTTCATGGATCGGCTTCTCTCCTCTAGAAAGTGAACTTCATCGCACCCTGGAAGAGCCTGGAGTTGGAGCCAGTAGCTGTTGAGGTAATCTTGCCGAAACTCGAAGTTGTGTTGATCGCCAAGGTCGCGGGGTTGCTAAAGTTGGGGTGGTTGAAAAGGTTGAACGCTTCCAATCGCAACTGCATATCCAGCCGGTCATGAATCGGGAACTTGCGGCTCAACGAGCTATCCACGTTCACGAACTTGGGTCCCATGAAAACGTTGCGGCCGAGGTTGCCATACGATCCAACAGCGTTCGCAGAAAATGCAGCGAGGTTGAGCGTCGAAGGATTCAATGTTGCGTTCTGAAGTGGATGTTTGTGGGTAAATACGTCCCCTGAAACCCGGTTCGGCCGATCGTTGTTCACGGCGGTCAGTGAATTGTCGAGCCCTGTCGTGATGTTGATCGGGGCTCCGCTCATGACGCGAACCAGAGGAGCAATCTCCCAGTGATTGACGGCATAGCCCTTCCAGCCACCGAGGCTGAAATTGCTTTCTGCCACAACCGTGGAGTTGAACATGTGGCGGTGATCGAAGCCGCAATTCGCGTAGTCCATGTGGGTATTGTCGGGGTTCTCAACAGCCGTGCTGTTGAAAGCGCCCGGATTGTCCAGCAGGGAGATGCAGTGCGACCAGGTGTGGTTCGCCATGAAGCTGAAGCTCTTCGACATCCGATGCTCAATGGACGAGATCAAACCGTTGTAGCTTGCGTTCGCACCCGAAATCATGGCGACGGTGCCAGAGCCTCCTCCGGAGTAGTACGTGCCCTGTGCTTTGTTCATCAGCGTGAGCTTGTACCGATTTGCGGAATTGCCTGTGCTGGAGCACGGCTTGCCCGTACCGGGTGAAACCGTCAGATCGCCGCAAGATCCCGCGCCTGTCCAAGTGCCGGGCAGATAGACCGCATGATTGAGAGGATATCCATATCCTTGGTGCGTTGCACGGTTGCCAATGTAGTTGACCTGAGCCTGCCATCCGTGCGGAAACTGATGCTGTACGCTGGCGGTCCACTGGGTAACGTACGGAGATCTGAAGTTTTCCCCGTATACGATGTACTGCAAGCCAGGACTGAATGTCTGTGTGGCAAGCGGTTTGAAGGGCATGGGGAACGGATTGCCCGGACTCGTTCCGTTCAACCACGGATTCGTAAAGTCCACCGGTGCGCCTGAATTCGTGTTGTTGACCAGGGTAGCAAAGGGAGGATTGTAATTCGGCTGCGAAGAGGCAAAGAAATTGCTCTCATCGAAGACCAGTCCGCCGCCTGCGCGGAACACCGTCTTGCCATCGCCTACTGGATCGTAAGTTGCGCCGATGCGTGGAGAGAACTGCCAGAAGTGATTGTCGGTGAAGTTCTTTTTGACACCCTTGTCGCCGTAGTAGAGAGAGCCTGCGGGGGCATTTGGATACACCAAGCTGTGCTGGGCGTTGTTGAATGCATCCATGCTGAAGGTCGATCCGCGGCCGAAATAGTCGGTCGGCCAGATCTGTGCGCCCCAGCGAACACCTGCGGTCAACACCAACTTGTTGGTGGCGTGGTAGGTGTCTTGAATGTAGAGGCTTGGAATCGGTGCGCGCAGCGCATTCTGTTGCGGCTTGCTCTGTTGGAACGAAACCATGGCGCCGGTCAGGAAATCCAACGTTGAATCTCCGCCGGTGCTGCCGGTACTGGTTCCCGCGGGGCCCTTTTGACTGAAGATGCCGCTAAAGGTAAAGGTTCCATTCGACGAGAATGCGTTGTTGATGTTTTCCTGGGCGCGGATATACTCGCCGCCGAAAACAAGTTGATGCTTCCCCAGCACAAGATTCACGTCGTCAATGAAGGACATGCTGTTGACGTTGAAGATGCCCGGGGCGCAGGTGCTGCAGTAGGTGGTGAACTTGCCACCTGAGATTCTCAAACCGATCGGATAAGGCTGGTATGCGTTTACTCCAAGAGTAGTGGCATTGATGCCCTGCCCCGCGGGTCCACGCACGTTGCTGCGGCGCGTTCCTGTCAGGTGAGCCGAGTTCACCAGCTTGCTGCTCACAATCCAGTTCTCACCAATTGTGAGCGTCTGTGCCCGTTCGGTATTGCCCGGGTTATTGGTGATCAGCACGTTTGTCGGCGAATAAAAGGCCGGCGTCTGATAGCCGTCCACGAAGTACCGGCCATACAGGTTGTGGTTGGGGCTGAGCGTCGTATCGACGCGCGTGATGAACTGATTCTCATACTGAAACACAGGAATGGCATAGGTCACCGTGCCGCAAGCATCCGTCGGCGTGGGGAAATACTTTGCCAGTGCAAGTGCTGAAGCATTGAAGTAGCTGGGATCGATGTGGTCCCCGGGAAGAACTGCGCCGGTCTTGGGATTCAACAGCTGAACTGTCGAGCCATTCGTCGTACAGGCTCCGGAATTGGAGGCCAAAAAGTCGCCTGCAAGGTTCGCAGCGGTCGGCACGTGGGCCGTTGTATTCGACGATGTTGCCCTGGAAATCAGACGTTGATAGCCCGTAAAGAAGAACAGTTTGTCGGAGATGACCTTTCCGCCAAACGTTCCACCAAACTGGTTTTGGTGCAGCGTATCCTTCGAGGCCGAAAAGAAATTTGTTGCGTTGATGAAGTTGTTGCGGATAAAGTCGAACGCCGATCCATGCCACTGATTGGTGCCCGAGCGGGTTACAACGTTGACACGGCCGGCCGGATGCAGACCGCTCTGCGCGCCCATGGCCGCTGTTTCCACGCTGAACTGCGCCACGGCGTCCGGGAATGGAAGCGCGAAGCTGGTGTTGCTCATGTAGTCGTTGTTGTCACCGCCATCCAGCCGGTAGTCAACCTGGTTGCCCTGCCCGCCCGCAATCTGAGGAGATACCGAACTGAAAAAGCCCTTGTTGCCCTGCGTCAGATTGTTGTTCGGAACCGTTCCGCCGGCAAGCGTGATCAGGCCAGTAACCTGGCGGCCATTAAGTGGCAATTCGGTAACCGTTTTCTGATCAATCGTCTGTTTGAACGACGCGGCTTCCGTCTGCAAGGCGATTCCGTCCTCACGGACTTCGACCTGCTCACTCTCTGCGCCGATCGGCAGAACCACCTTGATCCCGATACTGCTTCCGACATCCAGAACAATATTCTGCTGTAAGTACGATTTGAAACCCGGGGACTTTACGTCAAGAGCATACGTTCCGATGTTGAGATTCGGAAAGCTGAACAGCCCCTCATTCCCGCTGAGGACGTTGTGCTTGGCCTGCGTTGATACCTCGGTAAGCGTGACGGAAGCATTCGGCACCAATGCGCCTGTCCCATCCACCACTGAACCTTGGATACTTCCTGTTCCCGCAATCTGGGAGTGTCCAATTGCAGTGAACGAAAAAAGGATGAAAGTGAAAAGAGCGCCTAGCCAGAGACCTGGCATGGTTCGCAATCCGAGCCTGCGCAGCATGCCTTGAAGATGAGCATGTCGTGTATACCGAGCGTCCATTGATCCCCCAAAGAACGATTGTTTATTACGTTGCACATATCGTGAGACAGATTAAGGTCAGACCTCAAGCGCCTCTATATAGCAGAGGTCTGACCACTTTTTGAGCGCATTTCAATTTGGCGAAGCAGAAGTTCAACCAAGCCAATCGGGAGACAATACTAAATATCCCTTTAAATATTTGTCAAGACGCGTATTGCCTGGTTGGCGCGGTGTACAGCCTTCTCCTCTGAATAAATTGCTGAAATAATGAAAGAAGCGGTACTCCTTAGGTCAGTGGACAGACCACTTGTAAGGAAGCCTTTTCTGGACCCATCCGTGACGGTTGGGTTGTCGATCGCAGCCTGAAGAAGGCTCATGAATGGCTGCTGAAACCATTGTGCTGGTTACCTCAACCGGCATTGCAGGAGGTCGCTTCCTCTTGTGCCTGCGCTTTCCCAAAATTGCAAGCTGCGGCTATGGGTGCTCTTGTTTCAAAAAACCGGCTTGCTGCCGTAAGGCAGCAGGCAAAGAATAGGACCCGCCGTAGGCAAGGGCCTTTGATCTCTCACGCCACGCGTGCTGGCGAGATTCCCGCCTGAATATGCATTTCAACGGGCCTTCAGCACACGCTACCTGCTCAAACCCGCTGGCTGCCCGACGTTCGGGCAATTTTGAACATGCTTCCAGGGCCTAGCTTTCGCCCCGGCAGAGGCATCCTTCTACCGCCTCTCCTTGACCCAATCGGACGGCGATTCACTTCCGCACCCCACCTCCTTATTGTTGATACTGTTGTGCTAGGATGAATGCAATCTCGGACCGCCTGAGGATTCCTGCGCAAGTACGGTCATAGGGAAAGCACAGTTCGACGCAGACCGTCTGGCGGTACAATCCCCTCTTCTCCGCTGGAATTGACAAGTGGCATCTTGGCTTGCCAGTTCGCGAAGCATCATGAAGCCTCGAAGGAGCGTCTTTGAACCCGCATGTTGTGGTAACCGGCGGAGCCGGTTTTATTGGTTCCAATTTTGTCTTGCAGTGGCTGGCAGAGCGTAGAACCCCGGTGGTGGTTCTGGACAAGCTGACCTATGCCGGAAATCTGGAGAACCTTGCAGCCGTCGAGAGTGACCCGTGTTACCAGTTTGTTCGCGGTGACATTGTCGATGGCGCACATTTCCGCCACATTCTCGATGAGCATCGCCCTTGCGCGGTCCTCCATTTTGCTGCGGAAAGCCACGTGGATCGCTCCATCCTCGGGCCGGCCGACTTCATCCGCACTAATATCGAGGGCACCTTCCAATTGCTGGAGGCAACGCGAGGATACTGGGCCGGCTTGACGGCCGAAGAGCAAGCGAGCTTTCGCTTCCTTCATGTTTCAACCGACGAGGTGTATGGTTCGCTGACGCCGACGGACCCAGCCTTTACGGAAGTGACCCCCTACGCCCCCAATAGCCCTTATTCTGCCTCCAAGGCGTCTTCCGACCACCTGGTCCGGGCCTATCACCACACCTATGGGCTTCCCGTTCTCACTACAAATTGTTCCAACAACTATGGCCCCCGCCAGTTCCCTGAAAAGTTGATTCCCTTGGTCGTCCATAATGCCATCAAAGGCTTGCCGTTGCCCGTCTATGGCGATGGCCGGAATGTCCGCGACTGGCTTTATGTCGGTGACCACTGCGACGGCATTCGAACAGTTCTCGAGCGCGGCGTTCCTGGGCAGACCTATAACCTTGGCGGCCAACAGGAGATGTCCAATCTCGATGTCGTGCACCAGGTCTGCGCCATACTGGACGAACTGGTTCCGGGCGACAAACCGTATTCGAACCTCATCACCTTCGTCAAAGATCGCCCCGGCCACGACCGCCGCTACGCCATGGACATCACCAAGATCGAGCGGGAGCTTGACTGGCACCCGAAGGAAACCTTCGTCAGTGGATTGCGCAAGACGATTCAGTGGTACCTTGAGAATCCGGAATGGGTGGAACATGTAACGACCGGTTCATACCGCGAATGGATCGACCGGCAATACACTTCTTCCAGCACGGCAGGAGCCGCAAGCAAATGAGCACACGTAAGGGCATCATTCTGGCAGGCGGATCGGGAACACGCTTATACCCCCTCACGCAAGCGGTCTCCAAACAGTTGCTCCCCATTTACGACAAGCCCATGATCTACTACCCGCTCAGCGTGTTGATGCTGGCGGGCATCCGAGAAATCCTCGTCATCTCCACACCGCAAGACACGCCGCGCTTTCAGCAGTTGCTCGGCGACGGATCTGCCTGGGGAATGTCATTTCAGTATGTCGTTCAGCCCAACCCCGAGGGATTGGCCCAGGCCTTCATTCTTGGCCGCGACTTCATCGGGAACGATGATTGCGCACTCGTGTTGGGCGACAACATCTTCTTTGGCCACCAGCTCGTAACCATGCTCCACGCCGCATCGGCCGAGCCTTCCGGCGCAACCGTTTTTGCGTACCAGGTAAAGGATCCGGAGCGCTACGGCGTAGTGGTGTTGGATGCCGACGGAAGAGCCGTCGACCTGCAGGAGAAGCCCACACAACCAAAGTCGCCTCTTGCCGTGACCGGAATCTACTTCTACGACAATCAGGTTCTGGACATTGCAGCCGGCTTGAAGCCATCTCCGCGCGGCGAGTTGGAAATCACCGATGTCAACCGCCACTACATGCAGATGGGACAGTTGAAGGTACAAATCTTGGGCCGCGGTGTCGCTTGGTTGGATACAGGCACGCACGACTCGCTCCTCGAGGCTAGTTCGTTTGTTCAGACCATTGAAAAACGTCAAGGCCTGATGGTGGCCTGCCCCGAAGAAATTGCCTACCGCGCCGGTTTCATCGGCGCTGCGCAGCTGGAAGCGTTGGCCGTGGACATCAAGAACAGCTATGGCGACTACTTACGCGAAATTCTCAACACTCCGGGGCAATAGTTCATGAAGGTTCAATCCACCACAATTCCAGGCGTTCTGATTGTCGAACCCGTCGTTTACGGCGATGATCGAGGCTTTTTCCTGGAAAGTTACAATGAAGCCAGGATGCGCGAGATCGGAATCGATGCGCACTTCGTGCAAGACAACCACTCCCGCTCCCGGCGCAATGTACTCCGCGGTATTCATTATCAAATCAACCAGCCGCAGGGAAAACTTGTGCGCGTGGTGAGCGGCACGGTCTTCGACGTGGCCGTGGATCTGCGGCGAAATTCGCCCACATTCGGCAAGTGGGAAGGCGTGGAGCTGTCCGCCGAAGACAAGCGCATGTTCTGGATTCCGCCTGGCTTTGGTCATGGCTTCGTCGTGCTCTCCGATACGGCCGAGTTTCTGTACAAGGCAACCGACTATTATTCGCCCAGCTCCGAGCGCTCGATCTTGTGGAACGATTTGGATCTGGGCATCGTTTGGCCGCTGGATGGCGAGCCCATTCTTTCTGCCAAAGACGCCGCAGGCACGCCCTTCCGGCAGGCGGAAGTCTACGAAACGAGTGTCTTTCCCCAAGGAGACCATGCATAATTCCAACATTCTGATCTTCGGCCGCATTGGGCAGCTGGGTTGGGAACTGCGCCACAAACTGGCCTGTCTGGGCCAGGTGTCCGCGGTCGAATATCCTGAAGTGGACTTCACCAAACCCGATTCGCTGCGCGCCGTCGTGCAGGCGCTGAAGCCCGCGGTGATCGTCAATTCCGCGGCCTATACGGCTGTAGACAAGGCCGAAGCAGAACCGGAACTGGCCATGGCCATCAATGCCTCGGCGCCCGCCGTGCTGGCCGAGGAAGCCAGGCAGCTGGGCAGTCTTCTGGTGCACTTCTCCACGGACTATGTCTTCGATGGCGCCGGGCAGAGTGCCAGGGTCGAGACCGATCCAACCGGCCCGCTGAATGTGTACGGCCGCACGAAACTTGCCGGCGATCAGGCCATCCAGGCCTCCGGCTGCGCCCATCTGATCTTTCGGACCAGTTGGGTCTACGGCGCACGCGGAAACAACTTCCTGCTGACCATGCTGCGTCTGGCTCAGGAGCGCAGTGAGTTGCGCGTAGTGGACGACCAGATCGGCGCCCCCACCACCAGCGAATGTCTTGCGCAGGCAACCGCCAACGTCCTGGCGCAAGTGCTGTCGCCCGCAGGCCCTGGAATCAACGGGCGCAGCGGCGTCTATCATCTGACCAACGCGGGCGAAACATCTTGGTGCGGATTTGCCAAAGCACTTCTGACCAAGGCATCCACAACGCTCGGGACTCCGCTTCCGCAACTAGTTCCCATCCCAACCAGCGAATTCCCCCGCCCTGCGCAGCGCCCGGCCAATTCACGCCTTTCGTGCGTGCGGCTCGAAGAGACGTTTGGGGTGAAGATGCCGCATTGGGACGACGCCCTCTCTCTCGTCCTTGAGACGCTTGCCGAGGGAGCTGCCCCGATCCATTCCAAGGCATAAACCGCCTCTCCTTGCCGCTCTTCCGCAGAGGCCGGAACGGCCGCTATTCTGGAATAAGAAACGGAGGCAGGGATGAGTCTGTTTACGCCGCAGCCAATCGGTTTTGTTCGCAGTCCCTTTAGCGATACCGCCGCGATTCCCAAGGGTTTGGGTGCCCGGCACGATGAGCAAGGCATACTCGAAATCCTCCCCGAATTCGAGTCCGGGCTCACCGACATCGAGGGCTATTCGCACCTTTACGTGATCTGGACCTTCGACCGCGCCGATGGCTTCGACCTCACCGTTACGCCACCCACCGACAACCGGCCCCACGGCGTCTTTACCACACGCTCCCCGCGCCGTCCCAACCCGCTTGCCTTGACCGTGGTCGAATTGCTGCGCCGGGAGAAGAACTTGCTCTACGTCCGCGGCATCGACATGCTCGACGGAACGCCCATTCTCGACATCAAGCCCTACCTCTCCAGCATCCCGCAGGAAAGGCTGCGCCGTGGATGGCTGGCCGAAGCCGAAGCCCGCAAAATATGATGCGAGCCTCCAGGTTCAAGATCCGCATCACCGTATCCATCATCTTGCGCATTGACGCAGCGGATAATTCCTGAAAATCCGCTGCGCCAAAAAGCTCGGTTGGACACTGAGTCCTGATTACGCTCGGCCCTGCGCATACTCGTCGGATGGACTTCGTCCGAATCCTGTCACAGAGCAGACGTCGTTCGACATATTCCCAGGTCTTTGACAGAGTGAATTGGAACCAACTCCGTGCCCCATCCATTCGCCCTTTTTGGGGGCGAATGGGTGGGAAAGCGCAAATCTCAAAGGCACGAAATCATGCGGTCAGAGATCTAGAGAACGTTGATGGCTGCGGCGCCCAGAGCCAGTTGCGAGAAGATCTGGGTCCAGTCCAATACCCCGCGCAGCGCGTTGGGACGCAGCGTCTTGTCCGGAACCACAATAGTGTCGCCCGGATTCAGTCGCTGCTTCTTGAACTCGTTACCCCATACGCCCTTCACGGCGTCGCGGCTGATCACCGACCCATCCGCGCGAATCACAAAGGTCCGACGCGAATCCGCGCTCCGATTCGGCCCACCGGCCATTTGTAGGTAGCTGCCTGCCGTATGCGACGGTTGATAGAGGAATGAATTCTGGTTATATACAGCACCGACCACATTGACCGTCGCCGGCGCAAACGGCACAATAAACTGGTCTCCATTCTCCAGCGTGATCGGTGGCACATCCTCCAGGTTTGAATTGTCAGGCCGGAACTGCAGAACAATGCGCCCGGTCGCTTTGATCTGGCTGAGACGGGCAATCAAGTCCTGCGTGGCTGTGCGAGAGGCAGCTGCCTCGGCTGCGCCCCCCGATGAGGTTGTCGATACAGACAAGGCCTGCAATCCGCGCTGCGCTTCCATGTTCACGCTCTTCACGTATTCATCGATGCGCTGCTGCTGCAGAAATCGGGTCGACTCGCGAGTGAACTCCGAACCGTACAGATAGGCCTTGTTGGTAAGGCCGCCGGCCCGCCGCACCAAGTCTCTCAGAGTCTCGCCCGGTTGCACGCTGTAAATGCCGGCATGCACAAACTCACCTTCCAGGTTGACATACTTCGTCTGCTCCTCAAGCGGAACCCGGATGTCGGCCTGGGAAAAGATCGTGACCGTATCACCCGCTTGCAGGCCCAAATTCTGGCTCGCATCATGGTTCAGCACCAGCTTGCCCAGATCGAAGGGGATCAGCGAGGTCTTCAGCGTCTCCGGATCCAGACGCTCAATTACGGCATAATTCCAGTTGATCTCCGGAGACGACAGGCGCACCTCGTTCAGCTTGGACTGCTTGGTCTGTCTTTCCGTGCCTGGAACCGTCGTGCGAGTCAGTCTGGAAGCAAGCGACGCACTGGCCCCTTCATGAGATGTGTCGGCAGAGTCCTGTTGATTGTCCGTTCCTCGCGCCGGATTGGGAACAGCCGTCAAGGCCTCCGTCAGGGTTTCTTGGGTCACGGCTGCAGTAAAAGCGCCCCGCAGGTTCGATTCCGGAGTCCGCTGATCCTGCCCAAGGGTAGAGATCGTAGACTCGAATTCCGGTACCGGCAATCCAAGATGACTGCGCTTCCACCAATAATCCCGGCTAACCAGTGACTCCCGGTCGGGAATCAGATCGCTTAGATGCATACCCGGCCGCAGGCTGAAGCGCCCTGGATTGGCAACATTCCCGCGCAGCGTGACCGTATTCCGGTAGGCGGGGATAAGGGAATTGATGCGCAGAATATCGCCATCGGCCACCGGAACCGCCAACCCCTTGGCGTCAGAATCAAATTCCATTGCCTGGCGAAGGTTCCCCTTTTCCACCCGCTCCAGCGAGATGCGCGCGCTCGAAGACAACGCTGTGGTCTTTCCCGCTGCTTCCAGAAGATCCCCGATGGTTTCGCTGCCGCGCTGCTCGTAAATGCCTGGATTCCGGACGCTGCCCGTAACGGCCACCTCGGGTCCCGCTGCGGGAATATACAGAACGTCTTCTGGAAGCAGCTGAAGATCCTTGGACTTGTCGCCATAAATCAGCAGCGCGTACAGATCGAAATCGGCAATCGTCTTTCCGTCCCGCTTCAACAGAATGTGGCGCAATGAACCGTGCGGAGAAGGGCCACCGCTGGCAAACAATGTGTCGACGAGAGTACTGAGCGAACTGACCGTGTAGACGCCCGGACGCCTGGCCTGTCCGGTGACATAGACCTGCATCGACCGAATCCGCCCAATGTCAACGGAAAGATCGAAATTGCGGTACATCCGAGCCACGGCAGCACGCAAATGCTGATCCAATGCCGAGAAAGGCAGCCCCGCTACATGGACTTCCCCTGCCTGAGGAAGATAAATATTGCCCGACCGGTCCACGCGCAAGTTCCCGCTGTAGCTGATCTGTCCCCAGATGCGAACACGCAGTTCGTCATCCGGCCCAATCACGTATCCAGAGGTAACAGGCGCCAAGTCATTGGGAGAAAACGTCGAGGGAACGTTCCGGAAGAGATTCGCACCGTAGATTGGGAGTAACTGCCCTGTGGTCGCAGCCACAAACTTCTGAAACTCGGTAGGCGCGTCGGGAGGCAGAGGCGGCTCTTGTGACCGGACGCCGGTTCTCCCCCCAAGGGTCGCATTCTCCGATGGAGATGAGACCATCGGGCTGGCGAATCTGGAACTCTGGCTTTCCGTCCCGGTTGTTCCACCCAGGATCTGCTGCTGAGACCGCTCCTGGTTTTGCGCGCATCCCCCGCTCAGCGCCGACGCCGCATCGATGCAATCGGCGGACTGGTTCTGCTGTACACCGAAAGAATCGCTCCCGGTCACACTTTGAGAGTAGAGTGCGAGGTATCCCGGAAATGCAAGCAGCGCGAAGAGCAGGAAATTACGTTTTCTCATGGTTGAAGTCCATTCTCTTGGATTCCACCTGCAACTCGCAAGTGCGCCTAACATTTCAGACGAGGCTGTTTCGCGCTGTCCTATCAAATTTCGGCCCAAATCTTGCCCTGCGAAGCTTGGCAAAGCACACAAATCCGGTTATAACTCGAGACAAGCTGACTTATTGCCCAGGATTAGAAGAATCTGCCTGTTCACTCCCCGTATAAATGCACCCGCTGGTGCAGGTCTCCTGCACCACTATCTTGCTCAGCGCCGGTAGCGCTGGTTTCAGCTTCTGCCACAGCCACCGGGCCAAGTGCTCGCTGGTCGGGTTCTCGAGGCCGGCTACCTCGTTCAGGCAGCGGTGGTCGATCTGGTCCTCGATCCCCTTGAATGCCTTCTTGATGTCGGCAAAGTCCAGCACCCAGCCCAGCTTCGGATCGACCGGCCCGGAGGCATGCAACTGGATGTGAAAGCTGTGCCCGTGCAAGCGGCCGCATTTGTGCCCCGTGGGAACGTTGGGCAGCCAATGAGCCGCTTCAATCGAAAACTCCTTGAAAATCTCCATCGACTTCCTTCTAGGCAATGCCCACGAACTTGTGCGTCTGCAGGCTCAATCGCCAGTGCGGGTGCTCCAGGCAGTAGCGCACGGCCAAGTCCGTATTGGCCGCGCGGTCCGGCCCGTCCATCGGCTGCAAAAAGAAATTCCGGAAGCACAGCGGCTCAACATCCGCCGGGGCGATTCCCTGCTGCGGAAAAACCAGCTTCAGTTCGTCGCCGCTGCGTTGCACCAGTTGCGTCCCAGCCTTGGGGCTCACGCAGAGCCAATCCAACCCCGCCGGCGCCTTGACCGTCCCATTGCTCTCGACCGCTACCTCGAAATGCCGCAGATGCAGCGCGGCAATCAGGCTGGTATCCAGTTGCAGCAACGGCTCTCCACCGGTGCAAACCACCAGCCGCTTGCCCTTGGTCGAGTCCTGGGGCCATCTCTGCTCCACCGCCTCGGCCACCGCCGCGGCGGAATCGAACTTTCCGCCTCCCGGCCCGTCCACGCCCACAAAATCCGTATCGCAGAACTTGCATCGTGCCGTGGCCCGATCCGATTCCCGCCCCGACCACAAATTGCACCCGGAAAACCGGCAAAACACCGCCGCCCGTCCCGCCTGTGCGCCTTCGCCCTGCAGGGTATAGAAGATTTCCTTGATGGAATAGCTCATCGGCTCGCCTGCTCTCCGCCTGCCTGGTAATGCAGCGGATCCACGAGCCCGTTCTCCCGGAAGCCCTTCTGCCGCAGCAGGCAGGAATCGCACTGTCCGCACGGTTCGCCGGTCGGCGAGGGATCGTAGCAGCTACTGGTCAGCCCGTAATCCACGCCCAGTTCCACTCCCTTGGCCACAATCTGTGCCTTGCTGAGCGCGATCAGCGGCGTATGAATCTTCAGTGCCTGCCGTCCTTCCACCCCGGCCTTGGTCGCCAGGTTGGCCATCTTCTCAAAAGCCTCAATGAACTCCGGCCGGCAGTCGGGATAGCCTGAGTAGTCCAGCGCATTCACCCCGATAAAAATGTCGCTCGAGCCCAGCACCTCGGCCCAGGCCAGCGCGAACGAAAGAAAAATCGTGTTCCGCGCCGGAACGTAGGTGATCGGAATCCCGTGCTCCATCTCGCCCGCCGTCCTGCCCTTGGGAACCGCAATGTCGGCCGTCAACGCCGAGCCGCCGAACACGCGCAAATCGATGGCCGCCACCCGGTGATCGGCCACGCCGATCGACGCAGCCACCCGCTTCGCCGCCTCCAGTTCAATAATGTGCCTCTGCCCATACGAAAAGGAGAGCGCATACAACTCGTACCCCTGGCTCCTGGCAATCGCCAGAACCGTCGAGGAGTCCAGCCCTCCGCTCAACAACACCACCGCTTTTTTCTGTTTGGTTTCCATTTTTTCGCTTTTCTATCCTGCTTGAAGAACTTGTCTTGAATCAATACGCGTCGAAGGGTACAGGCCCTGGCCCGTACCCTTCGTTCCAAAAACTCAGGTCATCCAACCGCTTCTGAGCAACGCGCTCGCCGCGGATTTACTTCAGGTCGCCGCCCTTGCCGATGTCCATTGAAGGCGGCAGCGGGTTGCTCGCATCAATCGAGGCCTCGATGCACTGCTCCAGCAGCCCCTTGGCTTCCAGAATGAACTCGATCGCGTCCCGCCCGGCGCCGTAGCCGCCTGCGTTCGGCGTCACATAGTGCGCCTCCGCCCTCACCTGCGCGCGCGCATTGGCTGTGGCCACGGCAAGGCCGCACTGGCGCATCACCGGCAGGTCGACCACATCGTCGCCCACGTAGGCAATCTCGTCCAGCGTCACGCCTTCTTTTTCCATGATCTCGAGCACGGGGCGCATTTTGAAAGCCTCGCCCTGGTAAACGAACTCAATCTTCAGGTCGCGCATGCGCAGGGCCACGGTCTCCGAGATGCGCTTGGTAATGATCCCCAGCTTCATCCCGCCCAGCCGGGCCAGCGTCATGGCCGCGCCGTCGTGCGCGCTGTAACCCTTGGCCTCCACCATCTTGGTAGCAATCGTGCCGTCCGGCATGGCCACGGGCATGGGATAGATCCAAATGGTTCCGTCTGTCAGAACTCCATCTACGTCAAAAAGAATAATCTTGATGCGCCGCGCGCGATCCTGGGCAGAAACTGTCATTGTTCAATTTTACCAAGACCTGCCCTGCCCCATCCCTCCCGTGTCCTTTACCGAAACGGTCAAAGCCCTGGCGGCACAACAACGGCAGAGCCATTTGCCGCGGCTGGTACAGCAACCGCCGTCGCCACCGGCTCCCGCACCAGCACCGCAAACCGCGGAAACGCAAAGCTCCCCCCGGCATCGTCGATCACGTTCAACTGGCACACGTAGGCCCCCGGCTTCAGACCCGCCAGCGGCACATCCAGTTCGACAGCCACCGCGTCCCGCCCTTCCACATTGATGGCCTTGGCCTGCACCAGCGGCGTCTCATAGACCTTGGTCGCGCCCTGGATCAGTTCCAGGCTGCTCAGCAGGTTGATGCCCGCCTTGGTTCCCTTCGGCGCGTCCGCCGCCGGCTTTTCGTGCGCCGGGCTATAAATCTCGTAGAGCAAATACAGATGCTGATCCTGCCGGAAAACGTGGCTGATGTTCGGCACGTATTCCTGACCGCTGCGGATCAGCGGGCTCTGCTGCTTGCTCGGCTGCCGTGCCGAGGCCAGCAGAATCGAGCTCATCTGGATCCGCTTATCGGGGAGCGGAGCCTTCTTCATCTCCGGCAGCGCGATGTCCGCCTCAAACGAACCCATGCGGCCCGTCTGGTTCTCGCGCACCACAAATTTCAAGTGATATTTGCCCGCCGGCAGCTTGAAGCTGGTGGTGTACTGAATGTTCTTCTGCCGCGCGTTCAATGCCGGATCGAGATTCAGTTTCACCGTCTCCCGCGCACTGCCGATGGGCCGCTTCACGTCGTCGATCACCGTCCCGATAATGTCCAGTGTCGCCTTGTCCTTGTCGCCGCCCTTCACAAATGGAATCTGCGATCCCGGCACGATCAGCGAAACCGGCACATAAAAGCGGTTCTCGTCCAGCCGGAAGTACAGCGCGTCCAGGTAAACCGCCATATCTGTGGCCGGCAAGTCGCTGGCCAGTTGCTCTTCCAGTTCCCGCTCGCGGTCCTCTTTGCCCGAGTGCTGAAAATCCGCCGGCGCATAATAGCCCGGCCGGTATTCCAGCTTCACTCCCGGGCGGTTCACCTTGATCGTCAGCTTCCTGAAACGCCCGTCCCGCTGCGCATTCGAACTGCGGAACCCGACCGCATAATACGCCGAGGTGTCGCGCTGCACCTGCGCAAACGCCGGCGCAAAATCGTTGGAGTCGAAGAACGCCTTGCCGCCGGTGTCCGTCGAGAGGGTCGCCATCACTTCCTGGCTGACGAAGTTCGAGTTCATGTTGTTCGTGAGCGCGCCACCGTTGAAGGCGCCGCTCCCGCGCACGCTGCCGGTCGAAGCGTCGCCCAGCGGAGAAACCGCCTGCAGTCCCCGCGTATCCACGCTGTAAATCGCCAAGTTGGCCCTCACCGCCGCGTTGATAGCCGCGCGCAGCGATGCCTGGTTCTCAATCCCGTCGCGCGAAATGCCCCCTGAAAAATACAGCAGCGACTTCTTCTCCGTGATTTTTTCCAGCGACTTCGCCACCGCCCGCAGCGCGAACAGCTCGCGATCTGTATTGATGTCGTTGTACTCGCTCTCGTCCGGCGTATAGCCGCTCGCGTCTTCCACTTGGTTGGAATTCGCGGTCGCTCCCGCGGCAAATCCTTCGCCCTCGGTGCCGTTGTACGCGCCCACTTCGCTGCTCAGCGCCTTCTTGTCGGCCGTGAAATCCTGGTCCACCTTCAACGTATCGCCCAACGAAACCAGCGCCACCAAGTCCGCCGGCTGCATCTTCTTTTCGAGGAAATCCCGTGCCGCGTCCACGCTCCGGTCCAGATCCTCGGGCTGCATCGAGGTCAAGTCGAAGAACATCACGATCAGCCGGTGATTGCGCAGGTCTTCTGGTCGCGCCACCACCACGGCCTTGCTGCCCGATGTGCCCGCCGCCAGTCCGCTCACTGTGGCCTCATTCAGCGGCGTGGCCATCTCCACGCTCTCAAAGTCGAAGGTCGAAATCTGCTGCGGCTTGCCGTTCTCGTAGATGCTGAAGTCGCTCTGCTTCAGTCCGCGCACAAGTTCGCCGGTCTTCGCGTCCCGTGCCACCACGTTGGTCAGCACCAGTTCGCCGTTCATCTTCAGCACAAACCCGCCCGCCTGCGCACCCAGCGCCGGTTCTGCATTCTGCGCCAGCGCAGGCTGCGCTCCCGGCAACCCCAATGCCAGCGCCGCAACCCCCGCCCCGACCCTCTGCATCCAACCCGTCATGCAAAACCCTTTCCCCACAGCCGCGCCAACTTGCTAACCCGCTAACTCGCTGCTTTGCAAACTCCGCTAACACCGCTACCCCGCGCGTAGCGCGGCTAACTCCGCTGACTTGCTAACTCGCTGACTCGCTGACTCGCTGCTTCTAAAACCTGAACCGCGCCGTAAAGTTGAACGACCGCATCGACCCGGCTGAGATCACCTGCCCCGCGGTAGCCGAAGTCAAACTCGTGTCCACTCCGGAATACTGCACGGTATTGAAAGCATTGTTGGCCGTCGCCCGCAGCTCCAAGCTGCGCGTGTCGCCCAGCGACATGGTTTTCGACAGCGTCATGTTGTTCTGGATCGTTCCCGGCCCGGGAATCGAGTTGCGCGAAACATTGCCGAAGGCATTGCCATAGGTGTCGGCGGTGGGCTGCGTAAAGGCCGCGGTGTTGAACCATTTCTTCAGCGAACCCGCGCCGGCTGTCGGCGAAACATTCTCGACGCGATTCGGACGCAGTGTGCCGGCTGTGCCGTGCGCCACATCGGAAATCGCCGCCGGATAACTCGGCGTCAGCGGCGTACCCGTGGCAAACGAGAAGGTGCCCGATACCGAGAAGCCTTCCAGTATGTGCGAAGCCCTGCCGCTCGTGATCCAGTACTTATCTTTGCCGAACGGCAGCTCGTACAGATAGTTGCCGCTCACCTTGTGCCGCTGGTCCGTGCTTGAGTTTCCTTCCTCGGCCAGCAGGTTCTGCCAGTTCTGCGCCACAATCGTCGAGGTGCTTCCCAGCCCGCCCGCATTGTCGATCGAGTGCGAATACACATAGCTCGCGCCCACCGCGACACCGCCGCTGAGCCGCTTGTTCACCCGCAGCGTCCCGGCGTTGAAGTTGGAAAACGCCACCGGCTGCTCGTAGCTGAAAACCAGATTCGTCGGATCGGTGAGAGGGCTGCTGCCCGTCGCCCGCGGCGCGCTCCTGATGTCCAAGTGCGTGCCCTTCGATCCGTTGTACCCCGCGTTCATCACGATGCCCCAGGGCAGCGTCTTCTGCGCATCCACGTTCCACACCTGCACGTACGGCAGCCGGTAATGCGGGTCCAGCGCGTAGTTGCCCACCGTGTCCGGTGCGCCGAAACCGTTGGCCAGCGTTAGTGTGCCGGGGGTAGCAGCCACGTTGGTCTGTTCGTTCACGAACGAGGGTGCATTCACCATCGGCTGATGCGCCATGTTGGTGGCAAAGCTCGCGTATTGTCCATTGGTGAAGTTGATTCCAAAGCCGGCCCGCACCACGGTCTGCTTGGGCAGCCGCAGCGCCAGCCCCACCCGCGGCGCAAACCCCACGCGGAACGGATAGAGCAGCGAATCCGGCAGCTTGCCGTTGACGCTGCTCGCTCCGCCCGCCTGCACTTCCGCGGCCTGCGTAAATCCCGCCGCCGCATCGGTGTCTACAAAAGCCAGGTGGCCGTTCCTCTCCGTATACGGCGCAAAGAACTCGTAGCGGATGCCGTAGTTCAGCGTCAGGTAGGGCCGTGCGCGCCAGTCGTCCGTGGCAAACACGTCCATCACGTTCTCGCGCAGGTAGCTCTTCGCTGCGGCCACGTCGATGGTGGTCTCTTGCGGTTCGCCCAGCAAAAAATCTCCCAGAGACGAGCCGGTGAACTTGCCGCTGAAGGTGAACGTCCCGGTCGAGTTTGACCCACCCAGAAAGTCGCGATGCACCCTCCGGTAGTCGCCGCCGAAGCGCAAGTTATGTTTGCCGTGAATCCAGCTCAGCGTCTCGGAAAACGAGAGCGTCTGCGCCACCGAAAAGTTCGGCTGCTGCTGGTTCAGCCCGGTGAACTCGCTCAGCGTCACATTCGGCAGCCCATAATTCAGCGGGCTCGCATTCAACGCGGTGTTGTTCGGCCCCAGAATGCCGGTCTCGGTGGCTACGTCCACGCCGTTCGTGAAGAAGTTCGTCGTCTGGCTCTGGCTGCGATTCCAGTTGGCGTTGAAGATGCTCGTCACTTTGTGGTAACCCACCGTATAGCCAGCCTGCAGCGCGTTCGAATCCGACGAGTTCTTCCCGCCCAGTTCCGGAAACAGGTTCACGTTGTCCGCCGCCGAGTGGCTCCAGTTGTAATTGAAATTCACGCTCTGCCGCAGCCCCTGCGTCTGCGATCTGCGCCCGCCGCCCCGCGTCCCCAGCAGGCTGGCGTTCTTGCCCAGGCTGCGCATGTAGCGTACGCCCGCCTGCGTCGAGTTCGACTGCGCCGTGGTCAGCAAATGATAGTTCTGCGTCGCGTTGATTAAGGCTGGGGTCGGCTCGGGAAAGTACTTGAGCAGTGCAACCGCCTGGGGAACAGGCGTAATCGGCGCCAGCCCGTCAATATTCCCCGCCCGCTCGGCGTCCGTGGGAACCGTGGCGTACTGGTCCGTCGGCGTCGAATTCCGCTGCCCCGACAGCGTCAGAAACACGGCGTCCTTGCCGCTCGGCTTGGTCAGCCCCGGCAAATAGGGTGCGCTCATGAATGTAATGCCGAACCGGTTGGTGCCCGATGCCGGCTGCTCCTGCGACTGGCCGCGCAAACTGAAGGGCTGCGCGTCGATCGCTGAGTTGCTGCCCGTCCAGAAAATGGCGCCGTGCGGCTGTCCCGGCTTGAAGCCCCGGAAATTGCCTCGTCCTCCGCCGGGTCCGCCGCCAAACCCGCCTAGCCCGCCCATCATCAT
>Ga0224530_1000013_pt1 | contig 139628 bp, 124 predicted proteins | sample CBST75metaG_FD_179873 | JGI IMG/M metagenome (GOLD analysis project Ga0224530, IMG submission 179873) | Peat soil microbial communities from Stordalen Mire, Sweden - C.B.S.T75 | ecosystem: Environmental > Terrestrial > Soil > Wetlands > Peat | place: Sweden: Norrbotten County, Stordalen Mire...
AAAATCGTACCTTTTCCTTCATGACCGGTTCCTCTCCGCTTGTGGCTCTGAACTGTGATCCTGCTTGGCTCACAGCTTAACCCACGGCCAGCGCAGTGGACCGGTCACTCCATGATGACTAGAAACTCGCTTTGCAGTCTGACTGTCTGCCGCTGCGAGGAGCCGTCAGCTCGGGTAAAGGTGGCCAGGAATAACAGTGCGTGCTGGCGCTGGAGCTGTGCGAATTCGGCCGTGGAAAGTGTAATTTGCTGTTCATTCCGGACGCGGACTTGCGCATTCAGCACGAGAGGCGTGGCAAGTGGTTGCGCCTCGGCTCGCACAATGGGCTTCCTGGCTTGCGCCACAAGCGGCATCTTAGGAAGATAGGCGACGCTGGTTAATTGCAGATCTTCCGTGGAGCGGTTCACAAGATCGAGGGCCACAGAGAGGGTTACCTGATCTGATCCGTTGTGGGCCATACTAAGAACGCGGAAACCCCCTCCAAGATCGAGGCGTTTCAGAGTTTGAGCTTGTGTTAGAGGAATTAGACTCAAGAATAGAGTTAAAAGAACACACTTCTCCTTCACGTTCATGGTTCTCTCCTAGCACAAAGGCTGTGCGTGTTGCTGGGTAATTGAATTATTTTATGCCCATAGAGTGCGTATCGGCCGATGATCAGAGTATAGCTTTGCAGTTAGAGGCATTGAGGCAGGCCGGAGGCAAGGCTCTCCAAGGATGAAGGCCTATCAGGAGCCACGACGAAGCGCGCTACCCTGTTCCAGTCTGAACGCGATTGTGGTTGACGGTTTCTGTTTTTGTAATACTTATTATTTCCTCTCTCTTATCGTTTGGGGGCTTTCTTTTCGCAGAGAGCAATTGCCTAGGCGCAGCAAAATATACTTGTGCTATAACTTCGCAATAGCCTTGCATCGAAACGTCATAATAAACTTGTATTCGCGCGTCGCAATAAACGTGCAGGAGCACAGGAGGCTATGGCCACTCCGAATCGCGCTCTTTCTTGCTGTTCTTTGCGGCCCAAGCAGCACAGACACTGGCCCTGTGTTACCGCGTTGCCCTGCTGGCAGCCGAAGGACGCAGCAACACCGAGATCTCTCGACAGTTACCTGTGACTCTTCATACCGTTGGCAAGTGGCGGCAGCGCTATTTGGATCAGCGGTTGGATGGACTCGTGGATGAGCCCCGTCCTGGCTCCTCACGCAAGCTTTGCGACCAACAGGGGTAACGCGTTGTGGCGCTCACGTTGGAGTCTACTCCCACCGATGCCACACACTGGTCCACGCGGGCGTTGGCCAAGAAGACTGGATTGAGTCACGTCTCGATTCACTGTATCTAGCGCGCCTTTTCGCTCGCTCCGCACCGCTCCGAGACCTTCAAGTTATCCAAGGACCCGCTCTTCATCGACAAGGTGCGGTACATCGTCGGCTTGTATTTGGCACCGCGGGACCGCGCTCTGGTTCTGTGTGTCGATGAGAAGAGTCAGATTCAGGCGCTGGACCGTACTGCGCCCCTGTTGCCGATGCGCCCCGGACAGATTGAACGGCGCACTCCCGACTATGTGCGTCACGGCACCACCAGCCTGTTTGCTGCGCTCGACACCAGGACCGGAGAAGTCATCGGACAGACGCAACATCGTCATCGCTCCGAAGAGTTTCGCAAGTTCCTCGACGCCATCGAAGAAAACGTGCCCGCCGAATTGGATATCCACATGATTTTAGACAACTACGGGACGCACAAGACGGCGCTCATCCGAAACTGGTTAGCCAAAAGGCCGCGCTTCCATTTGCACTTCACTCCCACCTCGGCCAGTTGGCTCAACCTGGCCGAGCGATGGTTTGCCGCCCTCACCGACAGGCAGTTGCGACGTGGTGTCCATCGCTCCACCAAGGAACTGGAGACCGCCATTCGCACTTCATTCAAAACACAACCAGAACCCAAAGCCCTTCGTATGGCACAAAACTGCTGACCAAATCCTTGACTCGGTCGCTCGCTTTTGTGTACGAACTTTAGAAACAGGACACGAGTGACGCAGGGACGCACCCGATTTCTCCAAAGAGCTTGCCTGTAGCTGTCTGCAGGTAAACTTCGTTGTAACCCTCAATTTTTATGCTTGTTGCCATCAGGCCAGACTCTTGTGATGCGAGCTTTTCATTTGGCTTCTGCGGCCGTCCTTGCTTTGTTTCTTTGGGGGGGAGATGGGGGCCATTGTGGACCGACAACGGAGAGTCCTCGCATCGAGAGTCCTCGCATTGGCAGCCGCTGCAGTACTCAACTGCGAGTGGGGCCGGCCAGCCCTGTCCGAATTAACATATGCATCGATTTCATCTTCGTACCAGCCTACCGAGTCACTGCCTTCCAGCAATTTTCTCTGGGGAGGGAATTGCCCTCTTTTTATGCGGTCATAAATTGTCGACTTTCCCACTCCAGTCCTATGTATCACCTCTCGGAGACGGAGGATCGTCCTGTGGACAGGTTGGTCAGCGTTGGCGATGGCCGCGGCGGCGAGCATTCTAAATGCATCGTAGGCTTCAATCTCGCGAGAGGGAATATGTAGTTGAAAATCAATATTGAAAATCAGTTCCGACTGTCCAGCACAAATATCGCCCCCCAGCCAATCCATATGGACTACATCGAGAGGAGCGTCCGGCAACCCTCACCTGGAACGCTGTTTGGGAAGGCTCAGTCGTAATTCCCTTCCATAATTGACCTGATGTCCGATAAACGCTTCGCTTTTTTGAGGCAGGCTTTGTCGCCCGCCTTCAGTTTGTCGAGTTAGTCTGCCGAGGATTGCATCATCAACTACCTTTCCGGCAAAAAAGACATACGGTTATACGCACGTCCGTTCGGGTCGATTACTTGATGACCAAGCTCGTGCTCAATAAGGTCCTCTTTTATATGTAGTTTCTCCGAGAGGATGGTGGGTGCGGTCGCGCGGAAGCCTTGTCCGCACATATCCTCTTTGGGATACCCAAACGTCGCAGTGCTGCAAGAACGGCATTTTCGCTCATCGGCCGCATATTGGTACGCGCTCCTGGGAAGACGAACGTGCCGTTGCCGGTAAGGGAATGCAGATCAACCAGAATTTCGAGGGCCTGTCGAGGTAAAGGCCTCGATCGCCGAATAGCCTGTAGGCCTTTTCTCTGGGCTTGGCGTTGCAGACTTCCAGATCGGTCAATTGCTTGAACGCAACACCTTCGCCGTCGTCTGACGTCGTCTGAGCCATAATTTCGCGTGGTGCTTTATCCGTAGATGGCATGTTGGGGGCAACTCTCCAGGCGATTTTCCAGTTGCCCCCAAATGGACCCGGCTGTCAACGGACGGGGTCGGACCACGCCGGACAACGGGATCAACAAAAATAAGGATTTAACTTGTTTTTCGGACGACCCCGGACGGGGTCGGAGGAAGCAGTGGTGGCCAGAGACGGGATTGAACCGCCGACGCCGGCCTTTTCAGGGCCTTAATAAACTGTGTTTCCAGCTACTTAGAGGACTTCGTGGCTTGCCTGAATACGGCGAAATACGTGTAAAACGGGTCAATCACGGGTGAGCGAACACGGGTGAGGATCTCCTATAATTACGCACATGAACCGGAAAGCTGCCCGCCGCGCTGGGGCATGACGTTTCGCACAGCAGCGCCCATGCGCCGGAGAGAACCCAGGAGCAGGCTGTCACGCCACAGCGGGAGCAGGGCATGCATATTGGCTTGGGTCTCTAACGGCCTGTTAAGTCTCCAACCGGCATGGAGCCGGGGGGGGTAGACCAGCAGTGTCAGGTGGTTATTTTTGAGAGCTAGAGGATACTGCCGTGAAGATTGACCTTCCTCAATTCAGGCCGACTGCAAAAGCTCGGAATTGGGTAAAAAAAGAGATCGATACAGCCAGATTTATTCAGGCGTTTTGGAATGCTGCGGGTCAACGGAGGAAGGACCCAAAATTCCTTTCTCTCATTGTGCGCTGCGGCTGGCTCACAAAAGGCAAAGACCGAGAATCAACAAGGAAATGGAGGAACCGAAATATTGCGGATTACCTGCAAGTGGCTTATGAATCTGACGACCAACTCGCAAGAGACTTGTCTCGGGTCCTTCCACGCCTAAAGCAACCGGCAACGCTTCTTCGCATGAACACCGGCATAACTAACTATCACCCACCTCTACGTCCGGCCACCCTAGAATTTGTTGAGCGTCATCATGTTCAAGTTGCTGCAGCATTCAAAATTGTGTCTGAACCACGCACCGAAACGGCCAAGAAAATACGGCAGGCAGTCGAGACGCTTACAGAGCTTGGATACATCAGAACTTTGGGCCGGAAAGTCTCGCCTTTGAACGGATTGACCCCGACTCTTGCTTGCCTCGACCCAGCCAGGGTTTTTCCTATTGTCAATGTCAGAACCGAACGACTGCTTCGGGTCATCGGCAAGGAGCACAACGCAGATGGGGCAGTCGGGCTTTCGCTCCTTATAGGACTCAATGGGATCAAGAATTCGTTTGAACTGGACGTGTATGCAGCGACTGCGGATTTCGGAAAAATAAAGAGCCAACGGAATCGGCTTTCCATCTCTGGCAGAAAGGTTTCGTTCAGAAATGTGGGATTGAAATCAGAAATAGATAGCGTCGCCCAAATTGCTGCTTCACACAAGCGAATCCGTAAGCTTCACAATGCGTTGACGAATCGCCTTCGCAACTACTTGCTGTGGCGTTACGCATTCCAAGAGAATCAGTTTGACGGGCTCATCCCAGACTGGAAGCCTGGACGGAATTTGTTGATCGAGGCGAAAACAGCATCAGAGGGTTCAGGCGGGCGTACTCAAATTCGTCAAGCTATCGGTCAACTGTTCGACTATCGGCATAAGTTTTTCCGCAACGAGAAGGCGAAGGTTGACTTGGCTGTGCTTCTGGCTTCGGAGCCATCCGCAGATATCCGCGCTCTTCTCGATTCGCTTGGGATCTACGTTCTTTGGTTTAGTGGCAAGGATCTCAAGGGATCAGTAAAGTTGTAATCATGGGCTAAAACGTGCGATATAGAATCGCAGGTACACCGACTTTATCCAAAGGCGGTGGGGTTCAAGGGAGTCGGGGCACCGGCTGAAAAGGGTAAATACCGTTGAGGCAAGATTGGGGGACGGCAGTGCACAAAGCGGAACTTCGTTCGCTGGTAGTTTTGTTTTTTCTTTCCATGGCATTTGCGCTCGGAACTGCCCAGAAGTCTGAAACTCTCGGGGCCGTGAAGCAAAAGTACCTGAATAAGGAAGTCATGCTTATCGGGCATGTGATGGATGCGGGAACGCCCCTGCCCGAGTTTGCTGGTTGGTTCGTTGGCAGCGAATCGTCTGGGCGGTACCACGCGGACCTGGAAACTCAGTTACCGGCAAGCTATAAGGGAAAAGTTGCGGTCGTTGTAGCGATTCAGCTGGACAGCGAACCATCTTATCGAGACAGAACGAATGCCCTTGGGGAAACGGTAAACCTGGATAACACAGTGAATCCATATCTCGATATCGTCGTGATGTTTGATGATGGCCAAGTGGCAGTGGGCACTGCCTATCCGTCAACGATTCCAGACGATGTGAGGTTTGCCTCGGAACAAAAGGCGCTCGCCCAAGAATTGGCGGTGAAGCTCCCAAGCATTGTGGGAAAGCCTGCCTTTGCTTGCAGCTATAGCCAGCTTTATCAATCCAGCACTACGCTCGATGAACTTTTGGGAGCGAATCCTAAACCCAAAGAAATCGAAGATGTTCCATTTCTGACACCTCTGAAGATTTCCGCCGCGAAGTACTACGAAGCGGCCGATGCCGTTGTCCTAAAAGTGACGATGCCTGACGGGACTGAAGCTCTGACAATTTCAAGCGGCGAGCAACTCACTGACAAATCACAGCCCTTTGTGGATAGAATATCCGGCTTCCTCCTCGGCGAAATTCCCAAGAAACTTACGCCCCGCGAGATTGCCGCCGTCAGAAAGCAAAGCATCTTCCGCGGAATGAGCAGGGATGCGCTCTACTGCTCGATGGGGTTCCCAGCATCAACGAATGATTGGGGCAGGGGTGGAAAACAGCTCGTTTACTCAAGCACACTTATGGTGTACCTCGACAACCAAAAGACGGTGGTGGATTGGCAGTCGCTACATGACAACTGACACCAGCCCACTACGCCTTCCATTTTCTAGCTTGCTTCCAGCTTGTTGAGCGCATCAGCGATGTAAGTCTGCGAAACGATGGCATAGTGTTCAAAGACGCTAGGCGTGGCCGCCACCCCGTGTTTTCAAGGGCTTGCCTGGGCCAGAAGTCAGGGCCATCTTCACAGTTCGCGGCCCGAGATTGTCGTTGACGGCGGCAATCTCCTGCTCAGAGCCAAGGTGGCGTTAGGGGCGGGCCGGGTATCCGTCAATATTCCTCCGGCAGCATAATTGTCGTCGTGCTACGGTCGGCCTCGGTGATGATCCATATTTTCTCGCCGGTCCTCAACGTGTAGGCCGACAGCACGCGCAGGTCGTGCTTCAAGGCGTGCTCGTTCGCCTGCCGGTCGCTTTCGCTAACTTCGCCGTCGTCACCACCGGCGTGTCGGGCGAGGTAAATGTTCATGTCTTCATCGAGGGCTCTCGCAAATGCTACGAGAGCCCCCATCGTTCCATATACCTTTCCCAATGGCAGCGTCATTACTTCTTCGCCGCCTTCCGGGAGCTTCGCGGCTTCCGGTCCGTATCGGCCACCGGAACGTCGGCAGGCGCTTCATCGGGCTCCTGAGGCGCGGAAACCAACACCGGAGCGTCGGCTAACACTTCTACGGTCGTCTCAGGCGCGGTGACCTCCGCAAGCTCGTCGGGCGGTGCGGAACCCTGAGGCGCGGGAGCCGCCAACTGACCGGCCTTGGCCAGAGCCTTGGCCTCCCGGTATTTTCGTAGTCCCTCCCCGATGCGCTTTTTCGCCTCTTCCGACATCGGCCTTCGGGCGGTGGCAATGCCAGCGACAGCTTTGTTAGCCGGGAGCGGCTGGCCGGACAGAATGGCAACGGCGGCGCTGATGGACTTAAGGGCGGTCTGAATGTCCTTCCTCTGGGTGGCGAGTTTCTGTTCTTCGGTGGCAATCCCGGCAAGGGCGGATTCAAGCTCAGCCTGCTGCGCGGTCAGGGATTCAGGAACGGCGATTTGAATTGGGGTCATGCATTTCTCCTTAGATTCCGCGCGAGCAACTGTGCGGCTGTTCAGTCTCTACGGAGTTGTTGCCGGAAATAGCTGTCGCCAGAAAACCAACCTCTGCGGCCAACATAGAAACCGCCGGTGAGCCCCGTGAGCGGAAACCACCACATTCTTAACCGTCTCTCTCCTCACGGGCGTAGAACCTTGTATGAGAGTCGGCATTTACGTCCGCGTAAGCACCAAAGACCAGAGTTGCGAAATGCAGTTGCGAGACCTGCACTGCTATGTTGCGGCCCGCCAATTGGTCGTTGTTCGCGAGTACGTTGACCTGGGCCAATCCGGCACGAAGGATTCGCGGCCAGCACTGAACGAACTCATGGACGACGCCCGCAAGCGGAAGCTTGACGCAGTCCTTGTGTGGCGCTTTGACCGCTTCGCCCGGTCAACCCGGCACTTGCTGGTCGCTCTTGAGGAGTTCCGCGGCCTCGGCGTCGGGTTCATCAGCTATCAGGAGAACATTGAGACGGGCACTCCCCTTGGGCAGGCTATCTTCACGATTGTCGCTGCTGTCGCACAGCTTGAACGCGACCTGATTTGCGAGCGGGTGAACGCTGGTATCCGTAACGCCCGCGCGAATGGCAAGCGCCTCGGACGGCCCCGCCAGTACGTGGACCCTGACCGCATACGGGATATGCGCGCCGCTGGCATGAGCCTGCGTCAGGTTGCCGCAAGTCTCGCTGTCGGCTACGGAACCGTTCGCGCAGCGTTGGAAAGCAGTGAGCGGAAAACCCCCAGCAAAAGTGGCGAAGATAACGCCCCGTTTACAAGGGTTCCTGCTGGGCTGTGAAGCGGGCTAAAAGGTGCAGATTTCCGCTCAAGGAGAGGACATGACTGTTCCCGGCAACAACGGCAAGGTCGGCATTTTCTGGCTGGTTGGGACGCGCCTCGTCATTGACACCGCGCCCCTCTCCGAAGCGGGCAACTACGGCGACTTCAAGATTTACGAAGGCGACCACGTCACCCTTTGGGACGAACTTGAAAGGCGCGGCGAGGTACCACGGAATTCGGCTTATGAGGAGCACCCGCGCGGGCGGGTCAACTTCAACACCAAGACGCAGCGGTTCACCCTGTTTGCCGATGCTTGCATTCTCCGGGAGCGAAGCGTTGTGAAGAAGCTGCTGCGACTCATGTACCTCCCTGACGACACCGCACTCTCAACGGACGCGCACTATCGGTGCTTCCGCTGTCTGGCAGGAAAGCGACAGTAGAGGCAACCGCAGATGAAAGGAGAATTTGATATGGCATCAACTTGTAAGAAATGCGGCGGCACCGGGAAGTGCGCAAATTGCCACGGCACCGGCAAGGTCGAGGGCACGGGATTCGGAACCGTTGACAAAACAAAGCCCGATTGCGCATTCTGCGGCGGCGAGCGGCTGTGCCGGATTTGTAGAGGCACAGGAACGCTTCGCTAGCGACGCCATGAACAGTCCCGGCGACGGCTGCCTGAAAGATGACCAGCGGTGAGACTGAACCACGAACAGAAAGGGAGTATGCGATGGCCTGTCAATGCAACAGGTGTGTCGGAACCGGGAAGTGCCCAACTTGCAGCGGCAGAGGCGAAGTTGAGGCCAGTGAGCCACGAGGCTATCGCAGGACAAGGCTAAATCGTTTTGAATTCCCCGGCCCACAGTTTTACGGGATTTGGCGGTATCAGGCCGTGCCGCCAGTGGTGACGTCAGCAAAGTCCTTGACGGAAGGTGTGACTGTGGCGAAGCCTGACCCAGCTTCGGCAAACCCGGAATGCGCAGGAAACGAAATTTTGCCATGCTCGGCTGAATGCTGGCGCCCTTGCGCCCAGTGCGGCAAGCTCGTATGCGAGCAGCATAGTTTTTCGGTTCCCGTATGGCCGTCAGAGAATGGCGTGGGTGACCCAGCCGACATGCTTTGCTGGGAATGTATTGCGGCGTTGTGGTACCGGGGTGACATTTCGCAGAGTGCTCAGGTACAGTACCTCAACTAACAGCCGCCATCTGGTGACTCCCTTCGCATGGCCGGGCGGGTCAACCGGGACCGACGCTATGCTGCGGCCAACCGCAGGCCCTCACGTTCGCTTCAACGCGTCTCTGCGCAGTCCGCAACGGTTCCTACGTTGTGCCAGTCGTCTTATCCGGCGCAAGTGTGCGTGAAGCCAAGGACTCATCCATGTTGGGGTCAGCGGCCTCCCTTCGTATGGCCGGGCAGGGCGCAATCGGGAGTGGCTGGGTCGGGCGCGGCTCCGTATTGTTGAGTCCCCGGAACTTCTTGACCAGCGCCCTAATCTCGGCAGGAGTGAAGGTGATTGGTTTTGGCTTACGCATCTTCCTCGGTCCATCCTTCCTCGAAGAAGTTGTAGACCTTCCCCATTTCTCCAATCCTGCGCACCAAAGCCTCAGCATCAGAAGGCCGATAGAACTGCTTGGTGAACTCTTCCAGGGTCAGGTTGCTGTTGAAGACGAATTGACCGTTGGCTCCATAGATAGCATCAATCACTTCAAACAACGAGTAGGTTTTGAACTCGCTGTACCGAACCTTGTCAATCTCCTCAAGGAAGAGCCGGGGAGTTTGGTCATCTGGGACGGTTCCATTCATGCGCTTCGTTATTCCCTGAATGAGCGGACGACTCACTGTAGGATCAGAGGCGTCATGGCGATCATTTTCTCTGACCACATACTCATCCAAGAGATACTTGGCTGACAGCCAGAAAATGGGAACATGAACACCAGTGAACCTGAATACACTCTCCCACACTGCGTTCTCGTAGAGAGCCACGCCAAACGTCGTCTTGCTAGTGCCGGCTGGTCCGAAGAACGCATAGCTCTTCGTGGGGTTGGCTTGCAGGTACGCAATCACCTCTTGCTGCCGGTCAATCTTGAGCCGGGACTTATCGCTGGGTTCGAGGTTCTCAAGGAAGATGTGGCGATCATGAAGTGGTACGTTGTTTTCGATGATGCGCCACCAATTGCGAAGCTTATTACCTGTTTCAGTGCGGCACTCCAGTTCTTTCTTCGCGACTCCCCGACATATCTGATTCGCATGCTTCATTCGCCGATCTCCTTCTTCTGCCACTTGGTGAATGGGTTAGTGGTTGTGTCACGAGTTTCCTTCTTCTCGGCAGCCTTGGCCTTCGGTTGAACCTTCAAAACGGGAGCCTTAGTGTCGTAGTGTTTCTTGATCTTCGGATAAGAACTCGCAAAGTACGCAACCGGAAAGTTCGCATCTTTGATGAAATCAAACCACCAGTGCTTTTCATCCTCCTTGATCAGCTTGAGATACCCCTTGGCATCGTCAACATCATGCGTCAGGAGGAAACGACGTGCGTCTTCTACAGCACGAAGGTAAACGGGAGACTCATGACTGACATCCGACTTGTCATGCTCCAACAAGCTATACAGAACCAATCGAGCCAATCTCTCCGGAGGAGAACAATCAACGGAAGATGATGAAGATGATGTCTTGTCTCCCGACACAAGCTCCGCAGGAGCCAATCTATCTATCAATCCAGTTTCTCTTTCCGTCTTAAAGACCTGGTTAGGGGCCGTCTCGCGAACTTCTGAAGTTCGTTTAACGGTCTTCTGAAGTTCGTTTCCCGAACTACTGAGGTTCGCCTCGCGAACTTCGTCGTCAGGCAGTGCTTCAGCTAACGCTTCGGGCAATTCAGGAAATACCCAACTGTATCTGCTTGCGCGCCCGCTACGTTCAATCGAAATCCCATGGCCCTTCAACCGGTGCAGGCTCTCGGCCAGAGCCGTCCTGCCCAGTCCCGTGTATCTCATGAGCCGCTTGTAGCCTGGGCAGCACAGTCCGGTCTTGTGGTGCTTGTGGTGAGCGAGGGTGGCCCACACGAGGACGTCAGTGGTAGTGAGCGCAGGGCAGTCTAGCCCCGGAGATTGCTCCCGCGCGACTGCCTCCCGATTCGCAAGTTCAAATACCTGGTACGTGTCCTTGTAGGCCATGGCTCACGGTTCCTTACGTCTTCGTCAGCGCGTCGGTGGCCGAGGGCGCCACTACGCGACGGCTGGTGATTGTCGGGCTCGCCTCAGGCCCTATTCCGCGTCTTCACAGGTGAACGTCGGGTCGTCGGACTTGCCGTCCCTGATATCCGCGAGAAGCTGGCGCTGTTCACTGACCGGCAACTGCTTCACTGCTTCTTGAAAATCGTCCATGAGGTGAAAAACTGAAAACGACAGGCTCGGATCGGCGGCAATGTGCCGCGCGGCGGCCATCCAGTCGTAACCAATCAGCGCAAGCACCTTGGCTAGTAGAGGTGGCCGGCAACGAGGCCCGCCACGGTGAAGAACCTGAATTTCCATCCAGTGTGCGACGAAGCGAGACGGGCCGTGAAAGAAGTACGGAGCCTCCCGAACCCAGGTCGCCAGTTCTTTCGGCGAGAAGCGTAGAAGCGGCTTTGCGGCTGTCCCGATACGTATCACTGGGATTTCCTTTGCCCGGACCCACCGGTACAAGGTGTCGTGGTGAAGTCCGAGGAGTGCGCAAACTTCGTTAACGTTGAGAAGGCTATCGAGCGAATCAAGGTGGTCGGCGAAGCTCTCGTTCATGGGGTCTCCAGAAGCGAGCGTCACATTTACGCAACAGTAGGTTTGCGTAGCTCGCTGACCTGGAAAGCCGTAGTCCGTTCCCTAACGCCGGGATATGCGGGACGCCGATTGAATCGTCATCCCGCCCCGGCACTGTCTTCCCCTATTCGTCAACATCTTCCGGGTCCGGAATGTAGGCCCGAATCTTCTTCATTCCCCGGCAATACTGCCGGATAGCTGCCTCAACATAGCTCTGCTGGTTCTTGATAGGCTGAGCGGCGGCGCGGCCGCAGTAGGAAATCTTCTCAAGCAGGACTTCGCGATAATTGTCAACACCCCGTTCCCACAGGAAGGCTCCCATCTCCGCCAGAAATCCCGAAGTAAGAACCTGGGACCTCGGCGCAATGGGAATGGGTGCTGCTGCTGGTGGGTGCAAAAGAAGGTCATTGAAATGGGCGACATCCGCCTCAAAATCAATCAGTGGGCGAGACATTCACTCCTCCTTGAATTTGAATTAGGTTCGGGTTGGTGGGGCCAGCAAGTACCAGCCAGCCCCAACGTTGACGGTTAGTTGGCCTTCGGCAACCCGGTATAGACATACCGGCGTACACTGTGGGTTCCTTCGCCATTGAGCAGCCGACAGTACTTGTCGTATTCGCAGAGAACCGACTGAAAATTCTGCGCATGAAGACTAAGGCCCGTTGCGTCCTGGATCGGCAGTTTCATGGCGGCGTAGAGGCGACAGAATTCCGCATACCACTCCGACTCCGGCCAGTACTTGCGCGGCGCGCGCCCCATTACCCGGTCAAGGCCACGGCGAGACCCCGGCCCAGACACGGCGAACGTCCACCAGTCAGGCGCGTCAGTGAGCTGCGCGTACTTCAAGTCAGCGACAACCTGACCGGAATAAAATCCGCCCATATACGGACCGGCGCTCAGCCTGGTGGCAAAGGACGCGAGGGTATCGGAAGGACGCGGGCGGTAGCGGTCACGCTGCTGCCAAATGGGATTCAGGACGTGGCCAACAATGAGGTCAACCTGCTCGCCCCGCTGCCCGGAAACCATAACCTTGTAGGCCTGCGCCTCAAATGCCTTGAGGCCGGCAGCTTGGCGCGCGCGCACAACCGACTTGAACCTGTCGGGGTCCCACGGTACCGGATAGCCAATCTGCCTCAGCGTGTCCGGCCAGTTCACAGCCCTGCGGGCGACGAGAAGCGCGAACCACAAGTCAGGGTCATCCTTGTGCGGTTCCCGGTAGAGGGCGGCAACGCCCTTGGTGACCGCGTCATGTTCGCGCGAGATATTGCAAAATTTGTAATCGCGGAGAATCGGATTGTCCGTCCAGGGAAACGGCAGTCCGGCTTCGCGCTTACGGCGAATGGACTCCCGTTCCGTGATGAAGTTGAGAAGTTGTTGCATGGTTTCCTCTTTTAAGCAGAGCTTGTCGTATCAGCCTGCTTGGTTACGGTGCACTTCTTGCACGCGAGCAGAGCGGGGGCCTTGGGATACCACTCGTGCTGGAGGCCGAACTCCGCGCAGTCATGAGTGAACTTGGGGTACTTGCCAATGGCTTCGGCGATATCGCGCCCGGAGATTTCCGCCTTATAGAGGAACTGCGGAAGAATGCCATACCATTCTGGAGGCACGCGCTGGCAGCAAGGCCAAACGAGGTAACGCTCCTTCTTGGTCGCGATAATGTTCCTGAGCCCAACGTCCGTGAGGGGTTTCCCAGTTACGGCTTCATAGTGGGCACGGAACCACGGCATTCGTTCATCGATGTCGCGCGCAACGGAATCGTGCGAGCCACGCGTGTTGAGCAGATCCGCCACCATTCCCCATGACAACTGCCGAACGAATTTGTTAATGAGGTCTCCTTGATTGCGAACTGAATCCATTGCGTTTTCCTTTCCTCCTTAGCAGTTAAGGCGCGAAGCCGCTTCTGATCCCCGCGCCGCCCGGTTATCGGGCATAGAAAGGCGCAAGCCGGAGTTGCCTCGGGCCGTGGCCAAAGTTCGTAAGCGCGGACAATGCCTATCCCCTGAACGCAAGGCGTCAGGAGTTAGGCGCGGTTAATGTGCCGCGTAGACTTTAAATCACGGGGGGCAACAGCAATCCCCGAGGGATGGTCCATGTCTTGTGTGGGTGGTTCTTCGTGGTGACGGTGGGCGAGTCCGCGATTAGGCGATTAAGCGCCGGTATAGTCAATCACAGTGACCGGTGGTGTCTGGCTCGGCCTCTCCAAGCGGTCACACTGACGCTAGCCCCTATGACGCGGCTTGTCAAGAGCGCCTCTAGCGACCAGACCCCGTACCGCCCAGCCAGCACCTATTCCGCCACCTTCCAGGGTTAGAGATAATTCTTAAGTCCTATCGGTCGTTCGCAATATTTCCCCGATTCTCTCCGACGCGGTATCGATTCATCTGGTGAAGACGATGCTCGCTGAAGCTGAAAAGTATGTCGATGCTGCTGTTGCCGCTGAATTCCTTGCGGTTCCGATCCGATTCCTGCTTGACCTAACCCGCGCTGGCCGAATCCCCGGCCACCCGCTGGGACTCGGAGCCAAGCGCCATGTGTGGCGCTTTCGGTTGAGTGAACTGGACCATGCCATTGGCGCGCTGACTCCACCCTCCAATGGCCACAAATCTTAACTGCTCATCCTCTGATCGACGTAGAGATTCGACTTCCAGGAGTCAAGTTTGATGAGTAGAAATCAGAACCGATTGCTAGGGCAGAAAGACCAAGTGGGGGGCGCGCCGAAGCTAGAGGCCCCAACTTCCCAAATTCGATTGCTGCCCAGCGTACCCGTTCCAGAACGTTACATGGATGCCAGCCGTGCCGCTGAGTTCCTGGCGCTCAGACCTCGCCGTGTTCTCGACATGGCCCGTGCTGGTAAGCTTCCAGCCCACGCTCTAGGTGACGGCGCTCGCCGCGTATGGCGATTCCGGCTGAGTGAACTCGACCTAGCGATGCGGCAAGAGGTTCCGCTTGTTCCAGTAGCCAGAGAATCAGACCGATTCTCTTCTGCCTCGCGGACAGTTCAGACTTCGGTGAGAGCGCAGTCATGAGCAGATATCAGCGTGGATCGCTGCGCCAAGAATCCCGAAAAGCGGGCGCAACATGGGTTTTGCGATTCAATACAACCCGGCCAGAAGACGGTCGTAGGATAGAGCACACAATCGCCGTAGGATTGCTGAGCGAATATCCGAGTGAATCGGCAGCCTGGGCAGAAGTCAACCGACTGCGCCTTCACGAGCAAATCAACAAACCGGAATTCAAGGGACCGGTCACCTTCGGCCACTTGGCGCAGCACTACATTGCCAATGAGCTTGGCGACCAAGCAGAGGCCGTTGACCCGAAAAGTTTCACAACCATCAGCGGCTACAAGCGGAATCTACAACGACACATCCTGCCCAAGTGGGGGTGGCGAATCGCGCTGGGCATTGAGCCCTTGGAAGTAGAGGCTTGGCTCAAAGGTCTGAAGCGCGAACTGCACCTTGAAAACCCCACCTTGGACCGGCAACGCCGAATCATGTCTCTGGTCTACAAGAGCGCGCAACGATATGGACTCATCCCGCGCGGCGAGCAGCACAACCCAATGCGATTCGTCCGCTGCAAGACAACAAGCTGCTACGAAGCCACGACAATGACTCCCCGGCAAGCTTGGGAAATCTGGTCACGGCTGTCAGAGCCCGAGAGCACGTTGACTTTGCTGGCGGCAACCACTGGGCTGCGGATTTCAGAGTGTTTGGGCCTGCAATGGGGAGACGTTGACTTCACAGCGCAGGTGATTCAAGTACGGCGCACATGGACCTCCGGCAGAGTTGGGTTGCCCAAGAGCAAAGCCTCGCAGGCGGCAGTGCCGCTTCACCCGGTACTCGCCGGTCACATGAGCGCGTGGCACAGGGCCACGCCCTACTCCGGGGAACAGGATTGGGTGTTCCCTAGTTTCAAACTCAAGGGCAAGCAACCTCGGGTAGGAAACATGCTTGTTGAGGATCATCTGCGGCCAGCGGCAATCGCCGCTGGAGTGCTCAAAGAGGGTGAAAAGGTGAGATGGGGCTGCCACAACTTTCGCCATAGTTTCGCCTCTTTTCTCGTTGGTCAAGGAACGGACCCCAAAACGGTTCAAACCTTGCTCCGCCACGCAGACGTTGCGACCACACTCGGAATCTACGCTCATTCCCATAGCGAGGCGCGCATGACCGCCCAAGGGGATATGTTGACGGCGTTTTTTGCCCCGACAGCAACGGTACAGTAGGAATCACAGTCGGAAAGTTCCCGCTGGCTACAGGGTATACCGCTACCGGGCTTATCGTTGTGTCGCCAGTGAACTGCGTAGGGGGGGCAACGACGTCATCCACGCCGAGGGCATGTAGGGTATTGATCGACCAGTCCGGTTGGCCGGTGATCCAGGCGCTAGGGGCAATCGCTGATCTCTCAGGTAGACTTGAATGGAGTTTCCGACGACCCAGAGCAGAAGGGGTCTGGCTTATGCAGGCAGTCTCAAATAGCACAGAACCTGAATCCGAAGATGAATTTCCCGACCAAACTAGAGCTTGGCGGGTGTTAGCGTGGTGCCTTCCTACTTTGCTCGGTGTTGCGGCCTTCCTATTCGCATTTCCCATTGATCGTCAAATTCCTTTCTTGCCCCGTCTGAACATTGCCGAGGTTTTCTGCGCTTGGTTCTTGTTCGCTACGCCAGTCGCTACGACGGTTGCGATTGTGAAATTCACGAAGGACAGCAAGCTGGGCCAAATCACCAGAATCGCCAAGTGGCTCTTGTGGGCAGTCATCACGGTTGCGATTCTGCTGAATTTGCTCCTACTGTTTGGCTTCTATGCGGCGGCGGCTTTCTAGCGCGAGGTATCTACCGGTGCCTAAGTCGCATTACGCCTGAACTGTCGCCAAACCGTCTCCGACCCTGATTTGGGCCTGCCTGAGCCCCAGGGATGGCAAAAAGCCACGCGCCTAACCGGATACTGAGGACGGTTCGCCGACGGCGTTTTTCGCGCCGCCGCTGAGGGTTCAATGATCAATCACGGGTGAACTGCGGGTGAGCGTTTTTCTCTAATTTGTAGCTAACTTCTGTAGAATGTGGTGGCCAGAGACGGGATTGAACCGCCGACGCCGGCCTTTTCAGGGCCGCGCTCTACCACTGAGCTATCTGGCCTCAGTGCAAACTTCGAGTTGCATTTCCCCGGCGCGGATTCCGGCTAGGCCGGAGAAGGTGGGCTTGTCCACGAACAGTGCGTTGCAACGACTTGACACAGTATATCAACTGATTTGTCCCACGCCAAACTGAACGAAAGATTCATGCCAACCCGAGCCGTATCAGGCCGCGCCTGAGAGCCGTGAGGAGCAGCGATTGCTCTACACTGGAAGGCATTATGCGCCGCCCTGCCTGTACACTCGCCTGCCTCGTTCTCGCCGCCACCGCCGCCCTCTGCGGCCAGACTCCCGCTCCCCGCGCAACCGGGCCAGAAGCCCGAACCACTCACGCTTACCAGGATGCAGCGAAGGGGGGACCGCTGGCGCTACATGCGTTTTTGGCGGAGTTTCCCAAAGGCGCCGACCTGCACGTCCACCTTTCGGGGGCTGTGTATGCGGAGAGTCTTATTCGCGCGGCAGGGGAAGACGGGCTGTGCGTGGACCCCACTGCGCTGAGCTTTGCCAAGCCTCCGTGCACCGGGCAACTGGTGCCGGCAGGGCAGGTTCCGGCGAACCAGAATCTCTATGACCGGCTCATCAATTCATTTTCGATGCGCAGCTTTGTGCCGACCCCGGGATTCAGCGGTCACGACCAGTTCTTTGCCACCTTCGACCGCTTTGGCGGGCTGAACAAGCGGCATACCGGCGAGTGGGTGGACGAGGCCGCCAGCCGCGCCGCCGCCCAGAACCAGCAGTATCTGGAACTGATGGACACGCCGGCCTTCGGCCATGCGGCCACAATTGCCCACGAAATTGGGTGGAACCCGGATTCGACCAGCTTTGCCCAGTTCCGGCAGTCGCTGCTGGACAAGGGGTTGCGGGACGAAGTGGCTGCGGATCGCGAGCACGTGAGTTCCGCCGAGACCTTGCGCCGCCAGATCGAGCACTGCGATGGCCCCCAGGCAGCGCCTGCGTGCAAGGTGGAGATCCGCTATATCTATCAGATTCTGCGCGGTTTCTCTCCGGAGCAGGTGTTTGCCCAGACGCTGCTGGGCTTTGAGACCGTCCAGGCCACGATGGAGGCACGCGAGGCGGGATTTGTCGGCATCAACTTTGTGCAACCCGAGGACGGTTTTGTCTCCATGCGGGACTACATACTGCACATGAGAATACTGGACTACCTGCACTCGGTTTACCCCAAGGTGCGGATCAGCCTGCATGCCGGCGAGCTGGCCCCGGGGCTGGTGCCACCCGAGGGGCTGCGCTTCCATATCCGCCAAGCGGTAGAGATGGGCCATGCGGAGCGCGTCGGCCACGGCGTGGACGTGATGTACGAGGACAACGCCACGGGGCTGCTGAAGGAACTGGCCGAGAAGCACGTAATGGTCGAGATCAACCTCAGCTCCAACGAAGGAATTTTAGGCGTAAAGGGCATCGAGCATCCCTTCCCGCTGTATCGCGCCGCCCATGTGCCGGTCGCGCTTTCGACTGACGATGAAGGGGTTAGCCGCATCGACATCACCCGCGAGTACGTCCGCGCGGCGCTGGACTACCACCTGACCTATCCGGACCTGAAGCAACTGGCGCGCACCGGCATGGAGCATAACTTTTTGCCCGGCGCGAGTTTGTGGGCCGCAGCGGACGAATTCACGACGCCCGCTGCCCCCTGCGAGGAACAGCCGCTGGGACAGGAGAAGCCCACCGACGCCTGCAAGACCTTCCTCGACGGCAGCGAAAGAGCCGCCGCCCAGTGGGAACTGGAGCGCCGCTTCCAGGTTTTCGAGGCGAAATTCTAAGCTGCGCGCAACGGCCTGCGGGGCGAAAAACGTTGCCCTGCAGGCCATCAAAACCGATCGGCGCGCACTTTGCCAAAAGACCGCCCTGCAGGTCAACACGAGAGCGCAAAAACTCCGCTTAAAGCCCGACGAAAAGCGTGAAAAATTCGCGCTTTTTGGCGCTAAAACGCGCAAATTTGGGTGGCGTCCCCTCTCCACCCAAGACAATAGCGTGAAAGAGTATGAGTGCCGAAGGGAAACCTCAGCGCGGCCCTACGGGGCGCGGAAGACCTGGGCCAATGCTATCCCAGGGTTGCGCTACGCTCCACCCTGGGCTATTTTCACATCTTCCCTCCGGGAAGACCGCAGTTGATGCTCCAGAACGGCTGCGAATATCCACCGGGAAGACCCGGTTGATTCTGTGCTTTGGCAGCGGACGGAACCGGTTTGAAAAGCATTCATGCGATTGCCCTGCTCTCCATCGATCGGCGGAGGACAAGAGCCACCTCCTGAAGTAGTTTGGGCATAACTCCTTCGCAAATGTGATTTCAATCACATTTAGTAGAGAGGCCAGACTTTGGAGGTCCTTCATGAATCACACACAGAAAACCCTGCTCTTGCTTGCCGTTGCCGGATTGGTTCTCTCGGGCGGCCACGCACTTGCACAGGGGTGCGTGGCCGCCCACAGCAATCAGCGCGTCCTGGACGAATTGGTCACGAACGACAAAGGCGGCTCGGTGTCGCCTTTTTGGCTGCATAACCTGACGGTCGACATCGGCTACCGGGTGTTCAATTCCAACAAGTACTTCCAGGGCAGCACGGAGATCACACGGCCGACGGCGGTGCGCAATCACCAGAACATTTTTGACATCGGCCTGGAGTACCGGCTGAATCCGCGCTGGAGCGTGATTGCGGACGTGCCGGTTTACAACGGGACACGCAACCAGATTTATCCTCCCGTGGGCGTGTTCCAGGTGAGCGGCCTGGGCGACATTACGGTGGGCGCGCAGCGGTGGATCTTCCGGCCACCGACGGAGAACGGCGGCAACGTGGCGGTGAGCGCGGCGGTAAAGCTGCCCACGGGCATCGACGACGCCACCGGGGCCGGCTTGTACCAGGGACATACGATCCTGGCGACGGCGGACCAATCGATGCAGCCCGGCGACGGGTCGTGGGGCTTCAACGTGGGGACGCAGGCCTACAAGTCGCTGTGGAGGCGCGCCTCGGTTTACGCGCAAGCGACGTACCTGTTCAACCCGCGGGACACGAACGGCGTAGCGACCTTCCGCAGCCAGGCGGGACAGGGCGTGATGTCGGTGACGGACCAGTACCTGTATCGCGGCGGGGTTTCGCAGGGCGTTCCCAAGGTGCGGGGGCTGGCGCTGAGCATGGGCGTGCGCGGCGAGGGTGTGCCGGTGCGCGACCTGCTGGGCGACAGCAACGGGTTCCGGCGGCCGGGGTCGATCATTTCTGTGGACCCGGGGCTGATGTGGAACTACAAGCACGACACGTTCTCGGTGAACGGACCGTGGGCCATTTATCGGGACCGTCCGCCCAGCGTGCCGGAGATTCACAGCCACACGACCAACGGGGATGCGTTCTTTGCGGACTACACGGTGATCGCCAGCGTATCGCATCATTTTTAGGAAGCGGCTCTCGTAATGAGAAAGCGAGCGGCGGGGTGGGTTTCCGGGGCTAAAGCCCCGCTGCTGGCGCGATCCGTTCAGGGGCCTGAAGGCCCCTGTTCCCTCCGGCCCTACTTACGGGCCTGAAGGCCTTTGCTCCCTCCGCATTGCTGTTTTTCCAAGCCATTTGGATTTCCTTAAGGAACCTCTGAACAAGGACCAGATTCCAGAAAAGCATCCCTCAGGGGCTGAAGCCCGCGTTGATTATGCTGACTTTAGCGGCGCGGCTGAAGCCGTGCCCTTTCAAAACGGGACTTATTCAGAGGCTCCTTAGGTGCTAGAGCGAAACCAGAATCACCGTGTCCTGTCGGAGATTGTGCAAGGTCGCCGCTCCCTCGGGTGGGAACGGCGTGATTTTGCCTTCCCTGGCCGACCGTTCCGTCCTACACTTTCCGCATGGACAACGAGCGCATCCGCGAGCTTTGCCTTGCGCTGCCGCATGTGACCGAGACCCTGAACTGGGGCCATCACCTGGTCTACTTTGTGGGCGACAAGGAGATCGGCGGCAAGATGTTTGCCATGACCGACCTGGACGGCACCGGGACCGGCGTTTTGTGGTTTCATTGCGGGGCAGAGCGCTTCCACGAGTTGCTGGAGGTGGAGGGAATCTGCGCTTCGCCTTACCTGGCCAGGGCTCACTGGGTCACGCTGGAGCGGTGGGATGCGCTGCGGCCCCGGGAGATCGAAGAGGAGTTGCGGCGGGCCCACGAACTGATCTTCGAAAAACTGCCTGGAAGGGCCAAGAAGATCCTCGCGCTGCCGGAGAAGGAACGCGCCAAGGCGATCCGGGAACGGAAGAAAGTGGTGGCGGAACGGGAGAAGGCCAAGAAGGGGTGAGGTTGATTCCCATGTCTCAGAATCGAGACATGGGGCACCCAGCGAAGAAGGGGTAAGAGAAAAGGCGCGGTGGACCGGCTTCTGTGGTTTCCCAGGTCCCAAAAGCGGGACCTGGGGCACCCAGCGAGATGGATCGACCGCAGCGATGAGGTGGGAACCGGGCGTGCGGCGCGTTCGTATCTTTGCTTTGTAGGATGAGTTGGATCACTCCGGGCGCAATTTGGCGCGATGGAGATTTGAGGCCGTGATGAAGTTTCTTCTGTGGTGCATTCTTCTGGTGCTGTGCTGGCCGCTGGCGCTGATTGCGCTGGTGCTGTATCCGCTGGTGTGGCTGGTGCTGCTGCCCTTCCGCGTGGTGGGCATTGCGGTGGGCGGCGTGCTGGAACTGGTGAGCGCCATCATCTTTCTGCCGGCGCGGCTGCTGCGCGCGATTTGAGGGGTTGCGCCTTCCCGCTGACACGATGCCTCTGCGGCGGCTCTGGGCGTGCGCCTTCTTCCCTCGACACTCCTCTGAAAATGCGTTAGTTTGAGCCCATGGCAGGGATCACTCTGGTTTTGGATGGGCGGGTTGCGCTGGTCAGCGGCGGCTCGCGCGGAATTGGCGCGGAAACGGTGCGGTTGTTCACCGAAGCGGGCGCGCGGGTGGTGTTCAGCTTCCGGCAGGCGCGCCGACAGGCCGAGGCGCTGGCGGCCGAGTGCGGAGGCCCGGAGCGCTGTGTGGCCGTGGAGCAGAACCTGAGCACTGCCGCGGATGGCCATGCGCTGGTGGCGGCGGCAGTGCGGACCTTTGGCCGGCTGGATATGCTGGTGGCCAATCATGGCGTGTGGCCGCCGCAGGATGCGCCCATTGCGCAGATGCACGAGGCGCAGTGGAAGAGTACGCTGGCCATCAACCTGGACTCGGTGTTTGGGCTGGTGCAGGCCGCCGTGGCGCAGATGGACCGGCAGACGCGGCTGGCGGGACAGGCCGTGGGACATATTGTGCTAATCAGCTCGACGGCGGGGCAGCGCGGCGAGGCCAACCATGCCGACTATGCCGTGACCAAAGGCGGGCTCATCAGTCTCACGAAGAGCCTGTCGAGCGAGCTTGCGCCCCGGGGCATCCGCGTGAACTGTGTTGCGCCGGGCTGGGTGGCCACCGAGATGTCGGCTGGGTCGGTGCAGGATCCGGTGCTGGGGCCAAAGATTGCGGCGGGGATTCCGCTGGGGCGGGTGGCCAATCCGCGCGAGATTGCGGGACCGGTGCTGTTTTTGTGTACGCCGCTGGCCGGGTTCATTTCCGGCGAAGTGCTGAACGTAAATGGCGGCGCGGTGTTGATGGGATGAGGGAGACAAGAACGATGCGCAGAATTTTGCCGTTGGCGCTGGCAGTGCTGATGCTGGGGGTGCCGCTCGGGATGCGGGCCCAGACCGCGGACGAAGCCAAGAACGCGCAGCAGGCGCGGGCGGCTCTGGACGCCATGGTGCAGGCCATGGGCGGCGAGGCGTGGCTGAACCTGAAGAACCAGATGCGCCAGGGGCATGTGGCCGCGTTCTTCCAGGGCAAGCCGAGCGGAGGAACCACCGAATACTGGGAGTTCCACGTGTGGCCGGACAAAGACCGCATCGAGTACACCAAGCACCGCGACGTGGTGCAGTTCTACGAGGGGCGCGAAGGGTGGGAAGTGACCTATCGCGGCAAGAAGGCGCTGCCCCAGGAGCAGGTGGACGACTACCTGCGCCGGCGCGACCACTCCATTGAGACGGCTGTGAAGGTGTGGCTCAAAGACCCGAAGACCATCCTGATCTATGAGGGGCAGCGGCTGGCAGAACGACACCTGGCCGAACAGGTGACGCTGATTTCGGCCCAGAATGAGGCCATCACCATCCTGATGGACAAGCAGACCCACCTGCCGCTGCGGCGCTCGTTCCAGTGGCGCGACCCGCTCTACAAGGACAAGAACCTCGACGCCGAAGAATACGACGATTACCACACGTTCGACGGGTTCCCCACTGCGTTCACCATCACGCGGTTCAAGAACGACGACATGATCAGCCAGCGGTTTATGGATCGCGTGCAGTACAACCAGGAGCTGGCGGGCGACTTCTGGAGCATTGACGCCGCCGACCAGCGCATCCGGAAGAAGTAGCGGTGGGTGGCTTGGGGCAAAACGGAAAACCGGCTGCGATTTATAATCCAGACGAGTGCAAAGGGCCAAGCCCATTCGCTCTCCGGAGACAGCAGATGAAATTTGATATCCAGGAGATCATGGGTTTCCTGCCCCACCGCTTCCCGTTTTTGTTGATTGACCGCATTGTCGAGTTCGAGCCCAAACAGCGGGTAGTGGCCCTGAAAAACGTGACCATCAACGAGCCGTTTTTCCAGGGTCACTTTCCCGATTACCCCATTATGCCGGGTGTGCTGGTGGTGGAAGCCATGGCCCAGGCCGGCGCCATCATCATGTTGGAGGCGCTCCCCGACCGCGAATCGAAACTGGTGGTGTTTAGCGGCATTGAGCGGGCCAAGTTTCGCCGGTCTGTGACGCCGGGCGACCAGTTGCGCATCGAAGTGAGCGTGCTGTCGTTCAGGCCGCGCGCAGGCCGCATGGAAGGCAAGGCCTATGTGGACGGCAAGCTGGCCTGCGAGGCCACGCTGACCTGCATGGTGGTGCCACGCGAGCCGGCCAAGGCCGAAGCGCCCGCGGCGGTGTCGCAGGAAGCGGTGGCGGCCGAGTGAGCATTCATCCCAGTTCCGTCATTGCTCCCGGAGCCGTCGTTCCGGATTCCTGCACCATCGGTCCCTTCTGCACCATCGGTCCCGACGTCCTGTTGGGAGAGGATTGCACTCTCATCTCCCACGTGGTTCTGGAGGGACACACGCACATCGGCGCGCGCAATGTCTTCCATCCCTTCTGCGCCATCGGCATTGCACCCCAGGATTTGAAGTACAAGGGCGAGCCGACGCAGGTGGAGATCGGCGACGACAACACCATCCGCGAGAACGTGACGATCAGCCGCGGCACCCATCACGGCAGCGGCATTACGCGCGTGGGTTCGGGCAACCTGCTGATGGCGTATGCGCACATTGGGCACGACTGCCAGGTGGGCAGCGGCTGCATTCTGGCCAACTGCGCCACGCTGGCCGGCCACGTGACGATTGAGGACTTTGCCAGCGTGGGCGCGTTCTGCCCGGTGCACCAGTTCTGCACGGTGGGCCAGTACGCGTTTATCGGCGGGGGCACGATTGTGACGCAGGACGTGCTGCCCTTCTCGCTGACCTCGGCGCGGAGAGAGAACAAGGCCTTCGGCATCAACAAGGTCGGACTGCAGCGGCGTGGCTTCTCTCCGGAGCGGCTGCAAGGGCTGCACAAGATCTTCCGCACGCTGCTGGCGGCCAAGCTGAACACCTCGCAGGCCCTGGAAAAGATTCGCGAGTTAGGCGGCGACGACGCGGCCTTGATTGCCGGGTTCGTTGAGCGCAGCCACCGCGGGGTCATCAAGTAACCATGAAGCTGGGCCTCATCGCCGGCAACGGCCGGTTTCCGTTTCTGCTGCTGGATGCGGCACGGGCCCAGGGCCTGACCGTGGTCGTGGCCGCCATCCGCGAAGAAACCGACGCGGAGATCAATGACCGCGCGGCCAGCGATGAGGGCATCACCGTCCACTGGCTTTCGCTGGGCGAGCTGTCGCGCCTGATCGACACCTTCCGCAAGGAGGGCATCACGCAGGCGGTGATGGCCGGGCAGGTGAAGCATAAACAAATCTTCAGCAGCATTCGCCCGGACTGGCGGCTGGCCAAGCTGCTGCTGAATCTGCGCAACCGCTCCACCGACATGCTGCTGGGCGCGGTGGCCAAGGTGCTGGGAGACGAAGGCATTGAGCTGATCAGCTCCACCGCCTTCCTGGAGCCGCTGCTGGCCGAGGAAGGCGTGCTGACCAAGCGCGCGCCGGACGAGCAGGAGCGCAAGAACATCGAGTATGGGCTGTCGGTGGCGCACGCCGTGGCCGGGTTCGACATTGGGCAGACGGTAGTGGTAGCAGCGCAGGCCTGCGTGGCCGTGGAAGCCATGGAAGGCACCGACGCGGCCATTGAGCGCGCCGGACGGCTGATGGGGTCACTGGAGGACGAGGCGTCCACGCTGGAACGGCGACTGACCGTCGTGAAGGTGGCCAAGCCGCAGCAGGACATGCGCTTCGATGTGCCAGTGATCGGCATGGCGACGATTGAGACGATGATCCGCGCGGGGGCCAGTTGCCTTTCGGTCGAGGCGGGACGGACACTGCTGTTCGACCGGGCCGCGCTGCTGAAGCACGCTGCCGAGGCGGGCATTGCCATTGTGGCGGCTACGCCCAAGGACTGATTTTTCTATTTCGGTAAAACGAGCATCGGGGTTTCCCAACCCAGCGGCATCCGCAGAAAGATAGACTTCACACCGGCCCTTCGGGACGGGTTGCATCGACGCGAAACATGACCCAGGGTTTCCCCTTCGTCTTGCTCAGGGTCCACCCTGGGCTATTCTCGTGCTCTCCCTAACGGGAGAGTAGCCAGTGCTGCGGGAGAGTAGCCGGCGCGTGGCTCGTCAGATTCTGACGAGCGGGAAAATCTTCCGAGTCCGGCTGCGGCTTTCCCCATCCAATCAGCACGGAGGTCCACTCGTGAGAAAACTGTTTCTTCCCCTTCTCGCCGCGGCCATCTTATTCGCGGTTTTACCGGCAACCGTTCGAGGCGCCGATCAGGCACTGCCCACAGCCGGGCAGGTTGCCACCGGCTTCACTCTCCTCTCCCAGGACGGCACACCTGTCTCGCTGAACACCTTTCGCGGCAAGTGGGTCGTGCTCTACTTCTACCCCAAGGACATGACGCCGGGCTGCACCATCGAAGCGCATAATTTCCAGCGCGACCAAGCCAAGTTCGAGGCGGCCAACGCCGTGATTCTCGGCGTCAGCGTGGACACGCCCGACAGCCACAAACAGTTCTGCACCAAGGAAGGGCTCAGCTTCCGCCTGCTGGCCGATCCGCAGCATACGGTGGTCGACGCCTACGGTTCGCTGGGCAGCTTTGGGAGCGCCACCATCGCCAACCGCAACACCTTCCTCATCGATCCCAAGGGCAAGATCGCCAAGGTCTGGACCAAGGTCGAGGTGCAGCACCACTCGGAAGAGGTGTTGGCTGCGCTGGACGAACTGCGGAAGTAATCCGCGCGCAAGCGATGCAGGAAAGCGGCTTCGGCAACGGGGCCGCTTTTCTTATGATGTGAAGATGGCAGTGGGGAGTTTTCTGCTTCGTGGCCCAGGTCTTTGACCGCACAATTTCGCTCTTTGAAGTTTGTGCCCTCCCACCTTTCGCCAGAAAAAAGGCGAAAGGATGGGGCACCGCGTTTCCGCGAGAATAAAAATGAACTCGACCGCATTGGACCTGGAGGATGGAATGCCTACCGAGCTTGCCCTGCAATTTCGAAAAGAACTCAACGCAATCGAAGCCGCGCTTGTTGCCCTTCCGCCGGAGCTGGCGGATACCCCGTGGCGCAGCGGTGGATGGACCCGCAAGCAGGTGATGGGACACCTGCTGGATTCGGCGGCCAACAACCGGCAGCGGTTTGTGCGCGCCGCCGCGGACGGCAGTTATGCCGGGCCGCAGTACGAGCAGGAGGCATGGGTGGCCGCGCACGGCTATGCGGACCAGCCGTGGGAAACCCTGCTGCGCTGGTGGCAGGCGGAGCACGAGATTCTGGAGGCCGTGGTGGACCGGATTCCCGAGGAGCAGCTTGAGGCAAGCTGCACGGTGGGGACGGACGCCGCGGTGACGTTGCGCTTTCTGGTAGAGGACTACCCACGGCATCAGCGCTGGCATCTGGCGCAGCTGGAGCAAGGCACGGCATAGAGCGGCGGGTTGAATCCAGCCGCAAAAAAGCCCGGCACGAAGCCGGGCTCTTTTGCTTGCCTTGAACTACACGTTGCCGTTCTTACTTGGTTGCCTTCTTGGCGGGAGCCTTCTTGGCAACCGCCTTCTTCGCAGGAGCCTTCTTGGCAACTGCCTTCTTGGCAGGAGCCTTCTTGGCAACTGCCTTCTTGGCAGGAGCCTTCGTGGCTACAGCCTTCTTGGCTACTGCCTTCTTCGCAGGAGCCTTCTTCGCAACCGCCTTCTTCGCAGGGGCTTTCTTCGCAACTGCCTTCTTGGCGGGCGCCTTCTTTGCTGCTTTCTTGACTGCCAACGGATTACCTCGTTTGCTTGGTTTGCTGGCGCGCTTGCCGACCACAGTCTTCTTGACTACGGCCTTTCCGCCCTTTGCGCCAGTGCTCTTCTTCGCGGCGGATTTCTTTGCAGGATTCTTGACTGAGGTTTTGCCACCCTGTTCACCAGTGGTCTTCTGCTTCAGGACGGGCTTCTTGACGGACGTCTTGCCGCCTTGTTCGCCGGTCGTCTTCTGCTTCAGAACGGGCTTCTTGTCAGTCTTCTTCGCTGCGGTCTTTGCGCCCTTTGCGCCGGCCTTGGCGGGCTTGGGGGCGAGCTTCTTGGTTGCCTTTGTGGCGATCACTTTCTTCACGGCTGCTTTCTTGGCTGGAGTTTTCTTCGCAGCCTTCTTGATGGGAGATTGCTTTCTCGGAGCCGGCGCTGCGACCGGTTCTTCTACAACAACAACGACGGCTTCTTCAGCCACTCCCTCGTCATCATCAGAAGAGGTGAGGACGGTCGAAGTTTCAATTTCTTCTTCGTCGTCTTCAATATCTTCGTCGTGATCGGGGTCCAACTCTTCCGGCTCCCCTTCGGGATTGCCGTCGCTTATCGCAAACATCTTGACCACTTCATCCATCCGGTTGCCTCCAGCGGCTCGCCGCTGACCTCGTTTTGGTTTGCCTCTTTGCGAAGCGTACGAATGTGCTCCGCTTGCGGAAGCCATTGTAGCAATAGCTTGCACGCAAACGCTATCAAAAGACAAGTATGTAATGAGCTACCTGTCTATTTTTGTTTCTTCCTGGAAGACTTTTTGTTTGAAGCGGGCCCTTGTGCGTGGGGACTCTTCGCACTGGAGGACCCGCTTTTCGTGGCGTGGGCAGCGGTCGCGGGCTTCTGCGCGCGCTCTTTTTTCGCACCGGCAGCAGGCTCGGACTTTTCTCCGCGATGCTTCTTTCCACGGAGAGAAGTTTCGGGCTGTTCCGCACGATCCTTGTTCGCGGGAGCGGCAGCTTCAGTTTGCTGGGCACGCTCTTTCTTGGTGCAGGAGCGGTGGCCCTTCTTGCGGCTCACCACGCAAGGCGCTTTGGCGGAGCCCTTTTCAGTATCCGCTTCACGCGTCTTGGCGCTGGTTGCATCGGGCGCATCGGCAGACGATCCGCGACGATGACCGCGCGGCACGCTTGCACCCTCGGCCACATGCAGGCGGCGGCCCGGTTGCACCTTGATGCCGGTGACCTTGTTCCAGCGGCGCAACTGATCGAGAGAAACTCCGAAGCGGTCGGCGATGGTGACCAGCGTATCGCCCTTGCGAGCGGTGTAGAGCATGGTGGCGCGCGAAGCCGGCGCAGCAGCCGGAGCCACCGGCACCACCAGCGCTTCCATGCCGCCAATGTTGTCGGTCTCGCTCAACTGATTGGCCGCGGCCAACTCTGCCGGGGACACATGGTAGGCATGCGCCACCGAGGCCAGCGTGTCAGCAGCAGTGACCCGGTGATAGCGCCACGCGTTGCGGCGGGCTTCGGGAATCTCTTCAATACGCTTGGCAAACAGGGTGCCCGTGCCGGCCGGCAGATGCAGATCGAAGGATGCCTCCGGGGGCGTGACATAGCGCAGCAGGCTGGGATTGAGGGCGACCAACTCATCCATGGGCGCGCCGACCACGTCCGAAACCAGGCGCAGATCGACGGAGTAGTTGATGGTCACCGTATCGGTGAGGACCGGCGGATCGAGCGTGAAGTCGTCGAACCCGTACTGCGTGGGATTGTTGGCGATGATGATGGCGGCCAGAATTTCTGGCACGTAGTTCTTGGTTTCGGCGGGAAGGTTGTTGCGCTTGTAGAGCTCCCAGAAATCGGCATAGCCGGTTTTTTGCACGGCGCGCTGCACGTTGCCGGCGCCCCAGTTGTAGCCGGCCATGGCCAGGTACCAGTCGCCCAGCTGGTTGTAGATGAACTTCATGTAGCGGGCCGAGGCGCGCGTCGATTTTTCCGGATCGAAGCGCTCGTCCACATAGCTGTTGCGCACCAGGCCGTAGTCGCCGTGGGGCATGAACTGCCACATGCCACCGGCGCCGGAGTGCGCATTGAGGGCGCGCGGATTGAAGCCGGATTCGGCGACCGCCAGGTAAATCATGTCCTGGGGCACGCCCTCTTCCGCCATGACGCGCTGAATCATCGCCTTGTAACGGCCGGCGCGCTGGAAGGAGTGGAGCAGCGTGTTATGGCCGCGCTGCGAGTTGCCGAAGAAGTTGAGGTAGACGCCCACGTAGTCGTTGACCACGAGGGGGAGATCGGACTTGGTGGTGGCCAGTTCGGTGCGGGCCTTGGCCACAACGTTGGGGTCCACTTCGAAGGTGACATCGCTGGCCACATCGGCCGGGGAGGGCTCCATCTTGGGCACGAAGCCGTTGCCTTCCTTCAGTGCTTCCATCTCCAGCGCGTTCACGGCGTCCACAATGCGGTCGAACTCGTCTTGCAGTTGCGGGTCGCTCTTGATGTCGATCCCGCTCGACAGCATCAAATCCACGGAACGGTCGAACGCGGCCTTGGCCTCCGGCAGCTTCCCTTTGCGATAGTCCGCCACGCCCTGGGCGTAGGCGACTTCGACCTGCTGCACGAGCTGGCGCACGCGGCGCTGCTCCAGCGTCTGCGCTGGCTGCTCGAGCGCGGCGGCTTGCGGAGCCGCAACGGCGGGCAAGGCCGGAGCGGTGGCTTGCGGCTGGCGCCCCTCGGCGCTGGTTGTGGATTGAGAGGGATTGCATCCGGCCAGTGAAAGGACCAGCAGGGCACAGCCGTACAAGCGGAGATGGTTCCAGGTCATGTGCATGAGAAGGGCAGGGCCGACCGCCGAAGAGGAAGCAGTGGACCAATCGCTTTGCGCCGCTACCGCTCCTCTCAAGCGGCCTCTTCCTGGAGAAGAAGGCCACCGGGCAGGGTGCAGAAAACGGCGCGGCAATTGGAGAACCGCGCTCTGGCCGCGGAAGACGCTATGCCGATGATAAGCTATGCCATGGAGGCACGCGCGCAAGACGACGCAATTTGCCCTCTTTCGCTATCCCCACATGGAATCCCGCTTCCTTAGAAACTTCGCCATTATTGCCCACATCGACCACGGCAAGTCGACGTTGAGCGACCGTCTTCTCGAATTGACCGGCTCAGTGACCGGACGCGAGATGCAAGCCCAGATCCTGGACGACATGGACCTGGAGCGCGAGCGCGGCATCACCATCAAGGCCCACGCCGTTCGCATGATGTACAAGGCCAAGGACGGCATTACTTACCAGTTGAACCTGATCGATACGCCAGGCCACGTGGACTTCAGCTACGAGGTGTCGCGCTCGCTGGCTTCCTGCGAGGGCGCGCTGCTGGTGGTGGACGCGACCCAGGGCGTGGAGGCCCAGACGCTGGCCAACGCCTACCTGGCCATCAATCACGGCCTGGAAATCATTCCAGTCATCAACAAGATCGATCTGCCTTCCGCCGACATTGTGCGCACCCAGGAGGCCATTGAAAAGGCCGTGGGTCTGGACGCCACCGACGCCATCCCCGTGAGCGCCAAAACGGGCGTAGGCGTGGCCGAGGTGCTGGAGGCGATTGTGAAGCGCCTGCCGCCCCCCACGGGCGATCCTGCGGCCCCTCTGCAGGCCCTGGTATTCGATTCGTGGTTCGATGCCTACCGTGGCGTCATCGTGCTGGTACGCGTCATGCAGGGCACGCTGCGCAAGGGTCAGCGCATCCGCTTCATGTCCAACGGCAAGGCCTTCGATATTGAGTCGATGGGCGTGCTGATGCCGAAGCCGGTAGAGATCGGCGAACTGCGTGCAGGGGAAGTCGGCTTTTTCGCCGCCACCATCAAGAACGTAGGCGACACCAAGATCGGCGACACGGTGACGCACGACGGCCGCCCCGCCGCAGCCCAGTTGCCGGGCTTTGAAGAACTGAAGCCGATGGTCTTCTCGGGTTTGTACACCGTGGACTCGCACGAGCACACGCTGCTGCGCGACGCCCTGGAAAAGCTGCGGCTCAACGACGCTTCGTTCTTCTTCGAGCCGGAAAGCTCGGCCGCGCTGGGCTTCGGCTTCCGCTGCGGCTTCCTCGGGCTGCTGCACATGGAGATCATCCAGGAGCGGCTGGAGCGCGAGTACGAGCTGGACCTGATCACCACCGCGCCCGGCGTGCGCTACCACATCACGCTGACCGACGGCACGGTGCTGGAGGTGGACAATCCCTCTCGCTGGCCCGATCCCACCAACATCGACAAGATCATGGAGCCGGTCATCAAGGCCAGCATCCTGACCAACGAAGAGTACGTGGGTGGCATCCTGAAGCTGGTGGAAGAGAAGCGCGGCAAGCAGTTGAACTTTGAGTACGTGACGCCGACGCGGGTGCTGCTGACCTATGAGCTGCCGCTGAACGAGATCGTGCTCGACTTCTACGACCGGCTGAAATCGATCAGCCGCGGCTATGCCTCGCTGGATTACCAGCTGGCCGGCGAGTGGGTTTCCCCGATGGTCAAGATGGACATCCTGGTATCCGGCGAGCCGGTGGACGCGCTGTCGATCATCGTGCACAAGGACTTCGCGTACGAGCGCGGCAAGCTGCTGGTTGCGAAGATGCGCGAGCTGATTCCGCGGCAGCAGTTCGAGGTGGCCATCCAGGCCGCCATCGGGGCCAAGATCATTGCCCGCGAAACCGTGGCTGCCTTGCGCAAGAACGTGCTGGCCAAATGCTACGGCGGCGACATTTCGCGCAAGCGCAAATTGCTGGAGAAGCAGAAGGAAGGCAAGAAGCGCATGAAGCGGATCGGCAAGGTCGATATTCCGCAGGAAGCCTTCCTGGCGGTGCTGCGTATCGGCGAAGATTCGCAGAAGTAGCTGCGGTAACGCGGCCAAAATATGGACTTTAGTCATCGTACGTTCATCGAGAATTGTGCAAAAAGCTGAAAGCGAGAAAGTGAACCTCAACGCGCTGCGATTCTGTGGCGCGTTGGAGTTTATTTCTTTATCTTATTGATATAAAAGGAATTGCTAAATAGTGTAAAAAGAGTAACCGGTTGACAGAACGCTAAATTTGCGCTTCAGCAACGGTCCTCCAGAAGTAATCCACAGTTTTTTCCACAGGAGGGTATGTGGAAATGCGGGTATTTATTCCGGTCTGGATAAAAACCATCGATTGTCTTGAAGCATTTATCCCAGACGAACAAAAGGCCCCGCTAAGCGGGGCCTTTTGGATTGGAGCTGACTCGCGGTTCTTAGTGAGCGGCGGGAGCCCGGGGAGCTGCCTTGGGAGCGATCGGCGCTGCGCCAGCCGGCTGGGCCGGAGGAGCGGGCACGCCCGACTTGAGGTTGTACGCGTCGATGATCGGCTTGGTGATGTTGCTGGAGTCGTTCGCGTAGAGGACGGGGTTCTGCTGCTGGGCCACGTCGAGCACCAGGGTGTATCCCTGCTGCTGGGCGTAGGAGGCGAGAACGTCGTACACCTTGGAAGCCAGGCCGTTGTAGAGTTCCTGGATTTCGCCCTGGAAGTCGTTCTGGGCGTCCTCGGCGGAGCGCTGCAACTGCTTTTCCTTCTCGTCGATGGTCTTGGCCTTGCTGGCGCGCTCGGCATCGCTGAGCTTGTCGCCCTGAGCCTGCAACTGCTTCTTCAAGGAGTCGACGTCGTCGCTAAGAACCTTGAGCTGGGCCCTCTTGGGCTCATACTTCTTCTGCAGGTCGGCAAAGTTGCGCTGGCCTTCGTTGGTTTGAGCCACGGCCACCTGGAAGGCAATGACGGCAATCTTAGCCGGTCCGGCCGGAGCGGCGGGAGCAGGCGACGTTTGAGCGGCGGCGCTCAGGGCAAGGCCCGAGGCCAGAGCAACAGCTATTGCAAGCGAACGCTTCATGCGAGTCTAAAACTCCTTCGGAATTCCTGTGTGGCTGCCTGCGTTTCAGCGCGAGACCGAGCCTGTGCCTCCTGAGAAACCTACGCTCTTTGGATGGGCTCTGCGCCGGTTGGCACAAACACAGAAAAAGAGGCGCACGGAGACGTCAGCAGGAACTAGATGGATTATAGGAGGGCGGGGTGGGAGCGTCAAACCGCTAAACCGTGAATTCCGCGGCAATCGGCGGCGCAATTCACGGTGGTGGCGCAACTCTGCTTTGACACCGGGACCCGAGAAGCCGGGCCCCGGCGCCGGAGGATCGATTAGCGGGTCGCGGGCGTCTTGGCGGCAGGCGCGGACGGAGGCGCAGGCACGCCGGACTTCACGTTGTAGGCCTCGGTGATCTGCCGGGTAATGTTGGCCGACGCGACGGCGAAGAGCACGGGGGTCTGCTCCTGGCTCACGTCCAGCACCAGCGTCAACTGCTGCTGCTGGGCATAGTTGGCCAGAACCTCGTACACCTTGGAGGCGGTGGCGTTGTAGAGTTCCTGCATGTCGCCCTGGAAGCCGCTCTGTGCGTCCTCGGCCAGGCGCTTGGCCTGCTTCTGCTTGTCTTCAAGAGCCTTGGTCCGATTGGCGCGCTCGGCATCGCTGAGCTTGTCGCCCTGCGCCTGCAACTGCTTGCCCAGGCTGTCGATCTGATCGCTGAGGGTTTTGAGTTCGAGCCGCTTGGGTTCGTATTTTTTCTGGAGGTCAGCAAAGTTGCGCTGGAACTCATTGGTTTGACTGACGGCCATCTGCATGGCGATGACGGCGATCTTGGCTGAGCCGGGCACCGCGGCAGGTGCTGGTGCAGGCAGGGTTTGGGCGGCGGCACTCAGGGCAAAGCCCGAGGCCAGCGTGACAGCGAGTGCCAGTGAACGCTTCATAAGAGTCAATAACTCCTTCACAATCTTTGGTTGCTGTTCGCGTTTGAGCGCGAACGCGAGGCCGTGCTTCCCGAGAATCCATGCGGCCTTGTGCGATATCTCCGCGCAGGATGGGGCGCAGACACAGAAGAGGGCGCAAACGAAATCATCGGCGGAAGCTTGGGGAATTATAGGAGCGGGTGGGGGGAGCGTCAAACCGGCCCAGGGACTCGACAAAGCGAAAGGGCCGCTCATGACGAGCGGCCCTTTCGGCAGGATTGGTTTCGAGACCCTTGTCTAGAAGGTAGTGGAAACCGTCAGACGGAAGGTCTTGCGCGGCTCGCGAAGCAGGTAGCGCGAGCCATAGGCCTGAATCGCTTCCGCGTAGGTATAGTCGCCTGCGCCGCCCTGCGGGAACATATCGCGGGTGATCAGCTCTGCGGAGCAGCTTTGCACCTTGCCGCCGAGGTTCACGCTATTGCAGTAGGGGCGCTCATAGAGACGGAGCGGGTTATACGCATAGTAGAGGCGGAAGGGCGCGTTGATGATCGGCATGACAACCGAGATTTCAGCGCCGGTGGACATGCGCGGAACAAAGTTGGCGCCGGCGACGGGACGGATGTCGCGCCTGAAGCCAACGTCCGCTCCCGGGATGCCACCCTGGCAGGAGCCGCTGTTCACAACCGGGCAACCGTAGAGCGGCGCGGTCAGAGAGGCAAAGCCCTCGGGGCTCTGCTTCAACTGGTCGTGATTGGTAGCCACGGTGATGCCGAAGTCGTTGAAGAACGAGAAGGTGACCGGGCCGGCGACGGGAATGCGGTACTCGGCATTGGTCGTCAGGCTGGTATCGCCGCCGATGGAGACCACGCCGTAGACCGGCAGAGGAACCTGGATGCACTGGTTCAACTGCGGGTTGTTCGGATCGCGCGGCACGCAGGAGCCACTCGGATTGGTCAACTGCACGGTGGTGCGTGTCGGAACGTAACCATAGGGCGTTGCGCCGCGGATGTCGAAACCGCGCAGGTCGTTCTCGCCGCCGGTGTAGAAGCGGTTGTTGGGTGGAGCTACATCGCCGCCGAAGCCCTGCACATAGCCCAACTGCGCGCGCAGGCCGAGAACATTGCGGCCCGATTGCGACGGGGTCAGGTAGTGCATGGACATGAACTGCTTGTAGGCCAGGTTCGGCATGATGTAGCGCACATTGCCACCGATGCCGGCCACCTGCAGTACGGCCGTGTATTCCTTGCCGCTGCGCGGACGCATCGGGTTGTTGATGGTGTTGTAGATGTAGCTGAACGAGGCCGAACTGTTCACGATGCCGTCCAGCGCATTGGAACCCTGAATGCCGGACCGGAAACTGATGGTCTGGAAGAAGGTCTGCGATGCGGTGCTGAAGGCCGTGATGGACGACTTGGTGAGCGAATAGGTCATGCCGACGCGCTGGAAGGCGTGCCGCTTGAGCGGGTAGCTCACTGAGAGGGTCAAACCGGTGGAAGCCTGGTTGTAGTTCTGGGTGAGCGACTGCTGCGCCGAAGTCATATTCGCCGACATGCCGGCAGTGGTCTGGTAGTTCTTGGCCGCGTTGAAATCCTGCTTGGTGTTGAACAACTGGAAGCCGAGGTTCAGCGGCCGGTTGTGCACGTAGGGCTGCGAGAAGCCAAAGGTGAACTGGCGGCTCACGTTGCCCAGGTTGCCTTGCAGGCTGAGGGTTTCGCCCAGGCCCAGGAAGTTGTTGGTCTGGTAGTTGACACCCAGGAAGGCGCCGGAAAGGCCGCTCATGCCGCCGTTCAGGCCGATGGAGTTTTTGCCCTTCTCCTTGACCTTCAGCAGCAGGTCCACGGTTCCGGCTTCGGAATCCTGGTGGGCCTCAGAGTCCTGATCGACCTTGAGGGGCTCGAAGTACTCCAGCTGGTTGAGGCGGAGGAGGCTATACTCCCAAAGTTGGGAGTTGTAGACTTGGCCTTCGTCGAGCATCAGTTCGCGGCGGATGACCTTGTCGCGGGTGATGGTGTTGCCCTGGAACTCGATGCGCGACACGTAGAAGGGTTTGCCCTCGTCGATGTCGACGCTGAGCGAGACGGTCTTCTTCTGGTCGTCGAAGACGGGCTTGGGGATGGCGCCGAAGTTGATGTAGCCGAGCTGGCCATAGGCCTTCTTGAGGTTCTCAAGGCCCTTGCCGATCATGGTGGCGTTGAACCACTCGCCGTCTTTTACGGCAAAGGTGGCGCGCAGGGCGCGGGTGTTGGTGACAGCCTTGTTGCCGCTGAAGGTGATGGTGCCGAGCCGGTAGCGGGCGCCTTCTTCAATCGGCATGAAGATGTCGATGCGCTTGCCCTTGTTGGGGCGGAAGGTGAACCAGTTCAGGCCGCCCTGGTCGCGGATCTGCGTCTTGGGCTCTTCGAGCGCGGCGTTGTAGTAGCCCTTGTCGCGATAGGCCTGGCGCACCCGCTCGGTATCTTCCTCGAGCTTGGAGGCGTCGAAGGTCTGCGAGAAAATATTCTCGAAGATCACGGAGTAGGGGATGCCGATGGGCTTCAGGTTCTTCATCGAGCGGCGCAGCAGCAGACCGTTGAGGTGCTGGTTGCCGGCGAAGCGGATTTGACCCACCTTGACGGTAGGGCCTTCCTTGACGTTGAAGTTGACCTGCACCGAGGCCGGAGGAATGGTCTTCACTTCGGTCTTGATGGTGGCAAACTGATGGCCGTGCTCCGACAGGATGCTTTTGAGCACCGTTTCAGCGCGCTTGATCTTGGTGGGGTCGTACTGGCTCTCAACCGTGAGCCCGACCTTTTCCTTTTTGAAGCGGTCGAGCACGTCGGACTGGGAGACGGCATTCAGGCCCTTGTAGTTGATCTCACGGATGGTGGGCTTTTCCCGAACAAAGATGTTCAGGATGATACCCTTCTCCGAGTCTTCGCGCTCAATGCGCAGATCATCGAAGTAGGCCGTGTTCCAGAGCGAGTTGAAGTCGCGCTCGATGGAGATCGGGTCGTAGGTGTCGCCCGGGTGTGTAAAGAGCCGAGCCAGCACGGTCTCTTTGGGAATGCGCCGGTTGCCGATGACCCGAATCTGCTCAATGGTCTGCGGCTGCTGGGCCAGCGCTGCGCCGGCAGTAACCACCAGCGTCAGCAACAACATCACACGCGCGATACGGCTCGCGGTCCGCTTGGCGCGGGAGATGCAAGTGTGCTTGGTCTTCACCGGGCTGGGGCCCTGCGGCGAGCACAAATACTGGTGCGGTCCATAGTTCGGCTTCACGGGAAAAATATGCACACCCTCATTGCTCAAAATCTGATGCTGCCTCAAGGAAAGACTGATTATATTGGACCGTGGTCACCCTACCCAAACTGCCGGGCTGCCCTTCGGCTCGGAAATCGTGTCTTTCTTAGAATTTCCTGCCGCGCGTATCGCCCGCGGACTCAGGATGGTCCCCTTTGCCACCCCAGCGACGAAATTTGTCGCAGGGAAAATCGGCTACAGGTGCCCAACCCACAGTCTACCGGAAGCAAATGGGTTAAGAGACCTTTGCATCCCCACTATGCTCTGCAGCATCCCCTTTAGACGCACATTGTGGCCACACGACAGCCAATTTGAGGAAGGTTTTCAGGCCATGGAAGAATCAGGCAACAATATTTACGATTTTTCTGCGGAGTTGCTGGATGGCCGCACCCTGAGCCTCTCGGAGTTTCGCGGCTGCGTCCTGATGATCGTCAACACGGCCAGCAAATGCGGATTTACCCCGCAATACGCGGGGTTGGAGGGGCTCTACCGCTCTGGCAAAGAGCGCGGACTGGCGGTATTGGGCTTCCCTTGCAACCAGTTTGGCGCCCAGGAACCGGGCAGCCCGGAAGAAATCGGCGCCTTCTGCCAGAAAAATTATGGCGTCACGTTTCCCTTGTTCGCCCGAATCGACGTGAACGGCCCCAACGCACATCCCTTGTTTCGCTTTCTGAAAAAAAGTCGGCCGGGCCTGTTGGGCTGGCAACGCATCAAATGGAATTTCACCAAATTTCTGGTCGACCGGAAGGGCAACGTGGTGGGCCGCTACGCACCCTCGAAGTCGCCCGAAGCCCTGGCCGCCGACGTTGCGTTGCTGCTGGGGGAACGTTAGAGGTCGCGATTTTCGGGGCGGGAGCATCCTGCTCCTGGTCCACGCCGGCTGCGTCGTGGTTTGGATGGCGCCCTGTGGCTTGGCAGGGGGGCGATTGGGCAGGGGTTCCCGCCGCTTCCTCCTTTTCCTGCATCCGGCGCGCCCCTGCGTTATGCTTGCTGGTGTCTGGCCCGTTGCCGTTTTTGACTGCACATTGATCGGGCCTTCCCATTGAATCCAGAGCGCGGAGGAACAAATGCGCCGAGACTTGCCGATGATCCTGATTCGAGCAATTGTGGGCCTGGTTTTTCTGCTTGAGGGCAGCCTGAAGTTCCTGCTGCCCCGAGAACTGGGCGAGGGCCGTTTTGCGGCAATCGGCCTACCCTTCGCGCACACTCTCGCGCCCCTGGTGGGTGGCATCGAGATTGCCGGCGGCGCCGCTGTCCTGTTCAACTTTTTTGCCGGGGATGCCGCGCTGGCCCTGCTGGCGATCATTCTTACCGCCCTGGTCACCACCAAATTCCCGATCCTGTTGGGCCGGCCGCTGGGACCGTTGGCGCTGGCCAAACTGACCCACTACGGTGTGCTGAGCTTTCTGCACGAGGCGCGTGTCGACCTCTGCATGCTGTTCGCCTTGGTAGCCGTGCTGCTCGACTCCGGGCTGCGTTTGGGACGCAGGAGACCCTGGTACCAATCCAAAGGACTTTAGCCAAGGGACGAGAGGTGATGGCCGATCCGACACGCAGACCTCCGCTCGGTGAGATCGTCCGGCTCTTTCTGCGCCTGGGCGTGACCGCTTTCGGAGGCCCCGCCGCGCACCTTGGGCTGATGCAGCACGAGGCCGTGGAGCGGCGCGGCTGGCTCAGCCGGGACCGCTTCCTTGACTTGGTGGGCGCATGCAACCTGCTGCCCGGCCCCAGCTCCACGCAGGTGGCCATGGCGCTGGGCTATACCCGCGCCGGCTGGCGGGGACTGCTGGTTGCGGGCGCATGCTTCATTGTTCCAGCGTCGGCGGCCACCTTGGCACTGGCTTGGGCGTATGTGCGCTACAGCAGCCTGCCCCAGGCCCAGGGACTGCTCTACGGGGCCAAGCCCGTCATGGTCGCCATCATCGTGCAGGCGGTGTGGAACCTGGGCCGAATGGCCTATCGACGCTGGACGCTGGCTGCGGCCGGGCTGGTTTGCTTTGCCGCGGCCCTGGCCGGCATGCCCCCAATTGCCATCCTGCTGGTCTGTGGAGGGCTGGCGCTCGTAGCCGCATGGCCGCAGGGCCGGTCCACGCCGGCTTTTGGGTTGGCCTGGATACCGGCAGGACTGGGCGGAGCAACGGCAGGAGCCGCCGCGCTTTCGTCGCTCTTTTTTGTCTTCCTCAAACTGGGCGTGGTGGTTTTCGGTTCGGGGTATGTGCTGCTGGCGTTTCTCAGGACCGACTTGGTGGACCGCCTGCATTGGGTCACGGGGCCGCAGCTGCTGGATGCCGTGACTGCCGGCCAACTGACGCCCGGGCCGGTGTTTTCGACGGCCACATTCCTGGGCTACCTGGTACACGGCTGGAGCGGAGCCGCCGTGGCCACCACGGCCATTTTTCTGCCTTCGTTCCTGATGGCCGGCGCGGTGGGCGCCCTGGCTGGGCACATCCGCAAATCGGTGCGGGGGGCCGCCTTTCTGGACGGCGTGAACGCCGCCGCCGTGGCCCTGATGGCCTCGGTGGCCATCCTGCTGGGCCGGGCCACTTTGGTGGACGGGTGGACCTGGGCGCTGGGGCTGGTGAGCGCGATTCTGCTGGTCCGCTACCGGGTCAACTCCACCTGGCTCATTTGCGCCGGCGCGGCAGCCGGCATTCTGCTGCACTCAATGGCCTGAGGTTCCCCGCAGTGCGGGACGAAGGTTCAGCGCAGCAGCCGGAAACTTTCTACTGAATTTTTGTTGGAATTGTGCCGATAGTGTCGCTGAACGGCACAGAAGGCCTTCTTCGCCGTTGGACCTGACAGGTTCAGCGAGAGCGGTTCACCCCTTGGCGTGATGCGAACGGACCTCCTGGCCACAGGAAGGGACTGTTTATGGCATCGATCTCATTTCCCACCACGGCAAGCAATATCCCGGACAGAACAGCAATCGATTCGACCACAAAGGCTGCCGCAGTCCAGACAGAGCAAGCCGCCACGCCTGCGGCCACGACGGCAACGAAAGACACGGTCCAGATTTCTGCCGCGGCCCAGGCCCGGCTGCTCCATCAGCAAGGCCAGAGCGTGAACTCGATTGCCACCGCCCTGGGCACCGACTCCAAAACCGTCGACGACTATCTGGGCATCACCACGGCTGCAGCGCTGACCGCAGCGGTGAAGGCTGCGGAGAGCGCGGCAACCGCAAAAGGCTAGGGCCTCAGTCAAAACGGTAGGCGCTGAGCGCTCCACCCATCGGCTCATCGCCAAAGATGCGCCTTCCCGGCGCATCGCTGCCGGCGCCGGCCGCCACCATCAGCGGGATCAGGTGCTCCTCGCGCGGGTGGCAATAGGCGGCAAACGGAGCTTCGCGCCACCGGGTCAGGAGCGCGGTACGCTCCGCGGCAGGCGACTCCACGGCCTGGGTTAGCCAGGCGTCGAAGGCCCGGGCACGCTCCACGGTTTCAGGACGAAGATAGGCGCGCAGGTTGTGGAAGCTCATGCCGCTGGCGACGATGAGCACGCCCTCGTCGCGCAGCGGAGCCAGGGCCCGGCCGGCGGCCAAATGCAGGGCTGGGTCCAGGGAAGCTGCCAGCGAGAGCGTGGCGACCGGAATCTGCGCCTCGGGAAAAACCACCTTCATCGGGACAAAAACTCCATGGTCGAAGCCGCGGTCCGGGCTCAGGCCGGAGGAGAGCCCCGCCTTGGCCAGCAGATCGACCGCTCGAACGGCGAGTTCCGGCGCACCCGGCGCGGGCCAGGTCAGCCGGTAGGTGTGTTCGGGGAAGCCCGAGTAGTCGAAGATCAGCTCGGGCCGGGCGGCGGCGCTGGCCGTGAAGGCCCGCTCCTCCCAGTGGCCGCTGACCACCAGGATCGCCTTGGGCACGGCAGGCAGCGTGGCCGCCAGCCCTTCCAGGAAATGTCGGGTGGCGTTCCAGGTGTCCGCCGGGCCCCAGGTCCAATCCATGAAGAAGCAGGGGCCTCCTCCGTGGGGCAAGAAGATGGCAGGCTGGCGTGGAGCGATGGCGGTCATGGTGTTTCCTCCGGGCATCCCTGCCCGAGGGGTCGGGCGGGGTTTATTTGTTTGAACAACTATCTAACAGATGCCTCACATTCGGCCCGGGATTCACAGTTTCCTCCCTGGTACTGCCACAAGACTCACTGTTGCGCGATGGCGGGAAGCATACTGATCCGGAACGCCAGGCATTGCAGGATTCCGAAAAGAACTATCAGTCCGATGCCTCGCGCCGACCATCGAGTCCTCCACAGACACAGACCCAAGCCCGCAGCGCTGGCCATTCCCACGATCAGGGTCATCGCAATCTCGACCGGCGAGAAATGACCGGAGACGACATGCGCCCATCCCAGCAAAAAGAGCCAGATCAGTGTCATGATGCCAAGCCAGAAACACAGGCAAGGCAGAGCGCACCACCGGGCCAGCTCCCGCCGGCCGAAACCCAGAGCAATGGGAAACCATAGGGGAAGCGTTTGCACCACGTGGCGCAGCGATCCGTGGCTGACCGCACCCACGATATAGAGCGCGATCAGCACTGCCAAGCAGCACCAGCCAATTCCCTTCAGCGAGTTTGTCATTGGGTCAATTCCTTTTTCATTTGCGTTCAACCCATTCGATTTCGCAGACTCTTTTACTCGACCGGCGAGGACAGGAAGAAGACATAGACCAGCATGGCCGCGCCGATGAATGCGGGAATCAGGCCGCAGAGATAGACCTGCTCGCCGGCGATCAGCGCATGCAGAAAGATGACCAGCGCAATGCCCACGGCCAGGTTGATGACGCCGCCGATCTTCATGCCTTCGCGGGTCTTTATGCGCTGCTGCCGGCCCTCTTCCTGGAGCATGGCCAGCGCCGCCTTGGCGCTTTCTCCGGTAGACTCCACGACCCGGCGGAAGGTGTCCGCCTTGTAGAAGGCCTCGCGTTCCTTGCGCCGGCTGTCGATCCACGAAACCAGGGGAATGAAGACCACAAACAGCGAGACGGCACCGATGGAGAGAAACATCCACAGCCCGAAGGCCGGATTGGTGAACATTTCATCGCCGCCGATGAGAGAAAGTGCGAGATGCATCATAGAATCCTCCTGAACCGTTTGCCGGTTCTTTTTCTGCCTGCAAACGGTGGGACAGGAGCAGGCGGCGGGCGGTTGCGTTTTCTCGTTTTTTTCTTTCTGCAACAAAATGCAACCCGCCGGGCGGACTGCCGGTCTTACCCCACGGAGAGCGCTGACTTGAACGCAACCCCCAAGAACGCAGCAGACGACCTGGCCGACGTAGAGCGCGTACTGGCCGGGGACGTGCGCGCCTTCGAGGGCATTGTGCGGCGTTGGCAAGGGTCCCTGCTCAACATGGCGTGGCGCTATTGCCGCGACCGCGAGCGCGCCGAGGAGATGGCGCAGGAAGCCTTTTTGCGCGCGTGGCGAGGGCTGGGCCAGTGGCGGCGCGACGGGAGCTTCTCCACCTGGCTGTTTGCCCTGGCGGCGAACGTCTTCCGCTCGGAACTGAAGCGGTTTCCCACCGTGACCGTACCGCTGGAAGCCGCTCCCGAGCCATCCGGCGCGGCATCGCAGTTGAACGCGCTTCAGGAGAGATCGCTGCACGACGTGCTGAGGCGGGCCGTGCTGGCGCTGCCCCTGCGCTACCGGGAGCCGGTGATCCTGTTCTATTTTCATGAAATGGACGTGGCCCAGGCGGCGGCTACCTTGCGCATGCCCGAGGGAACCCTGAAGGCTCGCCTGAGCCGGGCGCGGGCGCTGCTGCGACGACGCTTTCCGCACCTGGAAGCCGAGCAAGCCGCGATGGCATTTTGCCGCAAGACAGAGAAGGAGGCCTGAGATGAAGCGCGAACCGATCGACGAAATTCTGGCGACGGAAGAGGAACTGATCCCTTCTTCGGGCTTCCTGCCCTCGGTGATGGAGCGGGTGCAGGAGGCCGCCGCCGCGCCTCCGCCGATTCCCTTCCCATGGCTGCGCGCGGTGCCGGGCATGGTGGTGGCGGCCGTAGTGCTGGGCGGCGGCGCGGTCGAACTGGTCCGGCTGGCGATTCCCGCGATGAAGGGACTGGCGCTGAACCCACCACATCTTTCCGCAGCCGTCGCCCAGCCGTTGGAGCAGGCTGGATGGGTAGCGCTGGCGCTAGCCGCCTCGCTGCTCTCCTGGCTGCTGTCGCGGCGGCTGGCCGGGAGTTCCGGGCTCTGATTTTTGGCTGGAATCGACCGCGATTCACGAACGCTTGGCGGCTTGTGGCTTAAAATCCTCTCGACCCACTGCCGGTTTTTCCCGTCTATCAGTAGTGGCCTGTGTGGGGTGAAGCCGAGGCATCAGCCAGGTTCGAGGAGCGTTATGAATCTTTTCAGTCTTCGCAGGCTCTTTTTCATCCTGCTTGCCGGGGTGGCATTGCCGAGCCTGACCGCTCAACAGCCCGGGACAGAGCAGCCGCCGCCTTCCGCACCGGCGGCGCATCCTGCCTCACCGGCACAAGCTCCCAGCCCGAACCAGCCCGCCAAGAACAGCGATGGCACCTACACCATGCGCGTGACTTCGCGGCTGGTCATGCTGGATATGGTCGTGGTGGACGCCAAGGGCAACGTGGTCAAGGACCTGAAAGGCGACGATTTCAAGGTGGAAGAAGCCGGCCAGCCGCAGACCATTCTCCACTTTGAAGAGTCTGGCGCGCACACCCCCGCGCCGGAGGTCACCATCGACTCCACGGCCGATCTGGACCGGCTGGCGCCGCACGCTCCGGTCGACATCATCCTGCTCGACGAGTTCAACACGCGGTTCGAGGACATGGCCTTCGCGCGCTATTCGCTGAAGGAATATCTCAAGAAGCAGCCGGAAAAGCTGATTACGCCGACCATGCTGATCGCAGTGGATCTGGAGCACTTTACCGTGCTGCGCGACTACACGCAGAACAAGGAAGAGATTCTTTCCGCTCTGGATCATCATTTTGCGGCGAATCCCTGGCAGCTTCACCAGGGCGCCTGGGTTGCGGAGCGGTACGGGACCGCTTTCACCACCATGAGGCGCGTGGCCCAGGCGGTGACCGGCCACCCGGGGCACAAGAACATGATCTGGATCGGGCGCGGCTTTCCGACAACGCGCTTCGAAAATTGGCCCATCGATACGGAGAGGCGGATCCACAACGCCGTGCAGGATTGCGTGAATGTGCTGCGGGACGCGCGGGTCACGCTCTACACCATCGATCCGGCAGGCGTGATGATCGACCCGGGCGTCTACGGCGGCGACCCCTTTGTCGATCCGTTCGGCGGGAACTACGAGTTCAACCGCCTGGCGAAGGCGACGGGGGGCAGAACGCTCTACGGCCGCAACGATGTGGATATGGAGATTGGGACCGCCATTCAGGACGGCGCCAACTTCTACACCCTTGCTTACCGGCCGGCAAACAGCTCGAGCGATCCGCAGAAATTTCGCAAGATCCAGGTCACGGTGGACCGGCCGGGCCTCAAGGTTATTACGCGGGAAGGCTATTACCTGCAGTATGGTCCGGGACGAGTGGACCCGGTGAACCCTTCGCGGCGTCTCATCGCCGACCTGATCTCCGCCGATTCCAGCAATATGGTCTATGACGGAATTGCCATCACGCCAAAGCAGTTGGCCACCGACCCGAACTCATTCACGGTGCGTGTGGACGGCCACGGACTGGTGTGGACGCCCGCCACCGATACCGAGCCGCGCCATACCGAGGTAATCGTGGACGTCTCCACCTTCGACAAGAAGGGCAAGGAGCTGAAGCGCCAGGCGAAAGTGGTGAAAATGGCGGCACCCAGCACCGACCCGCCCACGGGCAGGCTGCTGCACGACCTGAACATCCCGTGCAAGATCGACAACAACCCGAAGGCGGTTCGCGTCCGTTTTGTTGTCCGGGTGTCGGCAACGGGACGCATGGGTACCGCCGAACTGCCGCTGAGCGAAGCGGTGGGTAAGGGCGGCTCGAAATAGCCCTGCGCTGGGGCTGACTTTGGTTGTGCGAGGTTTGTGCTTTCCCACCCATGCGCCAGAAAAGGCGCATGGATGGGGCACGGGACTTTCGGGGATTGTCGAGAGAAGCCCCTTGAAATTCGTGCTTCCCCAGATCCCAAAAGCGGGACCTGGGGCACCCTCATGGTTACAAATACCAGCGGACGAAGACTTATTGCTTCGCCGCGTGCTTCTGGCCGAACTGGCACAGCTTGGCCAAGGTGGCCGCCGCCTGGCCGGAGTCGATGGCTTCGGCACCCAGCAGCACGCCTTCTTTCAGGTCGCCAGCCAGCCCCGCGGCCACCAGCGCCGCCGCCGCGTTCAGCAGCACAATGTCGCGCCGCGCGCCGGGAATGCCGGTGAGCACGTCGTAGAGCAGGGTGGTGTTGGTCTTTATATCGCCGCCGATGAACTGCTCCAGCTTGGCCCGGGGCAAACCGGCCATTTCCGGCGTCATGCGCGCGGCCTTCAATGAGGGAGCCTTGCCCGGCTCGGTCTCTTCCACCCGCGCCACCACCGATTCGCCGGTGGTAGTCAGTTCGTCGATGCCGTCGGTGCCGTGGACGATGAAGGCCCGTTTGGCTCCCAGGGCCGCCAGCGTCCGGCCCACCAGCAGCACGCGGCTGGGCGCCAGCACACCAATCACCTGGGCGCGCGCTCCTGCCGGGTTGGTCAAGGGGCCGCAGATGTTGAAGATGGTGCGAAAGCCCAGGGCGCGGCGCATGGGCCCCACGGCCGCCATGGCGGGGTGGTAGAGCGGGGCAAACAAGAACATGAAGCCGGTCTCGCGCAGGCACTCCACGGCCAGCTCCGGCCCCAGATCGATGGGCACGCCCAGCGCCTCAAGCACGTCGGCCGAGCCGCAACGGGAGGTGACTGCGCGGTTGCCATGCTTGGCCACCTTGGCCCCAGCGGCAGCCGCCACCAGCGCCGCTCCAGAAGAGATGTTGAAGGTGAGCGGGCCGCCGCCACCGGTGCCGCAGGTGTCCACCAGCTGGTCCCGCTCCACGGCGGTCAGGGGCAGGGGCGTGGCGCAGGCGCGCATCATGTCCACAAAGCCTGCCACCTCGGGCGCCTGTTCGCCGCGGGTGGCCATCACCGCGAGCAGAGCCGCGGTTTCAACTTCCGGCACAGAGCCGGTCAGGATTTCGCGCAGCGCCCCGGCAGCCTGCTCACGGGTAAGGGCCGCGCCGTCTTCGGCCAGCGCCTTCAGCAATTCCTTTAAAGATGCCATCTCTCAATGGTAAAGGCGCTTGCCGGTTTGCCGGTCCTGAGGGGGCCAAGATAGTATTTCGATACCGCTGGCCCGGTCTCGACGCCCGCACACAACGGGTCCGATCCCGATCCCCTCAAATCAGCGGTCGAACGGTCCTGCCCTCATGAAGATTCACGAGTACCAAGCGAAGGAAATCCTGGCAAGATACGGCGTAGCCGTGCCCAGGGGCGAAGTGGCCAACACGCTGGAAGAAGCATCGGCGGTGGCCCGCAAACTGTTTGCCAACGGCGCCGGCGGGGTGGTTGTGAAGGCGCAGATTCACGCCGGAGGCCGCGGTAAAGGCGGTGGCGTGAAGGTGGCCCGCACCCGCGAAGACGCCGAGCTGTACGCCAAAAACATTCTCGGCATGCAGTTGGTGACCCACCAGACCGGCCCCCAAGGCCAGAAAGTGCAGCGCCTGCTGATCGAGGAGACCGCGGCCATTGACCGCGAGTTGTACCTGGGAATTGTGCTCGATCGCGCCACCGGCAAGCTGGTCTTTATGGCCTCGCAGGCCGGCGGCATGGAGATTGAAGAAGTGGCCGCCAAAACGCCCGAGGCCATCTTCAAGGAGACCATCGATCCGGTCATCGGCTTTGGCGCATGGCAGGCCCGCAAGCTGGCCTTTGCCCTAGGCCTCAAGCCCGCGCAGATCAACCAGGCCGTCGTCTTTTTGCAGAGCCTTTACAAGGCCTTCATTGAGACTGACGCCTCGCTGCTGGAGATTAACCCCTTCATCACCACCAAGGACGACAAGCTCTTCGCGCTCGACGCCAAGGTCACCTTCGATGACAACGCCATCTTCCGCCATCCCGAGATCAAGGCCCTGCGCGACACCGCCGAAGAGGATCCGCTTGAGGTGGAGGCCAGCAAGTATGCGCTGAACTACATCAAGCTGGACGGCTCCATTGCCTGCATGGTGAACGGCGCCGGGCTGGCCATGGCGACGATGGACATCATTCAATACGCCGGCGGCAGCCCTGCCAATTTTCTGGATGTGGGCGGCGGCGCAACACAAGAGCAGATTGAGCACGCGTTTGAGATCCTGCTTTCCGACGCCAATGTGAAGGCCATCTTCATCAACATCTTCGGCGGCATTTTGCGGGTGGACCGGCTGGCCACGGGCGTGGTGGCGGCAGCGCAGAATTTGCACGTAAAGGTACCCATTGTGCTGCGCCTCGAAGGCACCAACGTTGTGGAAGGCCGCAGAATCCTGAAGGAGTCGGGCCTGAACTTCCAGGTGGGCGAAACGATGAAAGAAGCTGCGGAGCTGGTGGTAGCCGCGGCAGCAAGCGTGGGGGCATAAGATGGCGGTTCTGGTAACGAAAGAAACTCGTCTGATCGTGCAGGGCATCACCGGCAAGGAAGGCACTTTCCATGCCATGGGCTGCGCGGAATATGGCACTCGGGTTGTCGGCGGTGTAACGCCGGGCAAAGGTGGAACCACCCACGAGGGCTGGCCGGTTTTCAACACGGTACAAGATGCCGTGGAAAAGACCGGCGCCAACGCCACCATGATTTTTGTGCCGCCGCCGTTTGCGGCCGACGCGATTCTGGAAGCAGAAGATGCTGGCATTCCGCTGATTGTCTGCATCACCGAAGGCATTCCTACACTCGACATGGTGAAGGTGTGGGCCAAGCTGAAGGGCTCCGCCTCACGGCTGATCGGCCCCAACTGCCCCGGCGTCATCTCCCCCGGCAAGGCCAAAATCGGCATCATGCCCGGCAACATTCACAAGGAAGGCTCGGTCGGCATCGTCTCCCGCTCCGGCACGCTCACCTATGAGGCCGTGCACCAGTTGACCCAGCGCAGCATTGGCCAGTCAACGGCCATCGGCATCGGCGGCGATCCGATCATTGGCACCACGCACATCGACGCGTTGCGCCTGTTAAACGACGACCCCGAAACCGAGGCCATCATCATGATCGGCGAAATCGGCGGCTCGGCTGAGGAGGCCGCGGCGGAGTTCGTCCGGCAGCATGTGAAGAAGCCGGTGGTGGGTTTTATCGCCGGACAAACCGCGCCGCCGGGCCGCCGCATGGGCCACGCCGGAGCCATCATCAGCGGCGGGCAAGGAACCGCTGCCGACAAGATGAAAGCCATGACCGAGGCGGGAATCCATGTGGTCGTTTCGCCGGCGGAGATTGGCGCGACGCTGGCGCGGGTGATTGGGAAACACTAGCTTGCAACTGCTCGCCTCTAGCTCGAAACAACGAAGGCCCACCGCGATGGTGGGCTTTCGTGCATCGCAAGGCCTTTTGCGTTTATGAGTATTTTAAAGTTACACTTTAAAATACTCATTTATATTTTTGGGTAGGTGATTGAAATTATTGACAGATACCGACAAGCCACCAAGGATGCAGACATGATATTGCCGCAAACCCTGCGGGGTCTCACGACGTCTTGTTTTTGTTCATTCCCTCGGCGAACTGCTCCACGGTCAACGCCTCGGCGCCCCGCGCCAATGCAGTAAAAGCCGGCCCCGTACGCGATTTGCGGTGCACCACGATGCGGCGCGCGGCGCGCTTCCCGGTCACACTGGCCAGTGACAGCATGGGCGCGGCCATCGATGGCTGCACCGTCTTGCTTGCCTTGGCCTCGACCAGCCAGAAGCGCGCATTCGGCTGCGGCACCAGAAAATCGATCTCCAATCCCTGCTGGTCGCGAAAGTAGTAGAGTTCCTTCCTCTGGCCCCGGTTGATCTGGCTCTTGAGAATCTCGGCGGCGACAAACCCCTCAAAGATCGACCCCCAAAAGGGCGACCGCTCCAACTCGGCCTGCGACTGGATGCCCAGCAGATGGCAGGCGAGGCCCGTGTCTCCCCAGTACACCTTGGGCGACTTGACCAGGCGCTTGCCGAAATTTTCAAAGTACGGCGGAACCAGGATGATCTGCCCGGTGATTTCGAGAATGCGCACCCACTCGGAGATGGTCGGCACGGAAACGCCCAACGGTGCGGCCAGGTCCGAGCGGTTCAGCATCTGCCCATGGCGGCTGGCCAGGAGCGAGAGGAAGCGGCGAAAGGTGGGCAGGTCGCGCACGTTCGAGATGAGGCGAACATCGCGCTCGATATAAGTCTGCAAGTAGGAAGCAAACCACAATTCACGGCCGCGCGGATGCAGCACAACCTCGGGAAAGCCGCCGAGCAGCGGATCGGCCTTGGGCGTCTCCGACAGGCTGAAAGGCAACAACTGGAGGATCGCCGCGCGGCCAGCCATCGACTCGGTAATGCCCTGCATCAGCGGGGCTTCCTGCGAGCCCGTAAAGAACCACTGGCCCATCTTGCGCGGACGAGCATCGACCAGCGTGCGCACGTAGTCCAGCAACTGCGGCGTGTTCTGGATTTCGTCGAAGATGACCGGGGGGCGCAGGCTCTCGATGAAGGCGCGCGGATCGCGGCGCACACGGTCCTGAATATCGGGATCCTCGAGAAGGACATATTGCGCGTGGGGAAGGGCTGTGCGCAGGAGGGTGGTTTTGCCGGACCGCCGCGGCCCCGTAATCACCACCGCCGGGAAGCGGCGCAGGGCCGACAACAGGATGGGAGCGATTTGGCGGACAACCATGGTCATGTGAGAAATATAAAGCGGCACTTTAAAATACTCAAGTGTTATTGATCGAGCAGCTTCTTCTGTTTTCCGGAAGTTTCTGTCCTATTCCCCATATGGGTCAACAAGATACTCTCCATAGAAACAAATGCGAGGCACTCTGGACGGAGTGCCTCGCATTCTCATTTCTCCCGCTCGTTCTACCAGACTCGGCATGGCTTGGGGCTCACCATGGCCGCCGTCTTCTTGCAACTGAAGCTCTTGGCGAACTCCGGCAAATCCTGCAGCACGGTGTTGGTGCGGTACTCGTCGGGCGCGTGCGGATCGCCTTGCGCCTGCGACCGCAACTGCTCGGGCCGGGTCTGCGTGCACCACTGCTGCGCATACGCGATCCAGAAGCGCTGGTCGGGCGTGTAGCCGTCGGTCTGGGCTGTCATGTCCACGTGCGCGGCCTGCGCCTTGTCGAGCCAGGAGAGCCACGCCAGCCACAACCCGCCCAGGTCGGCCAGGTTCTCGCCTAGCGTCAACTTGCCATTCAAGTGAACGCCTGGCACCGCTTCAATGGCGTCGTATTGCTTGACCATGCACTCGGCGCGGTCGGTGAATTTCTGCTCGTCCTCTTTGGTCCACCACTCCTTCAGGTTGCCGTCCTTGTCGTACTGGCGGCCCTCGTCGTCGAAGCCGTGGGTCAGCTCGTGGCCAATGGTGGAGCCCATGTCGCCGTAGTTGGCCGCGTCGTCTTCCTTCTCGCTATAGAAGGGCGGCTGGAAGTAGCCGGCGGGAAAGTTGACGTTGTTCATCTGCGGATCGTAGTAGGCGTTCACGGTGGGCGGCGTCATTTGCCACTCGCCCTTGTCCACCGGTTTGCCGATCTTGGCCAGGTCGCGGGCCTGTTCAAACTGGTGCGCGCGCATCTGGTTGCCGAGGGCGTCGCCGCGGACGATCTCAAGCTTGGAATAGTCGCGCCACTTGTCCGGGTAGCCGATCTTGTTCATCACGGTGTGCAGCTTCTCTTTGGCTCGAATTTTGGTGGCGGCGCTCATCCAGTCGAGGGAATCGATGTCCTTGTCCATGGCCTTCTCAATGGACAGCGTCATCTCCAGCGCGTGCTGCTTGGCCGAGGGAGGAAAGTAGCGCTCCGCGTAGACCTGGCCCAGCGCTTCGCCCATCTCGTGATCGACGCGGCTGGTGCAGCGCTTCCACCGTTCCTGCTGCTTCTCGGCACCGTTCAGCGTGTGCGCATAGAAGTTCCAATTCTCCTGGTCGAAGCTCTCCGGCAGGCTGGTTCCCGCGTAGGCGTGCAGCAGGTGCCAGCGCAGATAAGTCCGAATCTGCTCAATCGGCGTATCGGCCAGCAGCGTGTTGAACTCGGCAAAGAACTTTGGCTCCATGTCGTTGGCCTTGCCCGTGGCGGGTGCGTGCACCGTGGCTACGTAGTCGGCCAATTTAAAGTGCGTCAACTCCTTGGAGAGGCCAGCCACATCGGTGGGGTGGTTCAGATTTCGCGGATCGCGCTGCTCGGTGATGGTGAGCGAAGCTTTGGCCAGACGCGTTTCCAGCGCCAGCACAATCGCGGCATCCTTGGCAGCCTCGTCTTCCGGTTCGCCGGCCAGCTTGAAGATGTTGTGTACGTGGGACACATACTGCTGCCGCTGCTCCACAGTCTTGGCGTCGGTCCGCGTGTAGTAGTCGCGCTCTGGCAGGCCCAGCCCGCCCGCGCCATAGAAGCTGATCACCGAACTCGCATCGGCAAAGTCCTGGTTCGACCCCATGCCGAAGAAGGCATTGACGCCAATGGTGTGCAGGTGGGCCAACAGAGCGGGCAGGGCCGCAACCGACTTGAGCGCGGCAATGCGGTCCAGCTCCGGCTGCAAGGATGCGAGGCCCTGCTTGTTCACCGCGGCCGTATCCATGCAGCTGGCGTACTCGTCGCCGATCTTCTGCTGGTTTGCCGAGCGTGTGGCGGCGGGCGTGGCGTTTTCTTCCAGAATCTGCTTCAGGTGCAGCCGGTTCAGTTCGGCCAGTTCGGTAAAGCGGCCATAGGCGGCCTGGTCGGCGGGTAGCGGATTGCGCTTGAACCAGCCGTTGCAACTGTAGCGATAGAAGTTCTCGCAGGGGTCTACCGTCTTGTCGACCAGCGCGGCGTCAAAGACGCGCAATTCAGGCGCGGCGGCGGGAGCGGCGGCAGGCGGCGCTGTCTGGCCCAGCGCGGAGGTGGAAAGCAGCACGGCGGCAGTGAAGGCGATGAGTGTGAGGCAGGAACGGACGGGTGCAAAGGCGATGCGCAACATGCGGAAACTTTAGCAGATTATGGGCCTTTAGCAGCAGGAAACCGCAGCCGGTTACAATGAAGCCGCTACAAATAAATCTTTCCCAGGAGTTCTCAAAGTGGCGCAACGCACCTTCAGCATCATCAAGCCGGACGCGGTCCGCAAAGGCTTCACCGGGGCCATTCTGGCCGAAATCGACAAGGCTGGATTCCAGATTGTGGCCGTCAAAAAAGCCTCCATCTCCGTGGAGCAGGCCAAAGGCTTTTATGCCGTTCACGAGGGCAAGGGCTTCTTCAACGACCTGTGCGCCTTCATGTCTTCTGGCCCGCTGGTCCTGCTGGTTCTGGAGAAGGACAACGCCATCGCCGACTGGCGCAAGCTGATGGGCGCGACGAACCCAGCCAACGCCGAAGAGGGAACCCTGCGCAAGAAGTTTGCCGGATCGATCCAGGAGAACGCAGTGCACGGCTCCGACGCCGAAGATACCGCCGCGTTTGAGATTGGGTATTGGTTCGCGGGGTATGAGCTGATCTAGTTGTTGAAGATACGGCTGATTTGAGTTGGTGGCATCCCTTCCTTTCCGCAATTTTCCTCGCGAAACACGCGGAAAGGAAGGTGTAACCGGCGGCCAATTGATCTAACTATTTGGCAGCGGATGCCGACTGGGCAGTCAGCGATTTCAGATCCTCAACGAGCTTGTTCATTGCGGCCCGTTTATTCTTGTCGCCGGTTTTTTGCCGAGCAGCGTCCTGCAGAGACTCTGTGAACGTCCAGAGCGCGATGCGCGTTTTTGTGTCCAGAAGCACCAACTTGACCCTGGAGGATTCACAGCCCGTTTCCGGAGATAAGCTGATCTCCAAAGCGAGATCGGCATCCGCGGGAGCCGCTACCAGCTCATATTGACCCCAGCTCTTGATGGCCGCATAAAACTCGTTGTAGGTTTTAGCTGTCCCTACACCCGCATTGGAGATGAACACCTTCTTGGCCGTGGTGATTTGCGAGGGCAGAGGAGCCGCAGATGCATCCGTCGCCTGCGCCCGCAAAACTGGCACGGCCGGAACGATTATTGCAAAACATAGAAGTGCAGTAGCGAACCTGAACATGACCCTTACCTTTCTCTACCTATCCTGAACACGGGGCGGGCTGTTTCCACTCGGTAGAAACACGCCTCGGCCGGACTATTCCCCAAACAGATCGTCGATCTTGCGGTTGAGAGCCTCAACCTTCTGCCGTAACTCCGCTACTGTGGTTTCCAACTGCGCGATGCGCTCTTCGTGGGCTGTGTCTTGCACGGCCTCGCGCCGCACGGACGTAGGTTCGGCCACAGAAGCAGCCGCGATTGCTTCCACCGGCCCAGACAGCAAATGCGCGTAGCGCGATTCCTTGGTGCCCGGCTGGCGCGGCAGAACGGCCACCAACGCCGGTTCGCGCTCCATCAACTTTTGCAGCCCGGCCAGCACTTCGCCGATCTCGTCGAAGCGGTGCATGCGCTCGGTGCGTCCACGCAGCTCACCCGGCGTCTGCGGGCCGCGCAGCAGCAGCACGCACAGCAGCGCCGTCTCCGCACGGCTGAAGTTGAAGGCCTCGCCCAGCCAGTGTTCATACTTGGCCACGCGCCCATCGGCCCGCGCCGGACCGGCCAGCCGCAGGTCTTCCAGGCCATGCAGCGCCTGCCGCACGCCGTCCTCGTCCAAATCCATCACCGGCTCGCGGTTCGAGCGCTGATTGCAGGCGTTCATCAGCGCATTCAGCGACATCGGATAGTAGTCCGGGGTGGTGACTTCCTTTTCAACGAGGGCGCCCAGAACACGGGCTTCGGCGGGAGTAAGAAAGAGGGGTTCGGTCTGCGGCATGGGTCTATTCTGCCACTCCTCGCGCCGGTTGCGCACAGGTTGTGTGAATTCGAAAAAGTACGGCCTCAGCCACCGGGGAAATGTTGCGGTTAAAAATGAAGATACATTTCCTCAGTGGCTGAAGCCATCCCGGTTTCCCTCAGCTTTTTCGAGGGAAGCTGGAAGGACAAACTCAAGCGGTTTCCTCCGGCAGCGCCGCGCGGTCGCGGGTCAGCAGGAAGTAGACCAGCGGCGTGACCACCAGGCTGAGCACCATGGAGATGCCCAGTCCGCCGATCACCGCGATGGCCAGCGGCTGCAGCATCTGCGAGCCTGCGCCCAGGGCGAAAGCCAGCGGCAACATGCCGCAAACCGCCGCAATGGCCGTCATTACAATGGGCCGCAAACGGCGCTGGGCCGCGTGCAGCATGGCGTCGCGCGGGCTGGCTCCCTCGGCGCGGAACTTTTCATCCGCGTCGAGCAGCAGAATGCCGTTTTTGGCTACGATGCCGATGACCATGATGAGCCCCATGAACGAGGCCACATTGAAGGTGGTGCGCGTGACCAGCAGGGCCAGAATGACGCCGGAGATGGACAGCACCGACGAGGTGAGAATGGCGATGGGCGCGGGAAAGTTGCGGAACTCCGCCAGCAGTACGCCGAAGACCAGCGCCAGCGCCAGCAGCAGCACCCGCAGAAGATCGTGGAAGGACTTTTGCTGCTCCTCGTAGGTGCCGCCGTACTCGACACGCACCGAGGCAGGCAGATGCATTCCAGCAACCGTTTGGCGCACCTTGGCCATGCCGCTGCCCAGGTCCGAGCCTTCGAGGCGGCCCGTGACTACGACCATCCGTTGCAGGTTTTCGCGGCGAATTTCGTTCTGCGGCGGCAGCTGCTGAATCTCCGCCAGCGAGCCCAAGGTCGCGCTGTGGCCCGAGGCGCTGTTGAAGACCGTGTTCTGAATGGTTTCGAGCGAAGCGCGGCTCTCGTCGCCCAGCCGCACGCGAATCGTATAGGGGCGGCCGTTCTGGATGAGCGGGTCAGAAGCTGTGACGCCGTCCAGAATCGACGTGGCGTCTTCAGAGACTTCGGTCGGCGTGAAGCCCATGCGCGCCGCCACCACGGGGTTGATCTGGAAGTTGGTAGCCGGGCCGCTGATGGTGTTTTCGATGCCATTCTGCACATCGACCACACCCTCGATCCTGCCGATGGCGTCGCCCACGCGCGGGCCGAGCTGCTCCAGCAGGGCCGGATCGTTGGCGAACAGCTTGATCTGGATGGGTTCCGGCGCGTTGGAAAGATCGCCGATCATGTCCTGCAGCACCTGCGTAAACTCGACGTCCAGCTCTGGCTCGGTGGCCTTCACCTGCGCGCGCACATCGGCAATCACGTCGTCGATGGCGCGGCTGCGCTTGGCCTTGAGCTTCACGGTAAAGTCGCCCGTGTTGGCCTCGGTGACCGCGGCCAGTCCCATCTGCAAGCCGGTGCGGCGCGATGTGCTTTCGACCTCGGGAGCTTCGCGCAGGATGCGCTCCACATGATCGAGAACCCGGTTGGTTTCACTCAACGAACTGCCCGCCGGCATGATGTAGTCGAGGATGAAGCCGCCCTCGTCCATCTCTGGCAGCAGGTCAGAACCCAGCGCCTGATAACCCGCCCAGGTGCCCAGCACCAGCAACAGGCAAACGCCGCCCAGAGCCAGCGGCTTGGCCAGCGACCAGTCGAGCACCCGGCGATGAGTGCGGATGATGGTCGCCATCAGCCTTCCGGCCTGGTGATTCTGCGGCGCGTCGCCGGTGCGCTTGTCGCGGAGCAGGACGAGGCTCAGACCCGGCGTCCAGGTGAGCGCCAACACCAGCGACGTGAGCAGCGCCGCGGTCATGGTGATGGCCAGCGCGCGGAAGAAGCTGCCGGTGACGCCGGTGACCGAAACCAACGGCAGAAAGACAACGACCGGCGTAATGGTGGAAAACACCAGCGGCGTGGTGATTTCGTGCAACGCCTTGCGGACCGCATCGACGCGGCTTTCACCACCATCGCGGTGCAGCACAATGTTTTCGACCACCACAATGGCGTCGTCAATCACCAATCCGATGGCCGCGGCCAGTCCGCCCAGCGTCATCAGGTTGAAGCTCTGGCCAATCATCCACAGCACCAGCACCGTAATGGCGACCGTGACCGGAATGACCAGGCCGGCAATGAGCGACGAGGTCCAGTCGCGCAGGAACAGGAACAGAACGATGCAGGCCAGGACGAGGCCGATGAAGATGGCGTCGCGGACGCTCGAGATGCTGTCGCGCACAATCTGCGACTGGTCGTAGAACGGTTCCAGGCGCACGCCCGCGGGCAGCTTTTGTTTGAGCTGTGCCACCTGCGCGGCCACTCCGTCGGCCACGGCCACCGTGTTGCTGGAAGGCTGGCGGGCGATGTTCAACAGCACCGCCTGCTTGCCGTTGGCGGTCACCGTCGTGTAGACCGGCATGGTCCCCTGCTCGACAGTCGCCACGTCGGCCACACGCACCGGAGCGCCCGCCGCGGTGCTCTTGACCACAAGCTGCCGCAACTGGTCGGCGTCGTGCACCTGCGCGCCGACGAGGCCGAGAATCAATTGGTGGTTGGCCTCGTACAGGCCGGGCGAGTCAACAATGTTCGAGGCCTGAATCGCGTTCACCATGTCAGGAATGGTGACGCCCGCGGTCTGCATCATGGCGGGATTCGGCACCACGTGAAACTCCGGCACCTGTCCGCCCTGCACGGTCACCGTGCTGACGCCGGAAACGCGATTCAGCGGCGGCTTCAGGTCGTAGGTAGCAATCTCCCAGAGCTGCGTTTGCGGCACGGTGTCCGAGGTGAGGCTGTAGCCGAGGATCGGAAACGTGGCAAAGGTGAGCCGGTTGGTGGTGACCTTGGCCGTCGAGGGCAGCGTCTGCTCCACCTTGCCGAGGGCCGTATCGACCAACTGAAGCGAGTGGAACATGTCGGCGTTCCAGTCGAAGAAGAGACTGACTTCCGCCGAGCCGCGGCTGGTGGTGGAGCGCACCGTCTTGAGGCCCGGCACGGAGTTGACCGCGTCCTCAATGGGCTTGGTGATGGTGACCTGCATCTGTTCCACAGGCATCACGCCGTTATCCACGCCGATGACCACGCGCGGAAAATTGGTGGCCGGGAAGACCGAGATCGGCACCTGAAAGGCCAGATCAATGCCGGCCAGGGTGAGAACGACCACGAAAAAGAAGATGGTGCGCGTGGAGCGCGCCAGCCAAAAGGGCCTGGGGTGAGCCGCCTTGCCGGGATCGTTGTCGTGCATCAGTCGCCCCCGCCTTTGCCGGCTTCCGGCTTTTTGTCGTCGTCCGCCGCGGGACCAACCTTGACCTTGGCGCCATCATCCAATCCGTAGGCTCCGCCGGTAATCACGAGGTCGCCGGGAACGAGTCCGGCGGAGATCTGCACGTCTTCCGCATCCTGCAAGCCGAGGGTCACAGGCTTGCGATGGGCCGCGCCGTCCGTGCCCACCACCATCACCGATTTTGTGCCGTCCTGCGCGGTCAGAATTGCAGCCGACGGAATCTTCCACGCCTTCGGGTCGGTCCTGCCGGTGAGGTAAACCTTCACCGGCGTGCCCACCTTGAGCGAGCCGCTCTTGTTGTCGATTTTGAGCCAGACCTCGACCGTGGTGCTGCCCGGATCGAGCGCCGGGCTGATAAGCGCAACCTTGGCGGTGACCGGCTCGGCCATTCCAGGCACCTGCACGGCAGCCTCGTCGCCGAGCTTCATCCGCTGCGCCAGGCTCTGCGCAAGGTGCGTCTTGGCCAGCAGGGCAGACGTATCCATCACCGTGATCAGCGGCGCGCCCGCGGCTGCGGTTTCGCCCGCAAACAGAGGCCGGTCGGTAACCACGCCGTTGATGGGGCTGCGAATTTCGGAGTAGCTGACCTGGGCCGCCGCGCCCTTGTACTTGCCTTCCGCCGAGGTCAACTGACCTTGCGCCGACTTGAGCGAGGCCTCACGGCTCACCTTGCGCATCGAGTCCAAATGCAATTCCGCCGCATGATAGGCGGCCTGCGCAGCCACCAACGCGGCCTCGGCGGTATCCAGATCGCGGCCGGGAATGGCGCCTTCCGCAAACAGTTGCTTGCGGCTTTTCACGATGCTCTCGTTCAGGTTCAGGTTTGCCTTGGCCTGGGCCACGTCGGACTCCGCCTTCTGCGTGTCTTCCGGCACCTGCGCCTTGGTGGCCGTGGCGTAGGCCGCCTCGGCCGCCATATACGAGCCCTTGCTGTCCAACGCGGCCGCGGCCAGATCGTTGTTTTCCAAGGTCGCCAGCAACTGGCCTTCCTTCACCTTGGCTCCGCGCTGCACATAGAACTTGCGCACCGGCGCCGAGATTTTGGGAGCAATGGCCGCCTGCGCCAGCGGCATCAGAACCGCATCGGCGGTGATGTGCTCGGCAATCGCACCCTGCTCGGGATGCTCGGCCTGCACGGTCACCTGCACCACGGGCGCAGCCTCCTTTTTGCAACCCGGCATAAGCACCATGGGCAGCACCAGCGCGCTGAGCAACAGCCAACTTGCCTTCGACCAACCAGTGGAATTCGTACGCATTGTCTCGCTCATTTTTTGCTCACATCGTTCCCGTCAAGGTCTGCAAATCGGCCCGCGCTGCCTGATAGCGGACCCGTCCGTCCTCGCGCGCGTTCTCCGCGCCCACAAAGGCGTTTTGCGCGTCCACCACTTCGAGCACGGTGGCCTCGCCCTCGGTGTAGCGCAGCTTGGTCAGACGCAGACTTTCCGCCGCTGTGGCCACACTCGCATCGAGCGACGCCAGTTGATCCCGCGCCGCCGCGGCTTCGGAGTAGGCCTCGTCGAGCCGCGCGATCAATCTCCGTTGGGTCGCTGTCAGCGCCACCTTGGCTGCATCGCGCCGGATGGTGCTTTGCCGGACCTTGTGCTGGGTGCTGAGCCAGTCCCACACCGGAATGTCCACGGTGACACCGGCCGAATAGCCCAGGTTGCGCACGCCGTCGGGGCCATTGACGGCAAACTGCGGCGCGTCGATACCGTACGTCACGTTCAGCCCGATGTCGGGCAAATAGGCCGCCCGCGCCGCCAGCACGTCGGCATTGCTCACGTTCAGGGAGGCCAGCGCGCTCTTCAACTCGGGATTGTTTTTGGCCGCGGCCTGATCGATTTCGGCCCTTGAAGCGAGTTCCGCTGCGCTGTCCGCGGCCAGCGTATACGGCGTGCGCGGATCGGCGAACAGCAGCACGCCCAATTCAAGGTGAGCCTTTTCCACAGCCAGTTTGGCATCCTGCAAATCGCGCAGGCGCTGCTGCTCGGCCAACTGCGCCTTCACCACGTCAGCGTGGGCCGCCTCGCGCGCCTGTTCGCGCTTGCCGGTCAGCCCGGTAAAGTCCGCCGCTTCCTGGTTCGCCCGCTGGGCCACGGCCAGCTTGGTGTCGGCCGCCAGCGATCCGTAGAACAGACCCGTGACCGCCGCTATCAGGCCGCGCCGCGCAATTTCGAGTTCCGCCCGAGCCCGCGCCGCCGAGGCGTCCGCCCGCCGCACCTGGGCCAACCCGCCGAGGCCCAGCGTCTCATTGACGACCGCCTGACTCGCGTATTCATGCACGCCGTTGTTGGCAATGAATTTTTGGGTGGTCTGCGCCGTCGTGCCCTGGTCCTTCTGGCCGTTGGGCTGCGTGTAGAGCGCCTGGTTGTGATAGACCACGCCCGGCAGCAGGCCGGCGCGCACAATGGAGCGATCCAGCCCCGCGGCCCGGCTTTCCGCCGCCGAGGATGCGTAGGCAGGCTCGCTGGCCTCGGCGCGGTGAATCGCCTCGTCGAGCGTAACGGGCTTGTCTGGCGCCGACGGGTCGGCTGGCGCTTGCCCATGGGCTGCCGCTATCCATACCAGGGCAAAGGCGCCGGTCAGCAGTGCCCGCCCCCACCGTCTCTTTGCCTGTCGAAACTCACGCTGCATCGTCACACCCTGGAGCATACGGTCAAAACCTTAATCTCACCTGATGCCTGCATAAAAGATGGATCGACCCCGGGACTCACCACGCTATCACCCGAAACTGAACAGCAGCTTAAGATGTTGGCATGGAAACAACCGAGCTTGCTGGCCAAAAAGTGTCGCGCGTCGCCCTGGGCACCTGGGCCATCGGCGGATCGGAGTGGGGCGCGGTGCCCGACAGCGTGGCCGTGGCCACTTGCCTGGGCGCTTTGGAGCGTGGCATCAACCTGATCGATACGGCCCCCATCTACGGCCACGGCCGGGCCGAGGAGATGGTGGGCAAGGCACTGCGCGCGCACGGCCGCCGCGAAGACTTTTTCATCGCGACCAAGGCCGGCTTGGAATGGAACGCCGCCGGCGTCTTCGCAAATTCAACGGAGTCGCGGCTACGGAAAGAGCTGGAAGACAGCCTGCGCCGCCTGGGCACGGACTATATCGACCTCTACCAGATTCACTGGCCGGACCCGCTGGTGCCCATTGCCGAAACCGCCGCCCTGCTGGCCGGGTTCCAGCGCGAAGGCAAGGTGCGCGCGCTGGGGGTGAGCAACTTCAGCGCGGCGCAGATGGAGGAGTTCCGCGCGGTGGCTCCACTCACTTCCGACCAGCCACCTTACAACCTTTTCGAGCGGCAAATCGACCGGGGCAGTCAGAAGGAACCGGCCATTCGCGCCTGGTGTGCGGCCAACAAGGTCGCCGTGATGACCTGGAGCAGCCTCTGCCGCAGCCTGCTGGCCGGGCGGGTTTATCGCGGCATCAATTTCGACGAGGGCGACATTCGCAACTTCGACCCCAAGTTTCAGGAGCCGCGCTTCGGCCAGTACATGACCGCCGTGGAGGGGCTCGCCGGCCTGGCCAAGGAGAAGTACGGCAAATCGGTGCTGGAACTGGCCGTCCGCTGGGTGCTGGACCGGCCCGGCATCTCGGTGGCCCTGTGGGGAGCGCGCAGTCCCGAGCAGCTCGACGCCGTGGCGGGCGTGATGGGCTGGAAGCTGGACACGAGTGCCATGGCCGAGATCGACAAGATTGTCGCGGAGGCGGTTACCGACCCGGTCGGGCCGGAATACCTGACGCCTGGGGTGCGCGAGGGCTGAAGGCTTCGCGGCCCTCAATCAGCTTGAAAGCCGGTGTCTGTCTCATGGAAGTACAGAGAAGTTACGCCCGGTCCAACTCTGCAAACAACTCGCTCAGCACGACGCGGATTGGCGTCTCTGGCACAGCCAGTTCGCCGGTCTGCACCGGTTCGAGTCCCGCAGATGTATAGCGGTAGGCCAGCCGCGGCTCGGGATCGACAATCCAGATGTTCGGGATGCCGAAGCGAAGATAGTTTTCGAACTTGTTCTGCATGGCGCTCAGGGTATCTTCGGGCGAGAGAATCTCAATGGCGATCAGCGGCGGATGCGTGAGATAGCGGCCGATCGATTCCCCTGACCGCACCACGAGCACGTCCGGGACCCGGAAATTGGTGGCCGCAACCTGCGTACGCAGCTCGGGAAAGACTTCCACGCCCCATTCCCCGCGTTTTAGCGCAAAAAGAACCGTGAGATACCGCTGGATGATGGAGTGCTCTATCTCGCCCAAATTCCGCTCCTCAATCCGCCCATCCACATACTCGCGGTCCGGGCTCCAAGTCGTGGAGAGGTATTCCCGCACGGTCCAGAGGTCTTCCGAATTGGGCATAGTCGCCATGCGCCCATTATCGCCCCAGGCAATCCGTCCCCGCCACAGGAATCCTGTTGGCTCTCTCCGATTTCGCCACCCAACTTTGCCTCGGCTCTGCGATACTGGTTTGTCATGCCAATCGCCGATCTGCAACAAGCCGCTCAAAAGATTGCCGCTTTCCTTTCCAGCCTGAACAAGCTGGGTGGTTTTCGCCTGAAATACCGCATCACCGCCGGGGACGGCGCGCGCGACCCCGAGGGCATTGAGGCCCGCCAGATCTACGTTGAACTGGCCGGCCCGGACGTGCCGCTGGTCGTCCAGCACAACGGCGAATTGCTGCGCGCTCTGGAGACCCTGGCCGCGCAGATGCTGCGCCTGGAACAGCGCGAGCACGAGCTGGTCAGCTTTGACGCCGCCAACTTCAAGGCCCTGCACGCCCAGGAAGTCCGGCTCACGGCCGAGACCGCCGCGGAAAAAGTGCGCAAGTCCGGCGTCCCGTATGCCTTTCCGCCGATGAACAGCCGCGAACGCCGCCTGCTGCATCTGGCTTTCCGCAGCCTGGAAGGTGTGGAGACAGCCAGTTCCGGCGAGGGTCAGGACCGCTTTCTGGCCGTCTATCCCGCGGGCAGAACGGACTTGCCGGTTGCCCAGCCGGTACAGCCCCGAGGTTTTGGACGCAGGTAGTTGGTCTTCGCCCGCGCTGCAGTTCAGGGAATCTCAGGTCAGAATCGAGACCTTGATACCCCGGTGCCGAGCCACGACACGGAAAGATCATTGACGATGAAAACCAAGATCCTCTTGCTTCTGTTGGTTCTGACGGCAACCCTGTGCCCGGCGCAAAAGCGCCTGGTGGTGATCGATGAGGACGGCGCGGGTCCCGGCGGCACCGACCAGATGGCCATGCTGGCCCTGCTCCAGTCGCCCCAGGTTCAGGTGCTAGGCATCACCATGGTCACCGGCGACAGTTGGCGCGACGAAGAGACCCTGCACACCCTGCGCATGCTGGAACTGACCGGCCACGCCGGGGTTCCCGTGGCCAAGGGCGCCAACGCCCCGCTGATCCGTACCCAGGAAGAGACCCGCCTGACCTCTGCGATCAACGGCAAGGTCGGCTGGCTGGGAGCATGGGACCACGGCACCGCCGAGCAGCAGCCGGCCGTCCCGACGCTGCCCGAGGGGCTGCCCACGCTCAAGCCCATCGACGAAGACGCCGCCCATTTTCTGGTCCGGCTGGTGCGCGCGCATCCCCATCAGGTCACCGTTTATGCCGCCGGGCCACTGACCAACATTGCCCTGGCCCTGGCCATTGACCCGGAGTTTGCCGCCCTCTCCCAAGGCATTGTGCTGATGGGCGGCAGCATGAATCCGCAGACAGACGATCCGGAGTTTGCCGCCGATCCGCGCCATGAGTTTAATTTCTGGTTCGATCCCGAGGCCACGCACATGGTGCTGCGCGCCAACTGGCCGCGGGTCGACGTCACCACCGTCGACATCTCCATCAAGGCGCCCGTCACCCAGGAGATGCTGGACACCATTGCCAAATCCTCAACGCCCACAGCCCGCTACGTGGCTGCGTGGAGCAAGAGCCGCTCCTACCTGTGGGACGAACTGGCCGCCTGCGCCTGGCTCGACCCCACGCTCATCACCAAGGAAAAGCTGGTCTACATGGACGCGGACCTGAGCCGTGGCCCGTTCTATGGCAACACTCTTACCTGGAGTGAGGAACTGAAGCCCGCCACTGGCGTGCGCCTGGTTCATGCGCAAGTCGACGTCGACCTGCCGCGCTTCCAGAAGATGTTTGTGGAGTTGATGAACGCGCCAAGACCCTGACGCAGCACGTCCTCATGGAAAAAGCCCACGCCGGAGTTCACGGCGTGGGCTTTTGTTTTTCGCTGACTTGCTGACTCGCTCTCGCAGCCTGCCCTGGCAGGAATCCCACTCCCGCGCCTTTTTAGTGGCGCGGGCCGGCCGAAGGCAGTTGGCCACCCCGCAGGGGTCTAGCCGTTCAGCGTGTCCTGCAGCTTGTTGATGGTGCGGTGCAGGTCCTTGTCGGTGCGGCGCTGCTCGTCGATCTTGCTGATCGAGTGCATCACCGTGGTGTGGTGCTTGTTGCCGAACTGGCGGCCGATTTCCGGCAGGCTGGCTTCGGTCAACTGCTTGGCCAGGTACATGGCGATCTGGCGCGGCACCACCACGTTGCGCGAGTTGTTCTTCTGTTTCAGGTCGCTGACCCGCATGCCGAAGTTTTCGGCCACGGCGCGCTGGATGGCTTCAATCGAGATTTTGCGCACCTGCAGGTCGATGAACTGCTTGAGGCACTGCTGCGCGGTGGGCAGCGAGATGTCCATCTTGTTCATCTGGCACCAGGCGATCAGCCGGGTCATGGCGCCCTCAAGCTCGCGCACGTTGGTGCGCACATTCGAGGCCACAAACAGCGCCACGTCCATGGGCAACTGCACCTGCTCGTTCTCAGCCTTCTTTTGCAGGATGGCCACCTTGGTCTCAAGATCGGGCGGCTGAATGTCGGCGATCAGGCCCCATTCAAAGCGCGAGCGCAGCCGGTCCTCGATCTCCGCCAACTCTTTGGGCGGACGGTCCGAAGCGATGACAATCTGCTTGTTGCTCTCGTGCAGCGCATTGAAGGTGTGGAAGAACTCCTCCTGGGTGCGCTCCTTCTGGGCGATGAACTGGATGTCGTCGATCAGCAGCACGTCCACGGTGCGGAAGCGGTCGCGGAAGCTGGTCATGCGATCGTTGCGCAGCGAGGTGATCATCTCGTTGGTGAACTTTTCCGCCGAGACGTAGCAGATGCTGGCCATGGGCTGGCGGCGCTTCACCTCGTGCCCGATGGCGTGCATCAGGTGGGTCTTGCCCATGCCGACGCCACCATACAGGAAGAGCGGATTGTAGGCGCGCGAAGGCCGTTCGGCCACCGCCAGGGCGGCAGCGCGGGCAAACTGGTTGCCGTTGCCGATGACGAAGGCATCAAATGTATAGCGCGGGTTGAGCTGCGCCGCCGAAGACCAATCGAAGCGCTCCTGCTGTGGCCGGGCCGCCTGCTGCGAGGCCGGGGCCGTGGGCGCATGCGCCGGAACCGGGCCGAACCCGCCGTCAGTGCGCTGCGGCGGAATCGAGGGATCCTCTTCCGCGGTGACAAAGCTTACGTCGTCCAGCTCCAGCGACTGCAGGTCGATGGCTTCCTGAATCAGGTCCCCGTACTTGTCCCCGATGTGTTGAAACTCTGGCGAGGGTACGCGCACATAGAGCGTCCGGCCCGCCACGTGACTGAACCGCGTGGGTTTGAGCCAGGTCTCAAAAGACTGCCGAATTACCTTCTTTTCCAGGGCTGAGAGAATCTGTAGCCAGGGATTAAGAACCGTCGCCGCTGAAATTGCAAATGCCATGGAACAAATCCTTGCCTGCGCCGCCTGTGTATTGCCGGCAGGGTTGGTCCGTCTGAACAGACAACGGCTCTCTCTAGGCGAAAGGCTTCGGCCTCTCGTCCAACTTCCAGTGAGAATCTGCCTGGTTGCCGCTGGGTTGCCCGTGAACCAAACTTCGGGGCAGTGGACTAAAACCCGTACCGTGGGACGCTCGGAAACTTTCTTGAACGGTCCCGATGGTAGCACATTTGGAAGTCGATGCAATGGTCCTTTCACATAACTTTAGTCCCCCCTGAATGAGTTGCACCATCCCTGGTGAAACTCTTCATAAATAGTTACCAGAGTCACGTCTTCAGCCGCCTGGGAAGGCCATTTCGACCACCTTGCCGCCTCGCTTGCCGAGTCACTTGGCGGCGGCGAAGGTGCATCGATTCTTCCCCTCGCGCCGGTTCCCGCTGGATTCCTGGCCCAACCTGGGGTACACTTGAATCTTGCCGTCAAGGCTCAGATTTTCAGAGACAAACAGGAGCGCATTTCCATGCCCAAGCGCACATTTCAGCCCAATCGCCGCCACCGTGTGAAGACACACGGCTTTCGCGCGCGCATGAAGACCAAGAGCGGCGCTGCCGTTCTCAGCCGTCGCCGTGCCATCGGCCGCAAGCGCGTGGCCGTCAGCGCTGGCTTCCGCGACTAATTCCTTCCCGCCGTTCTGTCTGAGCCGGAGCCGGTTGCCCCATGCAACCCTTCCGGCTGAGGCTCCTTCCGGCAAGCCCATGCATACCCCTTTCAAGCCTGCCCCGGACCAAACACTGTGCCGGTCTGAATCCCGGTTGCAGTCGTTGGCGGGGTTGCGTCTGCAAAAGCACGCCGACTATCAGCGCGCCTATAAAGCCAGCCGCAAGCGCCAGTCTTCTTCCATGAGCTGGTTTCTCGCTCCCCAGCAGCCTGCCTACCCAGGCGCTGAAGTCCCCGTTTGCCCGCGCGTCGGGCTCACCGTCGGCAAGGTGATGGGCAAGGCTCATGAGCGCAACCGCATGAAGCGCCGCATGCGCGAAGTCCTGCGCCGCCACGTGGACCTGCTGCCGAAGAACTGCGATCTCATCTTTCATCCCCGCCGCTCCGTCCTCACGCTCGAATTTTCGAAACTTGAGGCAGAGGTGGTGCGTATCTTGAGTCAGGCGAAGGCCGACGCGGCGCGACTGGGCTCCCTTTCCGCCCCGTCTCCTGCTGCTGCCAAGCCGTCTCTATGACTCGTATCCTGCTGGCCATCCTCGCCTTCTATCGCCGCTGGCTGTCTCCCGCGATTCATTCCCTGGGCGCGGGCGGCTGCCGTTTTGTGCCCACCTGCTCGGAGTACGCCGCCGTGGCCATTGCCACGCACGGCCCTCTGCGCGGCACAGGGCTGGCGTTCTGCAGGCTCATGCGCTGTCACCCGTTCTGCCGCGGAGGCCTCGATCCGGTGCCCCCCGCCGCCCTTTCAACCCATTTTCCCCACGAACCGTTACCATAGGAGTAGCGGCGGACAGATGGTCTGCCCCTCCATACGACAGGAAGTATCCCTTGCCCGAAATTCGCAATCCTAATCTTCAGACGCAGGGCTCCAGCGGCGGCGGTGGCGGCGATATGCGCTCCACGCTGATTTTCACCATGGTGATCCTGGTCGCGCTGCTTGGCTACCAGTACTTCTTCAAGCCCAAGCCGGCCACACCCGCTCCCCAGACACAGTCGCAGGCGCAGCAGCCCGCCGCACAGACCGCCGCTTCACAGGCCCTGCCCCCCGCGCAACTGCAGGCCCCCGCGGCTGTTCCCGCCGTCGCCGCCGCCGCTGAGACCCTGACCACGGTCGAAAACGAGCACTACCGGATCACCTTCACCAACAAGGGCGCCCAGGTGAAGCAGTGGATCCTCAAGGATTACAAGGACACCTCCGGCCGCACCCTGGATATGGTGCAGCAGCAGGCAGCGGCCAAGTTCGGCTTGCCCCTCTCCTTCTATACCTATGAGCCGGCCCTCACCGCGCAGTTGAACGAGGCGCTCTATCAGCCCTCGGCCACCGGCGAAGTGCTGGCGCCCAACTCGCTCACCTTCCGCTACGTGGCCAACGGCCTCGACGTGGTGAAGACCTTCCATTTCGACTCCACCTACGTGGTGACCATCGAAACCCAGGTCAAGCGCAACGGCTCGCCGGTTCGCGCCCTGGTTTCCTGGCCCTCCGGCCTGGGCGATATGGAGGAGTTCCTCCCCACGTCCAGCACCCGCGCCCAGGTACCCACGCCCTCGCAGTTTGCCTGGTCTCTGAACGGCAAGCAGGACAGCGAGACCGCCTCCAAAGTCAAGGGCGAAGCGACGCTCGACCAGCCCTACTCCTACGCCGCCATCACCGATCTCTACTTTGCCGCAGCCTTTTTGCCCGACTCGCCCGAGCGCACCACCGTGGTCACGCTGCACAAGACCATCGACATTCCCGGCGACCTGAGCGACCCCAACAGCGCCAAGAAGCCGGCCCACGTGCTCGGCCTGGCCGTGGGCGACCAGAGCGGCACCACCCGCCTGCGCCTGTTTGCTGGCCCCAAGGCCATGGACGTGATGACTTCCACCCACGCCATTGGCGCCGACGGCAAGGCCAGCGGCCAGTCGCTCGAACCGCTTATCCAGTTCGGCTGGCTCACCATCATCGCCAAACCCCTCTACCTGGCTCTGCGCTTCCTCTATGAGCACGGCGTGCCCAACTGGGGCTGGTCCATCATCATCGTCACCGTCATCTTCAACCTTCTGCTGCTGCCCACGCGCTTCATGATGATGAAGTCGTCGCTGAAGATGATGCGCATTCAGCCCAAGGTCGAGGCCCTCAAAAAGCGCTACGCCCATCTCAAGGCGACGGACCCCAAGCGGGCCGAAATGAACTCTGAGATGATGCTGCTCTACAAGACAGAGAACGTGAACATGTACGGCGGCTGCCTGCCCATGCTGTTGCAGATGCCCCTGTTCTTTGCCTACTACCGCGTGCTGGCCAACGTGATTGAGCTGCGCCAGGCCCAGTGGTTCTGGCTCCACGATCTCTCGGTGCCCGATCCCTGGCACATTCTGCCGGCCATCATCATCGTCAGCATGTTCCTGATCCAGTACCTCACCCCGTCCCCGGGCATGGACCCGGCCCAGCGCCGCATGATGGCCTTCCTCATGCCGGTCATCTTCGGCTTCTCCATGTTGCACTTTGCTTCGGGACTGGCCCTCTACTGGGGCACCGGCAACCTGATCAACCTGGCCATCCAGCTGGGCATCAATCAGTCCAGCATCGGCAAGGAGATGCACGCCATCGCCGCCAAACGAGCCGCCAAAAAATCGGGCGGCAACGCCAAGGTCATTCAAGGCAAACGGTAAACAATCGCCCGGCATTTCGCACTTCTGCCACAAAGAAGCCCCCGCTCAAGCCCATCTTGAGCGGGGTTTTTCTTTGCCCTTGACCTCGATGTTGTCGCTGAGCGACCAGAGCGAAGCGCAGGGAGTCGAAAGCCTGCACTGAGCCAAGCCGAAGTGGACCTGCGTTTCGGTCGTTCCTCCCGCCGCTTTATCTACTCCCTACTCCCTGTTCCCTATTCCCGGCCTCTCGATCCACCCAGCCTCCATGGTGTATGGTGCAGTCGTGATGGAAAACAACCAGAGCAACATCCCCCAGCCCGCGCCCGAAGCCGAAGAAATCTACCGGCGGTGGATCCACTTCCTCGATGAAGAGTTCTCCCGCCACCACTCCGCGGAGCGCCGCTCGGAGATCGTGCGCGACCAGCTTTTCCAGCTCTACCTGGGCCGTCCGCACGAGACCAAGCTCAATCTCTCCCTCACCAGCGAACTGCCCGGCAACATCCTCTCGCTCTCGCTGGACCCCCGGAACGTGACCCTGGAGGCGGAGCATTTTCCTGACATCGATCCCGAGAAGTTTGCCGTACGCAAGCCGCTGCTGTGGTTCTGGCAAATGTTCGACCGCTCGCCGATCGGCCTCAACCACTGGCTGGGCGTTCGTTTCCGCGCCATGCTGGGGCGGCACCTGTTTGCCCGCATCGGCGCAGGGGTCAAGATCCACTACGGCGTCGATCTCACCTTCGGCTATAACCTGATCATCGAGGACGGGGCCTGCATTCGCCAGCGCGCCATGCTCAACGACCGCGGCGGCATCACCATCGGCAAGGGCGCCATCGTCGGTTCCTTCTCTCGCATCTACTCGCACACCCACTCGCCCGCGACCTCCGATCAGGTCACACTGGTGCCCACCGTCATCGGCCCCGGCGCAAAGATCGGCAGCCACGCCATCGTCCTGGCCGGACAAACGGTCGCCGCTGGAGAAGTGGTGGGGCGGTTCCCGGCGGACAGGGTCTGAGAATGGCACAGGTCCCTTGCAGAAGTTGAGATGTTGAACGGGGAGGTAAGTTGAATGATCCCGTCACCTGTTATCTGGGTTTCTCTCTTCCTATGCTTTCCGTGTCTGGTGTTATCGGAGCAGGATACTCGTTCGAATCCTCTTGCTCCGGCAACGCCGGCCGCAGCGGCAACTCGCATCAGCCTGGATGTTCTGGTGACCGGCAAGGACGGAAAGCCGCTGGCCGGTCTGGAGCCGACGGACTTTACACTGCTCGATAATGGTCAACCGCGCAGGATACTCAGCTTCCGACGCACAGATGGGACCTCAGGCAACCAATTCGATCCCCCGGTCGAAGTGATCTTTGTGCTGGACGAAGCGAATCTGGGCTCCAATGTGAGCGGCATCATTCGACTCGACCTGGAAAACTTCCTGCGCCGTAACGGTGGCCATCTGTTCCACCCAACCTCCGTGTTCCTCTTCAACAGCCAGGGACTCTACACGCAAGCCGTGCCCTCCCGGGACGGCACGGCGCTGGCCGCGGAGTTGGAGAGAAACAAGGTCCTCAACAGGTCTGCCGAGTTTTCGGATTACGTGTATGGGCAGGGAAGCGAGTTCAGAAAGTCGATCGATACACTTTCCTACATCGTCACAAAAGAGGGTAAAAAGCCAGGGAAGAAGATCCTTATCTGGCTTGGGCACGGATGGCCGTTGCTGGCAAGCAACCGGAGCATCGCTACCGACGAGTCCCGGCAAGCGTTCTTCAAAACCATCGTCTCCCTCTCTCGCAAGTTCATAACGGCGCGCGTGACTGTAGACTGCATTTTTCCAGCCCCAGCCGCGCCTATCAGGCTCTCTCCGTTGGGAACCTACGAGGACCACCTCAAACCTGTTGCCGATTGGCGCAAGGCCGAGGCCCCCGATCTTGCTGTTCAGGTACTTGCGCTGCACTCCGGAGGGCGCGTCTTCTTGACACGAAACGACATGCCAGAACGGATCGCCGACACTGTAGCCGAGGCGGACGCCTACTACACGCTCACATTTGCGCCGCCGGCTGCAGAGCGAACGGACGAGTACCACGACCTGAAAGTCCAGGTTGCTCGGCCAGGAGTCACCGTTCGCACCAACTCCGGCTATTACAGCCAGCCCTAAGGGAGTTCCTGCCGAGTCCTTGGAAATCACTGCAAGGGGAAAGCCATAGGCATCAGGCCACTCCCCAACTCGAATCCCAGCGACCCTCCATGCTAACCTGAAATTTCCAGCACACGGAGTGACCTTTTGCAGCCCAGCAGTTTTATCATTGCCGTCTTCGAGTTCGTCCTGCTCATCTTCTCGCTTAGCGTGCATGAGTGCGCCCACGCCTGGATGGCCTCGCGCCTGGGCGACCAGACCGCCCGCCTGCAAGGGCGCATCACGCTCAACCCCATGTACCACGTGGACCCCATCGGCACCCTGCTGTTTCCCGCGCTGATGATCTTCGGACCCCTGATGGGCGGCGGCGCCATGGGCGGCTTCCTGATCGGCTGGGCCAAGCCCACCCCGGTGATTACCCGCAACTTCCGCAAGATTGTCCGCGACGACGCGCTGGTCACGCTGGCCGGTCCGGTCTCGAACCTGCTGCTGGCCCTGGCCGGCTTTGCCGGGCTGGTCGTCATCATCGTCTCCCAGGGTCACCTGCCCGAGACCGAGGGCATGGCCACCAACGTCCAGGCGCTCGCCCTGCTCTGCCAGCTCGCCATCCAGGTCAACCTGGCCCTGTTCTTCTTCAACCTGCTGCCCATTCCGCCGCTCGACGGCAGCCGCATCGTGCGCAACATGCTGCCCTACAACGCCCTGCAGTCCTACGACCGGCTCAGCGGCTGGATGGGCCTGCTGGTGATGATCCTTGTGGGTGGCCCCATCGTCCGCTTTTTCATGGTGCCGACGATGCACCTGCTCTATGCCGCCCTGGCGCTGATCTAGTACTACGGTTGTATTTGCGCCGAATCGCCCTGCTCCCTCCGCAAATGCTCTCTGCGACTTCCGCTAATGCTCTTTGCAACTGTCGTACAAGGCGCGCAGCAGTGTGTCTCTGCCCAGCTCCCGCTACAATGGAAGCAGCCTTACAGCATTTCCTTGAAAAGACGGCTGCCTTCCCTGGCGCCCCCCTGGAATCGATAAGCACAATGCCTGAACCCGCAATTGCATCTCCCCGTCCCCGCGTCCTCAGCGGCATGCGCTCCACCGGCAAGCTCCACCTGGGCAACTACATGGGAGCCCTGGCCAACTGGGTCAAGCTGCAGGATGCGTACGACTGCTACTTCTTCATCGCCGACTGGCACGCGCTGACCACCGACTACGCGGACACCTCCAAGATCACGCAGAACATTCTGGACGTGGCGCTGGACTATCTGGCCGCCGGCCTCGACCCCGCCAAGAGCGTGCTGTTTTTGCAGAGCAAGGTGCTGCAGCATGCCGAGCTCAACCTGCTGCTGGGCATGATTACGCCCCTCAGCTGGCTGGAGCGCGTGCCCACCTACAAGGAACAGCAGGAGAACCTCACCACCAAGGACCTGTCGAACTTCGGCTTCCTGGGCTACCCGCTGCTGATGGCCTCCGACATTTTGATCTATCAGCCCAAGTTTGTCCCCGTGGGTAACGACCAGACCGCCCACGTGGAGTTGACCCGCGAAGTGGCCCGCCGCTTCAACCAGTTCTACAAGCTCAACGGCGAAGAAGTGTTGCCCGAGCCGCAGTTGCTGCTCACCCCTTCGCCCAAGCTGCCCGGAACCGACGGCCGCAAGATGTCGAAGAGCTACGGCAACACCATCATGCTCACCGACCCCATTCCCGAGGTCCGCAAGAAGCTCAAGACCATGGTCACCGACCCGGCCCGCGTCCGCCGCACCGATCCGGGCGATCCCGACAAGTGCCCGGTAGGCGACCTGCACAAGGTCTTTTCGTCGCCCGAGACGCTCGCCAAGATGTACGAAGGCTGCCGCTCGGCAGGAATCGGCTGCATTGAGTGCAAAGGCTGGGCCGCCGACTCGCTGGTCCAGGTTCTGGAACCCCTGCACGCCCGCCGCGCCAGCTATACCGTGCCGCAGGTGATTGAAATTCTTGAGGATGGCTCCAACCGCGCCCGCGCCCGCGCCGAGCAGACCATGCAGCAGGTGCGCAGCGCCATGCAGATGCCCCTGACCACCACTGCCGCCAAATAGCCGGGCAGGCCGCCCGCCATGCAAATAGAATGGTCGAGGCGTCCCGGAAAGCCCGCTGAGCAAACGACCCGATTCCGGGCAAGGCAATGTCCGCACCGGGTCGCAGGAGAAATGCAGATGTCCGCCGCCGATGAAGTCATCCAATCCGTTGACGTCACGATGACCAACCCCGAGCCCGGTCTCCGCCGGCAAGTCATGTCCTACAGCCCGAACCTCATGCTGGTCCGGCACAAAATGGAGCCGGGATGGCTCGGCGCCGCGCACAGCCATCCGCAGGAGCAGTTGCTTTATGTCGTCTCCGGCGCCATTCAGCTCACCGTCGGCAATGTGGTGCATACGCTCAATGCCGGAGACAGCTTTGTGGTGGCCGGTGGCGTCCCGCACCAGGCCAGCGCAGACCGGCCATCGGAAGTGCTCGACATCTTTACGCCTTATCGTCCCGACTACGCCTTAGGGGAATGAGGGTTGCTTGCGGCGGTTTTCGGTTCCGCCGGGGAAAGCGCAGTTTTTGAGGAAAGGCCATCGGACGTAAACCGAAACCGGCCGGTGGCGCCAGGGCATTCCGATGCTTGAAAAGGCGTTTCCGTGGTGGCGAAAAGCTCTCCATTTTGCGATGGACAGCCTTCGCTCCGGATTTGGCCTCTTTTCGCGGTCCGCACGATCCGATCCAGGCAGCGAGCCCGCAGTTTCAAACCGTTCCGAAGAAGGTACAGAAGAAGCATTGACCGATCAGCCCGACAATCCGGAAGTCCTTGCCGCCGAGCCAACCCCCGTGCCTGAGCCGGTCGCCGCAGTAGAGCCCGCTCCTGTGGCAGAGCCCGTCCCCGCGCCCGACAGCGCCGCTGCGGAACCCATTGAGGCTGCGCCCGAGCCTGCCGTCGAACCAGAGGCCGCCGCCGAGCCAGACGTTGTCGTTGAACCGGCTTCCGACCCTATCAGCGCCCCCGTCGAGCCGCAAGCCGAGCCGGTCCCCGATGCTGTTGTCACGGTCCCCGAACCGGAGCCAGAAATCGCCGAGGAGCCTGCCGTTATTGAACCCGTCGCCATCGAACCGGAGACCAAAGCCGAACTGGACAGCGCTGCTGAAATCGCAGGCGAAGCCGAGCTAACCACCGAGCCTGTGACCACCGTCGAAGCAGAGCCGGAGCCGGCCGCCACTGCCGAGCTCGTACCCACCGCTGAGCCGCCGGCCACCGTCAAGCCGCCCATCAAGTCGCGCGACAACGAGGCCGACCTGTCGCCCTTCTCGGTTATCGTGAGCCAGGTGTACGACGGCCCGCTCGACCTGCTGCTGGATTTGATCCGCAAGCAGGACATCGACATCTACGACATTCCCATCGCCAAGATCACGGCCCAGTTCCTGGCCTACGTCAACCAGCTCAAGGCCACCGATGTGGACGTGGCCGGCGAGTTCATCTACACCGCCTCGCTGCTCATCCACATCAAGAGCAAAATGCTGCTGCCGCGCGCAGCCGCCGGTCCCGACGATGCCGCCGAGGATCCCCGGCGCGAGCTGGTCGAACGCCTGCTGGAGCACGAGCGCTTCAAGAACGCCGCGCAGATGCTGCAGCAGAAGCAGATGCTCGAAGCCGCCTCCTGGACCAACCCCGGCATTCGCGAGTTCAAAAACGATGCCGCCGCCGAGCCGGAGATTGCCGCCGATACCGTCGATTTGGTCCGCATCTTCCGCGACATTCTGGAGCGCGCCCGCAAGCGGCCGGTTTTCAATGTCGATGAGGATTCGGTCACCGTCGGCCAGATGATTCAGTTCCTGGCCCGCCGCCTGACCATGGAAGACAAGCCCGTGGCCCTGCGTCGCTTGCTCAGCCACAGCCGCTCCGAGCGGGCGCTGGTGGCCATGTTCCTGGCCCTGCTGGAACTGGTCCGCCTGCAAGCGGTCCTGCTCCGCCAGGATCGCGCTTTCAGCGAGATTTTTATCAAGAAACACACCGCGTTCGACACCATCATGAACGACGGTCTGGCCAACGCTCCCCACGATGAGTGGCGCTAGCTTTTTTATTATTCACGCCCCAGAGGGTTGCGCGACCACGACCCATTTCGGGAATAGGAAAAGCACGTTCGCTGTCTGAAATCCCTGGCGTGCGGCGTCAGAAAGAAAGCAAGTCGAGTGGAAGAAAGAACGAAAAGCACTCCGAATCTCCCCAACCGTGCCTGGGTGGAACTTCAACAAAAGACGAAGGATGATCCCGAACCAGCCAACCAGATCACGGCCGCGGAGCGCATGATTCAGAAATACGGCGAGGCCTTGCAGCGCTTGGCGAATTTCTGATCCGGACGGCGAGGGCCGCCCTCGTCTCCCGCGGAGACCGCCTCAATTTCCCCAAATATTAACCTTCCGGTGTAGAATCAAGGTAGTCCGAATCCCACGCGGACTCTCTGAAACAAACAACTGCGCTTTATGTGGTTGTTGGGGTTTTATGGAAGCCAGCCAAACCCGCCAAGCAATCTCCCATCACAAACGATCCATATTCTATTTATTCCACATACCCGTACTTGAGACTGGTTGTTGCAGTCCCCTGCGCCGTCGAACAGTTTCCGGCCGCTTTGGAGACTGCTGATGGCAGACCTCGCGACCTTAGTTGAGCCGATGCCGGCGAGCACATCCACGTCCTTGCTTGACCGCAAGATGACGAAGGCGCCCAGCAAGTTTAGTGTTGTGGTCTTCCTTCTGGCACTGGCGGCGGCCCTCAGCTATATCTGCTTCCATGTGGCATCGGATCTGAGCAATGTGACCGTCGTCAGCATCTGGCCCTATATGCTGCTCGGCCTGGCCCTGCTCATCGCGCTCGGCTTCGAGTTCGTCAACGGCTTCCACGACACCGCCAACGCCGTCGCCACCGTCATTTACACCCATTCGCTGGAGCCCAATACTGCGGTGGTCTGGTCGGGCGTGTGCAACTTGGCCGGCGTACTCGTCTCCACCGGCACGGTGGCTTTTGCGGTGATTACCCTGCTGCCGGTCGAGCTTATCCTCCAGGTCAGTTCCGGCGCCGGATTCTCCATGGTCTTTGCGCTGCTCATCGCCGCCATTTTGTGGAACCTGAGCACCTGGTGGTTCGGGCTGCCCGCCTCCAGCTCGCACACCATGGTCGGCTCCATCATCGGCGTGGGCGTGGTCAATCAATTGCTCAACACCCACACCGGCACCTCCGGCGTGGACTGGGATCAGGCTCTCAAAGTCCTCAAGGTGCTGCTCATTTCGCCCGTGATCGGCTTTGGCGCCGCAGCCTTGCTGATGTTGCTGTCCAAGCAGCTCTTCCGATTCCCTTCGCTCTACCAATCGCCCAAAAACGATGAGCCGCCCCCGTTCCCCATTCGCGCCCTCATGGTGCTCACCTGCACCGGCGTCAGCTTCTTCCACGGGTCCAACGATGGGCAAAAAGGCATGGGCCTCATCATGCTCATCCTCATCGGCACCGTTCCCACCGCCTACGCGCTGAATCACGCCGGCACCTATCGCGATATGCAGGAGTTCATTGCCGCCTCAGAGACCGCCGGCCGCATCCTCGACCGCCATGTGGACAAGAACGGCATCCTCGGTCCCGATGCCCGCGCTGAGGTCACCGACTACATCCGCACCAAAAAGCTCCAGCCCGACACCATCCTCGCCCTGCGCGAACTGGTCGAAGACCTGAACCACGAAGTTGCCCTCTACAAAGCGTTCAGTTCTGTTCCTCCCCAGGACCAGACCAACGTCCGCAACGATATGTACGTGGCCGGCGAAGCCATTCGACTCATGCAGAAGGACAACAACCCGGCCTTTACTCAGGACGAAAACTCCGCCCTCAAGAGCTACAAGAGCAAGGTCGACAAGGCCACCAAGTTCATCCCCGACTGGGTCAAGGTTGCCGTGGCGCTGGCACTGGGTCTGGGCACCATGGTCGGCTGGAAGCGCGTCGTTGTCACCGTCGGCGAGAAGATCGGCAAGGAACCCATGACCTACGCGCAAGGAGCTTGCTCCGGCCTGGTGGCCATGGGCACCATCTTCGCCGCGGACACGTGGGGCTTGCCGGTCTCGACCACCCACATTCTCAGTTCCGGCGTAGCTGGCACCATGGCGGCCAACGGTGGCGGCCTGCGCTTCTCCACCGTCCGCAACATTGCCGCCGGCTGGGTCTTCACCCTGCCTGCCGCAGCCGTGCTTTCCGGCTCGCTCTACTGGCTCTTCCGCCACATCTCCTGAGCGGTTTTCGGTTCGGTAAAGAATCCCTGTTCTGCGATTTCAGAATGCAAAAGGAGCGCCCTGGATAGCCGGGCGCTCCTTTTTTGCGTACTCCAAGTTGTCGTCCCCCAACCGTGACCGGCGGAATTTCCGGGAAGAGTTACGCCGTCAGCGCCACCGGTTGCCGGCGCAGTTTTCCAGCGTCCGGTTCCACCACCAGCCGTGTGCTGCGTGCTTCCACGGCCACCGGTTCTGGAGCCGTTGCCGCCTCGATCCCCGCCTGCTCGACGGCCACACGCCCTTTGATGAACCCGCCCTGCTCGATGCTCAGACGGGCGGCAAGCACATCGCCGGTCACGGAGCCTTCGCTCCGAATGTCGAGCCGATTCGAGGCGATGATGTCGCCCCAGACCTTGCCCAGAACCACCACGTCGCGGGCAGAAATACTCGCCATCACCTGGCCGTTCGGTCCAATGGTCACCAAGTTGCCCGGGAGGCTGATGCTTCCCTCCACGCTGCCGTCGACGAACAGCGGCTCCGCACCGCTGATCTGGCCCGTGATCACCATGCCCTTGCCGATGTGGGCCTGGTCCACAGCCGATCCCGTCTTGCGGACGAAGGGCCGCGTGGCCGGTTCCGCGGGTTGCGAGGGGAATGAAGCAGGGGCTGACTGGTTAAGATGAGATTTCCACATAGAGCTCAATGAGACTCCTTTTCCGTCCTGAAGGACTGTGCCGTCAAGGCTGGGCCAACACCGTGGGCCGAAATTGAAAGATTCAACCTGGACTTGCACCGAACATCCGACAATCTCCAGGACGTAAACCCCATGGATCGAAGCGCTGAACCGGGACCCTTCCCTTTGGCTTCAGCGCGCGGCCTCGAGGACCGCGGTTCTGGACGAGAGCACGCCGTTGTCTCGACTTCGATTGGTACAGCCTCACTATCGGCAATCCGGCGGTCTTGTCTATTTGGCTACTCTTGGATAAAGCAAATGGAGGGCCAAAGCGTCTGCCAAATCTCTCATTCAGTGCTCATACATAAGGAATATTCAACGCAACGGGACGCGACCGCGTCTTTCGGTTCAAGTCTCTACAGAAACCGGGCCGCTGGCGCGCCCAGCCATCCCGGGCGCACCGTCTTTGGGGGCGCCACGCGGTCCGGGCACCCCTGTCCTCGTAACTTCGTTGGTCCTTTGTGGGGGAAAGAACACGGCACTGCATTCCAGAAACAGCAAGAAGGGCCTCAGGCCGACAGCGGCACCGGAACCGGAACCGCGCGCGGCTTTCCGGTTTCCGATTGCACCAGCAGGCGCGCACTGTGGACTTCCGTGGCGCCCGCGGACTTCTCTTCCGCGGTTTCCGGTCCTGTTTTCAGATGCGTAACCCGGCCTTTGACGTACGCGCCCTCCTCGATGCTCAGCCGGGTCGCCATCACATCCCCGATTACAGCGCCTTGCGCCCGGATTTCGAGCCGGTTCGACGCGGTGATGTTGCCCCACACCTTGCCCAGCACCAGGACCTCCCGGGCGGTAATGCTGGCCGCCACGTCGCCGCTGGGGCCGACGGTCACCAGGTGGTCCGGCAGGTAGATGCTTCCTTCCACGCTGCCTTCGATGTAAAGAGGCGACGCGCCTCCGATCTTGCCCTTGAACTTCAGCCCCTTGCCGATGCGGGCTTCGTCCATCGCCGCAGACGCCTTGCGGACCGGGGGCCTGAGAGGCGGAATAGCCGGCAGCGGCCGCGCAAGCAGCGGGGCGGGACAAACTGAGGGGATGTCGTCGAGGCTGGATTTAAAAAGGTCGATCACTGCGACTCCTTTTCCGTTCTGAGTGGCTGTGCCGTCAATGACGGGCCCATGCCGCCGGCCTGAATTTGCACCGTAAATCGTGCAAATCTCCAAGATTCAAAGCCGGGCAAGGGGAAGAAGTGCAGAAGAATGACCAGATGGGAGTTCGGTTTCTGAAACTGTTTTCATGAGAGACTTTTCACGATTCCGGGCGGCTTGAAACCTCGGCGAGCGCAAATTTCTCCGCCCGCCCCCGCAACAATTTACTTCATTTTCATTTGCTTCCTATATCCATTGCTCAGTCAGAAAGTTGCCGTTCCCTGCGCAACCAGGACTGAAATCCATCCCAAGCAATGGAGACTCACCATGTCCGATTTGGCAACGACGGTCGGTACTCTGCCCGCAGGGGCATCGCTGCTTGACCGCAAGATGAAGAAATCGTCCGCGTGGGTTAGCAGCGCGGTGGTCATCGCCGCACTGGTCGGCGGCCTCGGGTTCATCGGCTTCCACATCGCCCAGGATCTGGGCAACATCGTGATCAGCAGCGTCTGGCCCTATCTGCTGCTGGGCGCGGCGCTGTTGATCGCCTTGGGCTTCGAGTTCGTCAACGGCTTTCACGACACCGCCAACGCTGTGGCCACGGTCATCTATACCCACTCGCTGGACCCCAACATCGCGGTGGTCTGGTCGGGCCTGTGGAACCTGCTCGGCGTCCTCACCTCGACCGGCACGGTGGCCTTCACCATCATCACCTTGCTGCCGGTCGAACTGATTCTTCAGGTCAGCTCCGGCGCCGGCTTTGCCATGGTCTTTGCTCTGCTGATTGCCGCCATCCTGTGGAATCTAAGCACCTGGTGGTTTGGACTGCCGGCCTCCAGTTCCCACACCATGGTGGGCTCCATCATCGGCGTGGGCATCGCCAATCAGCTCATGAACGTTCACTCCGGCACCTCCGGCGTGGATTGGGAACAGGCCACCAAGGTCTTCAAGGTGCTGCTCATCTCGCCCCTGGTGGGCTTCGGCTGCGCGGCCCTGCTCATGCTGCTGTCCAAAGCGTTCGTCAAGTATCCCGCGCTCTACACAGCCCCCAAGAACAACACGCCTCCACCGTGGCCCATCCGCGCCCTGCTGGTGCTCACCTGCACCGGCGTCAGTTTCTTCCACGGGTCCAATGACGGACAAAAGGGCATGGGCCTCATCATGCTCATCCTCATCGGCACTGTTCCCACCGCCTACGCTCTCAACCACGCCGTCACCGGCAACGACATCCAGCAGTTCATCGCCGCCTCGGAGCAGGCCGGGCGCATCCTCGACCGGCACGTCGACAAGAACGGCATCCTCGGCGCCGACGCCCGTACCGAGGTCACCGACTACATCCGCACCAAGCAACTCCAGCCAGCCACTGTCCTGGCGCTGCGGGAACTGGTCGAGGATCTGAACCACGAAGTCGGCCTCTACAGGGAGTTCAAGTCGGTTCCGGCCAAGGATCAGACCAACGTCCGCAACGACATGTACGTGGCCAGCGAAGCCATCCGCCTGATGCAGAAGAACCACGACCCCGCTTTCACCAAGGATGAAAGCACCGCTCTCGGCAACTACAAGAGCAAGGTCGACAAAGCCACCAAGTTCATCCCCGACTGGGTCAAAGTCGCTGTGGCCCTGGCCCTGGGGCTCGGCACCATGGTGGGCTGGAAGCGCATTGTGGTCACCGTGGGCGAGAAAATCGGCAAGGAACACCTCACCTATGCCCAGGGCGCCTGCGCCGAGCTGGTGGCCATGGGCACCATCTTTGCCGCCGATAACTTTGGCCTGCCCGTCTCCACCACCCACGTCCTCAGTTCCGGCGTGGCCGGCACCATGGCCGCCAACAAGAGCGGCTTGCAGTGGTCCACCATCAAGAACATTGCCATGGCCTGGGTGTTTACCCTGCCAGCCGCCGCCCTGCTGTCAGGAAGCCTTTTCTGGCTGTTCCGCCAGGTAGCGTCCTAACTGAGACCTATTCTCACTGACCGTCGTTGCGCTGCTTTGGAGCATCCGGCACTGCCGGATGCCCCCTTTTCTTTGCCCGCATCCAGGTTCTAACCTCAATCACCATACGGGCACCCTCCAATTCCGGTACCATACTTGAGGTACCTATTGCAGAATGAGTCTTAAAGCCAAACTGGAAGCTGTCATCTACGCCGCGGAAGAGCCGGTCACACTGGCTCAGCTCGCCACCCTGTTCGCCGCCGACGCCCTCGAGTGGAAAGCGGAGCAAGCTGCTGCGTCTGCCGAACAGGCCGCCGAAGCCGCGGACGGCGAAGAGCTGTCCCTGGTGAACGGGGAGTTTGTCTACGTGGAGCCGGAGCAGGTAACCGTTGATTCCAAGGATGTTGACTCTTCTTCTGCTCCACAGGACGCCTTCGAAGAGCCAGCCCCTGAGGTCGCGGAGTCAATCCCGGACGCCTCCGCAGAAGTTAGCCCGGAGTCCGAGGCGCCTGCGGAACCCGCTGCCCCCACGGCTGCCGAAACCGAGTTGGAGCAGAAGCGCCAGGCCCGCCTGCGCGACCGCGAGGTCCGCACCATCCTCCGCCAGTTGCTCCAGGAAATCATCGACTCGTATGCCTCCGACGGCCGCGGCGTGGAAATTCGCGAGATTGCTGGCGGCTACCGCATGGCGACCAAGCCCGAGTGCCACGACGCCGTGCTGTCTTTTGTGAAGAGCCTCAAACCGGCCCTCAAGCTTTCCTTGCCGGCTCTTGAAACGTTGGCCGTCATCGCCTACAAACAGCCCGTCACCGCGCCCGAAGTGAACGAAATTCGCGGTGTGGACTCGGGCGGCGTGTTTGGTTCGCTGCTCGGCCGCAAACTCATTGCCACCGCTGGCCGCAAGCAGGTCATCGGCCGGCCCATTCTCTACAAGACCACCAAGGAGTTTCTGCTTCGCTTCGGACTCAAGGACGTGTCCGAGCTGCCCTCCATGGAAGAGTTCGAAAAAATGGCCGCCATCGAACTCGAAGAGCCGGAAACCACTGCCCAGGCAAGTCCAGGGCAGGATCCGGATCTGGAACAAGGCCCCACCGCCGAAGACCCGGACACTGCTCCGGACACCGAGGCGCCAACGCAACCCGCACCCCCGACCGCCGAGATGGCGGCCAAGGACGAAACCCCGGCTCAGCCGGGACCCCACCCTACGGAGACCGCTGCAGTCGAACCGGCGGACACTCTCCCCTCGCCTCAACCCCACGCCGATTCGCCGGCGATTGCAGCGGAAGAACCAAACCCCGCCGAGGCCGCGCCTGCTGCGCCTCCTCCCCCAGAGCAGGCAGAAACTGAGACGTACCCGCATGACCGAGATCAAGAAAACCACCAAGACGACAACCAAGGCAGCTAAGACCACCAAGGCGACGAAGGTAACCGAGACCCCCAAAGCCGCCAAGGCGACCAAAGCAGCGAAGCCTGCAAAGGCAGTCAAGATCGCCAAGGTAACTGAGGCTCCCAAGGCAGCCAAGGCAGCCAAGACCGCCAAGGTAGCCGAGGCCCCCAAGCCCGAAAAGCGTCCGCGCAAATCCGCCAAGGCCGCTGAGAAAGTCGCGCCCGATGCCGAAGTCGCTGTAGTTGCCGCGACAGAGGTGGAGCTGCCCTCCGAGGCGGTTGTCGAGCTTGAAGCCGCAGCGTTCGGGCCCGTGGAACTGACGTCCGACGACGAACTGGACGAGGACGAGGACGGCGCGTCCGACGTGGAAGAAGAAGCGTATGACGAAGACGAAGAGGACGAGGACGACGTAGAGGACGACGACGAAGCGGACGACGAGGACGAAGCGTCGGAAGACGAAGACGTCGCATCGGAATCCGCCTCGGAAGAGGACGGCGAGTCCGAAAGCAAGCCCCGTCCCCCGGCCAAGATGGAACGCCTGCAGAAGATCCTGGCCCAAGCCGGCATTGCCAGCCGCCGCAGCGCCGAAGAGATGATCGAGCAGGGCCGCATCCAGGTGAACGGCAAAGTCGTCACCAAGCTGGGCACCAAGGCCGACGCCGGCCGCGACCACATCCGCGTCGACGGCAAGCTTCTCCAAGGCCCCGAGCGCCTGCGCTACTACGTGCTCAACAAGCCCAAGGGCTTCGTCACCACGGTCAAGGACCCCGAGGGCCGGGCCACGGTCATGCAGTTCTTCGACAAGATGAAGGAACGCCTCTACCCCGTCGGTCGCCTCGACTACATGAGCGAAGGCTTGCTCGTGGTCACCAACGACGGCGAGTTGGCCAACCGGCTCACTAAGGCCGCCTCCGGCGTGGAGAAGACCTATCTGGTGAAGGTTGCCGGCCAGCCCACCGAGGACGAGCTCGATGTCCTCCGCGGCGGCGTGGCCATTGAGCGCGGCAAGCCCGGCTCGACCAAGGTCCGCACCTCGCCGGCCCGCATCCGCCAGGTCCGCCAAGGCGACAATCCCTGGTACGAAGTTGTCCTCATCGAAGGCCGCAACCGCGAACTGCGCAAGATGTTCGAAGAAGTCGGCCACTTTGTCGAAAAGATTCGCCGCATCGGCTACGGTCCCCTGGTCCTCGACCAGGAGCCGGGCAACCTGCGCGAACTGACCGCCGAAGAACTCGATCTTCTGCGCAAGGCTGCCGAGGGCAAGCTGCGCACCCCCAAGTCCAAGGAACTCCGCCGCCGCAATGCGATCGACGCGGCTGCGTTGCCCACCGTCACTCCGTTGCCCTCGAGTGCCCGGACTGTCCGCAACTATTCTGAACGTACCGGCTCGGGATACCGTCCCTCCGCTGGCCGCTCGGACGCGCGCCCCCGCCGCACCGGCGCCGGCCCGTCCAAGTTCGGTCCCGCCAGCCCCACCGGCCGCCCCGCGGCCCGGCCTGCCTGGCAAAAGGACGATCAACCCGCCCGCCCGTTCACGCCGCGCCCCACGGAAGGCGCACCCGGCGAGAACCGGCCTTCCAGGCCCTATACGGACCGGCCCAGCGCTCCTCGCACCTATGGCAGCAGGCCTGCCGCTGGCCGTCCCTCCTATGGGGACAGGCCCTCAGCCGGACGCACCTTTGGCGACAAGCCGGCGGGCGCCCGTCCCTACGGCGATAAGCCGGCAGGCCGCCCCTATGGCGATAGGCCCGCTGGTCGCTCGTATGGAGAGAAGCCTGCTGGCGGAACCTTCGGTGACCGGCCCACAACGCCCCGCACCTTCGGCGACAAGCCGGCTGGCCGTCCTTTTGGGGACAAGCCCTCCGGTGGCAGAACCTACGGTTCCAAGCCCGCCTGGAGCAAGTCCGGCCCCAGTGATCGCCCGGCCTACAAGCGCCCCGCGCCGCGCCCGGAGCCCGAGGAAGAGTTGGGTCCCCGCAAGCCGTCCCGCCTGAAGATTGAGCCCATCCAGGGATCGGATCGGCCCGCACCTAGCCGTCCCAGCGCGCCGCGGTCTTTCTCTGACCGGTCTGCCGCGCCCCGTTCGTATTCGGATCGGCCCCGTCCAACCGGCGCCCGCACCGACCGTCCGTCGTCCGACCGGCCCTACTCCGCACGGCCCAGTTCGCCCCGGCCCCCGCGGCCCGAAGGCGGCCTGGCGCGGCCCTACACCACCAGCAGCGGCATGCCTCGCGCCGGTGGCGCACGCCCCAGCAGCAAGCCCGGCAAGTCCTACGGCTCCAGCGCAGGCCGCGGTTCGGGACTGCGCAGCGGCTCCGGTTCCCGCCCCAGTTTCGGCGGCAAGCGGACCTTTGACGGCAAGCCTGCCGGCGGCTTCAGCCGTCCCTCCACAGGCGCGTCCCGGCCCTATGTGCCGCGGCCGGAAGGCTCCTCCAGCGACCGCCCCAGCAGCAAGGGTCCCTTCCCAAACTCCGCCTCGCGCGCTGACCGGAAGTCGAATGACACCGGCTGGAAGCCCAAGACCCGCTACGGCGGCTCGGGTAAGCCGGCCTCCGGCGGCCGTCCCGGCGGCTCCTCCGGCTACAAGGGCAAACCGGGCGGCAAGCGCCCCGGCGGCGCACCCGGCGGAAAACGCTACTAAGAGAAAAGCCCCACTGCTTCAAGCAGTGGGGCTTTTTCGTGCCGGGTCGAAAACGCGAATTCTGCTCCCCAACCCCCGCCCCGCGCATCTTATCTGCCATGAGTATTGAAAAAGCAACCTTCGGAGCCGGCTGTTTCTGGGGCGTGGAAGCCGCCTTTGCCGCCATCCCTGGCGTCACCGCCACCGCAGTCGGCTATGAGGGCGGCGCGCAGGAACGGCCCAGCTACAAGGACGTCTGCACCGACCAGACCGGCCATGCCGAAGTCGTGGAACTGGACTTCGACCCCGCTCAGGTCACGTACGGGCAAATCCTCGACGCTTTCTTCGCCCTTCACGACCCCACCACCCTCAACCGCCAGGGCCCGGACTGGGGTACGCAGTACCGCTCCGTCGTCTTCTTCCACTCTCCGGAGCAGGAGGCGCAAGCCCGCGCCAAAATCGACCAGATCACCGCCGAGGGCCGCTTCAAGCCCAAGCGCATCGTGACCAAGGTCGAGCCTGCCCAAACCTTCTGGCGTGCCGAGGAGTATCACCAGCGCTACCTGGAAAAGCACGGCCAGGCAAGCTGCCACATTTGAAATGCAGGGAGTAGGAAACAGCAGAAATGCCCTGTGCCCCCTCCTTGCGATTTGTCCTGTCGCAAGGATGGGGGGGGGGGGCACAAGTACATAAATCTATTAACTAATTTTATTTCTATTGCTTAGACGATATTCAGTTTCCCAAGAGCCCATTTTGTGGCCTGGGAAAGCCCTACTTTTCGTGAGTTTCAGCCCCGTTTTCCGCATTTTCCGCAGCGTCCGTTTTCTCTGTGGATTTCTCGCCCGAAACGGCATCCGGAATCTCCAGGTAAACCCGCTCGGGCGCGGCGACCTCGGCTTCCGCCTCAACCTTGGTTCCCGGCTCATCGATCCACAGCCACACAATCCACCACACCAGCACGGCCACATACACCGCGCTGTTGGAGTTGAACAGCTTGTCTCGCAGAGCCAGAATCTGTTCGTACTCGGCCTGGCTTTTGGGCGCCGCATGCAGCGCAATGATCTGCCATGCGCCCTGCACCGTAAGTTGTGCAATCGACGCGGTGGACAGGCCAATCACGATCTTCTGCGTGTGGCTGTGCCAGCCCGCCTGGAACCGGCGGCCAAACAGCACCACCAGCAGCCCCAGCTCCACCGTCAGCAGGTTCATCAACAGGTCGGCCTTTTGCGCCACCAGTTGCATCAGCCGCAGAACCGCCAGGTAGGAATCCGCGGTCAGCGTCTTCAGGTCCGGCCAGGGACCCCAGAAGTACAGCACCACGGCTGCCACGACCACCGTCGACAGCGTCCCGATCGCCCAGGTGCGCTGCCCGGCGCCCTTGAAGGACCGCCGCGCCAGTTCCACCAACACCAGCAGGCCCAGCAGCGCTGCCACATCGGCCAGCGTGATGAAGATCCCGCTCAGGGTCATCCCCGGCAACCGGCCAAACAGCAGACGGCTCGACAGCAGACGCAGCGCCACCAGCGCCAGGCTGGCCGAGAACAGCGGAAACCGCTTTGCCCGGTCCCGTCCCAACAAAACCACCAGCAGCACCAGAAGCGCCGCGAACGTCAACGTCCAGAGAGTCTGAACCGCCGTAAAACCGAAATTCAGGTGCATTTTTGCCTTGTCCGGCCTGCGTGCTCGTTTCTGCACAGACCTCTTTTAGTCTAACCGCCCCTTGCCGGACGAGTTTGCCGCACTGCGGCACGCGCCGGAGCAGTCGTACGACACAAACCCGCCCCAGGCGGCCTGTTGCCGTGCCGGAAGCTTCTGGATCTGCAAATTCAAAAGAAGATGAAAAGATGACTCGCTTGCCATGCAGTACTGCAATCGGAAAAACAGGATGCGCCACCTGGGGCTTGTGTCCAGACGCTACCGGATGGCATATTCTTCGTGTTGACTCCCGCCAAAGAAAATTTGTGTGCCATGAGCTTCGCACCAGGCAGCGGGTCGTGAGCGGTTCTCCAATTGGCGTAGGCCGAAGGCGCCGCTCGAGAAAGAAGGCAATGGATCACATCTGGACTAGACGACAATTCATCGGCGGCGCGGTAGGTTCCGCAGCCGCTCTCGCGCTGGCAAGGCCAGGAGCAAGTGCGCTGGCCCACGGCGCGGGTACATCGGCTCTGCAAGGCAGATTTCTCACCCATGTTTCAGTCGTGCGCGTGAACCAGATCGAGGTAACCCCCACTCGCTCCATCGGCGAGGACGAGGTTGCGGACAACAGCCCAAGCCGCATCCGGTCGCGCCGGGAAGCCTTTGCGCGCGGCTGTCCAGGCGGAAGGATGACCTGGGCCATCAGTTGGCTGGCTTTGATCGATACTCGGCCGGAGTACAAAGAGGCGCGGCGCCTGCTGGCTTCGTATCACGATCAATATGGCGACGAGATCACGTTCATTCCGGGCGGCTATTTTGCCCCGATGTTCGACACCCGCGAGCACAACCGGGCGACGATTCACAAGGCTCTGCAGATGATCTCGGAGATGGTGGGCAATGGGTATCGCCCGCAATGCCTGGTTGCCGGTTATCTGGATGCGGAGAACCAGCGCTTCCTCGCCGCCGATGAGGGGATTCATGTGTGCCAGGGGCAGATATGGAGCCAGCATGGCATCGACAACGGCGATGGCGACGGCGGCATCTGCTATCCCTATTACCCCAGTCGCGAACACTATCTGAAGCCTGCCCAGGGTGCGGCTGACTTCATCGATTGCGTTTGCCTCGATGGCTGGACCTGCGACTTTCTGGCAGCCCGCCGCGAGGGCTTTCAGGGTGGGTTCAACAGCCGCCTGGGCGTCGGTCCCATCGAGACGGTGGGAAACCTGGGAAAAGAAGCAGGGCGCAGGGAGATGCTGGATACAACCGCCATGCACTTTGACCAAGGCCGCGCTCTGAATGGATTTGGCTGGGTGACGTCAATCTGGGAAGTTTCGATTGGTCACGATGAGGACCTGACCTGGTGGTTGCAAGCCGTCAAGGACAAGTGGCCCGACACGCAGGTGATGACCGAAGGAGCGTTCGGGCTGGAGTGGCGGAAGCATACGCCGAACAATGCCTCGCTCAACTATAGGTTCGACGCCAAAGGAACCGGAGCGCCTGGCTCGGAAAAGGAGCTGGAGATTCAGTGGTTCATGAACCGGGAGTTTCGGCTGGGACTGCTCAAGAACTGGACCATGGGCGGTCCTGCCATGGTGATCGACTTGACCCGTTACGATCTGCGGGCGCACGAACCGCAGCCCCCGCAGCGGGAGTGGAGCCTGATGAACGTTTTGAATCAGAAAGCGATACGCCCCGAAGACAAGCCGATGCGGTTGGGGCAGTTAACTCCCGACGATCAGCGCCGCATCTATGCGCGGTACCCGGAGTTGAAGAAGCTGGCGTGATGACGCGCTGCCGTTGCCGCTGAAACAGGGATTGCGCCTGGAGTGATTCCTCCGACCAGAGACGGTCGCTTGTGGGTCGGGCAGAAAATGGCCCGGCCCCACTCCGATCGACTCGGCCACTCTGACAAAAATTGCCGGACACAGCAGCCTGTCCATCGCTTCACGCTTCGTCCACCCCGCAGAAGCCGCGATGGCAAAGGCCAGGGGCACATGAGGGTGCGCAAAATTGGGCACAGTGGAGGAAACAGGGCAGATTCAGCGGGACCGGAAGCCGCTGTAAATGCTGTAGATAAAAGACGTATATGGTGCGCCCGGAGAGATTCGAACTCCCGACCTAACGCTCCGGAGGCGTTCGCTCTATCCAGCTGAGCTACGGGCGCGCATTACCAGCATACAGCACTTTGGATTCTTCCGGGCGCGCTCACCTTGCCGATGGGCCTTTGGCCCGTTCTGCCTCGCGACGCGCGCGCAGCTCTTCCATCACCGACTGGATCAGCGCCTTGGCGCCTTCCATGCCGCCCAGCACCGCCTGCAGGTCCAGCGCCGGCTTGTTTGGATTGCGGCTCGACGCGCAATAGACCCCGTGCTGCCCCACCAGGATCAGCGAGTCGGTCAGCAGGTCCAGGGCCACCGCCAGCCGGCCCCGCTCCACGCCCATCATGAACTCGTGCTGCTCCAGCTCCGTCCGCTTCTCGTCGAATACATTCATGTTCTCAGCCTACCGGAAAGGCGCGTTAATGCGGTCTTCCCGGCAGCACAAAGTGCTCCGCGCAACGCGGCTCGTAGAAGTCGCCGGCCATGATGATGGGGCTGTCGTAGGCAGCCGGCTTGCCGTCCACCAGCCGCTGCGGATAGAGCGCCTTGGCTCCGCAACTGCAATAGGCCACCAGCTCGGTAATGTTGCCGGAGTAGGTGCGCACCAGCCAGGAGAGATCGAGCATTTCGCCGAACGGCATGCCCCGAAAGTCCAGTTCCAGGCCGGAAACCATCACGTCGTAGCCGGCCTCCAGCAGCCGCCGGGTGAAGGGAAACAGGTCCTTCACAAACTGCCCTTCGTCCACGGCCACGCACTCCACGCGCTTGCCGATCTGCTGTTCGGTGGCCGCCAGAATGGGCAGAGCCGCCCACGGGTCCGCGGACGGAAACTCCACCGCTTCCATCTTGCCGCAGCCCATCCGGTTTCGGCTTTCCACCAACCCCACCGCGGCCTTGGTGTCGGCGCTCGGCTTCAGCAGCAGCACGTGCTGCTTGGCGTACTGGCGCCGCGTCTCGATGCGCCGCAGCAGCTCCGCGGTCTTGTTGCTCCGCATGGGCCCAACAATCAATTCCAGTTTGCCGTTCACGGCCATCCCTGCCATCTTCCGGGATTCCCTTGTCGCCTACGTTCCTTTGTTTCTGCCAAGCATTAGATCGCACTGCCGCCCGTGGAGACAACAGAATCCCGCACCAATTTCAACCGTCGCTGCCAAACTCCCTTGCCATAGCCGAACTCGATCGAGGTTTGTGCTCTCCCGCAGTTACAACGCGACGGTTCCGAGCCGCAGCGCTCGATTCACCGCACCCAAAATGGCATCCAGCGAAGCCTTGACGATGTTGGGATTCATGCCTACGCCAAACACCGATTCCGATTTGCCAAATTGAATTTCGACATAGGCCACCGCGCTGCTCGAAGCGCCTTCGCTGATCGATTGCTCCTGGTAATCGACCACCTTGGCGGCCAAGCCGAACTTCCGGTTGATCGCATCCACAAACGCATCGATGGGACCATTGCCGTTGCCGTTGATTGCGTGCTTCAGCTCGCCCTGCTTCACCGAAGCCGAAATATTTGTCGTATCGGCGCTCTCGCTCTCGAGATACTGGACGCAGGAAAGCGGGCTGCGCTGATGGAGATATTCAGCCTGGAACGCATCCCATATCTCGGCGGAGCGTATTTCGCGGCTGGTCTCGTCACTGATCTTCTGGATGACCCGGCTGAACTCGATCTGCAGTTTGCGCGGCAGGCGTACGTTGAAGTCGCGCTCCAGCAGAAAAGCCACACCGCCCTTGCCCGACTGGCTATTGACGCGCACCACCTCCTGGTACGTCCGGCCAATGTCATTCGGGTCCAGGGGCAGATAGGGAACCTGCCATAAGGTCTTGCGGGCCTGCACCGCGAATCCCTTCTTGATCGCATCCTGATGCGAACCCGAGAACGCGGTAAACACCAGTTCGCCCGCATAGGGCAGCCGCTGGTGCACCGCCAACTGCGTGCAGGCTTCGGCGCACTCGATCACGGACGGAAGGTTGGAGAAATCCAATCCGGGATCGACTCCCTGGGTGTACATATTCAGGGCCAGGGTCACCAGATCGACATTGCCGGTCCGCTCCCCGTTTCCAAAGAGCGTGCCCTCCACCCGGTCGGCCCCCGCCATCAGGGCCAATTCCGCGGCCGCAACCGCGGTGCCCCGGTCATTGTGCGGATGAACACTCAGGATGATCGACTCCCGGTTTTTGAGGTTGCGCCCCATCCATTCGATCTGATCCGCATAGACATTGGGCGTGGCGTTTTCGACCGTCGAGGGCAGATTCAGAATCGCCCGGCGGTGCGGCGTGGGCTCCCAAACCGCCATCACCGCATCACTCACTTCCAGGGCGTAGTCCAGCTCGGTCCCGGTAAAACTCTCTGGCGAATACTCGAAGATCCATTCCGTCTCCGGATAAGAGGCCGCCTCTTCCCGCAGCATCTTGGCGCCATCGACGGCCAGCTGCTTCACGCCCGCGCGATCCATTTTGAAAACAACTTCGCGCTGCACGGTCGACGTGGAATTGTAGACGTGGACAATGGCGCGCGGTACGCCCCGCAGTGCCTCAAAGGTGCGCTGAATCAACTCTTCGCGGGCCTGCGTAAGAACCTGCACCGTTACATCCGGAGGAATGCGCCCCTGCTCGATCAGGCCCCGGCAAAAATTGAATTCCGTTTGGGATGCGGCGGGAAAGCCCACTTCAATTTCCTTGAAGCCCAGGCCCACCAGCAGATCGAACATCTTGTTCTTGCGGTCTAGATCCATCGGCTCGATCAGCGCCTGATTTCCATCGCGCAAATCGACACTGCACCAGACCGGCGCCTTGTCGATGGTTCTGCTGGGCCAGGTGCGATCGTTCAATTGGACTGTCGGTGTGGCTGGGTACTTGGCTGCCGGATTCTTCAAGATCAGGTCCTTTCGCTTCCTCGCGGACGCCCGCGACCGTCTTCGATGGGCGCCCTCAGGCGCGGCGATCCTCTGCCGGCCAAGTCAATCGAAGAGCGAAGGACCACACCGCGTCATGAAAACATGATTGGCGATTCTTACGATCGGACGATTGAAGAGCAAACGCGCACCGCGACCTGCCAGCGTCCAGACGCTGCTGCGGCAATTCTAGAGGAGCCATTTGCTTAAATCCAACCGCTGCGTCCAGGGATCGGGCGGCCGGTCAGGACCGCGATCGAATTGGCCTCGGCATGCCGCGAGGATGGAGCCCGGCAGTCCTCCTCAAATCTCCATCTTGCGCAGGTACTCCGCATCCAGCCGGAGCGCCTCGATGGGGTCCATATCGAACTCCTCCTGCTCGATGAAGGCGTGCTTCATCGCCGTGGCGGCACGCAAAATCGGCCGGTAATCCACCACGCCGCGGCCCATCACCGTCGAGTGGGACTGCCCGTTCTCGCCCTTCGTCATGTCTTTCACGTGCAGCAGCGGGAAGCGCTCCGGCGTTTTGCTCAGGTAGTCCACCGGGTTGCGCCCGGCAGAAGCCACCCAGCCGCAATCCAGCTCAAACACCACCAGCTTGGGATCGGTCCGGCGCAACAGCTCGTCGAAAAAGACCACGCCGCCCTCCGAGCCGAATTCCGGCCCGTGGTTGTGGTAGCCAAAGGTCATGCCGGCGGCCTTCACTTTTTCGCCAATGCGGTTCAGCACGCCCGCCGCCCAGCGCCAGTCGTCCAGGTTCAGCGGCCCCTTCTCCGTGGGGTCGCGGTGCATGGGCGAGGGGCACACGATGTAGTCCAGGCCCAGCCGGTCGCCGTACTCGATCAGCGTGTCTAGCCTCTGCACCAACTCGGCCATCGAGTGGTGGGTGCTGACGCAGCGCAGCCCGGCACGATCCATGGCGTGGCGAAAGTCCGGCGCTGACTTGCCGTAATAGCCTGCCGCTTCCACCTCGGTGTACCCGGCAGCGCTCAGCTTGCGCAGGGTTCCGTCAAAGTCCTTGGGCAGCAGTTCGCGCACGCTGTAGAGCTGCAGCCCAAGAGGCGTCCGCAGCGGCCGCGCCGCCAGCCGGTTCACAACGGCTCCCGCCGCAACCGCGCCTGCGCCCAGGCGCACAAAATTCCGCCGCGTCATTGAAGTGCATTTCATTCCTTGTCTCCTGTGTGGCGGCAATTTTCACTCTTCGGCCCATCGCGTGTCCACATCGCGCACAATGGATAGGATGAACTGTTTCCGCTTGCTTCATGACGGTCCAATTCAGGAAAAGGCACTATGAGAGATTTCATGCATCGCATTCAGCGCGGCCTCCGCTGCACAACCCTTCAGGGATTCGGCCTGCTTCTGTTTTGGTTTGCCTACGCCGTTTGCCCGGCGAGCGCCGCCACCCCAGCCCAGCCCGACTTCGGCCCCAATGTCCTCATCTTCACCCCGTCGATGCCATCCGCAGCCATCCAGGCGCAAATCGACAAGGTCTACACCGTGCAGCGCGACAATGAGTTCGGCCCGGAACGCAACGCCTTCTTTTTCCTGCCCGGCAACTACCACGTTGACGTACCGGTCGGCTTCTACACCCAGGTGCTGGGCCTGGGACAAGCGCCCGACAGCGTCCACATCATCGGGAACGTGCACGCCGACGCCAGCCGGCCCCACAACAACGCCACCTGCACCTTCTGGCGCGCCGCGGAGGGCTTTTCCGTCACCCCCACCGGCGGGGCAACCAACGGAACCATGCAATGGGCCGTCTCCCAGGCCGTGCCGTTCCGCCGTATGCATGTGCTGGGCAATATCGTGCTCCACCAGAACGGAGGCTGGGCCAGCGGCGGCTGGATGTCCGACTCGCTCATCGACGGCAACGTCGGCTCTGGCCCCCAGCAGCAATGGATCAGCCGCAACAGCGAGTGGGGCAGTTGGACCGGCGCGAACTGGAACATGGTCTTCGTGGGCATCCCTCATCCCCCGGCGGGCGAGTGGCCCACGCCGCCCTATACCAAGATCGACCGGACGCCCGTTGTCCGCGAAAAGCCATTTTTGGAGGTTGACGCGCACGGCCAGTACAGCGTCCGCATCCCCGCGCTCACGACCGACAGCGAAGGCATCACCTGGCGCGCCGGATCCACGCCCGGCACATCGATCTCCCTCAGCCGCTTCTACATCGCCCACCCCGGCCGGGACACCGCGGCCACTCTCAACGCGCAGTTGGCCGCGGGCAAAAACCTGCTCTTTACGCCCGGCATCTATGAACTGTCCGAAACCCTCCGCGTCACCCGCCCCGATACCGTGGTGATGGGCTTGGGCTTTGCCACCCTGCGCCCCGTCAAGGGCGCGGCAGCCCTGACCACCGCCGACGTGGACGGCGTGATCCTGGCCGGCCTGCTCGTCGATGCCGGCCCCATCAGCTCCCCTGTGCTGGTTGAGATCGGCCCCGAAGGCAGCCACGCCGATCACGCCAAAAACCCCATCTCGCTGCACGACGTCTTCTTCCGCGTCGGGGGCGCGGGCGTGGGCCGCGCCGGGGTGAACTTGAAGATCAACTCAAACGACACGATCGTCGATCACACCTGGATCTGGCGCGCCGATCACGGCGCCGGGGCCGGCTGGGACCAGAACACCAGCGCCAACGGCCTGGTGGTCAACGGCAACCGCGTCACCGCCTACGGCCTGTTCGTGGAGCATCACCAGCAGTTCCAGGTGCTGTGGAACGGCAACGGCGGCCGCACCTACTTCTACCAATCCGAGATCCCCTACGATCCGCCCACCCAGCAGAGCTTTACCAGCGGCCCAGGAGCGAATGGATTGGCAACCAACGGCTGGGCCTCCTACAAAGTGGCCGATCAGGTCACCACCCACGAAGCCTGGGGCCTGGGCGTCTACTCGGTCTTCCTCCATCCCAACGTGGTGCTCACCCGCGCCATAGAAGTGCCGAATGCGCCGGGCGTCCGGTTCCACCACATGATCACGGTGGCCCTGGATCACCTGGGTGAAATCAGCAACGTCATCAACAACACCGGCGGCCCTGCCCAAACCGATCCGCGCACCACCCCCAAGGTCACCAACTTCCCCTAAACAGCACCGCAGGATTGGCCCCACCGCGGGTGGCCGCCACAGGTGGTTGGGTGCCCCATCCTTGCGACTTTTTTTGTCGCAAGGGTGGGAAACCACGGTCCTCAGATCAGGCAAAGTTGGCCCCGCCGCACGTGGCCGCACTGCAGCTGCCGGTAAATCATGGGACAATGGTTGGGTAAACATCATGACCAACGAAAACCTCCCTGAATTGCCCGCCTCCGAAACCACGCCTGAACCCGCCGAGGAGCCTGCCGAGTCCTTTGCCGATCTGCTGTCCGCGTTTGAGAGCAGCCACTCCCACCGCGCCGAGGCTGGTTCCAAGCAGTTGGAGGGCACCGTCGTTTCGCTCTCCGCCGACCAGGTCTTCCTGGACATCGGCTACAAGGCCGAGGGCGTTCTGCCCCGCTCCGCCTTCGAGAACAATGCCGAAGGAGTCGAGCCGGGCCAGAGCTTTCCCGTCTCCGTCACCGGCCGCAACGAGGAGCACTACTATGTGCTGACCCGCTTCAAGGTGGCCCAGCCGCGCGACTGGTCGGCCCTGGAAGCAGCCTTTGCCGACAAGACCGCCGTCGTCGGCACCGTCACCGAAGTCATCAAGGGCGGCCTCTCGGTCGATGTGGGCGTCCGCGCCTTCATGCCCGCCTCGCGCAGCGGCACGCGCGACGCCGAAGAGCTGGCCAAGCTGGTCGGCACCGAGATCACCTGCCGCATCACCAAGCTCGACGTGACCGATGAAGACGTCGTCGTTGACCGCCGCGTCGTCCTCGAAGAGCAGGCCCGCGAGGCGCAGGCCGGCCGCTTTGCCGCCATGAAGGACGGCGACGTCGTCACCGGCACGGTCCGCAGCATCGTCCCCTACGGCGCATTCGTTGACCTGGGCGGCGTCGACGGCCTCCTCCACATCAGCGACATGGCGCACAGCCGCGTCGCCAAGGCCGAAGACGTGGTCACCGTGGGCCAGGAACTCCAGGTGAAGATCCTCAAGATCGACCCGCAGACCAAAAAGATTTCGCTGGGCCTCAAGCAGCTTCAGGCCGAGCCCTGGGAAACGGTCCCCGCCCGCCTCCTGGCCGGCCAGCGCATCACCGGCACCGTCACCCGCCTCACCGACTTCGGCGCATTTGTCGAGATCGAACCGGGCCTCGAGGGCCTCATTCATATTTCCGAGATGTCCTGGGGCAAAAAGGTTCGCCATCCCAGCGACATTCTCAAGGCCGGCGACACGGTGGACACCATCATTCTCGGCATCAAGCCCGAGGAGCGCCGCATCTCGCTCGGCCTCAAGCAGACCCTGGCCGATCCCTGGGCCGACATCCAGCTCAAGTTCTCGGTCGGCTCGCAAATTGAGGGCCCGGTGACCAAGCTGATGAACTTCGGCGCATTTGTCGAGCTGGCCGATGGCATCGAAGGCCTGGTCCACGTGAGCGAGATCAGCGCCGACAAGCGCGTCGCTCATCCCTCCGACGAGTTGCGTGTCGGGCAGGTCGTCAAGGCGCAGATCCTGGCAGTCGACACCGACAAGCACCAGATCAAGCTGAGCATGAAGCAGCTCATCCCCACCGACATCGACGAGTACATCGCCGAGCGCAAAGCGGGGGACGTGGTCACCGGACGCGTCGTCGAGCAGCAGCCCGCCTACGCCATCGTCGAACTGGGCGAAGGCATCCGAGGCACCTGCGGTGCGACCACCGCGCCTGCGGCGCCTGCTGCCAAGGCCACCAAGGAGAAGAGCGCCGCCCCCAAGGTGGATCTCTCCAGCCTCTCCTCGATGCTCCAGTCGCGTTGGAAGGGCAACACGCCCGCCGCCAGCGCGAAGCCCGAGCCTTTAGGCGAAGGTCAGGTCCGCAGCTTCAAGATCGTCAAACTCGACCCCGAAACCAAGAAGATCGAAGTGGAGCTGGCGTAGGCAAGAGCGGCAGGTTTGAAGTTGTAGAGTTGGATCATTGAGGGAGCCGGGCGCCTATTTTTGCCCGACTCCCTCTTTGTTTTTTCCGCGCACCCGCAGCACAAGCCTCTTACGTGTGTACGCTTGGCAGACCTTCCCACAGCCCCGCATCCCGTTCCGCGGATCGAGGAGCAGCCTGGAATCCCTGGATGCAGTTGACGGGAGAAAGGGAAATGCCTATTCTGAATTAGTACGGATGTCCGAACTAATCCGACACGCTGTTGACTGGGCTTTAAGAATGACCATGGGCTATCGGATTAGCCCTGATGACAAAGGAGCAACTCATGAACGAAACGATCCTCCGAAGAATTCAACTCGTATGCGCCTGGTGCGGACCGGCGTTTGTGGTCCTTTACGGATTGAGTTGGGCTGTCCTCGGCCACAACTGTCCCCCACCTGACCCAAGCTACTCAGCACCGGATCTGGTGGCCAACTTCTACCTCAAATACCAAAGCCCGATTCTGCTCGGACAGTCGCTCTCTACGGCAATGGGAATCCTTTACCTGCCCTGGGCATGCCAACTTACGGTGCAAATGATGCGCCGGGAAAAGACTCCAATTCTGTCGCTGCTCCAGTTTGCTGGCGGATTGCTCACTACCTGGGTGCTGATCTTCTGTCCGGCGCTATGGCTCTGGTGTGCGGAGATGGCTGGAACGGTGGACCCGGTACTCATCAAGTCCGTCCACTTCCTCGCCTGGTACGTCTACGACATGACTTACATGATTACCACGGTCGAGGTCATCGCCATCTTCCTCTTCGTCCTGCTCGACAAGCAAAAGCCCGCTCTGATGCCGCGCTGGGCCGCCTACCTGGCCTTGTTTTCAGGGCTTTCCTTCCTGCCGCTTACCTTCTTGCCGTACTTCAAGTCTGGCCCGTTGGCGTTCAACGGTTACTGGTCCTTCCATGTCGCCTTCATTTCCTACGCCCTGTTTACAGCCATCATCGGCTATTACATGGCCAAGGATGTGAAGCGATCCGCCTAGAACAATGTGGTGGAGGCGCTGGCAGGCATGAACGCGAAGAATTGAGCCTCAGACCACACAGCCGCCGCGACTCTCTCCGTTGCGGCGGCTTCGGCTGGCAAGGCAAATCGATGGTGGTCGGCAGCTCAATATAATGCGTACAGGAGCCGACATGGGCGCAGCAAAGAAAGACACATCGAAAATCATTCTGGCTTCCGCATTCAAGTGCATTTCCAGCAGGGGGTGCGCCAGCGTAACCTTGCGCGAGATCGCGGAAGACGCCGGGGTTGCCCTCAGCCAGTTGAACTATTACTACAAGAACAAGGAAGGGCTGTTCGCTGAAGTCCTGAAGTCCATTCGGATTGAATACATTACTGGCATTGAAGAGAACATGGCCCAATTCGGCACGGTGAAAAGCAAGATAGCCTTCCTCATCGGGCATAACCGGCAACTGCTGCAAACCAACCATGCGCTCTACCGATCTTTTCTGGATTTCTTTAACTTGGCGATGTGGTCGGAGTCGTTCAGAAAAGATATGAACGCGTTTCTGAACGATATTGCCGTTGCAATCGAGAAACAAATCGAAAAGAAAGATCCGGCAATGGATGCTTCGGGGGCTTATCCTCCCGCCGCTCTGGCAAGAATGATTCTTGGCACGAGTTTCGGCATTGCCATGCAGTATCTACTGAATCCGGAACACGAAGAACTGCTCGACGGATTCAGTATCCTTGAATCCGTCCTTCGGTAGGCTCACTGCAGACCCGGTTGCTTTTGGCTGAGACCAGGCAAAGCCAGAATCTCCATCCCGCCCTACAAATACACCTCATCGATAAAGCACCACCGCCAGTCCTCGCCCTTTTCGGCGGATTGGATCAGCGGGTGCCCTTCGGCATGGAAATGCGCCCGCGCATGGCGGTTCTTTGACGAGTCGCAACAGCCCACATGCCCGCACTCCAGGCACATGCGCAGGTGAACCCATTTGTCTCCGCTGGCCAGGCACTCCTCGCACCCTTTGGTGCGCGGCTTCACATTCTTCAGGTGTTCCGCTACGTGACTGCAAACCGGTGCTGTCATCCGATCCTCCGTCTCATGCGAGTTGCTCTGTCCTTTTCCTTTACACCACCCGGTACTGCTCGGCCAGCGTGCAGAATTCACGCACCTGCGCCGCAATCCAGGCCTCATCGCGCCCCAGTTCGGCAGCCATCAGCTTTGCCACCGGCTCCGCCATGGCTATGGCCGCGTTCGCATTCAAAAACAGCGCCCGCGTGTGCCGCGCCAGCACGTCTTCCACCGTCCGCGCCATCTCTGCCCGCGCCGCCCAAACCACCTCGGCCGCAATGTAAGGCAAATCGGGATGCAGTTGCACCGCCAGCTTGGGGTCCTTGGCCAGCGTGCGGATGGCCTCCGCGTCCGAACCGTAGACGTCCAGGCTGCCCAGCGAAGCAAAGTCTTCCGTATACCCGTGGATCTTCAGGTGCCGGGTGGGGCAGGGCGATTCCGGCAGTTTGCCCAGCGTAATGGCGTGGTCCACGGCGTCCTCGGCCATGTGCCGGTAGGTGGTCCATTTGCCCCCGGCAATGGTCAGCAGCCCCGAGTTGTCCACGTGGATCAGGTGGTCGCGCGACAGCGCCGAGGTCTTGCCTTCGCCCTTCACCAGCGGCCGCAGTCCCACATACACGGCCAGCACGTCCTGGCGCGTCGGCGGCCTCACAAAGAAGCGCGCCGCCGTCTCCAGAATGAAATCGATCTCTTCTTCCAGCGGCTTCGGCTCCACACTGGGCGCGTCTACCGGCGTGTCGGTGGTTCCGGCCACTGCGTGGCCATGCCACGGAATCACGAACAGCACCCGGCCATCGCTGGTCCGCGGCACCATCAACGCCGTGTCGCTCTTCAAAAACGAGCGGTTGAAGACCAGGTGGATGCCCTGGCTGGTCACCATCAGGTCTTCCGCCTTGGGGTCGGCCATCTGCCGCACGGAATCGGTGAAAACTCCGGTCGCATTCACCACCATGCGCGCCTTCAGCGTCAGCCGTTCGCCGGTTTCCACGTCGCATGCCGTCACACCGTTCACGTAGCCGTCCGCGTCCATCGTCAGGCCGGTCGCCGGGCAGTAGTTCACCACCGCCGCCCCGTGATCCGCCGCCGTCATCAGCAGGTGGATCAGCAGCCGGGAATCGTCAAACTGGCCGTCGTAGTAAACCACTCCGCCGCGCAGCCCGTTCGGATCCAGCCCCGGCAGCCGCTCCAGCGTCTGCTCCGGGCTCAGCAGCTTCGACTTGCCAAAACCGTACTGGCCGGCCAGCAGGTCATACAGCTTCAATCCCATGCCGTAGAAGGGCGCCTCCCACCAGGAGTAGTTCGGCACCACAAACGCAAGGTCGTGCACCAGATGTGGTGCATTCTTCCGCATCAACCCGCGCTCTTTCAAGGCCGACATCACCAGCGAAATATTGCCCTGCTCCAGATAGCGCACGCCACCGTGCACCAGCTTGGTACTGCGGCTGCTGGTTCCCTTGCCAAAATCGCGGGCTTCCAAAAGCGCCACGTTCAGTCCGCGCGCCGCCGCATCCACGGCCACTCCGGCCCCGGTGGCTCCGCCGCCAATCACCACAATGTCCCAGGGCTCCTGCCGCTCCCGCACCGCACGCAGCATGGTCTCTCTTTGCATTTCTTGCTCCCGCTTCCTACCTAGTTTCAGAGGCTTGAAAGCACTCGAAAGACTCAAAATCTTGTCCTGTGCGCACCTCCCGGAACGTCAAAAAGGCAAGGAAAAGGGGCGCTCTGCCGGGCCTCGAATCCCCGCAAAACGCCCCGTTTCCCTTCACTGCAGCAGGCTGTTTCTTACTCGCCCCACTGCTTTGACCGCTCGACCGCCCGATTCCACAACGCCCTGCGTCGCTTGCTCTCGGTGGCATCCATCTGCGGCTCAAAGCGCACGTCGTTCTGCCGCTTGGCGCGTACCTCGTCCGGCCCGCCCCAGAAGCCCGTCGCCAACCCCGCCAGGTAGGCTGCACCCAGCGCCGTCGTCTCCGTCACCTGCGGCCGCACCACCGGCACGCCCAGCAGGTCTGCCTGGAACTGCATCAGCAGGTTGTTCACCGCCGCGCCGCCATCCACCCGCAACGCCGCCAGCGGCACGCCGGAGTCGCCCTGCACGGCCTCCAGCACGTCGGCCACCTGGAAGGCGATGCTCTCCAGAGCCGCCCGGGCAATGTGGCCCGGCTTGGTGCCGCGGCCCATTCCGATCAGCAGCCCGCTGGCATGCGGATCCCAGTGCGGCGCGCCCAGCCCCACAAACGCCGGCACCAGCACCACGCCGCCGTTGTTCGGCACCGTGGCCGCCAGCTCCTCCACCTCGCTTGAAGACTTGATCAGTTTCAGGTTGTCGCGCAGCCACTGCACCACCGCCCCGCCAATAAAGATGCTCCCCTCCAGGGCGTACTCCAACCGGTGCTGCGCACTGGCCGCCAGGGTGGTGATCAGCCGGTGCTTGGACCGCCTGAACTCCGTGCCCACGTTTTGCAGCAGGAAGCAGCCTGTCCCGTAGGTGTTTTTGGCCTCGCCCGCGCTCCAGCACAGTTGGCCAAACAGCGCCGCCTGCTGGTCGCCGGCGATGCCTGCAATCTCAATGCCGCCCAGCCCCAGCGTGGTGGTCACTTCGCCCACCTTCTCGCTGGACCACACCACCTTGGGCAGCATGCTCTCGGGGATGTTGAACAGGCGCAGCAGTTCCGGGTCCCACTCGCCCTTCACGATGTTGTAGAGCAGCGTGCGCGAGGCGTTGGTCACGTCCGTCACGTGCCGCGAGCCGCTGGTCAGGTGCCAGATCAGCCAGCTATCCACCGTGCCGAAGGCCAGTTCGCCGCGCTCTGCCCTGGCCCGCGCGCCGGGCACGTTGTCCAGAATCCAGCCCACCTTGGTAGCCGAAAAATACGGGTCCAGGATCAGCCCGGTACGGTTGGAGACGTCCTCTTCCACGCCGCTTTCCACCAACTCCGCGCACTTGGCTGCCGTACGCCGGTCTTGCCACACAATCGCCGGATGGATCGGCTTGCCCGTCGCCCGGTCCCACACAATCACCGTCTCGCGCTGGTTGGTAATGCCGATGGCCGCCACGTCGCGCGGGCGCACTCCCACCTTGCCCAGCGCCTCCACCGCGCAGGCCAGTTGGCTGGTCAGGATCTCCATCGGGTCATGTTCCACCCATCCCGCCTGCGGGAAGAACTGCTGAAATTCATGCTGCGCCGAGGCGGCAATCGTGCCCGCCTCCGTAAATAAAATTGCGCGGGAACTGGTTGTTCCCTGATCGAGAGCCAGGATGTAACCCATTTGGTTCGTGTCCCTTCGGCAACCAGTCAAACACGCGCGGCGCAAGATCGGCAAGCAACTCCAAATTCCCTTTGGGAACGGTTACATCTTGCCCTGTTTCCCATCCACCGGGCGCCCCACCCTCGCGGCCCGCCAGGGTGGGAACGCACGAATCTCATTAAGAAACGCTGGCCCCACCGCAGGTGGTTAGTCCTTGGCTCTCTCAGCCACCAGCATCGATTGCAAAATCTGCTCCGACACGTCCTTCACCGCCACCGGCGAGTGCGTCAAAAACAGCGTGCTGGTCTTGTTGCTCTCGCCAATCGACTTCAGCGTGTCGAAGTACTGCGTCACCAGCACGAGTTGCATCACTTCTTTGGACGAAGCTCCCTCCACCGCCTTCTGGAACTGCTCCACCGAGGTCTGCAGTCCTTCGATAATGGCCTTGCGCTGGTTGGCGATGCCTTGCCCTTGCAGCGCCTTGCTCTCCGCCTCGGCCTCGGCCTTCTTCACCACCAAAATCTTCTCTGCCTCGCCCCGGGCGTTGGCGGCCACCTGTTCCCGCTGCGCCGCGTTGATGTCGTTCATGGCCGACTTCACCTTGGCGTCGGGCACAATGTCGGTCACCAGCACATTCACAATCTCGTAGCCGAAGGTGGCCATGTCCGCATCCAGTTCCCGCTTCACTGTCGCGGCAATCGACGACTGCGAGGCAAACACCTCATCCAGCGTCATGCCTGGCACGTGGCCCAGAATCACCTGCTCCACATAGCTCTTGATCTGCGCTACCGGGTCCGCCAATTTGTAGTACGCGTCAAACACCTTCTCCGGGCGCACCCGGTTCTGCACCGAAATCGGGATGGTCACAAACACGTTGTCCTTGGTCTTGGTCTCCATGGTCAGCGTGATCTGGTTCACCCGCAGGCTTACCGTACCGGCCACGGAATCGAAGTAGGGAACCTTCCAGTTCAGTCCCGGCTCCGCCACCCGCAGAAACTTGCCGAAGCGCGTGATGATCGCCACCTGGGCCGTGTTCACGGTAAAAAAGCTGCCCAGAATCAGAGACAGTACGACGATCGCAACAACCGCCAACAACACCAGAAACAGAACGTCCATTTACACCCTCCGCCGCTTGCAACACCGAATCATACAGGAGTGTTCACGCCGATCCGTTTCACGGGCAGTCAGGATTCAATGAATTCCGCTGCACAATACAAAGGCGCCAGAGACCGGAGTCCCTGGCGCCCTTATCATAGTGAACTCACAAGTTGCTTGGACCATGCATTGCCCGTTCAGCCCTCCCATGCGGCTTCGAGTTTCCTCGAACCCTGCATCTTCAGACTGGGCCGGCGGATGGATCATCGAGTCGCCTCGAATCGCACATCCTTCGGGCTGCGCCGGTGGTGAATCCGCGGGTCGCCCCGCTTTTTCGCTCCTCCAGCAGCGCCCATGATGAGTCTCCGGGTCACCCCGAATTCTGCATCTTCCGGCGGCGCCGACGGTAAGTTTGCTTGGTCCCTCGAATCCTCGTTCCTTCGGCTCAGCGGCGATGGGTCTTCGAGTTACCTCGAATCGCGCATCCTTTAGGACGGTGCTGGCGATGAATCATCGGGTTGCCCCGTTTTTTCGCTCTTCCAGCAGCGCCTTGCAATGAGTCCTCGGGTCGCCCCGAATCCTGCATCTTCCGGCTGTGCCGAGGTAAGTCTCCGAGTTACCGCGAATCCTTGCTCCCTCGGCTGCGCCAGTGGGTGGATCGTCGAGTTACCCCGGCTTTCCTGCCCTCTGGCTGTCCGCTTCTGCGTCTCCGGGTTGCCCCGGCTCCTGCATCTACGGCTGGGTCAATGATAAATCCCCGGCTCAACTCGAACTTTGCATCCCCGGTTGAAGCCGCGGATGAATCTTCAATTTCAGTCGGGTCTTGCACATTCCTGTCTGACTCTGGATGTGGAACTCAATCTTCCTTCAACCTTCCATGTGCCGGACCAGCCGGTCCATGTTGTGTCGAGTCCAACTAACTTCTGCATCGTCCTGCCAGGCTGGAACTGCGTTTCCAATTCCCTGTAGGATCACCAACTGGGAGGAGAGTAGGACGGTTCAACCTGTGGAAACAAGTGCAAAAAGTAGATTTATCTGTGGATTTCACCACTATTGGTGCATAAATCAAAAAATTCTACGCGATTGAATCACTTGTGGTGCAGATAGAACAAAATCCGCGGGCACACCCTGCCAGCCGAAGCCTTCAAAGCCGCTCCCACTCAGTCGAGGGAGTACTTTCCGCGCTCCAGATCCTCGCCCGCTTCAACAAGGCTCTGCGGCCGGCCCAGATCGCGCCAGTAACATTCATCCGCGCGGAAGGCGACAATCTTCTCTCCCTCGGCGGCAAGCCGCAGATAGGCGGCAATGATCGAAAACGCGCCTTGCTCCCGCATCTTGGCAAACAGCCGCGGAGAAATCACGTGGATGCCACTGAAGGCCAGAGCCTGCGCCTCGTCGGCAGGCCGCGCCCATTCCGTCGCCCCATCGCGCCCCGCCCGGCGGCCGCAGAGGCGGTCCTGCTGGTCGAACAGCAGATACCGCGAAGTCTCCCGCTGCTGCACCGCCATGGTCACCAGCGCGTCTTGATCCGTATGGAACCGCACCATCCGCCCCAGGTCGATCGTGCTCACCACATCCACGTTGTGTACCAGGAACGGCTCGTTCTGGCTGCCGTCCAAAAAGAAGGGCGCGGCCTTCTTCAATCCGCCGCCGGTATCCAGCAGTTCCTCTTCGCACGAAACCGCCACCCGCATGCCGAAATTGTCGTTGGCTTTCAGGTACTCCACGATGCTGTCCGCAAAGTGATGTGCGTTCACAATCACTTCGCGCACGCCGAACGCGCGCAGGCGGCGGAGGGCAATCTCCAGCAGCGTGCGTCCGCTCACGGTTACCAGCGCTTTGGGGCGGTCGTTCGTCAGCGGACGCAGGCGCGTACCCAGCCCCGCGGCCAGAATCATCGCTTTCATTCCGCGCACTTTTCCGGAAAGTTCTTTTCCATCTCGATGTGCCGCAACACCACTTCCACCCCGTTCACGGCGCGCAGATGTTTGGCCAACTGCTCGGCCAGAAACACCGAACGGTGCTGTCCGCCGGTGCAGCCGAACGACACCATCAGATTTTTGAACCCGCGCCGCTGATAGCCGCTCACGCTGGCATCCACCAGCGACAGCACGTGGGCAAGATACTGGTGCACGCTCTCCTGCTGCTTCAGGTAGTCGATTACCGGCTCGTCCTTGCCGGTCATCTGCCGGAACCGTTCTTCCCGTCCCGGATTCGGCAAACTGCGCGCGTCAAACACAAACCCGCCACCGTTGCCCGACTCATCGGCAGGCATTTCCTTGTGGTAGGAAAAGCTGAAAATCCGCACCTTCAACCCGTCCACGCTCGTCGCCAGCCCCTGCAGTTTTTCCGAGGCCTGCATCCCCTTCAGCGCGTCCAGCAGCGCCGGCAGCGCGATGGGCAGCTTCACGTTCTCCGCCAGCCAGGCCAAATTCTTCAGCGCGTAGGGAACGCTCTGCAAGAAGTGCGCCTTGCGCTCATAGAAACCCCTGAACCCGTACGCCCCCATGGCCTGCAGAATGCGGATGTAGACGAACGCGTAGTAGTGCTCCATAAACGCCGCGCGGTCGAGCTGGATGTGCTTGCCCAGGCAGTCGAGATAGTGGTCGAGCAGTTCCTGGCGCACCACGGCTGGCAGGTCGGCCTTGCCGTCGAACAGCAGCGATGCAATGTCGTATTGCAGCGCGCCCTTGCGACCGCCCTGGTAGTCCAGAAAATACGGCTGCCCGTCGCGCAGCATCACGTTGCGCGACTGAAAATCCCGGTAGAGAAAATAGTCGTGATCGGCGGCCAGCAGAAACTTCGTCAGCCGGCTGAAATCCTGTTCCAACGCCTGCTCGTTGAAGGGAATGCCGGCCAACCGCAGAAAGTAGTACTTGAAATAATTCAGATCCCAGTTGATCGACTGGCGGTCGAAGCTGGCCCGCGGATAGCAGACCTTGTAATTCAGATCGCGTCCCGCCTCTACCTGAAAGCGCGGCAGTGCGGCCACCGTTTTGCGGTACGCCTCGATTGCCTCCGGCCCAATGGCGTCGCCGTTCCGGTGCGCGCCAAGATACTCGAACAGGGTGGTATTGCCCAGGTCTTCTTCCAGGTAAGCGTCCTGGCTCAAATCCTGCTCGTAGATCTCCGGAACCGGCAATCCGCGCTGCCGAAAATGCCGTGAGAACTCAAGGAAGGCAACATTTTCTTCCTTGACCGGATACAGAATGCCGATGGCCGTGGAGCCCCCGCCGGTGAGCCGGACAATGGCGCGGCCCGAGCCGCCCAGTTGGCCCTGCAGCGGTTGCGCGCGTTCAGCCGGCAAGTGGTAGTGCTGCTCGAAAAGCCGTTTCAATACGTCCATGACACTCTTTCCTGGTATTGCTCAAGCTGCTCCACAAACCTGGTCAGTCCCGTGAAGCGTGCGCAAGGCGCTCCTTCAAGTTTCCCATAGGGAGGGGGGAGTTCGGTCCACGCGCAGAGAGCGCTCAAGCGAGGACAAGCACGTGCCGGCCATATTTTCCCGCTAGAACCTTGATCGCCTTATCCATCGTGACCAGAACACCATTCTCTTTGACGGCAAGGCCCAGCAGGTACGCATCGGTGATTTGCTGGTGGCCAAATACCCGGTCATGAAACGGAGCTACGAGGTCAACCCAGCCATCGGAGATCGGCCAGAACTTGTAGCTGGGTTGGCCGGCCAAAGACGCCAGAACCGCCGTAGCCTCCTCCACCGTATGTGCCCCGGCTTTTGGATTTGTCGCTACACGCAGAAACCCCGCTTCTGTGAACGCGCACACACCCCACTCAGAGTCCCGCGCTCCGTCCAACCACTTCGCCGCCAGCTTGTGGTGGACATGGTCCTCATCCGTAAGAGCTACCAGAACGTTCACGTCGAGCAGGTATCTCGCTTTAGACAAGCGAATCCTCCTGCGCGGCCTTGACCATCTCCGGCGTGATCTTCCTGCCGCGCGCGGCGAAAATCTTGAGGCCGTTGCGAGCGGTCTTGATTCCTGCCGGAGCACTGGGGCGCGCTGCGCTGCCCTTCCTCACCAACTCCCCCAGGGCGGCGCCCAATGTGACTCCTCGCCCGGTCGCGTACAGCGACGCGATTTCATAGACGTCTTCGTCGAGCGTAATACTGGTTCTCATGTCGACATTATGCACCATGTTCAATTGTGGTGCAATTTCTAAATATGGTGAATTGATAGGTTTTCCGCGCTGAATTCAACAACCGAACCACAGGCCGCGCTCAGCGCCTTCTTCGGAAGGACCAGGGGCCTCACAGGCCTCTCCTTATCTCCGAGCGCACCACCCAAAACAACCCCGGCGGTTCCCGCATAAACGGAAACCGCCGGAGACGCTGCTACAAGTTCAAACCACCGTTACTGCACTTCCCCCACAAACACCCCGAATGGCCCCAGCTCGAACTGCCCCAGCCACGCCGGATCGGCCGCGCCGGGCGTCTTCAGCAGGGTCTTCACCTTGCCACCCGAGCCCATCACGCTCAGGTTCACCGTCTGCGGCTCGGCCGTAAAGTTCACCGAAACCACCACAGCCGGCGCGCCTGCCGTTTGCCGCACCCAACTCAGCACCTTGGTGTTGGCCGTGTCCAGCATCGTTTCTTCGCCCTGCGCCAGGGCCGGGTTGGTTTTCTTCAGTTGGATCAGCTTCTGGTACCAGGCAAACAGCGAGTTCGGATCGCTCTTCTCCGCCTTCTCGTTGATCGTGCTCGCACTGGGCGGCACCGGCAGCCAGGGCGTGGCCGTGGCCGTCGTAAAGCCCGCGTTGGCGCTCGCATCCCACTGCATCGGGGTACGCTCGCCGTCGCGGCCCTTGTACAAAGGCCAGAACAGTTGACCCACCGGATCCTTCACGTCTTCCTTGCGCGCCGGCGGCGTGGTCTTCATGCCGATCTCGTCGCCGTAGTACATCTGCACCGCTCCGCGGCTGGTAAACAGCACCGTCGCCAGCACGCGCTGAATGTCCGTGTCGTGAGCTTTATCGCCGTAGCGTACGTCCATGCGCGGGTTATCGTGGTTGTCGAACAAGATCAGCGGCGTGTTGCCGTTCAGCTGCGTCTGGGCTTCGGTCAGCTTGGTGCGGAACGTGCCGATGTCCATCTTGTTGATGGTGGTCACCTGCGTGTCCATCGGCAGGTGGAACTCCGGCTTGTCCGGCGTGCCATACTGCTTGGCCAGTTCCGCCGCATTGGGCAGATAGGTTTCGCCGATCATGACCCGCGTACCGGGGAACGTCGTCGAATTGAACTTGTCCACCGCGGCCCGCATCTCCTGCATCACCGGATGAACTCCGGGCAGGTTGTTGGTCCGGGCGTCGTCCAGTTGCGGCTGGCCGTCGGGGCCCATCACCGGCTTGCCATCCTTGTCCTTCACGACCTCTTCATCCCGCAGTTGCGGATCTTCGTACAGCGTCGTGATGGCATCGAACCGAAAGCCCGCCACGCCGCGCTTCAGCCAGAAGGCCATGACGTCCTTGAAGGCCTCGTGAATCTTCGGGTTGTCCCAGTTCACGTCCGGCTGCTTGGTATAGAACTTGTGGTAGTAGTACTGCCGCGTCTTTGCGTCCCACTCCCACGCCGAGCCGCCAAAGGCCGACCGCCAGTTGTTCGGCGGCGCGCCCTTGTCGGTGGCCGTCTCTCCCTTGCCGTCCCGCCACACATACCAGTCGCGATAGGGATTGGTGCGCGACGAGCGCGATTCCTTGAACCACTGGTGCTCATCCGAGGTATGGTTCATCACCATGTCCATCAGAATGCGGATGTGCCGCTTGTTGGCCTCGGCAATCAGCCGATCGAAGTCCTTGAGCGTGCCATACGCCGGCTCGATGTTCTTGTAGTCCGAAATGTCGTAGCCGTAGTCCGCCTGCGGCGAGGGATAAATCGGCGCCAGCCACAGCGCGTCCACGCCCAACTCCTTCAGGTAGTCCAGCCGCTGGGTAATGCCGTTCAGGTCGCCGATGCCGTCGCCGTTCGAATCCTGAAAACTGCGCGGATAAATCTCGTACACAACAGCGGTCTTCCACCAGTCCTGCTCGCTCGCGGCGGCAGTGCTCGCGGGTTGGGGTTTCACCTTGGCGGGCTTGGTCTGCCCTCCGGCGGAAAGCGCCGCGGCCCCGGTCAACAGGGCGATGGCGCCGATAGCGATGCTTCTTGAAACACACTTGGTCCAGTGCATTGCGATCTCCTCTTCTCATTTCCGCTGCTCATGAATCCGGCAACGGTGCGACGCAGCCAAACTATCACATTGAAGCGGGTTAAGGCCGTTTCCCCGGCCACACTTCGATGTTCATTCCCTGTTTTGTGCCTACCCAAACTCCAGGTGCCCCATCCATCCGCGCACTTTGCGGATGGGTGGGAAAGCAAGACCCTGATCATGCAATGCTGGCCCCACCGCAGAGGTTTGGGTGCCCCAGGTGCGGGGTCCCCACGGACAGGTCTTCGTCCGTGGGGTGGAGATCCCGCTTATGGGACCTGAGAAAGCACGAGCCCCTACTCCACCCTGCCCACCACTGCGGCAAACGGCGCCAGCACCACATGATCCAGCCGCTGAGCGCCGCTCGAAGGCGCACTGTAAAGCGGCGTCAGTTTCGTCCCCTTCACGCCCCTGCCGGCCAGGTAAAACGCCGCTGTCCTGCTCTTGCCGCTCATGTTCAGCGCCACCAGCACCGTCTCGTTTCCGCTCCTGCGTAAAAACGCAAACACATGCGGATCGTCTTCGTTCACCGCCTCGTATGTGCCGTCCCGCAAAGCCAGGTCGGTCTTGCGCAGCGCCAGCAGCCGCTTGTACGCGTTCAAAATCGAGTCCGGATCCTTGCTTTCCGCCTCCACGTTGACCTTCTGCGCGCTGGGCGGAACCGGCAGCCAGGGCACAGCCGCCGTCGTAAATCCGGCCTTGGCGCTCGTGTCCCACTGCATCGGCGTACGCTCGCCGTCGCGGCCTTTTTCCTTGGGCCAGCCCAGCTTGCCGATGGGGTCGTGCACGTCCTCAATCCGCGCCGGATCGGTCGTCCGCATGCCCAGCTCTTCGCCGTAGTACATCTGCGGCGTGCCCCGCGGAGCCAGCAGCAGCACCGCCATCAGCTTGGCGATCTGGTCGTTGTGCTCCCCGTCGCCGTAGCGGTCCCACTGCCGCGGCTGATCGTGATTGCTGAAGAAATACTCCGGCTGCCCGTGCGCGGTGTTGTTCTCGATCTGGTTGAACAGCTCCCGGAACCGCGGCGCAGAAAGCTCGTTCACGTCCGCAATCTGGAAGTCCATCGGTAGCTGCACTTCGTCGCCGTTGCCGTACATCTTGGCCAGTTCTTCCACATTGGGCTCATCCGCTTCGGTAATCAGAACCGGGTTGCCCGGATAGCGATCCACCACCCGCCGCACTTCCTTCAGCACGTCGTGCACTTCCGGAAAGTTGTCGGTGTATTTGTGTTCGATGTTGCGGTCTCCGTAGGCATTGAAGCCCGGCCGGTACGGGTCGTCGTGCAGCTCCGGGTCCTCGAACAGCCGCGACACTGCGTCGATGCGGAAGCCGTCTACCCCGCGCTTCATCCAGAACTCCAGCACCCCGTCCATCGCCGCATGCACCTCGGGATTCCGCCAGTTCAAATCCGGCTGCTGCGCGTAGAAGTAGTGGTAGAAGTACTGCCCGGTCTTCTCGTCGAAGGTCCACGCCGAGTGCCCAAACCACGACTGCCAGTTATTCGGCGGCTGTCCCGGACCCTTTCCGTCGCGCCAGATATACCAGTCCCGCTTGGGATTGGTGCGCGAGGACCTGGACTCCTTGAACCACGCGTGCTGGTCCGAGGTGTGGTTGATCACGTAGTCCATGATCACCCGGATGTTGTGCTTTTTGGCCTCGCTCACCAGGCGGTCAAAGTCCGCCATCGTGCCGTAGACCGGGTCGATCGCCGTGTAGTCCGAAATGTCGTAGCCGTAGTCGATTCCGGGAGACGGATACATGGGCGTCAGCCAGATCGCGTCGATGCCCAGGTCTTCCAGGTAGCCGAGCCGCGCCGTAATGCCCTTGATGTCGCCGATGCCGTCCCCGTCTGAATCCTGAAAGCTGCGCGGATAAATCTCATAGATCACCGCATGCTTCCACCATTCGTCCGTGGCGGCAGACGCGGCAACCGTGGCTTGCTCTTTAGTTGAGGATTGGCTTGTAGTTGTTTTGGCTTGGCCTGTATTTGTTGTGAATTGGTTTGATACGGAAGCTTGCGGTGATTTTGCAGTTTGGTTGGGAAGCGGCGTGGGCGTGTTTTGCCCCGCCGCGGCAAGCGCCATAGCCCCAATAAGCAGGGATAAGGCGCAGCATGAGGTCCTGCTTTTCACACTTCTGGTCCAGTGCAATTGCGACTCCTCGTCTGGTTCCGCTGCTCATGAATCCGGCAGCGGTGTGACGCAGCCAAACTATCACATCAGCGAGGGGTACGGGGAGACAAATTACCCGTTCCAGGTGCCGGTCCGGCGATTGGCCGCCGAGTTAGCCGACGTTCCGGTCTTGACTTCCTCTTTTTCACGGTCCGTCTCAACAGCCTTTGGTAAAAGGCGAGTTTTGAAAGGGCACGGCTTTAGCCCCTGAGGGATAGTTTTCTTGAATCTGCGACCTGTTCAGAGGCTTCCTCGCCTCGATCTCTGCCGCAACCCGCCTCAAGCCGCTTCCACCGCCATCCGCCGCAAGGCCAGCGCCAGCATCACCTGCGACCAGCCGGAAGTGATCAGGTTGATGCCGATAAACAAGCCGATGATCCACAGTCCCGCCATCGGCCACTGGGCCCACACCAGAATTCCCAGCATCACGGTGACAATGCCGTCCACCAGCATCCATCCCGAACCGGGCATGGGCGCCGTCAGCGAAGTAAGAATGCTGAAGGTGCCTGCCACCAGGAAGTACGCGGCCATCAGCAGCGTCAAAACCAGCGAACCGGCAAGCGGGTTCCAAAGCAGCATCAGGCCCACAACGATGGCAAACACCGTGTTCAGCAGGTGCAAAAAGAAGTGGCCGCCCTTATGATGCCGGAAGGTCTGCACCGCCTCAACCACACCGGCAAGCAGCAAAATCCAGCCGAAAAACACCATGGAAATGATGGATACAGCAACCGAGTCGATCAGGGCGAATCCGCCCAGAAGAATCAGGGCAACGCCCAGTGCAAGCAGCCATCCCCAGTTGCGGCGCAACTCGTGCGGACCAAGATCGAAAAGAACAGACTCCATGTATAGACTCCTTTAACCGATTGCATCGTAGCCTTGGCGCGGCAGCCCTGGCGGGTCAAAACTGACCACTACGCCATCGGCGCGGGGTACGAGGAGTCTTTTGAGGCCGAGCGTCCACGGCCCAGTCTCGGAGCCTGTCCAGAACTCTTGAGAAGTAAAGGGCTGGGCTTCAGCGTTGTCGGATGAGGACTCAGTGATTACTTCCGGATTGGCGGTGATACATGCGCGACCTGCAGGGACTGGTCACCGAGATCGAGGCCAACCGCCCGCCCCCCGTCCGGGGGTAGGAAGCTTCGTTGGTCCTGTACTAGTGGCTAGCGACGGTATCTTCGTTCATGGCTATAATGAGACCGACCAAATCACAACGGAGCCTCCCCATGTAATCCAGTTGAGGCGTTCGCGAAGCATTTACGAATTTTCGCTGGCGTTCGGAGAGAGCATTGTAAAGGTCGCGTTCATCTTGTTCTTGCAACAAGAAATCCAACTTGTGAGCGAACTTACATCGCAGACTGTTTAACACTTTCAAAGCACCAGCGTCGGCGCTGTCCACTCTCCCGATTGCAACTGCTAGCTTGATCTTTGTTGGAAAAGGCAAGGTTGCACTATCAAATCCTTCCCTATCGACGACTACTGTTTCAATATGACGAATCAAGGTGGCTTCCACATACAGATGGGCACGAATGACAAGGGCGAGGGAGTCCGTTGTGTTCAAGTGTCCAATCAAGATGGGAACATCGAACGGCAGAGGAACATTAGCAACTACATCAGCGTTCATTTGATCTCCGTGTCGCCTTAACCGGTATGCATTCTGCCTCGGCCAGGCTTTCTCATTTTTCCAGGATTCATAGATCTGCGTGATTGCGACTACTCCCAGTCCTTCATGAGCCTATAAGCTTCGTCAACGGGGATCGCATCAGGGTGTTTCTCACGGAACTCTCGGGCGAGTTTATCGGCAGCAGCTGTGTAAGCTTCACGGTCGGACCCTTGGTGGTCTGCTTTCGATGCTTCGAGGTATCGCAATACCTTTTCCGTCGCAAGCGTTTTGCCTTCCTGTGCGCCCTTGTCGATGATCGCCTGTCTTGACTGCTCGATGCTATGTATTTTTTCTTTGACAAGCCCCTGCATAAGGCCGAGTTGTTTCGGGGTGAATTGCTGCTCCGCGGAGCAGATGATCTTCTTTCCAAACAACCGCTGCATCAAGCCAGTTTTATTTGGCATAAATACATTCTCCTTTCACTCAGTGCTGGTTAGGAGGACCGGCGCTAAAGGCTGTCGTTTGGGATGGCGACGGCTTCGTTGTTTCTGACACACGAGAATAGTACCTGAGTCAATGTGAAGTTGCGCTAACGCACGTATGGTCGCCTATTCACCAGTTACCACTCTGTTCGTAGCTTTTCAGCCCGCCCGTGCTCTTCACGCGGCCAGTATCCCCAGCATAAAGTGCCGTTCTGCCCATTCGTTTACGGCTTCTCGCCCAGCCTCTCGGGCCGGGTTCCTTTCGTTTTGTCCAGCCCAATCCCGAACTTCGGCTCCGTGCGCGTTCCGCTGATGTGAATCGGCACCGACGTCCCCGCCCCGTCTTTCTTGAAGAAGCGGTCCGCCGGCTTCAGCAGCAAGCCCTTCCAGCCGCCCACCATCTGCGATACCGTGGCTTGCAACTTGGCGGTTCCGGCAAAGTCCAGCGCGCCGCCCTCCAGCCCGTAGGTGCCCTTCAGTTGGATATCCGCTCCCGGCACGGTGAACTCCAACGCCGGCAGTGTAATCACCCCGCCGCCCATCAGGAAGTTCCCATGCATTGCCGAGCGCACGCTGTCCGGATCCGTGGTCTTCACGTCCTTGGGCCGCCCCTGCCCGCGCAAGCTCAACTCCAGAAGTTTTCCCTGAATCTTGTCGCTGCTAAACAGCGCCTGATCCAGCACAAAGCTTCCCTGGAGCCGCATCCGCTCATGCACCGGCACAGGCCCCGGCGGAATGTGCAGCGCTGCCTTCGCCGTCACCGCGCCCGTCAGCAGCGGCGTGCCCCCGCGGCTGGCCAGCCGCATAAAATCCGCCATCTGCCCCCGGTCCACGTTGACCTTCAGATCAATATCGTGCCCAATACTGTGCAGCGCCCCGCGGTCGTCCTTCTCCGTCACCCGCACCACCTGCCCCTGCACCCAAAAGTGCGAGTGGCCCAGCGTCGCCTCCACCGGCTCCAGCCAGGTATCCCCATTGGTCCCGTCCACCCGGGCGTGGAAGCGCGTGGTGAGCGGTAGTGCATTGCCGAAGTGCGTGAGCCGGAAGTCCGGCGTCTGCGTCTCCCCATCCACCACCAACTCCCGCAGTGTCCCCTGGTAGCGCCCCGTCGAACCGAGAATTCCCCCAATCCCCTTGAAGCTGGCCAGGTCGGCGTGCTCAAACCGGTACGTGCCCTCAAGCGGCGCCGCGCCAATGTCCGCCGTGTGCAATGGACCAAAGCTGCCCGAGGCATAAATCTTGCCCACCGGCCGCGGATTGGTCAGCTCGGCGTCAAACCCCATCGCCCCGCCCGCCGCAACGCCGGTCAGCTTCAGGTGCGCAATCGCAAACTCCAGCGGCAGTTTGCCCGGCTTGCTGGTGCCCATCACCAGGTGCGCCCCCTGGCACTCAATCGTCTCCACCTCAAAGCTCACCAGCCCCGCGCCCGGTTTTTGCTGGACCTGTTGGCCGGTCTTTGCAGCTCCTGCGGGATTCGCGGACTGCTCCCGCGGCGGCACGTGAATCTCCAGCCCCTTCAGCTCCACCCGCGAAACATGAATCGGCCGGCCCGGCGCGTAGTGCAACGGCGCATGAAAGCGGAACTCCGCCAGCCGGATCAGCGGATCTGCTGCCGTATCTTGTCCCAGCGTGTCAGGAACCGTTACGCCATCCACTGGTGCCGGGGTCCCCGAGGACAGGCCCGCGTCCTCGGGGTAGTGTGTCGGCAGCCAAATCCTGAGCCCCTTGCCCTCGGCCCGCAACCCATCCACCAGCGAAACATGAAAGCTATCCAACTCGACCCGGGCATGAAAGCGATCTTGCAATTCCTGCACAATCCGCGCCCGCAAATACGGCTCGGCCCGGTGCAGCAGCACAGACACCGTGCCCAACGTCACCGCCACCGCCACCAGCAGCCCGCCCGCAGTCCACCGCAGCCCCCTGTGCCTACTCCAGAACGATCTCCGACCTTCGGTCAAGCCCGCCTCCCGATTTGGCCTCTATTGTCGCAGCATTCCGCTTCCCCAACTGTGTCATCTTGAGCAAAGCATCCGCGGCGCCATAGCACCCACATTTGCCGTCTCCCCTCCGCCGCACAGCCTTCGGGTGTCCTCAACCTTGCGCATTCTTTCTGGCGCAAGGATGGGAAGGCATAAATCTCAACCCAACCAGCCCAGCCCAACACTGGCCCCACCGCAGGTGGTTTTATAAATACAGGTGGATGCCGTAGACTTCATACCACGGATGCAAGAGCACATTGAAAACCTCGTAAAGCTGCAAGCGGCTGATCTGGAGCGGGCCCGCCTCACCCAGGCCCTTCTCGCCCTGCCTGACGAGGTCGCCCAGGGCGAGAAGGCTCTGGCCGCCGCCCAGCGCCAGTCTGCCGAAGCCTCCGACGCGCTCACCCGCGAAGAAACCCTCCGCACCAAGCTGGATCGCGAAGCCGACATCCACCGCAAAAAAGCAACCCACCTGCGCGCGCAAATGGACACCGTCACCACCACCGCCCAGGCCCAGGCCATCGAGAACGAGCAGAAGTTTGCCGCCTCCGAGATCGAGCGCCTTGAAAACGAGGAGTTCGCCAGCCTGGAGCGCACCGATGCCCAGGAAGCTGCTCTCGCCGCCGCCCGCGCCAGTGTGGAAACCCTCTCCGGCGCCCTCGACAAGATCCGCGCCCGCGTCGCCCAGCGCCAGCAGGAATATACCGCTGAAATCGCTGCCCTCAACGTCCAGCGCGAAGCACTCCGCCCCCTCATCGCGGCCGACCTGCTGGTCCGCTACGACCGCCTCCTCTCTTCCAAAGGCTCCGGCCTGGCCAGCGCCAAAAACCAGATGTGCTCCGGCTGCCGCATGGGTGTCCGCCCCCAGACCTGGAACCAGCTCCGCGAGGGCGAATTGCTCACCTGCGACAGTTGCGGCCGCCTGCTCTACTGGGATCCCTCCATGGCGCCCGCCCCCACGTCCTAGCCCGCCTTGTCCCTCCCCTGCTACCCTTTTTGAGTGGGCCGAAAATCAGAGCTGATCACGGACAACTGATCACTTCTCACTGCCCTCAAGGAGCAAGCATGCTGCGCATCTGCGTGGATATGGATGAGGTTATGGCGGATACGCTCGCCGAGCACCTGCGCCGCTACAACCAGACCTTCGACGAGGACGTGACCCCGGACGACCTGGCCGGCAAAGGCCTGTGGGAGATTACGCCCCTCGACCGCCAGCAGCAACTCCGCGCTTTCCTCGACGCCGAAGACTTCTTCGAGGACCTGGCTCTCATGCCCGGCGCGCAGGAGGTGCTCAAATCCCTGGCCTCCCGCTTTGAAATCTTCATCGCCACCCAGGCCATGACCGTCCCCAACTCCCTCGGCCCCAAGTACCGTTGGCTGCAGCGTTACTTCCCCTTCATCCCCTGCACCAACTACGTCTTCTGCGGCAACAAGTCTATCCTCCGCGCCGACTACCTCATCGACGACCTGCCCCGCAACCTGCTCCGCTTCGAGGGCCACGGCCTGCTCTACACCGCGCCCCACAATCTCACCGCCACCGGCTTCACCCGCGTCAACAACTGGCAGGAAGTGGCCGACTACTTCGCCGCCCAGCCCAGCTAGCGCCCTCCGCGATGACAGTACTCAAGTAACCACTCTCTGCAAATTGGTTTAAACGAACGAGGAAGACCTGCCGATAGGCCTTGAGACCAGATTCACTCTTGAATAGGAGGGGGGATCGTGCAGATCAGCGGCATCGCAAAAATCGCTTCGGTACCAACCGAGTGGCCTACGGACCAGCCCACATCGGTGTCCGTCAGCAAGCCCTCGTCTTCGGCGCAAATCCAGAATCCCGCCAGCGTTGTGCAGGTAACCACGCTGGCTGCGACCTATTCCACCACGGTGTCGGGCAAAAACTATGCCGGCAGCGTTGAAGAGGCAGCCGGAGTCTATATTGCCTCGGTTCCCAGCCCGCCTGGAATCACCGCGAGTGGATTGAACGTGCAGACCGCAGAGAACAATCTCGACATGAAGCTGGATGCCCTCGCCTGACCCGGCTCCGTGCAGCCCGGGACGCCTAAGCCGAAAGGCCCGCAACCAGACTCCTCAGCCCAAGGCCTACCGTTCCGCTCCGCTGTTCGCCGTCTTCGCTCCGGCCGTCACACTCACCCCGCGCAACGGAGTAGCCCCCGCCGCCTGGTGCATCGTCACAATGATCGCCCCCGCCGGCTTCGTCCCCGCGCACTGGTAGGAGTGCGGCGTGCTGGCGTCGAAGTACACCGCGTCCCCCGCCTTCAGCAGGCACTCCTGCTCCCCGTGGCGCAGCTCCAGTTCCCCGTCCAGCACATACAGAAACTCCGCCCCCGGGTGCATATGCGCCTTCGGTTGCACCTCGTTGCCCAGCGGCACAAACTCCGCAAAGTATGGGTCCATGTCCCGGTCCGGCACCATGTAGCCCAGGCTCTCGAAAAAGTAGGTCGGCACCTCCACCCCGGTCTGCGGCAGCCTGACCCGCTCCTCCCGCCGGTGCACCCGGAACAGCGCATGCGGCTCCGTCTCGAAGAAGTACGACAAGTCCTTTGAGAACACCATCGCAATCCGCGACAGGTTCCTCAGCGTCGGCACCACCCGCCCCGTTTCAAGCTGCGAAAGAAAGCTGGCCGACAGCCCGGTGTGCTTGCCCATCTCCACCAGCCCCATCGACTTCTTCAGCCGCAGCCGCCGGATTCGCTCTCCAATGTGCTTTTCCGCAATAAACCGCTCCGTGGTCTCGTCGTCCACCTGCGACTTTTGCGTCTCTTCGTTCTTGACCCCAGACAACTCGCTCATTGGCCCCTCCGGCGTGTGTAGACAGGATGCACTGCGACCTGAATTGTTGTCCAGATCAAAACTTTTTCCCACCCTGCCAAACCAACTTGCGCCTTTCCCATCTCGTGTTCACTCCCGCGAAACCTTGTTCCACCCCATCAATCCAGCTCCGCCAGCGCCCACCCCGCGTTATCCTAGAGTGTCCGGCCGGGCGCATCTTCCGGCCCACCAAGGAAACCCATGCCCGAAGATCCAATCGCCCCAGCCACAGAAACAACTCCAGCTCCAGCCCCACCGCAGGTGGCGCAGGTGGTGGCGACTATCGCCACCATCGGCCAGTATGTCGGCCAGTCCGTCACCCTCCGCGGATGGCTCTACAACCTCCGCGAAAGCGGCAAGCTCCTCTTCCCCATCTTTCGCGACGGCACCGGCACCATCCAGGGCGTAGCCCACGTCAAAAGCGTCTCGCCCGCCGTCTTCGAAGCCCTGAAGGGGCTCACCCAGGAGTCCAGCGTCATCGTCACCGGCAAGGTCCGCGCCGACCAGCGCGCCCACGGTGGCTTCGAGCTGGACGTTGAAGAACTTCAGGTCGTCCAGCGCGTACCCGAGTCCGACCCCTACCCCATCACCCTCAAGGAGCACGGCACCGAGTTCCTCATGGAGCATCGCCACCTCTGGCTCCGCTCCCCGCGCCAAACCGCCATCCTCCGCATCCGTGCGGAAATCATGCGCGCCGCCGCCGAGTTCCTCGATCAGGACGGCTTCATCCGCACCGATCCGCCCATCCTTACCCCGGCGGCCTGCGAAGGCACCTCCACCCTCTTCCCGGTCGACTACTTTGGCGATCCCGCTTACCTCACCCAGTCCGGCCAGCTTTATGTCGAGGCCACCGCCCTCGCCGTCGGCAAGGCCTACAGCTTTGGCCCCACTTTCCGCGCAGAAAAATCCAAAACCCGCCGCCACCTCACCGAGTTCTGGATGATCGAGCCGGAAGCCGCCTTCATGGATCTCGACGGCCTGCTCGCCCTGGAAGAGAAGTTCATCTCCCACATCGTCCAAAGCGTGCTCAAAAACCGCGCTCCCGAACTGGTCGTCATCGGTCGCGACATCACCAAGCTCCAGAACATCGTCCCGCCCTTCCCGCGCCTCAGCTACGACGACGCGGCGGCCATGCTTAACGAAGCTCACAAAAAGGGCGAGCTCGAGCTGCCCTTCGAGTACGGCAACGATTTCGGCTCTCCCGACGAGACCTGGCTTTGCTCGCAGTTTGACAAGCCGGTCATGGTCCACCGCTACCCGGCCGCCGTCAAAGCCTTCTATATGGAGCCGGACCCTCTCAACCCCAAGCTCGCCCTCTGCGCCGACGTCCTGGCCCCCGAGGGGTACGGCGAAATCACCGGCGGCTCCCAGCGCGTGGCCAGTTACGAGCTTCTGAAGAGCCGCATCGAGCAGCACAACCTCCCCATGGAAGCCTTCCAGTGGTACCTCGACCTGCGCCGCTACGGCTCGGTCCCCCACAGCGGCTTCGGCATGGGCGTCGAGCGCGCCGTCGCCTGGATTTGCGGCCTTGACCACGTCCGCGAAACCATCCCCTTCGCCCGCACCCTCAACCGCATCTACCCATAGCGCCGGCGCCGTGGGCGCTTCTACCGCGCGGCTCCCCGCCGCGCCAAAAAACAAATCGGGCCTGTCCGCATCCTCCGCGGCTAGGCCCTTTGTTTATTACCTAACTAAATTAACAACTGTCATCCTGAGCGACCCTGAGCGCAGCGAAGGGGAGTCGAAGGACCTGCTTTTGCCTTTCGTAGCTTTGAAAGGGCACGACTTCAGTCGTGCCACTATCCAACGCAGATGCTTTTAGAAGATCAATCAACGCGGCGAAGCCGCGTGCAGAATTCAGGACTAGAATTGATGCACCTCTAGAAGCTCGAAAGGCAATTGCATGCAAGTCCTGCTCATATGTGTAGCCGCATGTTCGATTGCAGCAGCAATATTTTCAGGTTGGAAATACCAGGCAATAGTCATTCGCTTCAAGCCAGTTATTTCGCTCGAAGAAGAAGCCGCGCGCATCAGCAAGGACATTGAGAAGAACAAGGCCGATAGCGCCAGAGAGATTGAGCAAGCCAAAGCGGAAGCGGCGGAGGCGGTTGGAAAGGCCAAAACTAAAGCAGCCGATCTGACCCTTGCTTACAGCAAGGCCAAAGAGATTTACGAGCGGCTCCAGCACGAGATATCTCTCCTCGAAGCGACCTCGGATGACATGTCGTTTGGGCTTTACAAGCCTCTATACTCCTTCGATACTTCAGAGGCTTATAAAACAGCCCTAAATGAAATCTATGATCAGAAGAAATCCTGTATCAGAGACAACTTGGCTGCCAGTTACCCTACAAACTGGACCGTCAACAACAACGCTGCGGAAGGCCGGCGCATGATCAAAAAGCAAGTCAAGATCATGCTGAGAGCCTTCAACGGTGAATGTGACGCTGCGGTTGCAAGAGTCAATTGGAACAACGTGACACGTATGGTTGAGCGAATCCAGAAGTCCTTTGAAGCAATCAATCTGCTCGGGGTCGTTGTCAACACCAGGATCTCTGATGCCTATCTCAAGATGTGTCTCGCCGAACTTCGACTTACCCATGAGTATGAAATGAAGAAGCAGGAGGAGAAGGAGAAGGCACGCGAGGACCGGGAGAGGATGCGCGAAGAAGAACGTGCCCAGAAAGGTTTCGAGCGCGCTCAACGGGAAGCTGCGATTGAAAAGGCAAAGGCTGAAAAAGCACTTGTGGCCGCTCGGGAGGCTCTCCAGAAAGCAACCGGTGAGCATCTTGAAGCAATTCAAACCGAGATCCAGGTGCTTGAGAAGAAAATGGCGGATGCCCAGTCTTTGCAAGATCGCGCTGTTTCAATGGCGCAACTCACCAAGATGGGCCATGTCTATGTAATTTCAAATGTAGGCTCTTTTGGTGAGAATGTGTTCAAGATCGGAATGACGCGAAGACTCGAACCAGACGACCGTATTCAGGAACTGAGTGGCGCCGCTGTTCCGTATGGCTTCGACATTCATGCAATGATCTTCTCCGAAGATGCTCCGGGCCTCGAAACTGCACTTCACACGAAGTTCGCTGATCGTCGGCTCAATCTTGTAAATCCTCGTAAGGAATACTTCAGAGTGACACTCGACGAAATCTCGGAGTTCGCCCAATCGCAAGGGCTCAAGGTTGAGTTCGTGGAGACTCCGGAAGCGAAGCAGTTCCGTGAGAGTGAAGCGAGGCGCTTCAAAGCGCTGCAGGCAGGTGAAGCACCAATCGTGAAAGTGGATGCATTCCCAGAGCAGCTTTTTGCTGCAGTAGATGATGATTAGCGTTTGGTGTTTAAGGACATGGCGGCGCTCAACCGCCATGTCCAAATAATCAGCAACTCCCCCTGCAGCTTACGGCTGCTTTTAAAAAAGCCCGTTGCAACAACTTTTTAACGTTCAGCCCGAATCTTTCCTCCCGCACCCTAATCAAAGAGAGGAAGAACATTCTGATTGGAGTCTCCCTCATGACCTTATCTGCCATTGAAGTCAACAAGTTGAAGCAAGCACCCGCGGTTGAGGGCGTGTTGCCGGTCATCCATCACCGCTGGAGCCCCCGCTCCTTTGCCGACCGCGAAGTGAGCCCCGCCGATCTTCACAAGGTGTTTGAAGCCGCCCGCTGGACCGCCTCCGCCTACAACGAACAGCCCTGGCGCTTCCTCGTCGGCGTCCGTAACTCTCTGACTTATAAGAAGATCTTCGGCACCCTGATCGGCTTCAACCAAGGCTGGGCCGGCTCCGCGCCGGTACTGATTCTGGGCGCTGCGAGCACCAAGTTCTCTCACAATGGAACCGATAACGCCTATGCCCTCTATGATTTAGGAGCCTCCGCATCCTACCTCACGCTGCAAGCCGCGGCACTCGGCCTCACCACCCACCAGATGGCCGGCTTCGACCAGGCCGCCGCCCGCCAAGCCTTTGATATTCCAGAGGATTACGCCCTCGGCTCGGTCATCGCCCTCGGCTACCAGGGCGAACCCGCGGCTCTTGGCCACGAGCAGATGATTGCCATGGAGATCTCGCCCCGCGAGCGCAAGCCGTTGAACGAATTGGTCTTGACCGCCTGGGGCGCCCCGGCAAAACTCGGCTGATCGCTGTCCGGAATACGCGGCTTCCCCAGCCGCTTCTCCTGCTTCCGCTTTACAGTGGAGGCAGGAGGAAATTCCCCCGTTGACCAGCAAGCTGCCCTATCGCCAGATGCCCGCTCGCCGCAGGAGTTCCCACCGGCCCACTCCGGTTCGCCGCAGACGCCTCAGCGGACGCGCCATCCTGACCATAACTGCCATCGGATCCGCACTTTTGCTGCTAGCCTGGGCCATCCTCGCCCGCCAGCTTGCGCCGCTTTCCAACACCGAACGTACCCGCTTTGATGTCCTCATCGTGCTCGGCATGCCTGCCGACAGCGACGGCAACCCCACGCCCACGATGCTGTCCCGCGTCACCGAGGCCGTGCGCGAGTACCAGCGCGGCGTAGCCCCGCGCCTCATCCTCACCGGGGGCGCTGCCCGCAACGGATTTGTGGAAGCGCGCGTAATGGCCCGGGTGGCCCACGCCCAAGGCATCCCAGAATCGGCGATCTTTTTGGAAACCGAAGCCAGAGACACCCTTCAGAACGCCTGCTATGCGGCCCGAATCATGAAGGCCCACGGCTGGCACGCGGCCGAGGTGGTTTCCACTGCCAGCCACCTGCCCCGTGCCGCCATGATCTTCAGCAGCATGCCCATGGAGTGGCGCATGCACGAGGCTCCGCCGTTGTCACCCTCGGCGGTCTACGCAAGCGCGGCCACCGCAGCGGAGACGCTGAAGACCGTTCGCTACCTGGTATGGAGCCGTCCAACGGAGCGCTGCGAGCCATAGAGCGGAAAAAAGGGGTCCCCGTTGCGTTGTCCCCCCTTGGTATGGTCCTGTAAGCTGGTTGGTGATGCGTCTTCCAGTTCGTTTATCCGCCCCTCTTGCCGCTATTGCCGCCTTGGCTGTTTGCACCGGAATTTGCGCCCAGGCCCAAAGTACCACCGCGCCCACCGCCGGCAATGGCACGTATATTGCCGTGGATCCGCTGGCCCTTGTGCGCTACGACAACCGCTACGATCTTTCGCTGGGTATGGCCTACGACCACATGAAGGCAGGTCCGAACCTGCTGCAGGGCTCCAACCTGGGCGGTCTCGATCTGTCCGGCTCCTACTGGTTCAGCAAGCACTGGGCCGTGGAAGGCACAGGCCGCGGCTACGTCGGCACCAGCGGCGCCGCACCCAACTCGGTCAGCATCAATGGACCGTTTGTGAGTCAATACATCTTTGCCGCCGGCCCGGAATGGCTGGGACCGCACAACAAGCACGGCGCGTTCATCGCCCATGCCTTGGTGGGCGGCGCGTATGGCAAGTTTGAGCAGGATCTGCGCGGTAACTCGCCCTCCGTGGTGGGTTTCTATAACGACCAGACCGCTCCGGCAGCCATCGTCGGCGGCCACATCGATCTGAACCGCTCGGCGCGCTGGGTCTTCCGCATTACGCCTGACGCGGTCATGACCCGCTACTCCACCAACTACGGCTCCAAGATTACCCAGACCGACGTCAATTTCGCCATCTCGGTCGGCGTGGAATACAAGTTCAAGAAGAAGCGCTAAACCACAATAGGAAAAAGGGCGGCCTCTTTGGAGGCCGCCCTTTTTTTTGTGACCTCGATTCGCGCCATCCGGGTCAAGGGCGAAGAACGCCTGCTTCCTTCGCCCGCCACAGCCTCTCGCCCATTCTGGCATTTCGTCCCATCCCGGCCCTTCTGGGTAACCCGCTTCGGCACAACACCCTGAATCAAGAAACAAGCAGGCTGCCAGCGTCATCTGGTTGTGATATTCTCCACCGTTCGGTGACACCTGTGGGAAAGTATCACCGGAGAACATGCTGTACCGGATAGCGGCACATCCCGTTTGCGCGGGGCTTCCCGGGCAGAGAATCGAAGGCATCTTTAAATGGACATGAGAGACACGCTTGGAGTTCTACTTGCCGGGGGGGCCGGAGAACGGCTTTTCCCGTTGACCCGCGATCGCGCCAAACCCGCCGTGCCCTTTGGCGGACACTACCGCATCATCGATGTCACGCTCTCCAACTGCATCAACTCCGGCCTGCGCAAGGTCTTCATTCTCACGCAGTACAAGGCTCTCAGCCTGAACCGGCACATCCGCGAAGGGTGGACCGGCATTGTGGCCCAGGAACTGGGCGAGTTTTTTGAGCTGATGCCGCCCATGCAGCGCACCGGCTCCAACTGGTACATGGGCACCGCCGATGCGGTGTATCAGAACATCTACTCGATCGGCAGCGAGCAGCCCAAGTACATCATCATTCTCTCCGGCGACCACATCTACAAGATGGACTACAGCCGCATGCTAGAGCACCACAAGGAAACCAAGGCAGAGGTCACTCTGGCCACACTGCCCATTCCGGCCAACGAGGTTTCGCGGTTTGGGGTCGTCGAAGTGGGCCAGACCGGCGACGTCCTCGGCTTCCAGGAGAAGCCGGCCACCACCAGCTTCCGGTCGCCCGTCAATTCCAACGCGGTAGACGCTTCGATGGGCATCTACATCTTCAACACCGAAACGCTGTTGAAGGCGCTGATGGCCGATGCCGAAGATCCAAATTCCAAGCACGATTTCGGGCACGACATTCTGCCCAACATGCTGGGCAAGCGCAAGATGATGGCCTACAGCTTTGTCGACGAGAACAAGCAGCAGGCGCTCTACTGGCGCGACGTGGGCACACTCGACGCCTACTACGACGCCAACATGGACCTGTGCTCGGTTTCGCCAACCTTCAACCTGTACGACAAAAACTGGCCCATCCGCACCCGTGTGCGCCAGTATCCTCCGGCCAAGTTCGTTTTCGGCGAGCCGGGCCGCACCGGCATGGCCGTCAACTCCGTCATCACCGCCGGCGTCATCATCTCCGGCGCCTCGGTGTCGAACTCGGTTCTGTCGCAGGATGTGCGCGTCAACTCCTACTCTGACGTGGACGCCAGCATCATCTTCTCCCACGTAAACATCGGCCGCCACTGCCGCATCCGCAAGGCCATCATCGACCGCGATGTGCACATTCCCGAGGGCACGGTCATTGGCTACGACCCAATCGAGGACAAGCGCCGCTACTTTGTCACGCCATCCGGGCTGACCATTGTCACCCGCGATGCTTCGCTGTTTGAAAACCCCGTCGATCCGGACTTCCAGCAGCGGTATTAGCGGCTGGCGCAAACGCAAGCAATCCTCAAAGCGGCTCTTTCCGACGGAAAGGGCCGCTTTTTTTGCCGGGAGACTTTTCCTCCGCAGCGCCTGCCCAGCCTGTGAAATTTGTATCCTTCCCTCGCCCCTCACGCTCTCATGACTGGGTGCTCTGACAGCCCGGTGCACCCGGTTGGGTAGAGCAGAGGAGCGTCCATGGAAAATCAACTGCCGATGCCGCCGGAGACACCGCTCGCGCCGGAATTCGATTCCGGCCAGGGTCTGGGCCGCCGCGCCTTCATCGTGGCCGCGGCGGTGGCCGTGAGCGGCATTGCCTTCTGGGGGTTACGCCGTTCCGCCATCGCTCCCGCGCATCCTCTGGGTCCCTCGGAAGGTCCGGCAACCGTCACCGTGGTCGAGTTTTCAGCCGACGGCCAGAAGACCGGCACAGTCACCGTGCCGCGCCTCATCAAGACCGATGTGGAATGGCGGCGTCAGCTTTCTTCGGATTCCTATTGGGTCACCCGCCACGAAGACACCGAGCGCGCCTACACCGGGGCCACCTGGAACCTGCATGATCGCGGCCTCTACCGCTGCATCGGCTGCGACCTGGCGGTATTCAGTTCGGAGGCCAAGTTCGATTCCGCGACCGGCTGGCCCAGCTTCTGGCAGCCCATCGCGCCCGAAAACGTGGTCGAGACAATCGACGGCAGCTTGATGACGGTACGCACGGCGGTTTCCTGCCGTCTATGCGACGCGCACCTGGGGCACGTGTTCAACGATGGCCCTGCTCCCACCGGCCTGCGTTACTGCATGAACTCAGTCGCCATGCGCTTTGTCCGGCTCGTTCGGGGATGAACGCCTCCGCAGCCGCGCCGACCCTCATCCCCCGGCAATGGCCCCGATAATCAGCAGCGGCTCCCGGCCCGCCGCCACCGCCTCGGGCAGCGGAGCGTCCATGGATTCGTGCGACCAATCTTCCTCGCAGGCAAAGAACCGGAGGAACGCGCGGCGCTCCAGCGTCTGGTGATCGCGAATCGTTCCGCGCAGCACCGGGTAGCGCGTCTCCAGCGCGTCCAGCACCGTCCGCACCGTCACCGGCTGGGGCGCTTCCAATGCGACTTCGCTGCCCACCTGCGCCAGGGTACGCAGATGGTAGGGAAGAATGACGCGGATCATGGCAGCGTCTGCACTTCCACTGACAGCACGGCCGGCAAATCCCGCACAATCGGCTTCCAGTGGTCTCCTGCATCGGCCGAGGCATACACCTGCCCTCCGGTCGTGCCAAAGTACACACCGCATTCCTCCAGCCGGTCCACGGCCATGGCGTCGCGCAGCACATTCACGTAGCAGTCGCTTTGCGGCAGTCCTTTGGTCAGCGGCTCCCACTCATGGCCGCCGGTGCGGCTGCGATACACCCTCAGCTTGCCCTCCGGCGGATAGTGCTCCGAGTCGCTCTTGATCGGCACCACATACAGCGTCTCCGGCTCGTGCGCGTGCACGTCGATCACGAAGCCGAAGTCGGTGGGCAGATTCCCGCTCACCTCCTGCCAGCTTTCCCCCGCGTCGTCGCTGCGCATCACGTCCCAGTGCTTCTGCATAAACAGCACGTCGGGCCGCGCCGGGTGCATGGCGACATGGTGCACGCAGTGGCCCACCTCCGCCGTCGGATCGGGCATGAAGTTCGAAACCAGTCCCTTGTTGATCGGCTTCCAGCTCGCGCCTCCGTCGTCGCTGCGGAAGGCGCCCGCCGCGGAGATGGCGATATACATCCGCTGCGCGTTGGCAGGGTCCAGCAGGATGGTGTGCAGGCACATGCCGCCCGCGCCCGGCTGCCAGTGCGGTCCCGTGTCGTGGCGGCGCAGCCCGGAAAGCTCCTCCCAGTTCGCGCCCCCATCGGTGGAACGGAACAGCGCCGCGTCTTCCACCCCGGCGTACACCGTGTCCGGGTCGCCCACCGAGGGCTCCAGGTGCCACACCCGCTTGAACTCCCAGGGATGCGGCGTGCCGTCGTACCACTGGTGCGTGCCGGGAACGCCGTCGTAGGTAAATTTGTTGCCCACCGGCGCCCAGGTCGCGCCGCCGTCGTCGGAGCGCTGGATCACTTGCCCGAACCAGCCGCTGCACTGCGAGGCGTACAGCCGGTTGGGGTCTACGGGAGACCCTTTCAGGTGGTAAATCTCCCAGCCCGCAAAGTGCGGGCCGCTCACCCGCCAATCCTTGCGCTTGCCGTCGGAAGTCAGGATGAACGCTCCCTTGCGCGTTCCGGCCAATACCCGTACCGTGCTCATTCGTCCCTCCTTTTCGGGGCGGAACTGGAGCGATCATGCTTCTGGAAAGTCAATTCCGGTCCCGTGAAAGCTCCCCGGCGTGCGGCTTCTGCAGTCCGGCGAGGAGCGCTGTGCGATTCTTCCCTATCCCGCGCACGAATTTCAAGCGTTTTCAGCAGGTTCGCGCCGCTTTTCTGCCCCCCGGACTCCTGCACGCGGGTCGCACGCCTTCCTTTTTCCACGGGCAGGTTGAAAAAGGCCTCCGCAGGTGCCTGTTCCTTCTTCCGCCATGGAACTATCCGCGCACCGGCCGCGTATTAGCAAAATATGCAATGCGTGAGCACAATGAGCTGGGGCGTGATGGGGCTGGGGTCGCTGGCCAAGCCGACGCGGCGTACCATGGAGGCGCCGGATTTTGGCGCGCCAAGGCCGCCTGCCGCCGGCCACGTCAAGGGAGGCAAGATGATTGCTCCAGACGCCCGCCAGCCGAGCGCAGCGGGGGACCCGCTGGGAACCGATTGGTCCTTGGTGGTACGCCGCTGCATGGATGGAGATTCCAGTGCATGGGCCGAGCTGGTTCGCACCCACCATCGCCGGGTGTATGGGCTCTGTTACCGCTTCACCGGCAACCCGGCCGATGCCGAGGATCTCACCCAGGATGTCTTCCTGAAGGTCTACTCGAACCTCACCAGCTTTGACACCGCCCGCGGAAGCCTGCAGGTGTGGATCACCACCATGACCCGCAACCTGCTGGTCGACAACTTCCGCCGCACCCGCAACCAGCGCGCCACGTCCTCGCTCGACGATGGCTGGGACAACACCGAAGAACTCAAGCCGATTGACCGGCTCACCGCCAAGGATCCTTCCCCGCACGAGTCGGCGGCCCGCCAGGAATTGGCAAAAATGGTGCAGGAAGCCTTGGCGCGCGTCTCCGTCGAGCTGCGCGAGGCGGTCATTCTAAGAGATTTGCAGGACCTGGACTACAAGGAGATCGCTCAGGTATTGGGCATTCCCGAGGGGACGGTTAAGTCCCGCATCAGCAGAGGCCGCGCGGAACTTGCACGCCTGCTGGAACGTAATAAACGGGAGGTAATGTGATCATGGCAGAGCGCACAAACATTCCGAATTCCCCCGCCTGCGGGCAGTGGGAAACACTTTTGGCGGACGCGCTGGACGGGCTGCTGAAGCCCGAAGATGAGGCGACGTTTACCGCCCATATGGCCGTCTGCCCGGCTTGCTCCGCACTCTTTGAGGAAGCCCGCCGGGGCCGCGAATGGCTTGAGTTTCTGTCGCCCGAACCGGAGGTGCCGGCCGGGCTTCTGGACAAGATCCTTGCCCAAACCGGTCCCGGACAGGTAGCCGGCTACGGCCTGGTCAACCCCGGCAGCAACGTCCTGCCCATGCCGCCTGCCTGGCAGCGTCCCGGCATCGTGGGCCACGTTCGCCGCTTTGCCGAGCCGCGCCTTCTGATGACGGCCGCCATGGCTTTCTTTTCCATCGCGCTCACCCTCAACCTGACCGGCGTTCGCCTCAACAACCTTCACCTTGCCGATCTGCGCCCCACCGCGGTGCGCTCCTTTATGGAACGGCGGCTCACCATGGCCTCGACGCCCATCATTCGCTATTACGATCACCTCCGCTTCGTCTACGAGGTAGAGTCGAGGATGCGGGAGTTGCGCCGCACCACCCAGGGCGAAGGCCAGGGCGGAGACAGCTTGCAGAAACCGAAAGACGCCCAGCCCTCAACGCCGGGCGAATCCAAACAGAATCCCGGCCGCAAGGATGGGGGCTCGCGCGTAGACCCACCCCAGCAGTCGGTGAATCCTGCAACCATCGAATCCATCGATTATTTGGAAGCTTCCCTGACGATCCAGGAACGGCCCGCGCATTCCGGCGGCTCCGCTACGGCACTACGGGAAAGGAGCACAGTATGGACTGCGTAAATCACAGTGGTGTAAGCGCTACGGCTTTTTGCCAGAATTGCGGCAAACCTCTCTGCGCCAGCTGCGTGCGCAGCATGGCAGGAGGACAAGTTTTCTGCGAACCGTGCCAGGCATCCTGGCAGGCCTTTCAGCAGCCTTTTGCCGTGCCTCCGCCGGACGGACCCAACCCCACGGCTGCCGCCGTGCTGGGCCTGATTCCCGGCGTGGGCGCCATGTACAACGGCCAGTACTTCAAGGCCCTGATCCATGTGGTGATCTTCGCCGTGCTCGTCAGCATGGCCGACCACTACGGCATCTTCGGCATCTTTATTGGCGCTTGGGTCCTCTACCAGTCGTTTGAGGCCTACCACACCGCCAAGGCGCGGCGCGACGGGCTGCCGATGCCCGACCCGCTGGGCTTGAATGAAGTTGGCAACTGGCTCAACCTGGGCGCCAAGCCGCCGTATCCCGGCCAGCCCCAGGGTCCGGCGCAGGGAGCCTATCAGCAGCCCGCCGCGGGACAGTATCAGGCGCCCTACCAGGCTCCGCCGTACCAGGAAGCGCCTTACCAGAACCCGTATGCGCCTCCGGCCGCCGCTTATGGCGACCCCGGCCTGCCCCCGATTCCTCCCGTGCCACCGCCCTTCACCTGGCGGCGCAAGGAACCCATCGGCGCCATTGTGTTGATCGCCCTGGGCGTGTTGTTTCTGCTCGGCCAACTGGATGTCTTCCACGGCCGCATGTTCGAGTTCACCTGGCCGTTACTGCTGATCTGCCTGGGGGCATGGCTGATCGTTCGCCGTTTCGGAGAGTCGCATGGAGGTTCCAAATGAGCCGTTATATTCTGATTCGCCGCCTGCGCGGCCCCGCTTATCTTCTTCTGATCGGCGCCCTCGCCCTGCTCAATCAAGCGGACCTTCTGAGCTGGGGCAAGAGCTGGCCCTTGTTCCTCATCATGGCAGGCCTCCTGGCCCTGGCCGAACGCGCTGCCATCGCCTCTGACGGGCCCTATGGCGCGGCGCCGTACCCGGGCTCGCCTTATCCAGGCGCACCCAACCCCGGCCCGGTCAATCCCGCCGCACCGCCGGCACAGGACTCGACGGCCATTGTTCCCGCGCATGCGCAGGACTACGACAAGGACTCTGAAGGAGGGCAGTCATGAGCAGCGTACCTCCGAACATGCCCCCGGGCGGCGGTGTTCCGCCCTACGATCCCAAGACCCAGTGGCGGGTCTACAAGGAGCAGCAGAGAGCCGCTTGGCGGGCGCAGCGCGATGCCTGGAAGGCCCAGCAGCACGTCTGGAAGGCCAGCTACGTGGGCGCTTACGGCCCGCGGGTTCCCTCCATCGTCGGTCCTGTCATTCTCATCGGCGTGGGCATTGTGGCCCTGCTCATGCTCACCGGTCACATCAACGCCGGCGATTTCTGGAGTTGGTATGGCCGCTGGTGGCCCCTGCTGCTGATCGGCGCCGGCCTCGCCCTGCTGGGCGAGTGGGCGCTCGACATGCGCCGCGAAACCCCGGTGCGCCGCGGCGGCAGCTTTGTGGGCATCCTCATCCTGCTGGCCATTTTGGGTATCGGCGCGGCTGGATGGAATAACTTCTGGGGTCCGCTTCACGCCCAGTGGGGCGACCATGGCAACGACTTCTTCAACGCCTTCGGCCTGCCCGAACACGACAACGACCAGGTGGTGCTGAACTCGCAGATTCCCGCCAACTCCGCCATTGAGATTCAGAACCCCCGCGGCGACGTCAGCATCACGGCAGGCGACGAGTCTTCCATCCAGGTGCAGGCGCACGAAATGGCCTACGCCAGCGATGACAACGAAGCCAAGAGGATCTTCGACGCCGAGGCCCCGCACCTGACCGTCAGCGGTAGCTCCGTGTTGGTCAAGTCCGACGGCAGCAACAGCGGACGGCTCAACCTGACCGTCACCGTTCCCCGCAACGCCAAGGTCACGGTAAACAACGGCCGGGGCGACGTGACGGCCGCCAGCCTGGGCGCCGGCATCAGCGTCTCCGCTCCGCATGGGGATGTGCACCTGAACTCGATTACGGGCTCGGTGCAAGTCCACATGTCCAATGACAAGCATGACTTCTCCGCCCACCAGATGGAGGGCGACATCAACGCCGACGGCCACTGCAACGACGTGACCTTCTCCGAGATCAAGGGCCGCATCACGCTCAATGGCGAAATCTTCGGTGAAGTCCACATGGAGAACGTCTCCGGGCCGGTCAGCGTCCACACCTCCGTGACCGACGTGGAAGTGGCGTCCTTACCCGGCGATCTGACCCTCAACTCCGACGACCTCCGGGTCACCGAAGCGCGCGGCCAAGTGCGGGTCACCACCCACTCCAAGGACGTCGACCTCAGCCAGATCTACGGCGACACCTACGTGGAAGACCGCGACGGCCGCATCTCCGTCGAGCCCGCCGGCGTCTACGGAGTTGAAGCCAAAAACGGCAAGGGCGACGTGGAAATCACCTTGCCCCCCAACGCCTCGGCCAACGTCGACGGCCACACCCGCAACGGCGACATCGTGAGCGAGTTTGGGCTGGCCATCAGCGGCAACGAGAGCAAGTCGATCAGCGGAAGAATCGGCTCCGGCGGATCACGGATCGTGCTGAACGCCCAGAACGGCGATCTGCGCATCAAGAAAGGCTCCGGCTTCCCGCCGCCGCCACCGCCGCCTTCCACTGCGGCTGGCCCCAAGGCTCCCGCAGCGCCCAACGCCAAGCAACTGAAGAGCAGCAAGGCGCTGCCGCCGCATCCGGTCACGAACTAGGAACGGCAGGCAACAAAGCAGAACCGGCGCAGGAGGCTCACCCCTCCCGCGCCGGTTCCGTTTTGACCCCCTCAATCCGGATCGACCGATCCCGCCCTTCGCCTCTTGCCCGTTGTACCCGCTTCCGTTGTATGCTCCAGTCGCGGGGGATTGAGGGCCATGGAGGAAATACCGATCCGGGTCATCACAGTGGAGCGCGAGTACGGCTCGCACGGCGGGGAGTTTGCCCACGAACTGGCGAAGCGGCTCGGTTGGCGGCTGCTCGATTCCGAGCTGGTGGCCGGCGCGGCGCGCACCGCCGGAGTGGACCCCAAGCTGGCCGCCCGCTTCGACGAGCGCCTCGATCCCTGGTACTACCGCTATGGCAAGATGTTCTGGCAGGATTCGGTCTTTCCCATGGCTGGCCTCGCCGACGACCAGTTCTTCGACTCCGAACGCATGTTGTCGCTGATCCGCCAGGAGATTGTGGACTCCGCCCGCGAAGGCCACTGCGTGCTGGTGGGACGCGGCGCGGCCTGCGCGCTAGCCGGCCAGCCGGGTTGTTTCCATATCTTTGTCTACGCCACGGCCCGCGACAAGCGCGAGTGGTTCAAGCGCGTCTTTCCCAACCAGGCCCAGCAGGCCGACCAACTGCTGACCGCCTTCGACAAGCGCCGCGCCGCCGTCATCCGCAACTTCTATCAGCAGGAGTGGTGCACCCGCGGCCTCTATCACCTGTTGCTCAACTCCGCCATCGGCATGGACGCCATGATCGCCGCTACCCAAGGCGCAACGAGCCTGCAGGCCTCCACACGGGAGCCAGTTTCCGAGTAGATTTTCCCTGGCAGTGAAATGGGTGCCCCAGGTCTCGATTTTGAGACCTGGGAAAGCAAGAACCCCGATCGGGTGTTGTTCACTCGCCTATCTTTCGGCAAGCGAAGGAACCCATCTACACCCCAACCCGCCCCACGCGCCGCCCAATCCTCGTAAAGACTTCCCACGGAATGGTCCCCGTGGCCTTGGCGTGGTCGAAGGCGGTAATGCTTTCCGTGCCCTGCGTCCCCAGAATCACGACCTCGTCCCCGGCTTCCACGCCCGGAATCCCGGTCACGTCCACCACCGACTGGTCCATGCTGATCCGTCCCGCAAAGGGCGCGCGCCGTCCGCGCACCAGCACACTGAACTGGCGCGCCAGCCGCCTATCCAGCCCGTCGGCATAGCCCACGGCAAGCAGGGCCAGGCGCATCGGTTCCGTGGTCACAAAGGTGCCGTTGTAGCCCACCATGGAGCCGGCAGGAACCATGCGCACGCCAGCCACCCGGGTCTTCCAGCTCAGCACCGGCTGCAGATGAACCCGCGCCGCCACCATGCTCTCCGGCTCCGCGCCCGCCGCAAAAGGCGGATCGAACTCCTGCACCAGCCCGTAAAGCGCCAACCCCGGCCGCATCATGGGCTTCATGCCCCAGCGCGCCGCCATGGCCGCAACCGTTTCAGCCTGACCGGCCAGCAGCGCGGCAGACGAGCCCACGTTGAGCCACTCGGGCTTCAGCCCCGCGGCCTCAATCTGGGCCACCACCTTGTCCAACTGGGCCATCTGCTTCCGGGTGACCGCGCCGTCCGCCTCATCGGCGGCAAACAGGTGGGTCATCACGGCTTCCAGCCGCAGCGGCGACCCCGGCCCGAACCGCGCCAAAATCGACGCCAGCCCCTCGGGCAGCACGCCCTGGCGGCTCATGCCGGTGTCAATCTCCAGGTGTATCGGCAGTGACCTCGCCGGAATTCCAGCCGTCCGCGCGGCCATTTCCAGTTCGTCCAGTTGCCAGGCTTCCCAGGCCACCGCCGTCAGCCGGTTTTCGACCACCGCCTTCCCCTCGCCGGGAAAAGCGCCGCTCACCACCAGCACCCGCGCCTCGGGGCACACCGCTCGCGCGGCCACGCCTTCTTCCACGGTGGTCACGCCCAGCCAACGGGCGCCCGCGCGTACCGCCGCCGGAGCGCACAGCTCCAGCCCGTGCCCGTACGCATCGGCTTTGACAATGGCCAGCAGTTCCATGTGCGGAGCGGCCAGCGCAAGCAGAAATCGGTAGTTTTCTTCGAGGAGACGGGTTTGAATTTCAACCCAGCAGGGGCGTGTTGGCATCAGGTTTTCCAAATTATAAGTTTAACGCGGGTCGGGGATTGCACCCGGCCCACCATCCGGATGCCCCAGCCTTGCCGCGCATTTGTTCCTGTGGCCAAGGTGGGAAACCTCGACACTCAACCCGTCAAACTCTTCGCACGGGCCAGCCCCCCACTCACCGCAGCAGCGCAAATGCCACCACAGTGTCGCCCTTTTCCTTGATCTGGTCCAGCAGCCTGGCCTCCAGTTCGTGCGGGATCGGCATTTCGCAGGCGGCGATCTCCGCCTCGGCCACGCCCACAAAGCACAGTTCGCAGCAGCCCAGGGCCTCGCCCTCGCCCATCCGCACCGGTGGGCCAAAGACGCGGCAGGTCATGGGCCGCCATGCGTACACGTCGCAGCGCCCGGTGGCCGGGTCCAGCGCCGGGCAGGCCGCCTCGTTGGCAAACTCCTCAAAGCGCTCCTGTTCCTCTTCGGAGTCGCCCAGCACACCCCGGTCCACATCTCCCGGAAATCCGGCCGCGAACTCCTCCACCCACGCCTGCGCCCGCCGCTCAATCTCCGCCGCCAACGACGGGTTTGCGGCCCGTAGCGCCTCCATCCCGGCGCCCAGCCGCAGCGCGTCGAGCGGGCTAATGGCAAAAGCTCCATGGCAGCACTGCGTACACCCCGGCCGGCACGCCAGCCACGGCCCCGCCTGCCGCGCCGCCTCGGCCAGCGCCGCGTCCATGATCTGCACCAGTTCGGTATCGCCCTCAGGCAGTTGCATGACAGCCAGAATAGCGGATTGCCCCGTCCTTGTTTTGCGATTGCCCGCAAACCCGGTTTCGCGCTACTCTGCCCGCGGAGGTCCCCCATGCCGGATTCCCCCAGCACCATCATCCCCACCCTGCGCTACACCAACGCGCCTGCCGCCATCGATTGGCTCTGCCAGACCTTTGGCTTTGCGCAAAACGCCGTTTACAAAGCCGAAGACGGCTCCATCGCCCACGCTCAACTGACGCTGGGCGGCGGCATGGTCATGCTCGGCTCTGCCCGCGACGACGAGCACAGCCACAGCTTCAAGTCGCCGGAAGAACTGGGCGGCGTGGAAACCCGCAGCGTCTACATCGTGGTCCCCGACGCCGACGCGGTCTTCACCCGCGCCCAGGCCGCCGGAGCCACCGTCATCCGCGCCGTCTACGACACGCCCTACGGCAGCCGCGAGTTCAGCGTGAAAGACCCCGAAGGTCACTCCTGGAGCGTAGGCACCTATGACCCGTGGGTGAAGCACGAATAGAATCTGTCGATCATCGTGCTCTTTGAAAGGGATGGGCTTTTAAGGCTGCAAAAATCTCAATCCGGAGGGAGGCGGAGGTTTCAACCCCCGCAAAAAGCCAACCGCACCGGCGCGGCTTTAGGGCAAATTCGCAGTCGGTGTAGAGTGGCTTTGAAAGGGCACGGCTTCAAAGCCTGCCCTGAGCCTGTCGAAGGGTGCCGCTAAAATCCGCAAAATCAGCGGGGCTTTAGCCCCGGAGGACTCATCCCTCCCACGACATCCGAAATCCAGATCTGTCTCCGCAAAGGTCCGAAGACAACGCGAGCCACCCCGCAGGATGGCTCGTACCGTTCGCCGACCGCACAGGTCAGCCGATTTCCTTGTCCCAGTGCTCCAGCGTCTTCTTGAACTCCGCCATAAACCTGCACGCGTCCGCCCCGTCGATGGTGCGATGGTCGAAGCCCAGGCAGAAGTGCTGCATGCTGCGGATGGCGATGGTGTCGTTCCCCTCGTCATCGGTCAGCACCACAGCCTCTTTATTCAGGCTGCTGATGGCCAGGATCGCCGAGTCCGGCTGGTTGATGATGGGCGTGCTGAACAGGTCGCCGAAGATGCCGGAGTTGGTCAGCGTGAAAGTGTTTCCCGCCACCTCGTCGGGCAGCAGTTTCTTGGTGCGGGCGCGTTCCGCCAGGTCGGCAATGGAGCGGGCCAAGCCCAGGAAGCTGCGCTCCTCCGCCTGCTTCACCACCGGCACAATCAGGCCCCACGGCAGCGCCACGGCAATGCCCAGGTTGATGTTCGCGTGGTAGTGAATCGCGCCGTCGATCAGCGAAGCGTTGATGATCGGGAACTTACCCAGCGCCTCCACCACGGCCGCGGCAATGAACGGCATATAGGTGAGCTTCACCCCGTTGCGCTGCTCGTACTTGGCCTTTTCGCGCTGCCGGATGCGGACAATGCGCGTCATGTCCACCTTGTACACGGTGTGGACATGCGGGCTGATCTGCATGCTCTCCACCATGCGCTGCGCAATGATGGCGCGCATCTTGGTCAAGGGCACTACCTGCCCAGCCGTCACCTGTGGCGGGGCTGACTGCGCCTTCGCCGCCTGCGGTGGGGCCAAGGTCGCAGCGGGAGCGGTGCTGCCGGGGCCACTCGCGCTCAAGTGGCGCAGAATGTCTTCCTTGGTGATGCGCCCGTCCGAGCCGGTTCCGGCAACCTGCGCGAGGTCGAGATTGTTTTCCTTGGCAATGCGGCGCACCAGCGGCGACGAGCGCAAGCGCCGGCCAGCCACCTGCGGTGGGGCCAACTCCGCCTGCGGCGGCACCGCCGGGGTAGCAGGTGCGCTCGCTGCCGGGGCCGGAGCACTTGCGCCAACGGCGCCGCTGGCCCCACCGCAGGTGGTGCCACCGATGACCGCGACCACCGTATTGATCTGCACCGTGGCGCCTTCCGCCACCTTGATTTCGCTCAGCACGCCCTCCACGGGCGAGGGAATCTCCGCATCCACCTTGTCGGTGGAGATTTCAAACAGCGGCTCGTCCTTGTGGACGGTGTCGCCCACCTTCTTGAGCCACTTGGTAATCGTGCCCTCAAAGATCGATTCGCCCATCTGCGGCATCACCACTTCGGTCCCGCCCGCCACCTGCGGTGGGGCCAACGTTGCGGCTGCGGCTGGCGCGGAAACCGGCGCGCCGCTCTCCATCACCACGGCAACCACCGTATTGATCCCAACCGTCGCGCCTTCCGCGACCTTGATCTCGCTGAGGATACCGGCCACGGGCGAGGGAATCTCCGCGTCCACCTTGTCGGTGGAGATCTCGAACAGCGGCTCGTCCTTCGCGACGGCGTCGCCTGCCTTTTTGAGCCACTTGGTGATGGTGCCCTCAAAGATCGATTCGCCCATCTGGGGCATGACGACGTCGGTTGGCATGGGTCTCTCTCTCTCGTGATCCGGGACGCAAAAAAACATCCCGTACCACGCGGATTATAAATTGCAGCCACCTCAGGTGGGGCCAATTGCGCCTACGGCGCGGACGGCGGCGTTCCGGCTCCCTGCCGTTACGCCTGAACGGGACGGTCTTTTGCGCGCTTGAGACGCTCAACTTCGGACGGAACCTGCAGCGGCGTGTCTTCCGCCGGAAACTTCGGTGCAGACGCCGCCGCGGCGGCTTGCGCCCGCAGCGCCTCCAGGCTCTCCACCGCCAGCACCTGCTCCTCGAAGACCAAGCCGAACTGCCGCGCCACTTCCTCGGCCACCGCTTCCAGCCCCGGCAACTCCGCCCCGTGCCGCGCCTCGCGTTCCAAACTCGTCACCGGATGGTCGGGAATCCCGCAGGGAATAATCAGCCCAAAGTCGCGCAAGTCCGTGGTTACGTTGAAGGCAAACCCATGCGACGTAATCCCGCGGGAAACATGAATCCCAATGGCGCAAATTTTGCTGTCGGGCTCCTTTCCTCGGCTCTCGTCCAAAGGCCCGCCGTCCGCGGAACGGCCCCGGCACCACACCCCGGTCAGCCCCTTGATCCGCCCGGCCTTCACCCCATACGTGCCGCACACCCGGATCAGCGCCTCTTCCATCCGCCGCACAAAGTCCACCGGACCCAACCGCCCGCCGCTCTCGTTGTGCAGGCTGCGCAGATCGAAAATCGGGTAGCCCACCAGTTGCCCCGGCCCGTGATAGGTCACGTCGCCGCCGCGGTTGATCTCGTGGATCGTCACCCCGCGCTGCGCCAGCAACTCGTCCGAGGCCAGCACGTTGGCCCGGTGCGCATTGCGCCCCAGCGTCAGCACCGGCGGATGCTCCAGCAGCAGCAGCACGTTGTCCACCCGGCCCCGCACGCGCAGCTCGGCAATCTCCGCCTGCACCCGCAGCGCCTCGTCGTAGCCCACTCGCCCGAGATAGAGATATTGGATCATCCCTCTAATTGTAGCCACGCAGACCACCGGATTTGGTACATTGGCACTACACGGAGCGCCGCTGAACGTCCTTGCTTAATACGACCTCTCACGCATCGCCTCGCCAACCGGGGCCGGTATCGGTGCGCCTCTGCGCAGCATCCGCAAGGGGCCATTCAGGAGAGGGTGATTTCCGTGATTCTTGAACAATTGGGCTGGAGCAGCTTTTTCCAAAGCCAAATGGCCGCCGGCATTCCCGGCCGCGTGGCTGCCGCCAACCATGGCCGCTTCCTGGTCTGGACCGAGACCGGCGAAGTCGAGGTCGGCGTAACCGGCACCATGCGTCAGGCCTCCGGTCTGTGGCCGGCCGTGGGCGACTGGGTCGTCCTCCGCGAAGATGCCCAGGTCATCGTCAGGGTGCTCGAGCGCAAAAGCAAGCTCTCTCGCAAGCATGCGGAGCGGCTGGTCCGCGAGCAGGTCCTGGCTGCCAACATCGACGTGCTGTTCATCGTCAGCGGCCTCGACCGCGACTACAACGAGCGCCGCATCGAGCGCTATCTGGTCATGGCCCGCGAAAGCGGTGCCCGCCCCGTGGTGCTCCTCAACAAAACGGACTTGGCCGACGAGCTCGGCCTCGACATTGCCGAGGTCGTGGCCCGCACCGTTCTGCTGGCTGGCGGCGCGCAAGTCCTGCCGCTCTGTGCCCTGTCCGATCACGGCCTCGATGCGCTGCCCACCCTGCTCGCCCCGGGAGAAACCGCCGCCCTCATCGGCTCCTCCGGCGTCGGCAAATCCACCATGCTCAACCGCCTCTTGGGCAATGAGCGCCAGCGCACCAACGCCGTCCGCGCCCGCGACAGCCGAGGCCGCCACACCACCACCAGCCGCGAGCTGTTCCGCATGCCCGGCGGCTGGCTGCTCATGGACCTGCCCGGCCTCCGCGAAGTGCAGCTCTGGGCCTCGGCGGAAAAACTCGAAGACAGCTTCGACGACATTCAGGAACTGGCCCAGCACTGCCGTTTCCGCGACTGCGCCCATGCCGGCGAACCCGGCTGTGCCGTCGGAGCCGCCGGCCTCGATCCCGCCCGTCTCGCCAATTACCTCAAGATGCAGCGCGAGGTGGC